>Ga0307511_10001618_pt1 | contig 23861 bp, 16 predicted proteins | sample 13_EM_MG_FD_200266 | JGI IMG/M metagenome (GOLD analysis project Ga0307511, IMG submission 200266) | Populus trichocarpa ectomycorrhiza microbial communities from riparian zone in the Pacific Northwest, United States - 13_EM | ecosystem: Host-associated > Plants > Roots > Unclassified | place... | reverse complement strand
AATGCCAGCGTGGCCGCTGGTAGTTGTCTTACTACTGCTGTATGTCTCACGGTGAGACATACAGCGGTGGATTAGCACTGCATATTATGCAGGGGGGGTGCGCGGAAACTTTTCCCCAGGCACTGTATGTACATATAAATGTACCTATGAATATACAGCCTCATACAACGTGCAATTCAGCGCAATAGAGTACCCATGGGTACTAGGGATGCCGACGGAAAATATTAAATGTCGGTTATTCACATGAGTGCCCGTAGTATCTACCACCCATGACATCGCTACTGCCTACGCCCTGTGCACATACATATACGGTCACCCTTGTTACCTTTCCCAGATGGTACAAATATTCCGGACCCTGAGCCTCTATACGATTCACCCATCTACGAATTCCATCGGGAGTATGGACACTACACCACCTTCGAATGCCCCAAGTTCCGCAGGGACAGAGTCACCCTACTAGCATGGAAGTCCAGGTGAGAAAAATTGGACGCAACGGACTGGGGGAAGGAGGGAGGAGATACGACGCCATTGAGGCATATTTTCAGTTCTTACAATGAGATTTCATGGCGTTATTCCATTCCATACAGTGGGATGGTGGCTCTATAATCTTGTACATACACGCGGGGCGGGCCAGATTAACTTACCCCCCTTGAATCCACCCGGATTTCCGAGCGGCTCATCGTAGCCCCTCTGTCAGGGCCGTATATGAGTACTGAATACATAAATAAAAAATGTAAAAAAATGATTCACCCATGATACCTACGCGATGATATCAACATTGATTGTGAAATTCATTGGAACCAGTGTTTTGAATATAAAATAGGGAAGACAGATGAGGTGGAGACTGCCAATTGATCTTACCCAATGAACGTAGGAATGGAAGCTATAGTATTTCAATACTTTGGTTGTATGTAGTTACTAAGTTGAATTTTTGGTCTCTATCATGTCTTACCAACATCGCGAGTTATTGGTTTAAGGTCTAGAGCAGCGATAAACCCAGCCAAACGGGTTTCGGATACGAGGCTCGAGTAGTGTTAGTGACTGGCAAGAATACTTACCTATAGTCACCCGCTGGAGATATGCGAGCTCGGAATATCGAAGTTCATAGCTGGTGCTCCCGTGTTTCTTGTGTCTTCCACCTATCAAAATCCGAACTTCTACAGTACCTATTCGGTACCTCATGTCCTATATGCAAGCTGGTTTCGTAGGCTTCATGTTTGTGGGTAATAGCTCATCCGGCTGAGAAGTCTGAAAATGCGCGCGAATTGCAATTCCTGAGATCGTATGCCATGTGAGTTTGATGGTCAGCATCCCAAGTCTCGGCTTTTGTACATGCAGTACATCATGCCGGTATCGGAAGCACCAGTCCTTCTCAAATATTTTGAATAGTAACCTTGGTAGCAGCAACTTAACTCTGGGAAAGTCGACGAGAGGATCTTGATTATTCCGCAGTGAGGTTTCACTTTTGATAAGGACTCTTATTCACTAGGCTTTCCTAGTACGGATATTCGCAGGTTCCAATATACGCACTGGTACGAGTCCATGTAATAGGTTTCCCTTTTTTATAACGCCTTACTCGCAGTCAGCGTAAGACAGTGTCGGGGCCTTGCAGTTAGTAGTTATAGAATGTACTGTGCATGTACTAACAATTCTACTCCATATCCAACCTGAAACGCCGACCGGTTTCCGAGACCGGGGCATGTAATCCGCTAGAAGGAAGGCTATTGTCCACATTTCCCATGTTGGTAGTTCAGAGCGAAGCATAGGGCTTGTAGGAGTGAACTATGTAGTATTCCCAGTAAGGGGGGAGTCGACACTAACATTTCTGTCTTGCCTGATTGATACTAGAAATTTAACTAAATTAGTGATATGGTACTGTAGGTACGGGTACTTACTAAGGTAACAACGTTGCACGGGCCAGACAGGCGCAGGCTCCAGGCGTCTGCAGGCGAAGCATCTGGAAGCATGCAATTGCGCAACCACACGATTTCAGCAGCGTCCGCAGTATACAGGGGTGCGGAACTACCGGTACCGGTAGTCTGGCTTACTTGCGCGGCACCACATGCAAAATGCGGTCGCTTCTGTGCCCATAACCGCGGCTGAAGCCCGCTAGGCGACAACTGGAAGCCAGTTCCGAACAACAACGATAGTTCGAGAACGAGAGGCCCGATTCCGGTAGTCTAGTGTGCCAGTGGCCTGGCCCGTAGTCTGTTTTGTTTTGTTAGCGCTTCGGCAATTTTTCTAAGGCCTGTCTAGATAAGTATGCGAACCACGCTACCGGTACCTCCGCGTTTTCGGAATGATGCTCACTTTAGCCAGACTACCGGTACTCGCTCCGCACAGCTGAGCAATGAACCAGTGTATTGGCCTAATCTGGTAATAGCCTTGAGATCGGGTAATAATGTGGCAGCATGCATACTTACTAACAATTCAGGACCCATGGTGACCAAGCTGTGGTTTGAAGTCCCCACCAACCCTATCGTAACAGAGGGTATTTTGAATTTTGTTCGAGATGCATGCGCAGCTAATGTTGTATATAATGTGTTGTTGTCCACAGCAAAAGATCGATAACCAACGGCACAAGGAGCTATAACAACCGATCTCTTCATACAACTTAATCTCCTGAAATCACATTCACGCCATTCTGCAACCGTCTTTCAATCGCCTTTCACTTCTGGTTCCCCTAAAAAACCAGAAGCAGTGGAGACTGAACTTTTCCAGAACCCATCATTCATTATGCACTCTCAACAAACGTCACCTATAGGTTCACACGCTCTAGGTATCCATTCCGAACAGCTTAGTCGGCATGTGAACTTCAGTTAACGACCGGATACAGGACGAAGCAAAGTTGGGCCTAGAACCCCAAGCTCCGGGGCATTACAATGCCCAGTGGGTGCCAGTGATCCTCCTCCAGCCCAGTATTTTGACACGATTCCTACTTCAGAAAGCCATATGGTAGCCACGACTTCTGCACAAGAATCAGTTTTGAGAACCCACATTCTAGGTATTAACATTGTTTCGGAACTGTATACTCTCCTGGTGAGAATTTTCTGACAATCCAGCGTAGCTGCATGCGCAGGAACAGGATACCAGGCCTCCAAGGTCTTTGGAAATCCTGCTGGTGCCGATGGTTTCTATCAGCCTTCTACAACGATGTCTACCAGTGGGACTGAATCTAAATCTTTTCAACATGGGCCCAAAAAGCTCTCCGTAGCAATGGCAAGCTACCTTGGTCAATCTCCGAAGGAAGGTGGATCGACCTGGGAGATAATGCAAGAGTTTGTCTACATGCTTGAAGACACCAGTTCCACTGAGAATGTGCCATAAGGTTATACCCATATGCATCCATTCGGCCTCTAGATGGGTGCTGAGAATTCAACCCGTATCGGAGCAACCAATCTCCGCCATTGCGGAGGGAGCTCGAGTGGAGACATAAACTCAATATCCTACAAATAACTAGAGTCTCTCTAGCTACTTCAATATTCCATCTTCATTTCATCAGGTATTTTCATGCAATTTCAAACTGTTTTCATTGTTATGTTGCCTTGTACTGCTAGCACTGCTTAGGGTTCACTAACTCGGAATATTGCATCCCAAATCTTGCAACTATTTCCAGATAACCAAGTGATTTGGTAATATGGACAGATATTATGTAACAAGCTCCAGGTGCTTGACATAGCCAAGCCCCCCCGGTACATTGGTATTTTATTCAGTTGCATTTTAACTCCAGGTCGAGCCGTATCCTTCGAGCTATATGGTTCGGGGAATTTTGAACGGTGCAGTGTTATTTAGTTACCTTTGTACTGGTGATGTAGAAGATTACTGCTGGATCATAGCAGTTCTCCTTCCTCCTGTGCTCAGTCTTTCCTTTGTATTTGGGCCGAGCCCCCCAAGTTTCGGATCCGAATAAGGGGTGTGGAGAAGACATCAAATCTTCGAGCCTGGTAGTGAGGAAATATACAAGCCTAAGGGAGTATTCCACATACGACTACCGGCACGGGTTTGCGGCCACGTGAAATACCAAGGTTCGGCAACCGAAGACCAGCCGGGGTGAATCTGCAGCTGACCTCTGCGGCCCGGGGTAAAAAGTGATACATGCATGATGATCCTGGATACCGGTATATGGCCCGCCCGGCCCGGCATCCATTCGGCTGTAAGCAGCTTGGAGCCTGAGGATCGCCTGGTTCGGACTTTAGTAACTTATTAGATAAGCTACAGTGCGCACATGAAGGACTGGGACAGAGAGGCCCTCCGGAGCCTGACGTACATACACACGGACAAGGGCCACACCCGGCAATGGCTATACCAGATCGGCCGAGCCCCGGACCCTTTCTACAGCTACGGAGCAATACAGAGCGTGGCGCACTTCATGGAATGCAAGGTGACAGACGGGCGGGGTAGGGCATGGGAAGAGATGTGGAAGGCCGGCATTGGTGTACGGCGGTGGCAACTTCCGTAAGCCAAGGGGTTGAGCGGGAGGCAGTTTTCAGATTGGTCGCGTCATGGTTGTTTTCATTTTTAGGGGAGCGGGGCTGGTACGGCCCAGGGGTGGGACAACCTAGCCGGGTAGCCACCCGGGCATGTGTGGACTCGTCATATACATAGTATCAATAGGAGTACTGATGTAGTAAAAATACAGGGTACAGGGCGTGATAGAAAGTTACAGTATGGCGCATTTCTTTTTAATACAGCGATCGGCTCCCAGCGAAACATGAATGATATCTATGTATCACAATGAGTTGAGCGCTAACTAGATTGAGCAAACAATAGAGACATCGCCAGACTATATCTACAGTATGTACAAGATAGAAAAGCTCATCATATTTGGTGCCAATCCTGTCTTCACGGAAGATAACTCTCCTATCCACAATTCTTATGTACTCTAATTTCGTTTCAAGAGGCAGGATGGGAGGTAGCGGATCATCCAGCTACTTCCAGGTCTTTTTTTAAATTTTTTTTTAAATTTTTTTTTTACTTCCTCATTACTCATATGCGGTCCCAATGGAAGGACCATGATGAGCCCCCCGGAAACCTGGGAGGATTCAAGGGTACTTCCGGGCCTTAAATTAATCCCATTGAGCATGTCTGGCACTACTATCTCAAGAATATTTTGCATCAAAAGCGCCCTAGCCTTGCTTCCTTTCCCCATACTTTGGCATCCTGGTGGACTAGTAGCTATGAAAATGAGAATAGCTGAGCATTTGACAGAAGCATGGAAAGAGATTCATCTTAGCCTGCTAGACTCTCTTACCAGATCAATGCCTCGATGGGTTGCTGCAGTTAATAACGCTGGGTTAGTAGGCCAATAAGTCATGATTGTACATAGATATAGTCTGACAATGTATGTAAATATCTTCATTGTTGTACTCAACCTGGTTAGCCCTCAACTCATTGTGATACATACATATCATTCATGTTTCACTGGGAGCCGATCACTGTGTGCCATCACTGTTGGTGTTGCAAATCTGGGCAATGGATGCCTTAATTTAATATTGGTCCACGACGATCAATGAACAATATCCACCTTGGACCTTCAAAAGCAAAAAGATGTATATGATATTGACGCAACCGAGGTTTTTCAACGGGATATTGATGCGACTTACAGTATAACAAAAGGCCTTTCACGAGCATGTGCTTTGTATCCGCTTTTCCTTTTTATATCTTGGAAAGTAGTGGTGTGATCCATAGGTAATAACAATAGCAGAGGGAAAGCGCTCGTTAGAATTATTTTTGGCAGTCAATTTCCCCTCTATTCTCTTTAGAAACGCTCAATGAAATTGGACATAGGTAAGTGATTGGCGTCGCCGTTACATTGGAGCTGTTATAATTTGATTTGTACAAAGAAACTCAATAAACTCCAACTGGGATTTCTGGATCACAATGCACGGCACCGTTATGATTATATGTGGTTGAGATTCAGGACAAGGACAAGGTTATAGAAAATAAGATCGGAAATCAGGAAAGGGAACATGATTGTCATCATGATGTGCGCGGAGATAAACAATACAACATATTGGACGTAGATAGCGTCTTCCCACTAGCCAAATTCCTTTCCAGGTCCGACCAGCCAACGGAAAACGGCTGCAGCTCTAAGCCGCGAAGCTAGACTGACGTAGAATGGTGCCCAGAACGACATACCTCAACAGGTAGGCTGGTTGCGACCCGGGGCCCAGTACCTGTGTCAACGTGACTTCATACCCATTCGGTGGGATGGTGAGGAAGAGGTAGCGGGCGAGCAAGGCGAACTGCAAGAAGACTCGTACAGGGTCGACAAGCTGTGAAACCCAATGGAAAGGCAGGGATGAGGGGAGGATATCAGGGAAATATCTGAAAATATTTTTATTGGGAATTCCCTGGAATTAAGTGCATCCGGGCGTATTCTTGCGCCTTCCAGCTGGCGCCCGTTATATGAAAGTTTGTCTCCCGGGAGCCACAGGAGACACTCGGGAGACACTCGGAGACATCCAGGACACTGGGAGACACCAAGAGACACTTGAGGCACTAGAGCCATTCTTTTTTAGTGTTCCTGATGGAGTCTGAATCCCAGAGGATTGCAAAAGATCACGTGCAGAGCCAGAGAGCCAGAGGGATAGTGAATAGATCCAAATCCTTGAATAAAAGTATTTCAGTCTAGGGAGATATAGCACGAGAGGCGTGAGGGTTAGAGCTCGGGATAGATGCACATGGTTAGAAGCGGAAATAAAGCACAGAACAACGAAATGATTGAGGATAGGATAAAACAAGAATAAGCGAGGGAACGGTTGATGAAAGCTAACCTCAAGGAAGCAAAAAAGAAGTCGAGAGCATGATATATCGAGGGAGAGGTTGGTGGGAACGGAGATGCAGTATTTGGCTGACGCAGGCACATGTTAGTGAGATGCCAATTCTATGGGTCAATGTGCAAAGGAGACTTCAGAGGTAGAAGGCTTATGTGGAATTACCACTGCTACCGAACCAGGAGATCGAAGACATGGAGCACTGCTGCATGATGCTATAGGTTGACCCACCATCCTTAGGAGGTTCGAGGAGGTATCGTTCCATTGCTAGTGAGAACTTCAGTCGTGGTTCCTTGGAAGGTAGGAGGTAGGTTGAAGAGGGAGGGGGGTTATTATCAAAGTCGCCCGAAGTCTTGATTTGAGAGGGAGGAACTGGTTGTGTGCGAGCTGTAGTATTATATAGTTAGATCTCTAGGTATCTTCCACATTATGCATCGTGGAAAATACCTTTATTCAGAGGCTCCAGGTCCATCTCTGACTCTGATACCTCCTCCGCGACTAAAATGCGACCCTTGGTGGCCGCTGAATGATTGAGAATAACTTGCGCCAGCAAAAGCTAGTGAAAAGCTATTGAGTGAAATGTTTAGGTCGACGTTAATTTTGAAGTAGAGAAGTATAGTCTAGTTGTATATAGTCTAGTAGATGTGGGTCGAATTCGAACAAATTGGCTGTGGCGTCGAGAGAGCTTTAATGGCAACTGATGGGGGAAATGCTTTATCTTGTATAGAGCAGAACTTCACGCGCAGCCAGTACATACATGTATACGCTGGGTGCTGGGGAGGGGTTCTTGGACAGTCTCGGCCGAATCGGGTACGTAAGTATACTCTGATCGTACTCTAGGGGTCCATCCTGAAGATTCAGATCGGTGGAATGATGTGACAAAAAGCAACATCGCTCATCGCTTCTAAGTCTACATTTCGGGCGATTCTACACCTGTAAGTGCATATGCACGTGCACAGGGATCCTAGTCTACGGCCGGTAGGTATTTTTCAATTCTGAATTTGAGCTAAAGGTCATGGATCTAGACGTCGGCGGCGTATAAACGTGTTCTGGTAGGTGGAAAGTTGAAGCCGGAGTGGTTTGCGCTAGCTATACAAGGCTATCTAGTGTCTGTTGGGCGTTTGAGTGCTGTTTATTAACAGCCCCTGTGTGACCCTGGTATTGCATGTATTAATGAGTTCATTCTGCCGAACTAGTGAGACTTGAGGTAGAGACGGATCTCAGATTGCATGCGCATGCCCAGTTTTAGATTCTGCGCTGATACAGCGCAGAATATATTGCAAACCAAATCAAACTCGGTATACTTTTAACTCAGACTAAGATTGATTGCCAGTATGTACTGAGCTAATGCATACAGCTTGTACATACATGTACAGCTAGGTAGCAAAAAGAACTGGACGCTGCATACAAATGCAACGTATTCATCCATCTAAACCCATACAAAAGTCACAAATATGTAGTGTTTGTGCCTCTTTATGCATTGGGGGTATCTACTTCTTTTGATACCTGACTGTATGCATGTATCCCTAGAAGCCGCTGGCTATTGAGTGTGCGTCACTGTGACTACCCAGCTTCCGCATTGAAATCTCGTTGTATGAAACTCCTAATATAAGAAACCTCTCGATCTAACAAACTTAGCGGCGGCCCCCGGCCCCGCCAGAAGCCGTATGGGGGAATGAGAAACGCCCGTTATAGGTTGCGTAGGATTCTATGTACTTAAGGCTTGCTTAGTAATATTCTGACCTGCATATCATTCCTGGGAGGGCTAACCTACGCAGGAATTGCAAGATTGAGATTCCTCGACAGGCCATATCGGCCTCCCCGAGTATCGGCTTCCCCGAGTTTCGGCATCCCCGAGTTTCGGCATCCCCGAGTATTGGCCTCCCGAGTATTGGTATCGGCGTCCCCGGGTATGGAATTACCAAATATGGGAATTTCAGAAAAAATCAGAAAAGTTGTAGTATATGGTACATGCCACATCCGCAAATATCAGGGGCAACGAACATGAAGGGTACTAAACATAGGGATATCGGGGTATATGGACGGTAACAATGTTACCTAAAATACATATCTCAGCCTGGTGCTGTTGTTCATACCTTTTAACCATATTTTGCCGATCTTTAGTTGCATTTTGTTGAACACATTCTAGCAGCTGTTCACAATCCGGAAGTGATTGGTGGGTTTCTTCCTCAGACTTGGTGTCCGTGTCCATGGACCATTTGAATTCCTTAACCACGGGCTAAAATCAGTAGTGCTTCTTGGAACTCTTTTCCATTATCACATTGAATAATTCGAGGTGAATCAAGTAATGAGATCCAACACATGACTGCGTGAGTAACTTCATCTGCAGACTTGATTTTCAAGCAAATGCTGCAGAGGATTTACTAAAATGGTATTGTATGTGAAGGATCCATTTACAATCATCATCTGGATTCCCGCGCATGTCAATTAAGCTTAACTGGCCAAAATACGTACATTGAGCCAATTCTCGGGGAGGCTGACCTGCCCGGGCAGGTCAGAAGAGTAATACCCTATCCAGTAGGATAGGGAGGAAATAAATAAAGTATTGTATCGTAAGAGACTATAGTTTCGGAGGGAGGGGGTTGTTTCTCCAATTAGGGATTTGTTCTGAAGGGGGGTAGCACTCCCCAGTATAAAAATGTAAGTCTCTTATAACGAAGGAAAGGTATTTATATACCCTTTCTAGACATATAAGGGTTTTTGAGTTAGCCCCCGCTTGGGTAAGTGCATCCCTTCACGTTACTAATGCTATAAGAAATCTCGCGTATAAGAAACATCCTGCTGGTCATAGAGAGCTTATTATAACGAGATTCCACTGTAGCCCCGGGGTATCAGGCCCCTAGAGGCCTATTTACCTCAATATAAGAAACCAATCTGTCGACGCCCCAAACCCTTTGAATGTGTATTAATTCGGAAATATTTATTAGCTTATTCGTGAGTTATACGGCGTGCAGTCCACTATAAATGGTTACTGTCGACATTTCCCCCGTTTCGGCCGATACAATGAACGGAAAGGGTGCATGTAAAAATGGTCCCCACGAGCTCGGGACATAAGATAGTCATTCACTATCAATAGGGTAATTTTCAACCTTCACATCGTAACCTCCCAACGCAAGGTACCAGAATTCAGGGCCAAAGGTAGTCACTAGGTTTAGATTTTATCCAACAAGCCAGGATATCCAGTAAGTGGGGATTCTACTGGAATCGTTCTAGAACGCTGTACTGCCTCCAGGGAGGTGAACCAGACCTTAGCTAACCCCAGCTACCCCAGTGTGATATTGAACCGAAGTGATGTATAACTGCGGCATTGCACTTTTGTGCAGCCCTGCTATGCAACATGTAGCGCATATTGTATAAATATGCAGATTTATGTATAGTGCGTAAAGGACCCTGCTGAATCCAGCACAAGCAAAACCTTCACGAATCATCACTAGAGAAATAGGGTTTCCATTTCGCACTTAAGTGCGGATTGTTAAACGAGCTGCACTAGGGTGAAATGGTGAATAGTCAGCTAGTGCTTCGCTTATAGATCTGCGGGTGGATTTGCGAACAGACTACTGGAGAATCTTTTTCCCTAGTAACGTTTGAAACCAGAATGCAAAAGGCCGGAGAAAATAATTGCCGATGGGGGACAACCAAGGTACCGTACCTCGCTCTCGCGTGACAATACTTAGAATGATCTAGTATACATTATACATACCCAATCTGGTTATCGCCCTGAGGCTGGGATCCAAGACATGCATCCCGGCTGTTGTTTGAAGTAACTGATCAAACTTATCCTCTCGGAGATCCTAACAAGGGACATTTGTTGTTGAGTTTTGTTTGATTTTAATCTCTCCGCTCATGATGGTTATTGTTAGAACTAGGTCGTTGCCCACGGTAAAGGAATTATGGCACAAGAGTCCATAGCAAGCGAGCTCCTCCATTCAAATTGCTCCCTAATTATCAATTTCAAAAGCACGGGCAAGATTTGAACCTTACCAAACATTCTTATTGAAGCTATATCTTCTCAGCAGATCCTAGGCACCCACGGCCCCCTACACCGGAGCATCCCCCCCAGAACACCAGAACCTGACTTTAGCTAACGACCTGAAACAGCACGAAGCGATGTTGGACCAGGAATTCCAAACCTCTTGGCAATTGAACGTCCAGCTACCGCTGTTGATATACCCCTGGATCCAGCTGGGAATGTTGAAATGATTCCAGTCCCACAAGGTCATCCTGTAGCCATGGCTTCTCAGCAAACCTCAGCTATGGGAACCTGGGTATTAATATTGTTTCGGAACTGAATACTCTGCCAGTCAGAATTATTTTCAAATTTAACTTCAATCAGGGCAGCCTGTGGGATCACGAAACCTGTCTTCAAGGGTCTTCCAAGATACTGCTGGTACTGGTGGCTCACCTTAGCTATCTACGACGATGTCTATACGAAGGGCTATTTCTGAACATTTTCAACCAGGGGCCCGAAAACTCCCGCCAGCAATGATTAATGGAGAGGTACCTTGGCCATTCTCTGAAGGAAGGTGAATCGATCTGGGAAATAATGCAGGAGTTTATAGATATCATTGAGAGCATCAGTTCCACTGAGAATACTCAATAAGAGTACCTACACTTCTAGCCACTGCTCCTTCTCTTGATTGATTCTCATCAGAAAAACCTAACCCCATCTTTCCGGAGAGTTGGGATACAAACTCTTCACATCTGACAACATCTTACAGTCGAACTCACCACGCTGTTTCCATATTCTATCTTCCTTTCATGACGTAGTTTCACATAGTTGCTAACTGTTTTCATTGTTATGCTGCCTTGTATTACTGGCGTTACCTTGATATAATGGGGTTTGCTAATTTGGGGTGTTGCATCTCACAGAACACCGAGAACTGATAATATGTATTGATGTGTAACAAACCCTAAGTCTAGCTGATCAAGAGGCGAAGAGCTAGCCGTCCCGTATTGGTATTTGATGCTATTTTATTTGCACTCTCCGTCGCTATCAATAACCTGTTGTATCGGTTGCGACCTGAGGAGTCTAGAATTAAAACAATTGAAGGAGACAACAGTATGTAGCGTGTTAATTACTCACTTAATCATTAATTAGAAGACTAGTATACAATAAAATTTTTCCAGCTCCTCAAGGCGTTCATTCCATTGCAATTTATAAACTTCACTAGGGCTACAAATCGGTCGCGTGAACGACAGTGGGGGTTTTGGTAAACCGGGGTCGTCGACTACCCGGGACTGTTGCAGAGAGATCCGGTCCGGGTTAGTTGAAGTGGAGTAAATTGTTTGTGCATGCATGCATGGTGCCCCTGGTCCGACAGCACGGGCCGATGATCAGGGCTTATGGAAGTTTATTGCGCAATTAATAGCCATAACCAAGCCATTAAACTCGTGAGTTCCCTCCCAGTGACTGAGTCACTGATATATCATCATCAACTAGCGATAGTTATTCCAGGGCCTTGCCAAAGGAACAAAATTGATACATTAGGTGGCAAAAAGTTCATCCCCTCCCTTCCATAAAGAGGCCGAAACATATTTTGGATTTTGTATTGAAAAATAAGGCATTTGTTGCATATAGATGTAGGATATGGAGCCTTTTGCCACCCAGCCTGTAATATGTAGGATTAAGGTAAACAGTAAATGACAGAATTGGTCCGACTGGGGAGTGTGGAATAGCAGATAAGATCGGATATTAGGACAGTTTTGCGTTGCATGTTATGGTGCACCCGTCAACCATGTTGTGGCATCCCGGTAGCCAAGATTCCAAGTCATGCAACTAGACCGACCAGACTAGTCATAGTGGTAGAACGAGCGAGATAACTAGTCTGGCTAGTACAGGCCTGATTTGGTTGACTGGGTGAACGGTGCTGAATAAAGCTAGTCGACTCAAAAGGGTTGCTGGATTCAATTCAGACTGCACGAGTATTTAGCCGAACTGGTGTTGTCCAGAGTGGTACCAAGAATAACTCCATCAACGGATAAGTATGCTGCAACTGGTTGAGAGAGAACCCAGTAGCCCCACTACTGAGACTTCATACCAGATGGGTGGTGTTGGTGAGGAAGTACCGGGGCTGTGCGTGGGGTAACTGCAAGTAGAATGGTGGGGCTACAAGAGGGTGAATTCCAATGAGAGGGGGTGGTTATGAATCCCGTAAAAAATGCTTATGAAGACCCTGAGCGCAATAGCATCATGAATGGATCGAAATATATACTAGAGTGGAGTATACCGGAATGGGCAAGCCGGAAGGTGGTAAGTGGTGGATATCGGATATGAAAACAATGTACAAGAAATGAAGATATGAAAGCTAAAAAGGATAATAAGGATCAAAAGAAGGAGCGATTGATGAATGTAAAAACTCGGTGGAAAAAGAAAGAGACAGGGAGCGTGTAAATCTAGTGAGATGTGTGACTAAATATAAATGGTAGAGTGGAGGGGAAGTATCAGGTCATATAGACAGCTGTTGGTGAGGTGTAAATCCCCTGGGCCCTTGTGCACAGAGAGTTAGCTGGAGTTGGAGTCGGGATGCTTAACTGGGGTGACCAATCGCAGAAGCTTCCTCGTCGAGGACATGGAGGTACTCCTACATGATACTAGGTATATGTTGACCCCTCGTCCTTGGGGGGTTCGCGGCGGTATCTCTACATCGCTAGCGAGAGATCCGGCCATGGTTCCGTGGAAGGTCGGAGATTTGTAGAAGAGCCGGGGGCGGAGTATTGAAATTGCCAGGATTGTTGAAACGGGCTGTATTGGTGTTGTGGTATGATATGGTTAGGAGCTCGATCCATTACCCTCAGTATGTGGGTTGTAATACCTTGACTCAGAGACTGAGTGCTCATAATTGGGTTAGATCAGTTGTCGTATATGTGTGGACACTTGGTGATACCGGCTGAAACATGTTATGGTGGCTCAGCAAAAGAGGAAATATACTGAGTAAAGTATTAAAGCAAGACGTTAATTCCGGGGATTCTCACGAACCAGCTGTGTGTAAATTTACAGCTGACGGGAAAGACGCCGCATCATATACCCCACAGCAGCGAAGTAGCAGGGTAGTAATCCTGAGCTGTCCTGCACTACACTACTTTTAGACGAAGAATATATTAGAGTATATAGTATTTAATGCATGCAGAATGGCGCTGTTAGCTGATCCCGAAAGCTGCAATGTAGAGTTGTCTAGGCTAGTTATGGTAACCTTACCAGTGATCTGCTGCATGGGTGAGACATTCCATGCAGTAAATTTAATAGTGAGAAGGTAGCCTTATGTGCACGGAACTTCTATCCCCAGTAGTGCAGTAGATTTGCCCAGGGCGTAGAAAGAGCATGAAGAAATCGTTCTTCAGCGCTTGCCTCGTTCGCGAGATAATAGAGAGTATATTCGTATACTACGGAAGAGAAGACTTGCTAATCCCCCGACTTAAATACCCTTATCCCACTGACCGAGAAAATGACTTTATTCGACCATCCTCATCAATCAGCACTTCGGCCCTTCGGCCCGTTCAGCCCCGAAGTCTCGCTTATGCAGTCATCATTCCATGCATCGACCTTTGTAATGTTCCAACATAAGCATTCATCTTTGTGACATTTAGCTGGCACCTCCGCTCGAGGCAAGGATTCGTTCGAGGCTAGCGAAACCCGGCAGTGAACGTAAAAATACGCTACATGTTGGGAAGGGGGCTCTTTCGATGGACAAGTTGTGATCCGAGTGCTCGCCTTGGTTAGAGAGTTGTTCACAATCCCCTAAGGAATATCTAGCTTATCTCGAGCACACGGCACCGGCCACGTATCACTGCCCTAGACCTGCCTACGAGTAATGAGTTTATTAAAAAAAAAATATAGATCTGGTTGCACGACCCCTAGGTACCCCTCCTCATACTGGTATTGATAATCCTCATGAAACTTTCGATGTTGTGGGCCCAACCGATGTTTATTATCAGTTTCAATTTACCATGCTAGCAAGACGGTCACTTATACCGCTCCCGAAGTTCACAAGAGTGTTGACTGGATCTCCCCATAACATTTGCACACTTGCTACCAGCGCATGCACGTGAATATGTGTTCCCGAGCTGCGGGCCATACGCATGTCTCACATCAATCCTGCGGCAACGTTATTGATGGATTAATAACTCTATGGTACATACCCGGTCAGCCTCGGCTCGTAACTTTGCAGAAGCTTCCATATATTATTACGCATGATCACCCACTTGCCAGGATGTAGTTGATAGTCCTGCGAGCAAGCCCCTCCTCCCACCCCGGTTAGCTGTATATTTGCACACCACCGGGGTCAATGGCTTGGTGTTTTCGGAACACATCTTGAGCTTGAACAGATGCAGATCGGAAACCTGGGATGCCCTTCCAGCAGCATATCAGAAATATCCCTAGTACAACTACAGCAGAGAGGAAGGTAGAAGTGCTGTCCTATAAAGAACCTTATGTGAATAGCTATATATCCGGTTGAAAGTTTCCAGGTACTTCGGCTCCCAAAGTAAAACATAGCTACAAGAGGTTATTGGTTGTGAAAGGAATTGAAAACCTGAAACCGGCGGGGTATTCCTCTAACTAGGCATATTCTCGAGTTGCTGAGCATCACTATGTTATTCAATAGTTTTATCCCCGTATTGTAGTTGTATTATTATATAAATCTAACCCTGGCCAGAGGTACAAGAAAGCGTAGCAATGGAAGTACATGAAGCCAAGAATTTTGCAAAAATATTGAAGCATCAAGCACGACCAAATTGTAACACTCATGCCCCACCATTCGAGCTCTCCTCGGAATTGACTAGCGAAAGCCGATTGTGTTCATACTGGTTAAAAATGCTCAGTATCGATCCAATAGTGAGAATGGGGGACATCATGTAATCATTATTGTTCAGCACCGCTGGCACCAATGCCATCAAGCGCATGGAAAACCCCCTGCATAATCTCCCAGGTTGACCCAGCATCCTTTGGAGATTGTCCAAGGTATCTCTCCATTGCGGATGACAGCTTCCGGGGCTGCTCTCGAAAAGATTCACATGTAGGCATACCGGAAGGGGTAGTTGGAGAATACTGGAGTGAAACACTAGCACGAATTAGATTCTTGGGTGCATGGGATGGTAGATCTTCTGGCCCCACAGCTGCAGATTGTACATGGGCTGCTTAGGTTGTTAGGACAATTCTCACTACCGTAGTATACAGTTTGGAAAGATACCTAGAGTGTGGGATGTCAAAGATGAGATTTGCTGAGTAGTCATAGTTTCGGGTTGATTTTGTGGAACTGGCGTCGTGTCAGAATGCTGAGCTGGTCGAGTTGAATCACTGGCTCTGATCGGAAGTAGGAATTCTACCGAGCCTTGAACTCTTTGTCCCACACCCGATCGTGCTGTTTTAGATGGTTAGCCAAAGCTCGAACTGTCACGCAGGATATGCTGTTTGGAAGGGGTACCTAGGGTGTGTAAACCCATAGCTGAGGTTTGTTGAGAAGGCATAGGGGTAGTGTGGATGTGAATTTTAGATGAGTTCAAATACTTCTGATTTTTTGGACGAGGTGGTGAAAGGCAGTCGAAAGCGGATTACAAAAAGGTGTAAATAGTAATATATTGAGTTTATGATATTAGGGGACCAGATTGAGTGGAAGGGTTCGCTGGCTGTGGGTTCTTTCGCCGTGGGCCACAACCAATTTATAACATAAGCAGTAGGTCCATCATCATGAACATGCGTGTTACATAACCCACAGAGTCTATCATATATTATGAGCCGTTCCGGTTTCAACATTGCGGGTCCGTCTTCAATCTGAAGCCCTGCAGAGAATTATTATCACCTGGCCAGGGCTGGTCATGTCTAAGGTTGTGCTCTTACATTTTGACATATAGGGTCCGGTAGTTAATTCGGCAGTGTCCGCGCGGGACTACTTGTGCAGATAGGGCGATACCGAATAAAAAGCGAAGCTGATTCAGATTATGGTCCAGTGTGGTGCCCAGCACGACTACCTCAACGGTAGGCTGGCAGAGGTTATGGCAGGGGTTGAATACCCAATCGGTGGGATGGGTGGCATCTGTGAACAGATCTGGTTGGCTGCCGTTGAACTAACTAGACTAGGCTAGTGTCTGCGGTGGACTAGGCTGTGGGGGGGTTGTGGGCTAGCCAAGGCAGACTCGGTTAGTCTCAGAGAGGTTCTACCGGTAGACAGATTAATCCCTTGTAGGCGCAAACTAGTACTTTGATCTCAGACTACGGGATCTCAGAACAACCTATGATTGAAATTGCTAAGTAGTTGATATACGTATACCAACTGCTTGCCTTGTTTTCTGAATATTCCGCGCTGACGCAGCGCGGAATATCTCGCATGGCACCTGACATTAACCTAGTGCACTCTCAGCTCACGTGTTTCTCTTCTTCGTAGTGGAGTTTATGAGATAAGACTTAGTTATGAAGTATGGTTATAATCACGAACAACAACTTGAACAGCAGTGAATTGCAAAATTAAGGCTATTGATAGGAGTTGATTTGATTATCTCTGTATTTAGTTGAACCGCATTTGTTAACAGTTAGTTTTGCCCTAAGTTACTTTTGAATTAGAAGTCACTTTTGGAAGAATTATTAACTATCACTACAACCACGAATTCTCATGCAGTGAGTCCAATCGGAGTTCTAGCTAGCTCGCCATGGCCCTCTTGTAGGGACCACATAGGAGCAACGTGTCCTCTTTCACCAAAAAAAAATTAAAAAAGGCCTCCGGAAGTTATCTAACGGCTATCCCCAAAAGATCCCTGTTTAAGTGATATCATAGTGTATAAATCACATGCAAGGAAGGCCATTTGAAGTAAGGCAAACAACAAAGTTGCCAAAACAACCGAGAGCCTCCGGGCAAGATAAATGAGCGGGCTCACTGGTGCCTGAATATGTATATTACACCAAGTACCAGATAGGTTTGTATGGGCACGGTGCATAGCAACCGCTTCAGGACAGTCACCTGAGTATAACCAGGCCAGAATTGTATCTCATAGCCTGATTTCTTGAGAGGTTATATTAATGCACTTCAGACGAATTTCAGGTAACCAAAGTAATTTCTAGCTTTCTTGAATTCTGGAAAGTTTTGTGAGAGGTGTTAAACTAAGGACACACATCTATTCATGTGCACGTGAGGGCAATTAGTCCCTGCTGCACTAGTAATCGAGTAGCTACTTCCGTCCGGTAGCTAGTAGGAGTCGGGGCATAAATTTATATTAGTCTTGACACAGATCCTCGAACAAGCGAATAACATGCCAGTGACATCTGAAATAATCAAGAGTGTTTCTCCGCAGATATATCTAATAGCATGGGTACCAGGGACTCAAATGACACAACATTCAGGCCCTGGCCGTGCGATGACGCCCCCATTTATCGACCGATTAATAATTACGTACATTGATCACGTGACGGCCAGCTAGCACATGTTTGAGCACACCACTAAATACACAGAATTCTCCACGAGGAGAGACAGAAGGCTGAGCAAATTTATTAAGTTGACATGTAGTTGTTTAGTCATAATCAATACATAGGCATGAGCAGCTGAGACTATACTTAACGTTCCTCGTACCCGAAAATATTTAAGTTTGGTTTTGATCAAGAGAGGCTGAATAGTGAGGCGGAGTATCAAATTGATAGACTGCATTTCATGCAGTATACGGTATACAACTTAGAAGTTTTTCAGTGCCAAGACTAGCTATCCAGAAGCCTGTGGGGGCGCTTCTCCTACACATTTAACCTAGGCTTGTTGTTGCACTTGGTGTTGGAATGAAAGCCCGGGGAAGCTGCTCGATAATCGGTAGTTATAGGACAATCCGAATTTTACGAATTCAGTTCAACGGTGATCATTCATCCCGATATGTGGGGAGTACTTTAGTTACTAAACAGGAATTCTCCTCTCTACTGAGTCGGACCTCGAGCTGTGGCAGAGCTACCATGGGTATGCGAAGCAGCGATACCTAAGTGAGTTGAAGTCTCATACCAAGACTCTTAGGATCTGGCTGTCGTTCCGATCTAACTAAGAACCTTTGCAACGGAACCGAATCTTGCCTATACCAGGCTTACTCAGCATAGCCTCGTATCTAGTCCTTGCATTCGCTTCGGCGCCTATCAAGTCTGATTGATGTACCAATGAACGTGTAAGTTGTTCTTCCGTCGCCAAGCCTGAATAGTATGGTCAAAAAAAAAAGTAGTATTGCAAAACCAGCTTTGGACACAATAGATTCCCGCTTGGTTAGAGTCCTGGCATGAGGTTGGGGGCGATGAGCTTGAGCCGCTTTTGTGTTTACTGTTTGTTTGCCTTAAGGTAGGTACCGTAGTCTGGACCTGAATCAAGCTTTTCGGAGTAACCAAGCATTCATGCCAGTACTACCTACTTATCGATACTAATTTGCTTTTCGACAACTATGACATTTATCTCTAATTCCGCAATGCGGACTTGTACCGGCATACCAGAACGGTGCCGAGATTAAAAAACTCTCAGCTGGCAAGGGTGTAGTCTTATTGACGGTATGTCGGTTTTGCTGAAAGCTGTCTGAGCGTCTTATGCACGATTACTTGCTTAATTATAAGTACTTTCTTATTCATCGTATCCTACCAGGGTATTTGAGACACATCTGTGGATGTAAATAAGATGATAGATCCTAGCATATTGCCCTTATATAAACTAATATTCTCGCTTCCAATTAGAAGATCCTCGCCCGTAGAACCCATAGGGTATTCTATGGTCGGCACCTAGAACCTATCGCAAACAACGCCTTTGGTATTGACCGTACATCGGAATGTCAAATTCGTCCCGAGCCTGCTCAGCGTCTTATTAGCGATCACTTTCTGATATATTATTATTTGCTTATCCAACGGTATTCCACATTTTTGCATATTTTGACCCATTCCTCTATGTAGGGTGCACCACACCTCGCATGAGGTAGTTGCCACTAGTAAGCTGCGTTGAATACCCACGTAGTATCGTTCGCTGGGATCACTAAAAGGGGCCCACCGGGAAGCCTGTATGTGGGTAGTATACAAATATACCGTATTAATTCGCAACTAAGCCAGTGCCACCCGGCAGGACAGTACTGGTGTACAAGACAGCCCACTAACCAGCGAAGTCTGACCGAGATTTCCGTATCGCGGAGTAGACAGTAGATTTTTATATAGGACAGTACGGGAATAAATTTTAGGGTCAACACAGGGATGCACCTTATTTCATCAGTCCCTTGTATACTTATCTATCTTCATCTGGATGCAAACATTATGCCGACACCAGCCTCTAGCAGCCTGTGTCTTGAAACTTCATAAATCCATAGAACGGGTACCGTCATTGCCACATAGTGATACCGATGTAGAGGGTCCTAAATTCCTGCGCCAGAGTTAAGCTTCGGGAGAAGATGATGTAACTAGTTACCGATCCCGCAGCCACCTGCATGTTTCGGCCTTGATTTAGAGGACAGGGTCTCGAGCATAAGTGGGTATAATCTATAAGGCAGTAATTAAAGCCTTCCCCGGCGACCTGTTCAGGGATACGCCAGCTGGCTGAGTTGCGGATCAATACTGTACCCACCAAAAATAATTTGTACTCCCCACCATGCTAGAAATGCCAGCACATATACTCTCTGATGCCCTTCGAAAACTCCCGGAACTCATCGGTACTCACTAACATCCTAATAATGTCCTACAAATACTAAAAATATATATGAAAGAAGAGGGGGAAGGTAGAAGCAATCTGCCCAGCGAAGCAGCTCTTTTTTCTTTTCAGAATGAAAAGGAAGAGGGAATAGAAAAAAGAAGAAGAAAAACAAATCCAGCTGTACCGGTATGCTTAAATAAGAAATAGGTAGTAGTATGACCATATATTTTGTTTAGTGTTAAAACCTCATTACCCATGTGCTGAATGGATTGTAGTGGCTGTAGGTAGCTGGCATAACCCGGCCAATACAACATACTCGTACATACGCCACTGTCTTTTAGACTGCATTTTTGCTCTCAAGTTACATTCCCGTTGTGGACTTTGTTCCTACCAAATGCCGACCCGGGCATGGTCAAAGGATACTGAGACAGCCTGAATACATGGATGCTGATCCCTGGTAGGTTGGACGTCATGTGCAGGTCGTGCACAAGCAGGGATGAGAGTTGTGCTTTTTGACAGCGGGAATGACAGAACCCGAGACACGGCACGTCAATGGAGTAATGTGGTTAGTCTCCGCGACGTCTTCCTCGAACTAGAATTCACCGGTTGCGTTGGTTAAAGAGATATATAGAAAGCATCAATCTCATATATTAACAGTACGCTGGGCTCGAACATGGAATATAATTGCTATGGCTATGCGGGAGTTGGGCACCGAGTGCTGGGCACCGACCTGTCAGAAAGCGCCACCTGTCTTGGAAATATTCGCTTCCCTTACCCCTGTACGAATCCGCCTTGGCCGGCATATAGGTTGGGCGGGCTTGATTCAATCATGGTTTAAGGCGCGGGTGGACAGGCGCGAGAAAGTTAAAAAAAAAAAATGTGTTCTATAGTCAGTATACGCCTTTAACGGGCGTCTTTTTGGCTGTTTTGATTTCATAGCTAAAAAGGGCACCCCTTCACATTTTTTCCAGAAAGGGTCAATATATGGAATACTAGGGCATAGCAGCCCCCTAAATAGACAGAATTAATTACTTAAAGGAAGATAGAGCGATTAGGTAAAAGTTGTTATAATGAAGGTAAAGCGCTCGGTACATACATATAGATGACAGAAGTAATTCAGAATAGATTGTCGGTACAGATTTGTACCGGCTCACTGGTGATAGAAGATGAGAGTAGAGGGGATAGTGAGAAGTAGAGGAGAGATCGATAAGCTCGCAGGACCAGCATGATTGCGATCATCGTGTGCTTCAGAATTCACGAAGTTGGTGTCGGTTGTAGTCTAATTGTATCCTAACATGGGGTTGGATAGACGTGGCTTCATGCCCAACCAGTGGCATCTACGCAGCGGGGAAATCTTCAAGCAGGTTTGTGCAGCGGCAAGTCTGATCGGAGAGGAAGGGCTTGAATTCCACAAATAGGCTAACATCAACCGAAGATTCCGTGAGGGACTTGAGAACAGGGACTATTGTGAATGGATTCAAACACTTGGGGAGAGATAATTCATAAGTATAGAGTGGTGAGAGTTAGAGATATGTACTGCTAGGAATAAATATTGGAATTGAAACCAAAGTAAAAAATAAATAAAAAGACAGGAACCTACAAAACCGCGGTTATCCCCCCCCCCAGGTTTCACTTGATCTTGAGCTCCATATACAGAGAGGAGTGACGGCGGAGTATGATTGACGAAAATAAGACTCAATGACACAAAATAAAAATAGAGAGCTTGACATGTCTAGTGGGTTGTGGCGCAAGATGGGAGAGAGTTGTGGGGACGGAGACGTAGCAGCGGGTAAACAAAGATCCATGTTGGTGAGATGTGAATCCGTTCGGTTCGGGGGCGCACAAGGGTTGTTTCGGGATTATGTGGATCCGGAATTGCTACTCAGAACCTTCCCTGAGCTTAAGGTAATGAGAGGGCTCCTGCATGATACTATAGGTTGACCCACCTTCCCTGGGAGATTCGGTGAGGTACCTCCCCATTGCTAGTGAGAGCTTCGGTCGTGGTTGCTTGGAAGGTAGGAGGTCTATTAAAGGAGGAGGAAGGGGCGGGTTACCGCAATTACCGGAACTGTTGGATTGAGATCCTTCTGGAGGAACTGGAATTGCTCGTGCTATGGTATTATATCGTTAAATTTTTTACTCTTCGTAATCTGTCTTTTGTGTTGTGAGAGGTACCTTCGTTCTGAGGCTGACTCATATTTGCAATTTGAGTTTGATTTAACAAATACGACTCTTGGTGGGACTGGCCGGCTGATCAATGAGCGATACGGCTGAGGTGAAAATCGTTCGAGTTGATTTTAGGATAAGGGGAGTAGAAGCAGGATTGGTTCGAGGCAGTCGGGTGAAATGTGCAATTGACACGGGAAACGCTTCATTTTGTATTGGGTAAGGCGGTCCATATACAACAACTAGCCTACTGTATATGTTGGGCGCGGGAGAGGAGTTCGAGGACCTCTACACTAACTAGGAGGCTCTGATTGTACGCTATAAAGGATCGGGAAAAGTGATGTGTGGGGGTTCAAAAGTACTAGTAAGGACCTGGATTTCATGACCAACGCGCAGGTAGTTTGGTTACACAGCCCGTCGGAGCTTTCTCCAAACCACGAGGGATTGTGCAACCACGCAGGTCTATATATCTACACATGCACGTACATCGAGTTTTAGCTGTCGGAGAGTGTCTAAGGCTGACGACCCCTGCTCGCGTGGTTAGTCTGGTTTCGGTGGCTGGCGATAAACCTCCCATATTAGGTTTGGTCTGGGCAGGAGGAACCTGTAATTGAAAAGACCGTGTTCTCGCTGGCAATGGTCCTCGCCAGCCAACGACATATGTACTTTGACCGCCCGAAGGGATAGACTAGCTCGTGATCGTTGGTCTGGCTCAAGGTAGGCCTGGAGCGGCGTTTTCTGTCGCATGTACCTACGGTCACTGCATCTTGCACAAGCAGTAGTGAATTTTTGAGACCTGTATTTAGCCCGCTTAATCCTAATATACTCTAGTCGCTCGCATCCCATCGACGGTCAATCGCTGTAGTCCGGCGTACAGGTACTTGGACACCTGCAATTGGGTTTCTCTCATACATACTACCCTTCCTTAGCAATAATCACCAACCTTCACATACAACGATAGATCATGTAGTATACTGCCAAAGTGGACTTTAGATTTGTTGATATATCGCGATCTGTTATTCGTACATAAACGTATGAAGTGTTATGTCGTCGCTTAGCCTTTAGATCTCTAGCCGTGAGCTTATTCTTGTGACTAGGTGATGGCTCCAACTGGTCGCCACGTGGCGCTGGTTTGCATTGCCGGGGAGTGGCTAGGCAGAAGGTGGAGCTCATGGGAGCAGGCGGATGATAGGAGGGTTTGGATGAGGAAGAGGAAGGATGGGGACAAGGAGGTCGTGATAGATTTGGTAGAGGATTTCTTTACCAAGTTGGACCTATGAGCGTTCTAATC
>Ga0307511_10001617_pt1 | contig 23881 bp, 22 predicted proteins | sample 13_EM_MG_FD_200266 | JGI IMG/M metagenome (GOLD analysis project Ga0307511, IMG submission 200266) | Populus trichocarpa ectomycorrhiza microbial communities from riparian zone in the Pacific Northwest, United States - 13_EM | ecosystem: Host-associated > Plants > Roots > Unclassified | place... | reverse complement strand
ACGAATGTCAGCTCATCGCGCAACAGGCCTTTTCAGCCCTGGACATGTACGCCTTCGGCAAGCGCGGTCGGCCGCGCTTCAAAGGCAAAGGGCGACCGCTGCACTCGCTGCAAGGCAAGAGCGCCGACTCTGGCATCTACTGGAACCAGAACACCGGATGCCTCGAGTGGGGCGCGTTGCGGCTGCGGGCTAAGCTGCCCCAGCTACCCAAAGACCCTTGGCTCGAACGCGCCTTGGCGCGCCGCACGAAGTTTGCCCGTATCGTTTGGCGCCAGGTCAAAGGCAGACGACGCTGGTTCGTGCAATTGGCGCAGGAAGGCTTCTCGCCACAGAAATATCACACGGTCAAAGGTGCAACGGTGGGTCTTGATGTGGGACCTTCCACCCTCGCAGTCGTATCCGATCGAGCCGCGGCGCTCGTGCCGTTGGCACCAGAAGTCCAACAGCCCTGGGCGGCAACACGGCGTCTGCAGCGCGCTATGGATCGGTCGCGGCGCGCGACCAACAAGGACTGCTACAATGCGGATGGCACCTTCAAGAGCGGGGCCCGGATCGCGGTGCGCTCTTGTGGCTATCTCAAACTCAAAGCTCGGCTGTCGGAAGACGAGCGTGTGTTGCAGAAGCGTCGCGCCCGCAGTCACGGGCGATTGTCGAATTGCATTCTGGGCCTGGGCAATCGGATCCAGACCGAAAAGTTGAACTACACGGCCTTCCAGAAGAGATTCGGAAGGTCGACGAAAGTCAAAGCGGTAGGCTCGTTGATGCTCAAACTGCGTCGTAAGGCTGAAAGAGCCGACGGCGAATTTCGGGAACTCAACACACAGGCCTTGAAGCTCTCGCAGTACGATCACTGCACCGGAACCTGCACGAAGAAGCGTTTGAGCGAGCGCTGGCACGTGTTAGGCGATGGATCCGGTGTTGTGCAGCGCGACGTATACTCCGCATTCCTGGCCGCCATCGCGGATCAGAATCTCATCCATCCAAGCCGGGCGGCCGCCGCCTGGCCGGCTGCGCAATCGCTGCTCGCTCGTGCGGGATGGGTCAGGGAACAACCGGTGAGTGTCGCGGGCTTGCTCGCGGCAACGTCGCAAGCTGACAAGCTTCCGGCGCCAGAACCGGTCGCACGAGAAAGAGCTCCAGTCCAGGGCGACACTTCGAAACGGGTCGGCGTGAGCCGAACGTCGAAGAAAGTCCTGGAAGCTGAGGCTTAGAACCCTCTGCTGTAGGCATGGGGAGATTCAGACGTTCCGCAAAGTTGCAGAGCAATGGCTCATCGCACACCGAAGGGTGCGCCTGGACTGGCGCTCGTCGCAGAGAGATCTCGATAGGGGTAGGTCTAATCGATGGCGGCGCGAGAAAGGGACGGCCGGGACGCGGAGTATCTGGAGTGGCACTCGCTCGATCATCGTCCTGAGCAGCACAGGCTCGCTGGATTGCGGCAATCTCTCAGGGTCGTATCAACGCCCGCTTGCCGGGCCGCCCGCGCTTTCAGCGATCCGGCCTACGACGCCGTCGATCACGTGATGACATACTTTTTCGCCGAAGGTGCCGCCTTGGACCAGTTCAAAGTGCTGAGTGGCGCGCTCGGGGGGGATCGCCGGCCGTTCCGGCTGCCGAGCGTTCAGTCCGCCTACTTCAGGTTGGCCGAAAAGTCGCCAATCCTGGAGCGATAGCAGGTGCCGACGTGATTCCATGGCGGCCGACGCTAGGGATTTATCTCATAGTCGAGCGAGGGGTCGAGTCGCCAACAGTCCTGAGCACCCTCGACGGTATCGCGGGAATCTGGTGGCTCGAGGGTGGAATGCCCCCTGCGCCGGGCTTTGCCGACACCACCGGGATTCAGGTGACTTACTGCTTTCTCGACGACGATCCTGTGATAACCGCTGAGCGCTTGCGTTCGCCGCTCGAGCGGCGGTGGGCGCCAGGCAGGATCGTTCCGCTCCTCGCCGCGCCGTTCCACACGATCGTACCGTTTGAGTGGGATCGATTCCTCCCTGACAGATCGCCAGGACAGGCAAGACGTGTCAGGTTTGAGTAGGCTCACTTCGTATCACTAGCCTGGGAGACTGCGATGAAAGTGTCATCTATCTGCTCGAGCGCATTTTCAGGCCGAACTGCGGTGCTGGCGGCTGCGCTGCTGATCACGTCAGCAGCCGTGGGGGCAAAAGACGTAAAGGTCACGTTGACCGGGGCCGAAGAGACGCCGCCCGTGACGACTTCGGCGACCGGTGCCGGAACCATCAAGGTGAACAAGGACAAGTCCGTCAGTGGGTCGATCAAGACGCAGGGAATGAAGGGCATGGCTGCTCATATACACACGGGGGCACCCGGCGAGAGCGGGCCACCCATCATTACCCTGACTCAAGGACCCGACGGTACGTGGACTGTACCGGCAGGCTCAAAGCTCACCGATGAGCAGTACGCCAGTTTCAAGAGCGGCAAGCTTTATGTGAACGTCCATAGCGCGGAGCACAAGCCCGGCGAGATCCGCGCGCAACTAAAGCCCTGAGCGAAGCTTCGCCTCCTGGGTATCCCGCGGCCGTTTTGAGAATTTCTTCTGCGCCAGGGGGGTAGATATGCCCGGAAATACCCCTCTATTGTGGGTAGCGACGTAATACCCGGGGCCCCACCGACGGAATGTCAAACGGCACGCTGCTTCTTGGCTGGCGAAAGCGCTGGAACCGCAGTCTCCTTCGGTTCATCGGCCAACGGTTACGGTCGAGCGTCGATATTGAGGATCTGGCGCAAGAGACGTATCTGCGGCTCCTGCGCGCGCGTGATCTGGGGAATGTGCGCAATCCGCACGCATATCTGCTGACAGTCGCCTCGCACGTCGTTTCCGAGTGGCGCGACCGCCAGCCGCCTAGGGAGATGTTCGAGGTGGTGGATGAAAACATCCTCGCTGACGAGGCCATTGCGGAATTTACAATAGAGGCCGAGGTATCGCAGGCGCTTCTCGATCAGGCATTGCAAGACATGCCTGCAATGACGCGCGCCGTGCTATTGCTCCGGTTCCGGGAAAACCGCCGGTGCAAGGATATCGCTCGGGACCTCGAGCTCACCGAGAGACAGGTGCGCCGTCATTTAACGCGCGGCTACGAACGGCTGCGCAGCACGATGACAGGTTGATGGCCGCCACCATGCAGCGCGATCACACGAATGAAATCGATCCGACGACGCCGATAACGGAACAAGCCTCGCGGTGGTGGGTGTTGCTGAATGAAGGCAGCGCCACCGCGGCCGATTGTCGCGCGTTCGGCGAATGGGTTTCCCGGTCGCCCGAGCGCGTAGAGGCCTACCTTCAGGCAGCACGCCTGACTCTCGCACTCAAATCGCACAAGACCCGATGGCCGGACACCCCGATCGATGACCTGGTTCGTGCAGCGCGGGCCGCGCCGAGTGAGGTGGCGAGCCTCCCGAATGCGCCCAGCGGCAGCAAGGGTGAGACGCGCGATTCTTTGCCTGCATTTTCGCGTTGGTTCAGGCTCGCGAGGTTCCGGGGACCTGTCATTGCCACGATGGCGGTGGCTGCAGTTGCGGTACTTGTGACCGGCGTGTACTTCTATGTGGCGCCTCTGCGGTTACAGACTGCGGTCGGGGAGCAACGTTCCGTCGTTCTGGGTGACGGGTCATTGGTCACCCTCAATACCTCGTCTTCCATCGAGGTCCACATGGCGAAGGATCGCAGGACTGTGAGGCTCCTGGCGGGCGAAGCGCTGTTTGAGGTTGCGCATGATGCCAGGAGGCCTTTCGATGTCACGACCGGAGACACGACCGTGCGAGCCGTCGGCACCCAATTCGATGTGGACCGCCGCGCCGCAAGCACTACGGTCACAGTAGTCGAGGGCCGGGTCGCCGTCTATTCAACGCCCGACGGTGCTCAGAAGGGAGGGCAGACCACACAGCCGCTCGGCGCCGGGGAGCAGTTGACCCTTGCGCCGCGCAGTGCGCACAAGCCTGTGCGGGCTGACGTTGCGACAGCGATTGCGTGGACGCAGCGCAAGTTGATTTTCGAGCATCGACAGCTTGGCGAAGTCGCGGCGGAGTTCAATCGCTACAACCGCCAGGTCATCGAGATCCAGAGCGCCGAATTGCGCAATCAAGAGGTCACCGGTGTTTTCCAGGCCAATGACCCGGGCTCATTCCTGACATTCCTGTCCAGGCTCCCGGGCGTCACGATTCAACAATCGGCCGACCACTCGCGTTTTGTAGTAACGCAACAGACCCGAGATAAAATCTGAAGGGGCGGAGCGAGGCTCTCGGAGCCTTTGCGAGGCGAGATTCCCAGGCGCAGCCCGTGGGACCAAGGTAGGGGAACAACTTGCAGCGCGTGCGGTTCGGGACCGCTCCTCCGTTCCCGACATCGACGAATGAAGGCGTCGATTCTTGTAAGGTCACACTATTCGATAAGAAGAACCCGAGGTGTCAACGCTGCCAACCAGGAATCGGTGCACCTCATGGAGTCAGAGCAACTGGACGACCAGCTCGCCGGTCTTGCCTATTTGAAGACGCTGCCGTACGTGGATTCCTCGCGGCTCGTCGTCGCAGGCTGTTCGTTTGGCGGTATCGAAACGCTGCTGGCAGCCGAACGCGACGTTGGGTACAAAGTCGCGATTGCGATATCTCCCGGGGCACTGAGCTGGCAGCACAATCCGGAGCTTCAGAGGCGACTCGTGCGGACTGTCCGCAACATCAATATTCCGGTGCTTCTCCTGCAGCCGGCGAAAGATGCAAGCCTCGAGCCGAGCCGCGCACTGGGTGACGAATCCAAGCGCCTCGGGAAGCCATTGTCCGCAAAGATCTATCCAGCCTTCGGACCGGAGGACGAGCAACGACATTGCTTCGGTGGCCCCAAAAGGACGCACGTCTGGGGACAAGATGCACTCGAATTCATTTCGCACGCGCTTCAATGATGCACGCGCGCAGCGGTGCTCTGAGGGTCGTGTTGGAACGCCCGAGACTCACTCTATCGGTAGATGCGCAGACCAGACCCTATTGCTAGAATGCAACGAAGGTAGAGGAGTCATAACGTATGAGAATCGCCCCGCTGCGAGGAACATTCATTTCTATTTCTGCACTGCTGTCGCTGGTAGTTGGTACTGTGACAATGACGGCACATGCCGCATCACCTGTACCGGCAGCGCAGTATCAGGCGTTCAAGATAGGCGGCTATAGCGCGGTCGCGCTCAAGGACGGCGCAATTGTGGAGCCTAACGACGGCAAGAGCTTCGTCGTCGGACAACCAACCGCCGAGGTGGCCGCGACACTCAAGAGCGGCGGTGCCCCTGGCGACCATTTCGAGTTCAGCATTCAGCCGCTGCTAGTGCATGCGGGCAGCCGCGTGCTGCTGTTCGACACGGGTGCGGGGAGCAACTTCGGCGAGATCGCTGGCAAACTGCCGGCGGCCATGGCTGCGGCTGGTGAGAACCCGGCAAGTGTGACCGACATCTTCATCTCGCATGCGCACGGTGATCACGTCGGGGGGCTCGTCACGCCGGCGGGCACGCTCGCGTTTCCCAATGCGACCATCCATATGTCCGTGGCCGAATGGAAATGGCTGAGCGGCATGAGCGACGAGAACGCGAAGAAAATAGGAGTCTCACAGGTGACGGTGCTCGTCGCAGCGATTCGCACAAAGGTTGTGCCGTTCGAGCCTGGAGCGGACGTCCTGCCTGGCGTCGTCAAGGCAGTTGAAGTCAAGGGACATACTCCGGGGCATTCCGCCTTTCGCATCGGCTCGGACCCCGACACGCTATTGTTCATCGGCGATACGATGCATAGCTACGTAGTCTCTGTTCGTAAGCCGTCATGGAAAATCGCGTTCGATGGTGACCAACAAACCGGTGCGGCGAGCCGCAGTGCGCTCGTGACGCAGTCAGCGACGACCGGGCAGCGGCTGTATGCAGTGCATTTCCCATTTCCTGGAGTCGGCAAGATCGTCAAGCACAAGAGTGGCTATGCCTGGGCGCCTGAATCGCTGCACTAGCCTATTGGAAAAAGTCGCCTGCGGCGCTTTTTCGGAACAGCAGGGCTAGGCGCCCCCCTCCGTTTCCGGCGGCAAAAGGCGCGACTTTTGCCGCCTGCGAGCTGAGGTCCGAAAAACGCCCCAGGCCGGTTTTTTGCAATGAACCGGCAGCCCGTCGGACTTGCGACGCACGAGGACAACACGAGGCCAACGTGCGCATGCGTCGCCGCTGACTGGCCTGTGCTTCGATGTGTTCGCACGCAACACGTCGTGGACCACGCTTGCGCTATGCTCCTGGCTTGCGGCAGCCGAGGTGACCGTCAATGCATGCGATTGGCCATTTCACATTGGGAGCGCTCGCGTCGCTAACCTTAGCTTCAGCCAATGCTCAGAGCACGGCACTACCCGCTGAGACCAATGTGCGGGGTGCGGACACGCCACGAATCCATCCCGACGGGGCCATCACATTCACCCTGAATGCACCCGCCGCCAACACGGTTTTGGTGGCAGGTGGCGACGGCCTCGGGAAAGGTCCTTTTGCCATGGTGAAGGGCCCTCGCAGTCTCTGGAGTGTCACGTCGGGAAGCCTTCAGATTCTTTCGCTCCAGCATCGCAGCCAGTTGGATCAATCCCCTGCGAATCTCCGTCTCATCAAAGGCAGCAAACCCCATGAGTACTCCTCTTGGATCGGGGCGCTTGAACGTATAGCGATCCAGCGCGATGACTTCCACGCCGCGCGCCGCCAGCTGATTCACTCTCGTGCCCGATCCAACGCGGCACGTTATGTACCCTTCAGCTTGCAGGCGTTCGAACACGCTGACGACCGTTCCGCGGGAAAGCCCATGCTGCGTGGCAAAGTCTCTCGTTGCCGGTAGTCTGTTTCCTGTTGGTAGCCGACCATCGAGAATTGCGCGGCGCAAGGAAGTTGCCGGTTGGGCCCGCCTATATGGAATTGTCCATATAGGCGAGCCCCTGGAGTTTTTCTTCCACTTTTAGCCGCTTGCACCCGCCATCGGTGCGGTTTGAATCTCAATGGGCCCTGGGGTGCAGATCGACCAGTCCGTTTCCACCGCGCCTTCTCTTGCGGCTCGCCACCTGGGCCAGCAGCTTTGATTTGACGCTCGAGAAGTTCTCCGGGGCCGATTCGAGCTGCTGTTTCGATTTGGACTCAGCCTGGCGAATCTTGTCGAGATCGGCGCGTTCCAGCTTTGCAAGCTGGCGGGCGTGGCTGCGATGTCCGCGCCGATCTTCATTGTTGAAGGCTTTCTGCTTGCTCAGCGAACCGAAGACTTGGCTCCACTTGCCGCTCTTGAAGATGATCTGATAACCGCCGGACAGGATCTGGAAGGGTTTGGTGACTTTGCCCATCTGGTCGAACTTGACGGACTTCGGCTTGTGGAAGTCCTCGAAGTACGATGGATAGACGAAGTTGCTCATCGGTATGCCTTTGACAGGGAAACTCAAGGCCTCAACCGGGTCGGCGCTCTCGTACGCATAGACCGACTTGGAATCGGGCCCGGTAGTCATGAGGTTGATGGCGGGATCGACCAGCATTTCAACCAGCTCGTGCGAGGCTGACACGCTCACGAGATCGCCGTTCTGCAGGGTCGTGCGAACGAAGACTTTCGATTGGGGCAGCCCGTCGGGAGTGAGGTCATGGTACGCAAGCGCGCCTGGCTGATCGGCGTCGTCCAGGAAAACGATGGCCCATGCGCCCTTTATGAAACCCGTGGACTTGACCAATTTCGCCGGCGTGGCCCAGACAGGCACGATGGACTTGTCGATGTACGACTGCATTGCTGCGATGAGGTCGTCCAAGTCGACACCAAGCGGCATGGTGGCCTTGTTGAAAACGGCGATTTTCGGGACGTCGCCCTGATTGAAAGCTGCAAATTTCGGCATAGCCATTTTTAATCGCTCCTCTAAAGAGAGAGAACATTTGGATTCAACTTGCCAGGAGTAAAGGCGCAGGTACATGTTCACCTTGTTCCGCGATCGTCAGCGCGTGCGAACAGGGTGTATCAAGATCCGCGAGCAACGCGGCGCAAGAATTCATCGATGCGTCCAAGCGTCCGTCCCTAGTTATCCAAAGGCGGGCGTCTTTATCCTCTCGAAATTCCCTGTCGTTCCAAAGAAGACCAAACGCTGAAGATACTACACGCGATTATTGTGCTGTCTACCGGATCTAATATTGCGACGCACTGCGCAGAGGCGGTATTCCTAACGTTACGGTACCTAGACTGTTGCGCGTGCAACGGAATCAACCGGGGCGCTTTTTTCACGGGGTCCAACACGAGGACAGCGGGTCAGCCGCGCGAGGCCGACTCGCCTGCGAACCGCACGGCGCAGATATCGGCCGCGCAGACAGGCACTTGTGTATCCAGTATTCGCCCGGTCGAGGTACTTCATGGACGAACGTTTTGCTGCGATGCACTCTGCCGCTATGAACATCGGTGTGGACTCGAAGGGCTACCAGATTCTTGTCGTCATTTGCGTCGCGTGCGGCCACAACGGCCACGTCGATCCTGCGCGAGTCACGTCGGGGAAGCGATTCCGTTGCCGCAAGTGTCACAGTCGGCGCTGCGATGTGCGCTTGGTTTGGCACGAGGGGCAACCTCCCAACAACGTGATTTCGCTGAAGGGCAGGAGAGAAAAATAACCGCACACGCAGGCCGCTATCAGGCGCGCGTGCGCGGCATACCTAATGCACGTTCCGCAATCATGCTGCGATGGACCTCGCTCGTGCCGCCGTAGATTGTCGTGCCCTGCGAGTGGCGATAGCACAGGTTGAGCAACCCAGCGGGTCCCTTCCGCTTTGAAAGCGAACAGGGGGCAGTCAGGTCGAGCAGATCGCGCGCATCGCTGAGGAACTTTTCCGACGAAAACATCTTCGCCATCGGACCGAAGCCTGCGTTCGGCTTCTTCTGCACACTGGCCCAGACCGAGCGGAATGTGAGCATGTCGGAGGCCATGAGATTGGCTGCTGAGCGTGCCAGGCGAACTTGCGCTTGAGTTTCCTCGATCAGCGGTTGGCCGTTGTGGCGTATGTCGCGGCAGACCTGCACCGCCGCATTGAGCATCACGCGCTGGTACTTGGAAAAGCCGCCCCCATGTTCGAGTTCCAGTCCTGCTGCCATCGTTTTCGCTCCTTCGTTGACGCCGCCCAGGCGATAGGTGTCGGGGACGTGGACACCGTCATAAAAGGTGATGTTGGTGCGCTCGTCCTGGAAGGTGTAGACGGGTTGGATCGTCACGCCCTTCGTCTTCAATGGCACGAGGAACATGGTCAGGCCCTTGTGCTTCGGCGCCTCAGGGTCGGTGCGAGTCAGCATGAACACATAGTCGGTCAGGTTTGCGCCGCTGGTGAACATCTTCGTTCCGTCGATGCGCCAGCCGTCGCCGTCAGCCGTGGCGCGACACTGGGCCGCAAATACGTCCGAGCCCGAACCCGGTTCGGAATAGCCCAGGCTGCAGATCACTTCACCCGAGATAATCTTGGCCAGCACTTCGCGCTTGAGTTCCTCGCCGCCGAAGCGGTGGATGATCAAGCCGACCATTGCGGTGACGTTGGAAGCAGGGTTGTTGTAGCCCTGTTCCTCGAGAGCGTCCATTGCGGCCAGGCGGGCGTAGGGTGAAATACCACGCCCACCCATCTCTTGGGTCCAACCCAGGAAAAGGAGCTTTGCCTCGGCGAGCTTGCGGTTGATCTCCGGGTTGTAGCCTTCCCAGGAATAGTGGAACGTCTCGCGCATTTGCGGCGTGACATTCTTTTCGAAGAATTCGTCGATTTCCGTGACGATGGCGCGAGCCTCGTCGCCCAGGTCGAACTCAATGGCAACACTCCCAGCATCGGGCAGCTCGGCTTTTTCCCCGGAGTAGAGCCGACGTCCGGCCTCCTCGAGGAGGCGCCGCGGGTCACCTAACACAAGGGGCCAGGCCTTGGCGCGTAAGTTGTATAGATGAATGTCATATTCGGTCGTGAGCCCATAACCGCCAAAGGTGTGGAGCGCCTGCGCTACGGCCTTTGCCGCCGCATCACAATTCCACCACGCCGCGAGCGAAATCGTGGCGCCGGCTTCCTGCGCGCCGTCGGCGATGTCGCGAATGGCCTTCCAAATGAGAAGCTTGCCGCTATCGACCTCGCAGAGCCGGTCGGCGAGCGGGTGGGAAATCGCCTGAAAGGCGCCAATGAACTGGCCGAACTGCTTGCGCTGGCTGGCATAGGCGGCGGCCAGCCTGACCGCCTCGCGTGCCAGACCCGCGAGCGCCGCCGAAAGGAGAATCTTCCATTCTTCAATCGCTTGCGCAAAAATTGTGAGGGCTTCAGCACCCGAGCTCAAAACCGTCCGTGATTGCGCGGACAGATCGATCTCGGCCATTGGGGTTGACGCGAGATTGGGTTCACCGCTGCGCGAGCTCCCGGAAAGAGTAACGATGACGACGTCGTTGCCATTGCGTGCGATCACCGCTTCGGCCACAGCAGCGCCGGCGATCCATTGCACGGGAGTTTTGGCGCTGTCGTGGAGGGCGATCGTCGCAACGGCTTCCCCCGTGAGGACGCGGGCGAGCAGCGCTGCGGCATCGCTACCACTCAACTGCGCTAGCAGACGGGCGGTAATTAACGTCTCGGCCAAAGGACCGGAAACAAGGGTCCGTCCTGCTTCTTCCATGAGAAGTGCCGCGTCGAGCAGGCCCAGACCCAGGCCGCCTGCAGATTCCGGAACACGAATCCCAAAAGCGCCGACTTCACCGAGGCCTTTCCACAGATTTGAGTCGAATCCGGAAGGCATGGCCGCGCGAACGCGGGCGGTGGTGCTGTTCTCGTCCAGGAAGCGCGCGAACGTGCCGCGTAGCATTTCCTGATCGTCGGTGAGGTCGAAATTCATAGGCGGGCAATTCCTGCTGCGGTCGATGTAGGAGGGCACAGGCTCATCGTGCGAGCTTACCCGCCGCAGCCAGATTACTCCTCATCCCTCAGACCGAAACACTTGCGGCAGTCGCCGAAGAGTTCCTGACTGCGTCGAGCGGCGCTTAACGCCCCCGTTCCGATAGCGCAAGTTGGGCGGCAAATGCCTGCCGCTCGCGCGCCGCCCGTGCGCTCCGATCCGTCACCGACACCAGGTATGCGACGATCAGGGCGGCTCCCAGTGAGAATAGAGTGGGGTACTCATAAGGAAACAATTGGTGGGGGTGTCCCAGCACTTCTACCCAGACTTTCCGTGTCAGCAGCAACAGTCCGACGGAGAGGACCAGACCGGTGATGCCTCCAGCGATGGCGCCCCGCGTCGTAAACCCGCGCCAATGGAGGGTAAGTACCAACAGCGGGAAATTGACGCTCGCAGCGATGACCAGCGGCAAGGTGGCCAGGAATCCTACGTTTTCATGCTGGAAGAGAATGGCCAGGGCCATCACGAGCGCGCCAAGAGCCAATGCCGCCAGTCGCGACACGTGGATCTCGGCGGACTCTTCCACAACACCGTTGCGAAATACATGTTTGTAGAGATCGTGTGACACCGCGGAGGCCGCGGTGAGGGTAAGTCCTGACACCACGGCGAGAATGGTGGCGAATGTCACCGCCGCCACGATACCCAGGAGCAACGAGCCGCCGAGCGCTCCGGCCAGATGAATGACGGCCATGTTGGAACCTCCGGCTGGATCCGCGGGCACCAGTGCCGCGGCCGCATAGCCGAGCGCGATGACCATGATCTGGAAAATGGCGATCAGCAAGGTTGAGTACGAGAGCGATTTGCGGGCGGTACGCGCGTCTTTGACCGTAAAGAATCGCATGAGTACGTGGGGCAGGCCGGCGGGACCGAGCACGAAAGCCAGGGCCAGTGACACCGCGCTGACCGGATCCGATACGAGCCTGCCGGAGCCCAGGAACCGTTGGCTGTCGGACCTGAGAGCCACGGCGGCGCTGATCAGCGCATCAGGGTTCGGGCCGAAACGATATACGATCAACAGCACCATGACGAGGGTGGTCAGTAGCAGCAGACTTGCCTTGATGATCTGGATCCACGTCGTCGCGATCATGCCGCCGAAGATGACATAGACACTCATCAAGGCGCCTACCAGTACGACCGCATACGTGTAGGGAATGTGAAACAGGACCTGCACCAACGTGCCCGCGCCAACCATTTGCGCGATCAGGTAGCAAGTGCACAGGATCAAGGTACTCACCGCGGCCAGGCTGCGTACAGGCTTGACCGCCAACCGGTACCCCAGCGCGTCGGAGAAGGTGTAGCGACCCAGGTTGCGCAGCCGCTCGCCCACCAGGAACATGGCGATTGGCCAGCCCGCCACGGCCCCGACCGCGTAGAACAGCCCATCGTTGCCGAGGCCGTAGAACACGGCGACGGTTCCCAGGAAGGAGGCGGCGGACAGATAGTCACCGGCGATGGCGAGCCCGTTCTGCCGGGCCGTAATCGAGCCGCCGGCGGCATAGAAGTCCCTCGTGCCCGTGCTGCGCCTATTGGCCCAGAACGTGATGACGAGCGTGACGAGCACGAATGACAGAAAGATCAGCGTGGAGAAGCCGGTGACGTTCATGGGCTCAAGTCCCGCGCGTCCGGCCCGAGTTGCGCATCGATTCGCCGGGCTTGCCATCCAAACAACGCTACTGAAAGCAACATGACCAGGATGATGCTCACCGCGGCCGCGTCGGCAATGGTGATCGTCCGTCCGTACACGACGTGTCTCAAAACGGGTGCGTTTATCGACAACGCAGAGAAGAAGGAGGCGGTCATCAGCAGCGTTCCGATGGATAGGGACCAGGCGAGAATGCGCTGTCGCCGCAGGAGCCGCTCGAGAAGCACCGTGGCGTGACTCGCAGAGTCAGTGTTTTGAGCGCAAGTTACGTTTTGCATCTCGAACATCGAACAATTCGGGACCCTGATTGCGTATCAGAGCTGTCGCGAGCTGCGCGACCGTCCCATAGCGAAGTTTCTGTGTCGCAGTGACCGGCAGCGCTGTGACGAACGCGATATATCCCGGCAGTTTGTAGTAGGCGAGGCGCGCAGCCGCCGCAGCGAGAATTCCCTCGGCCAGGTCGCGGGAGCCGGTCAGGTCGGCACTCGCAACTACGCATACGAAGACCTCCTCTTCGCGCAGCTCGTCGGGCACCGCGACCACGGCCGCTTCCTGGATGCGCTGATCCACACCGAGCGCGGCTTCGACTTCCGCGGCCGAGATGTTCTCGCCGCTGCGCCGGATGATTTGCTTGCGCCGACCCACAAAGAAATAACAGCCTTCCGCGTCGCGACGCACGAGATCTCCGGTATGCAGCCAGGCGTGCTGCCAGGCAGCCGCGGTCGCATCCGGATCTTTGTAGTAGCCGCTGGAGAAGCCGCGGCGCGGCTCATCGCCAGAAGCCCGCACCAGTAGCTCGCCTTCGCCGGGACACAGCGGGTCCGGCAAAGGTGCGCCGTTTTCGCCTGCCAATGTTGCCTCGGCGTAGCGGGGTGAGGGTCGGCCGATGCAACCACTGCCGATATTTCTAGGACCGACGTGGGTGGACAGCGTGCCGGCACCGCCGGTCTCGGTCATCGCCCACGCTTCGATCAGGGACACGGCGAAGCGGTCTTCAAAAGCGCTGTGATGTGCGGCGCGCACTCCGCCGCCAATGCCAAATCGCAAGTTGTGGGTTCTTTCGTCGGGCTGCCTCGGCAGTTGCAGCAACATGGCCGGCATCACGCCCAGGTAGTGCATCACGGTGGCTTCGGTTTCATTCACCGTCTTCCACCAGCTCGAGGAGCGGAAACGGTCGAGTTGGATGATGCACCCGCCGGTCAGGATCATTCCCATGCTGGAGAATGCCAGGGCGTTGACGTGGTTCAGGGGCAGGGGCGTGATCAGGCGCTCCCGTCCCGGACGCAGCTCGCATCGGCCACCCAGATCGCGATACCAGCGACCGAAGGAGAGGAAATAGTCATTCGATAGCACGCAGCCTTTGGGCTGGCCCATGCTTCCGGAAGTAAACACGATGGCCGCCGCATCCACGCGCGCGCCGGCGGAGCGCGGCGTTGATGCCCTGGGCAGAAAATTCGCCGCAAAGTCGTCTGGTGTCGCGATGGAGCTCAGTCCATCGCCTGCCTCGGCCGTTGCTGCCTCCTGAGCTGTACTTCTTCTGTCGTGGAGGTGTACGAGCAGATCGATATCAGCTCGTAACAACAACAGGCGGGCTTCCGCAACACTGAGCTCGGCGCCAAGCGGGACAACCGTTGCACCGAGCGCATTCAACGTGAGCCAATGCAGATAAAACGAGCCTCTGTTATCCAACCACAGCGCGACGTGATGCCCTGGGCCGTAGCCGGCTCGGCGGTAGACCTCCATGGTCGCTTCGACTGCCGTGCCCATCTCGTCGTAGGTCAAATCCACGGGTCCGCCGCTGCAGTACGCGGGAATATGGAGGAACGGCATGCTGCCGTACTGCTGCCTCGTGCATTGGAAGGCATCCCAGACGGTCGTCGCCGGATCGGTGGCCCTCGGTGCGGCGCTGAAAAGCTTGTCGCTCACTTGGTCTTGCCGCGCGTGGCTCATGCGTACATCAAGCGAGCGCCGCCCGAACGTAGTCCAGGCACTTGCCGACCTCCTGCACCGAGGAGCCGGCGCCGGCGTACTCGTATTCAATGTCGGCGGGGAACCGATAACCCTCGTGCTTGAGGAGTTGCAACACTGGCTTGATCGGCGTGTTGCCGTGGCCGAAGGCCTCGTTGGGACCGTCGTTGCTCTTGCGATCCTTCAGGTGCAGGTTGGTGATTTTCTCGTGATGCGCGCGGATGAAGCCGACAGAGTCGAAACCCGCGGCGCTGAAGTGTCCGATATCGAGATTAACCCGATACAACGGAGACATCGCCAGACCCTGCTCGAAGCTGTCGGGCGTGGCGAACTGAATCGGGTCCTGGAGATTGGAATGGCCGTGGAGGGCCAGCATGAGATTGCGCTTCTGGAAGAAGGGCACGGAGCGCTTGGCCATGGTCAGAGTCGTAGAGGCGGTCATGATGTGGGTGTCGAGCGCCTCCGTCATTTCCAGCCCACGCTCGATCTCCGCATCGGTCGAGCTATCCTTCAGCATATAGTTGAACGCAAAGACACGGATGCCCGCCTTCTTGAACTTCGCCCCTGCCGCGCGCACCCGGTCCAATCCTTCACCCAGACGCCATTGGCGCACCGCCTCCAGGTGAGCAAGGGCGGTCGTGTCGGGAGCTTTGGTCGGAGGACGGCCGAGCAGGGAAGCCTCGGTGGGCTTGCCTGCAACCATGCGCCAGGGGGCATCCGCCGACAACTCAGGTGGTTGCAGGCAGGGCTCGAACATCTCGCATTCGGTCAGACCCAACCGCTGCATGGCCGCGATCATCTTGTCGACCATGTCACCCGGAGTGCCAAGCATGTCGCGGAAGCTGTACGTCTGGACGCCGATACGCACGCCTCCTATTACGGAGTTGTCCCGCTGCGCCGCGCGGGCGATGAGGGACGTACTGGAAAGGCTGGCGGCCGCCAGCCCGACGAACGATCTTCTCGTGACACGCATCTTCAGCCTCCATCCGCCATTGAGTTTCGAATGTCGATCGATCTAGCATGTAACCGATTACACGTACTCACTGTCAATCCGCAGCGCGGGCTCGGCCCGCAGGTCTGAACCGCCATGTTTTCCCACTTCCTGACCTTCATTCATCCGGATCCCCTGGCCCGTCTCGCCAATACCGAGTACGCAGAACTGGCGGCCTTGATGGGGAGCATTCGCGGTCTCCTGCGTGCGCACATGATGACTCCCGTCGTCGCACGCGACCGCTATATCGACGACGGACCGGCGCCACTGCTGACGCTTCAGTTGTGTTTCGAGCGTCTGGAGGCGCTCGAGACGGCCAGCGCGTCTCATGGGGAGCTGCGAGCGCTGTCGGCTTCGCTGCCTGCCAGCCTGTCGCAGGCGCAGGTTTTCCAACAGGCAATGTGGACCCGGTCCTACGAGGTCTGCCGTCCGGCGACGCCGGAGGGGTCCGGGCGGCGTTCCTGCAGTTTCCTGGTGCACTACCCGGGGGAGCCGGAGAACCTCAACGAGTGGTTGACCTGCTACCTGCGCAGTCATGTGCCTCTCATGTGCCGCTTTCCTGGGATTCGGGCGGTGGAGGTGTACACACGCGTCGATTGGATCGATGCGTTGCCATGGCAACGTGTGACTCATTTCCAGCGCAACAAGATCGTGTTTGATTCGGCCCCGGCGCTCGAACGGGCACTGCATTCGCCGGTGCGCGAGCAGATGAAAGCGGACCGCGGGCACTTCACGCCGTTCTCCGGCGGGAATGTTAGGGTCCAGGCCGATGTGCAGCCGTCCCGCCTTGGAGCGCTCGTCGTCGCCGTCGAAGGCCGGTGAGTTGTCGCGGTAGCCCGCGTGCGAACGGGTTTGCACCGCCGCGCGCACCTTCAGCCAGTCGTTCACCGGAAGGTTGATCATACCCTCGGAGTTGAATTCACCGAAGTTCCCCGTCTCGGCGGCGACGGACGCTGCGAACTGGTTGGTGGGCTTGGCCGTGATGAGGTTGATCGCGCCGCCGGTGGCATTGCGGCCGAGGAGGGTGCCCTGCGGGCCACGGAGCACTTCCACCCGTTCGAGATCGAACAAGGTGGCGTTGAGGCCGATGGCGCGTTGCAGGTTGAAGCCGTCGATGTTCAGTGAGATGGCCGGGTCGCCGATCTCGGTCGTGTCGCGGCTGGAGATGCCGCGGATGGTGATGATGGAAGTTGCGTTCGAGGTGGCGAAGCTGACGCTCGGGGCGAGTCCCCCAAGATCCGCGACGCTTGCGACGCCATTGCGTTCCAGCGCCTTGGAGTCCAACACCGACATTGCGATCGCGGTTTTCTGCTCGATGCTGGGTCGCTTCTCCGCGGTGACGACTACTTCCTGCAGTCCTCCCTGGTCGGCTCCCGTGTCGGCGTCCTGCGCGTACACGGCAGCGGACTGCACCAGTACGAGAGAGCCAAGAACGGCACGATCAATCAGGCCGAAACTGCGTTTCATGATGTCCCCTTTAGGCTGTTGGCGCCCGCGGCTGTGGCATACGGGCGTGTAAACGTTTACATCTTTAAGCCTAAACTATATCGCCGTAGGACGATTTGCAACGTCAGTTGTGTTGTCGACTGCGGGGCCGACGCAGGGGCGGCCGCAAGCGCTGTCCTCAGGCGGCCGTGCGGCCGCTGTTTGTCTGCTCCAACACGGCGGTGAGCGCCGCTTCGGCGGCGTCCAGGTGAGCCGCCATGGCTGTTGCTGCCGCGGCGGCCTTGGCGCTATTTAATGCGGCAAGAATGTTGCGTAGTCCGGTGAGCACTTTCTTGCGGACCTTGGGCTCGTGCAGGGTGATCTGCCGCATCCACTGGACGTGGTCGGCGTGCTGGTCGATGAGCGCGCGCAGTTGTGAGTTGGGGACGGCCGCGAGCCAGACAGCGCGGAAATTCGCGTTCGCGGTGGCGAAGGCCTCTGCGTCCCGCGCCGCATCGGCGGTTTCCTGCTCCTTCAACGCCTGGCGCAACATGCGCAGATCGTGGGTGCTCAAGTGTTCGACAGTGCTTGCGAGCGCGGCCGGTTCGAGGAGCCGCCGGACCTGGTAAAGCTCGACCACATCTCGCCGGGAGAGCTTTCGTGGGGTGAATCCCCGGCCTGTGGACGCAATCAGCCCCTCGTGCATGAGCAACACGAGCGCTTCGCGAACCGGGGTGCGGGAGACTCCGAGTTCCTGCGCAAGGTCGCGCTCGGTGATCGTCGGACTCGACCCCAATCGACCTTTCCTGAGCGCGCGACGCAGGGTCTGATACACCTGCTCGCGCAGCGAGGCGGGTCCGGAGCTCTTCACGCGGTGGCCACCCAGTGTGGGATACTTGACATCTATGGTATCCCTGGTATACCAACATAGCAAGCCCCACTGGCCAAGCCGGGGCGGATGCCGCGCCACCCGATTTTTCCATGGACGCAAATCCAAAGATGTTCGATGTCGATGCCTGTGTGCGCCCGACCGGAGTGCATCGCTCCGTATATGTCGAGACAGCCATTTTTGAAGCCGAGCTGACGCGCATCTTCGAGCGCAGCTGGGTCTACCTCGGGCACGAGAGTCAGGTCAGCGAGCCCGGCGACTACTATGCGACGCGCATCGGCCGCCATCCGGTACTCATGGTCCGGGGTCAGGACGGAGGGATCCGGGCATTCCTCAACCGCTGCCTGCACAAGGGGACGCAACTCGTCGCCGAGGGCTGCGGCGTGGGAGCAAAAGCGCTCCGTTGCCCGTATCACGGCTGGATTTTCGGGCTCGACGGCGCTTTGCGAACCATTCCGGCCCGCGCGGGCTATGCAGAGGGCGCAGCACGGCCGGGAGCCGCCGAGTTCGCCCTCCGGCAGGTTACGACCGAGCAATATCGGGGCTTCATTTTTGTTCGCCTCTGCCCGGAGGGCCCCGGGTTGCTCGACTGGCTGGGTCCGCTCACGAGCTCGCTGGATAACTTTGTGGATCGTTCGCCCACAGGTGCGGTCGAAGTTGCTGGGGGCGTGCTGCGGTATGAGCACGCGTGTAACTGGAAATTCTTTCTGGAGAACACACTCGATGCGCTCCACCCGATGGTGGTTCATCTCGAGGCAGCGCGGGCGGCGCGACAGGTCGCCGCGGGATTGCCTTCCACGCAAGCCACTGGGCAAACACTCTCGACTTTTGAGTTGCAGGCCCTCGCGCCGTTTGCCGGAAGCTACACATTCTACGATGAGATGGGCGGGCGGGCGCTCCCCAACGGTCACGCCGACCTGGGTGGGGCCGCGAGTATTCACTCCGCTTACGACGAAGACCCGCAGTACCTGCAGGCAATGATTGTGGGCTACGGCGAAGAGCGCGCCCGGCAAATACTCTCCTTGAGCCGCAACAACTCCGTCGCTTACCCGAGTCTGATGTTCAAAGCCCCTATGCAACTGCTGCGTGTCGTACGGCCGCTCGCCGTAGATCGTACGCTGATCGAGACGTGGCACTTTCGCCTGAAGGGCGCGCCCGAGTCGGTGCTCGCACGAACTCTGGCCTACTCGACGCTCGTCAATTCATCGGCCGGCATGGTGGGTCCCGACGACCATCAGATCTACCGACAGCTCCAGTCGGGCCTGACTGCCTCGCAGATTGAGTGGGTGGATATGAGCCGCTACGCCGATGAGGGCGACCGCTTCCCTGACGGGTCCGTCGCGGTAAAGGGCACCAGCGATGCAATGGCTCGAGGACAGTTCGCGGCATGGCGAGCGTTGATGCGAGCAGAATGATGTCGATGACTGAGGCGACCGGAATAGCCACCGTTGGGCGGTGGTTCGAGCTCAGCCAGTTCCTCTATCAGGAAGCTGCGCTGCTCGATGCGCGCGATTGGGACGGGTGGGGCCGACTCTTTACCTCGGAGGGCAGGTATTGGGTCCCCGCGGCCCACGATCAGCGCGATTGGATCAATCATGTTTCGCTGGTCAACGACACCAGCCTGTTGCGAGGCATTCGCCTGGCCCGCCTGAAGAATGGCGACGCCGCCTCGCTTCACGGTAGTCCTGACAGCTCTCACCTCGTGTCCAACATCGTGATTGCCGAGGCGGACGAGGCGCGCGGGCGCTATATCGTGCACTCGCGTTTCGTAGTGGCACAGTATGCGAGCTGGGGGAGGCACACTTTCCATGGCGGCTATAGCCACGAGCTCGTCCGTGAAAGCGGCGAAATCCGCATCTGCCTCAAGCGGGTCAACCTGGTGGACGTTTCCGGTCCGCTCGGCGATATTCTGACCATCCTGTAGAGCCACCTGCTCATGTTGTTTGAAATGGAGCGCCTCACCGGGGCCGAGCGCTACAAACTGCTGACGTCTTCCATTACGCCGCGGCCAATAGCTTGGGTTACGACGGTAAGCGCGGACGGAATATTGAACGCGGCGCCATTCAGTGCCTTCAACATGGTAGGTCACACGCCACCGATGATCGTACTGGGAATCCAGCAGCGCACGGATGGCGGCTGCAAGGACACCTGTGCCAATATTCTCGCGACCGGGGAGCTGGTCGTGAATCTCGTGACGGAAGCGGACGTGGAGGCGATGAACTCAACGTCGGTCGAGGCGCCCCCGGAGTTCAACGAAGTAGAAGCGGGGAGCATTCCCGTCATTCCTTCCAGCTACGTCGCTCCGCCGCGGATCGCCACGTCACCGGTGAGCTTCGAATGCCGGACCTTTCAGGTGATTCGCCCCGGAGCGCAGCAGACGATCATTCTCGGAGAGGTGATCGCGGTGCACGTGAAGGATGCCTTCATTGTCGATCCCATCGGCGTGCACCTCGACACTCCCCGCATGCGGCTCGTCGGGCGCATGCAAGGCCCGGGCTGGTACGCGCGCTGCACCGATCTGCTGCAGGTCCGGCCGCCGGGCCCTTGGTCCATCGACCGAGCTCAAGAGGGGTCGGGCGGATTGCCTCAGCCGGATAAACAGGAAGGAAGCTAGATGGATACTTTCGGATCGATCACCCGATTGGTCGGTGCGCTCGTTGCCATGGGCGGCTTCGGCGCCCTCGGCTTTGCCGCGGTACATCCGCCGCCGCGGGCCGGGCAACCTGACATCGCCACCCTGGTTGCCCGGCCCGTATTCAAGGCTGCTGTGGCTGCGCTCGCCGCGGATGACGAGCGTGTCACCACGGAAAACATCCGTCTCACCGAAATTCCGGCTCCGCCCTACAAGGAGTCGGATCGGGCGCGCGTGTACGAGCAAATGATGCGTGATAACGGCCTTCAGGATGTTGGGACCGACGGAATCGGAAATGTTATCGGCGTTCGTCCCGGCGCCGACCGGAAGCTTCCAGTGTTGGTGGTGTCGGCGCATCTCGATACCGTATTTCCGGAAGGCACGAATGTGAAAGTACGGCGCGACGGAACCAAACTGTTTGCGCCTGGCATCGGCGACGACACTCGCGGGCTGGCCGTGCTGCTTGCTTTCGTGCGGGCCATGGACAAAGCGCATCTGCGAACACCGCGCGACATCGTTTTCGTGGGCGACGTAGGGGAGGAGGGGCAGGGTGACTTGCGCGGGATACGTTACCTGTTTGCAAAAGATCCGCGCGCCAGGACCGCGGCGGCCTACATCACGGTCGACTCCACGGGCTCGCAGAACATAACCACCGTCGGTGTTGGCTCCAAACGTTACCGGCTGACCTTCTCCGGCCCCGGTGGCCACAGTTACGGGGCGTTCGGCCTCGTCAATCCATTGGTTGCGTTGGCCAAAGTCGTCGAGGGGCTTTATTCCGTGCAGGTACCTGGATCGCCGAAAACAACCTACTCCGCCAGCGTCGTCGGTGGCGGTACCTCGGTGAATGCAATTCCCGCGGAGGTGTTTCTGGAAGTGGACCTGCGCTCCGCCGATGCTGGCGAGCTCGCCAAACTCGATACCCGCTTCCATGACATCGTATCGAAGGCCGTCGCACTGGAGAATGCAACTCGCGACACGAAACACGGCAAAGTCAGCGTTGACGTCAAATCCATTGGTGAGCGTCCCGCTGGTCACACGGACGACAATTCGCCGCTCGTGATTGCTGCAGCCGATGCCGCACGAGGGTTCGGCTACACGCCGAAGCTGATCGCCGTCTCGAGTGACGCCAATATCCCGATGAGCCTCGGGATTCCCGCGATCGGCATCGGCTCGGGCGCCTCTGGCGGTCGTGAGCACGCCCCGGACGAATACATCGATGTGGCGAAATCCGACAACGTGCGGGGCATGAGTGTGGGTTTGGCTACGGTCGTCGCCGCGGCCGGTGGGCTGGCACGGTAACGTCATTGCGAGTGCTCGGGCGCACGGAGTATAGTCCTCCTGTATGTAATCCATTACATACACCGCGCGGAGTTGATGAATGACCTGGAGAGGGTGCACGGGAGTAGCCGCGGTGGCGGCAATGAGTGTCTGGGCGCTGGTACTCCAGCCACCGGCGGAGTCGGCCGAACGCGCGCAACCGGCTACCGTGGAACAGCAAACCACGCAGGCCACCAACCCCGCAGCCCTCGCAGCCCCCGCCGGCTCCGCGGTGCCTGCCAACTCCGCAGTGCCCGCCAGCCCCGCACGGCCCGCCACCGCCCCGGCGGCTGGTGACTTTCCCCGACCGCCGGCTGACCCGGCAGCTCGCGCCCGCGGCAAGCAGATATTCAGCGTCAACTGCGGTTTCTGTCACGGGTCGGATGCCCGCGGTGGAGAGGGCGGCCCGAACCTGTTGCGATCACCGCTGGTATTAAACGATCGCGGCGGTGAAGCCATATATGCGGTGATGCTGGCGGGCCGCGTGGAGCAGGGGATGCCTAAATTCAACCTGACATTCGAGAACGCCGCCGACATCGCTGCCTACGTGCACAGCATTCCCGTCGGGCGCACACAGGGTGGCGTGTTCGATCCGAAGGCGATCCTGGTCGGCAATGCCGCGGCCGGCAAAGCCTATTTCTACGGCAAGGGCCATTGCAGCCGGTGCCATTCGCTTCAGGGCGACTTCGCCCACATCGGCGCGCGATTCGATCCCAAGACGTTGCAGGACAATATCGTCTCAGGCGCGGCCACAGCCAGGTTAGGTGCCCCGCTGCCGACCGCGCCGCCGCAAAAGATCAGGATCACACTACCGTCGGGTGAAGTCATGAGCGGTACCCTGATCAGCATCGATGATTTCAACCTCTCATTCACGGATGCGGGCGGCAATCGCCACACGCTGCGGCGGGACGGTGACCAACCACGCGTCGAAATCAACAATCCGATGCAGGCGCACCTCGATATGGTGCGCAATTGGGAAGATCGCGACATCCACAATCTCACGGCATTCCTGGTGGGGCAACAATGACGCGCCGCTTGCTCCCGTCCGCGCCCGTGCGGGCTTCGTTGGTCATGTTAGCAAGCGCAACGGCGCTGCTCCTCGTAACGCATGATCCTTCGGCCCTTGCGGCATCCGCGGCCGGCACTGATTCCTGGCCAACCTATTCCGGGGATTACTCCGGCAGACGTTTCAGCTCGCTCGAGCAGATCAATCAGTCGACTGTCAAAAATCTGACCCTGGCCTGGGCAGCCCGTCTCGTTGGCGGCCCCGCCGATGCCAGTGCAGCGGGGCCCTTTGCGCCGCCCGCTCCGCCGACCATCGAGGGCGGAGAAGCGGCGCAAGCGGTGGTTACCGGCGGAGCATTCTCCTCCGCAGCGCCCATCAGTGTCCGCGGCTCGATCCTGCAGGTGAACGGCGTGTCATACGCAACCGCCCCTGACAACGCCTGGGCGATCGATGCGCGCACGGGCACCGTGATTTGGCACTACTACTGGAGGACGAAGGGTGGTACCCACACTGCCAACAAGGGCATGGCGCTGTACGGCGATTGGTTGTTCATGGAGACCGCCGACGATTACCTGGTCTCGCTGGATGCCCGTACGGGGAAGGAGCGCTGGCACAAGGAAACCGCGAGCTTCGCGGAGCAGTTCTTTTCTGAGGCCGCGCCGCTCGTCATCGGCCGTCACGTGTTGGTGGGCGCCGGTAACGATTCGGATGCGGCGGGAGCCCTGCGATCGTTCGATCCTGAGACCGGCGAGCTGCAGTGGACGTTGCACACGGTTCCCATGAAGGAAGGCGAGCCGGGCTTGAGCTCCTGGCCTGGCCTGGATGCCGCCCGTCACGGGGGTGGTAACCTGTGGGTGACCGGATCCTACGACCCTGAAACCCATCTATACATCGTCGGAACCGGTAATCCAACACCAGCCTACGTCCCGAGTGGACGCGACGGGGACAATCTCTACACATGCTCGCTATTGGCGGTGGACGTGGAGACCGGAAAGCTCGTTTGGCACTATCAGACTGCTCCGCACGACACTCATGACTGGGACTCGGCCCAGACGCCGGTCATTGTCGACGGCGAGTTCGGTGGCAAGGCCCGCAAGCTG
>Ga0307511_10001616_pt1 | contig 23882 bp, 19 predicted proteins | sample 13_EM_MG_FD_200266 | JGI IMG/M metagenome (GOLD analysis project Ga0307511, IMG submission 200266) | Populus trichocarpa ectomycorrhiza microbial communities from riparian zone in the Pacific Northwest, United States - 13_EM | ecosystem: Host-associated > Plants > Roots > Unclassified | place... | reverse complement strand
GCATATAGGATGTAATCGGCACATAGAATGTGGTAGGCATCGCGGGCTGAGGTTAGAGGATCCCGGGCATGTTCTTCGAAACAGAGAATCTACCCAATGCGGATAAGGTATGAGATTCAACAAAATATGAGTCTCAAACTAGAACTAGCTTGAATTAGGGGACTTTCAGTCTTGTAATTCACATACTAAAATAAAGTATGCTAAAAATCGCATACTTGCCAAATGCACTAATGTATCTGTATCTTATCTATGATTAGCCCATAAATCACTTGCGTACCATAACCTATATATCGCCTCTCTCCCAAATACCCAAATATATCATATATCGCATACCTACCAAATCCACAATTAGCCCCTATATTGCCACCCTTCAAACACCTTAATATATCATATGCCGCCTCTCTACCAAACCACAGATAAGCACATATATAGCCTAGCTAACAAAGACCCGAATATATTATATACTAGAACTTTAAGGGATAATAGGATAACAACTTCAGCATAAGGCTGCAAATATTTTAAAATCTTTAGAATCACCTTACTTCTATCTTTTATATATACATATGGGTATAATTAATTAATAGATAGTTTCAACCATTTTTTGTACGAAGGCTGCATATATACTAGTTATAATATAGATATAGTCAGTACTACAAAAAGTGTTCTGATAGATACGCAGAGTACTATGATGAGCTAGAACAAGGGTTGTTGATCCACGTAAAATTGTATGGGCTCTACAGAAACCGCTATAGAAACTGTTCTAAAATCTACGCACATGGAGTTTTTCGGCGAGGTATGCCAAGCACAAACAGGTTGCTAGCGCCAACAACGTCAGGACTTTGACAAGTATTAACAGAACAATTTGGGAGGGACCAGGCGATTTTTTTTAGTTTAATGGCCTTGCTGTATCTTTATCTACCATTTGAGCTATATGGCCAAATTAATTGATCTGTGGTGGTGGTGGTTGACTGCGGTTGAAAAAGGAGTCAAAAACTACAGTCGCGGGCTTGGAAGAAATCTCAAAGAACTCGCTGTGAAGACCCTAACCTTCTGCCATATAGAAGGAAAGATTTGAGGTTCAGACATACATGGAGTTTAAATGATACTAAATACATAGTACCTTTTATCCTGCCTACTTGTCCCCTTTTCCCACTAGATCTTTTGGCAAGGGATTAGGTTTTTAACAGTCATGGCCTACATATATAGAATACACTGGTCGTGTGGGACTCCAGACATTGGGGATAATGCGTATTTTAACAAAGGGTTAGTACCCTCCTACCGAAGTTACCTGACCTGGTAATAACACCTATCTAGCCATTCGGATAGTGTGTGTATGCGAGGGCACCTGCCTTGAAACAGGGAGTAATGTTATGGCTCAGGTAAGAGACCTCCGCTAGAGCGCAGTAATCAACTTCCTACTGTAGTGTAAGATACTGCTACCAATGTAGACTGATCACCCACCAGGCATGTACAGATAAGTGCGTCAATGACAGTGTTATTGGAACTGGAATAGGGAAGTGTGTACTGTTAGGATTGGCCTCATGCATGTTATCTCTTGGATATATTTCTGTTATATTCTGAGTAGGGTCATTCATATGTTTCTATTCGTTGTGTTACAAGTTCAGCTCATGTACGTCAGCCTGTGTGCATTGTGTTACAACACAGCCTACCTTATCTATGTATGTCAGACTGCAGCATTCCTAATTGGAATGTCACTTCCCATTTAGGCCACTACTGACAACAAGTCTACTTTCCCTTATTAGGAAGTCTCATCCAAATCTGATAAACAGCTATCAGATCAAGGCTTTTACATAAGTTGACGCTTTTACATAGTCAATACAATAATAACCAAGCAGTATTCTAAGTCTCATATAGCTTTACTCTAATCGAGTCCGCTACCAGACCCGAGTTATAACTTCGTTTATACTTCCACCCACCAATCTAATACATCTTGGAAGTATTTTTATTGTTTATAGCCGGTCTGTAACATCCCTGAAAACGCCAGTCTATTTCCTAATGTTCAAATATCCATAGCTATATGGACCTGTGTTGAAATACACGTATATGGGAGATATAGTACATGCAATAAGGATCACTATTGTATCAGAGATCTAGTGAAGGCAAGTGGACAAGTACAGAGTCTATAACATTGTAACTGGTGCACTAGAGGTGTTTAAGTACTGTAGTAGAGCGGGTGCAAGAGTAGTAAGCATTGAAGAGTCTATACATGATGAGTTTGAAGGATAAGCCAATGATCTCCAAAGTGGTGGGTATTGGGCCTCCTATATATATTCGATTCTATTTAACTAATTCTGAAGCTCAATGCGTATCAGAATGAGTCAGAGCATGCGAAAATGACATCTACAACTTCCAATAGTTTGCAGAAAAAATTAATAATAACTATAATTCCAACTAGTAGCAAAGGACAATATTAAAAGTTTAACTAGAGTATTGTAGAACTTTAAACAGTTTAGAAATGTTAAAGCAGAGTTCAGAATAGGATTGCACACCTAGTTAATGCATGTAAAAAGTATATGTGAATACTTAATCTATATAAGTATGAGGCACATGTATGGGCATGTAGTAGACTATAATTGGGAGGAAATAATGCATTTGGAAGTTAGTTGTGACAGAGAGGTAAGTGTTTAAGGGCTATAGGAATGTCCATATAGTTCACCTTTTAATACTCCTCCTCATTAATTACAACAATATAGTTGTCAGTTATAAATAATACTGCACTCTTATCAAAAACCTATAATAATATACAAAACCGTATAGGTAAAAAGAACTATATATAGGAAAAGAGTAATGTGAAGAATTATTTTGTTCCCAAAGGACCAAATTGCAGTATAAAAAATATCAGGCAAGGCATAACTTTGGTAGTGATATCTGCTATAATAATGGAACTAGGCACATATAAAACAACTAACTTGCTACTTTCGAAAGGATCACATGCATATTGATACCCAATGTCAATATGCTTGCTTAGATCCCTTATCTTAGTGTTGTGAGTCAGATCTACTGCTCTTTCTCCATTTCTACTCAAAGCTGGGGGAATGCTAGTAAATCCAAGTTTTTTAAGAGTACATTGAAGCCATTATTGCTGTTTAGAAGCTATGGATATCGAACTGTATTTAGCTTCTATAGTTGATGTAAAGAAACCATTTTGGTTACCTGAGTGCTACTATAAGAAAGTGGTTTTCTGTTATATGTTTTCTCTATATGTGTTTTATCTATTGTAGTTTTGGTGGATATTATTAGGTTATAACAAGGCATGTTTTTGGCCTATTTAGGTTCCTACCCTTTTTCCATATGTTTGGATTGGAAAGGATCATAAGATATTAGTCTTGTTGATTTACCTTGTAGTTTTCTCGTATTATCTCGTTATTATTACCTGTCATATTACTGTATCAGTCTAGGTTAGTTACATATATGTCAGCCTGCTAATCACTATATTCTGTTTTGGCTACCTAATTGGGCAATAGGTAATTCTGTTTTTCTTCTTGGTTGTTTATCTCATTGCTAGCCTTGTTTCTATTACTTTGTTAGGCATCATCATGACATTGGACATGTCTATAATATGCTATCATGTATTAATTATGATCTGGCATCATAATAAGTCTTTACTATTACATAGTATGAGTCCGAAACGACTCATTGCCTTAGGAACTCTGTATATATTAAATATCTGAATTCTGCAGCCTTAGGTAGCACAGTTATTCTTTAAAACAGTGCAGTCTAGCTACTTCAGAAACATACAAGCAACACTAGGAATATTCTTGTCCACTTGCAGCTCTTGATTACCTATCAACCCCAAACACTATATAGCTCTTAACTACCTGGTGTAGTCCTATATAGGACATAGTGGGTGCACTTAAGACCGCATAACCACGTTGGTGGTGCCAATTTCCTCACTGAACTCCTCTACTAACTTGGCCCACAATTACATTTTTTTTACCCACAATTTAAGCTTTAAAACTTTCACCAATACCCGCAAGGGCCTGATCAACAGTTGACCTTCTTGAAACCGGTCTAGACAATCTAGCACTTTATCGAGCACTTCAGACTCAACTTCCCCAAGGCTTGTGGAACAGCAGTGCCTGTACCTCCCTTATACCAAACTTCAGAAACACCTCACCTCAGCACTAGAAAGTCCACACTAGTCCCCACCTAGTAATCAATACAACCCTAGCCTTACAAACGAAATTAGCAAGTCCCTATGTCAGCACCAGAACCATTAGACTTCGGAACCTCCAGGAGACTCTCAGGCCAAAATCCAGGATTTGGACCTTTAAGAGTAAACCCACTCATGTATCCCTCCAGATCTGTCTCTAGACAATCTATGAGAACAGATACAGGAGAGTCAGAAGGAAAAGAACTTTCTGAATGTGAGCAGGATACTTTCTCGGAAGAAAAGGATGAGCCAGACCCTGCAGATATAGAAGCAACTCCTACACAAAACCCAAAAGCAAAAAGGCTAGGAGTAGTAATCTAGTATCCTACTCCCATGAAACTAATTGCTATTCCAGAAAGTAGAGAAGAACGGAAAGAACGAGAAGCACACGCCCTTATTGATAGTGTGTTTACCATCTATCACCTCCATAAACCAGATGGACCTAGGTTTGAACCAACCCTACAATACCTATCAGCACTACTCAAAGGAATTACCAAGCTAGCTCAGGAATTACCTTAGAAGGCTATCGCAGGACAATTCCCTGGCACCCCTCGGAAGGCTGCATAGATTACACCTACCTTAGTCATTCCTCTTACAGCTTCACAAAAAGCTAGGGAAGATACCAACATGATATTCAAAATAGACTCAAGAATTGGTTAGGAATTAAAAGACATCTTTCTACCAACCATGTTTCATACAAAACTAACCTAGCAACCCTCTACATCTCTTTCCCTGCCACTACAACACAGAGTTCTACACCAAAGACCCAGCTCAGTTTCTCTTAGCTAAGCTAAGCCACTTAATTAACCTACATTCAATTGAATAGAATCAAGACCAATACCTAGACCCTTATCCCCAGACATTGCATAGGTACCACCACCCCAACAACCACCACAGAAACCTCCGCAGCCACCAGAAGCAGGACCTCCTGCATCCATACCAAACACTCCAAAACAAGTTAGGATGTTAGCCCCTGCATGATCTGATTCTGGTGATTTAGATAATTCCAGCTCTAGCTCATCTTAAGATGACACCAACAATAGTTCAAGAAGAGCAAGTAGTAGAGTTAGAAGATGTCAGAGTGTGCGATCCACTACTAGCTCTGGATTTGGAAATTATAGGCTCAAAGCCCCAAAACTTGAAAAATATATTGGAAGTAGTAAATGGAAGGAAGTAGCTATTTTTGACAATTGGGTTACTGATGTTATGGACACTCTAGAGGTTGGGGAACTTGATCAAGAAGACAGATAAGCTATGATCTGGCTAGGTTGGCACCTACAAGGAGAAGCAAAAATACTGTATGCATCCTACAGAAATAATCCTGAGACCAAAGATAGCAGAGTGCCAGAATTTCTCAAAGTGCCCAGAAAATTCTGTGTTCTCTTCATTAGTGATGAAAAGCTGTGGACATAATTCCAAGCTATCAGACAGACCCAGAATGGCAGGTCCAAGCCTATCCAACAAGTGGCTAACAAAATTAAATAACTAAAGATCCTCTTACCCAAAATTAGTGATTGGCAGTGTCACAATCAATTGTTGGAAGCTATGGACCCTGCACTTTGGCAAGAGGTAAGATCTAACATTAATAACAAAATGGAATGGAATGATCTCATTGAGTTCTGCAGTAAGCATAACTCAGTCATTCACAAACATACCTACGTCAAAAAAGACCATAAGTCAAAAGATGGTTAAAGAATGCGTCAGCAAAATCATACACCACAGGCTGGCAGTAACCCAGCCCCTACCAACACGAGTTGGACTAAACCTAAGCCCTATACTAGGCCCCACAACATGACCCATGAGTTCAAGAAACTTACTTCAGCAGAAAAAGAAGAACTAGCTAAAAAAGATCCATGTTTCTAGTGTAGAAAAACTGGTCACAATGCTGTGAATTGTCCTCTTAAGAAAAATCAGATCCGAAGTATTGCAGGCACTATCACAGATAAAATCACAGAAGTAACACACCCTAGTAACATTACTTCTGCAGCTCAATTTATCCTGAAAGACCCACTCATACCTCATACAAGAGACAACTCCAGCCAACCTCCACTTTATGCAGCCAAAGAACACCTCCCAGTCAGTACGAAAATTTATGACCAGCCTGCTAGAACCCTTGTGGATCAACAAACTGCAGAAGCTGACTTGAACACGAACAAATTCTGCACCTTGCATAATTTGCCCTTATACCCCGTTAAAAATCCCATCATACTCTAGATGACTATGAAATGATCTACAGGATCGATCAGCCAGAACACTAAAGTGAGCTCTAACTGGGTAGGGTGGTCAGAAAAAGTAATTTTCTATGTGGATAAACTTAAGGATTGGGATATGATATTGGGATCCCCTACCGGAAGACATGCTAAGGAGGATATTAATATGGGCACTATGAGTGTTACTATCCAGCTTCCTGGTCCGAATAGAATTACACTCGCCCTCTGGAAAACCACAGCAAGTCAGAAAACTCCAAGGAAGATTCCAAGCCCAACCCGTTATCTCTTTACCTCTGCCAAAATGAACATATTTTATTTCTCATTCCTACTCATGTTCCAAATCATTAAATCAGTAGCCATAACCATTCAGCCATGCACCAACTCATTTGAAGACTTTCCTGATATATTTCCAACCATGAAAAACCTAGCACTACGTACCCTTAGGCTAGGTATGAATTGTCTCATCATATTTAAAATTCCAAATGCAGTTTGGAAGGCTAGGAATATTTAGCCCAAAGCAAGATTCCTAGCTAATACGTTGAAAAAGTTAAAACCAGAAGGGAAATCCGGCAATAAGCACAGATCAGAAGACATACCCTGGTGTGCCATATTTGTTATTCCTAAAATGGATGACTCATCTAAGCCGAGAAACATCCAAGACCTGGTTAAAAGAAATGAGGAAACTGAGCTACATCCTACACTTATCCCCAGTTAATCCCTCATGAGAAACGGAGTTGCAAACACCCCTTCTGGTCTAAAATTGACATTAGTGAGGGCTACCACACCATTAGGTTTCACCTACCCCATTAAAAGTACACCGCATTTTCTCCCCCACATGGCACCTACAGGACTAGATTTATGCAGCAAGGTGAATACAATACTCCTGCAACCTTCCAGAACATTATGAACAACTGTGCAAATACGAGTTGGAAATCAATTTATATATCTACATTGATTACATATTCATTTTTGGTAAAACCTACAAAGAGCACTTATACTATAGCACAACTGTACTCTAGAGGCTCAGAGAAAATAAGTTCTATCCCAATAAGGAGAAGTCCCAATTCATGCTCGGCGTGCTGCAGTGCCTAGGTCATGTTATTACCTAAAGAGGAATTTCCCTCATCCAGAAATCGGTATAAAAAATCCTAGATTGGCCCCAACTCCAAAATGGGAAAATGTTAGAGGAATGTATAGATACGGTAAATTAATTAGGTCACCGAATACCTAATCTGTCAGATATGGCAGCACCCTTAACCTAGATGGCTGGTGCTATAGCCACTTGAGACTGGACCCCTACCCAAATAAAAGCCTTCAATGACACCAAGGCAGCCCTGTCTATGGATCCTGCAATCAGACCCATCAATTAATACTTTGCAAATTAATTTTATTTGGTTGCAGATGCGAGTTTAATTGGCACTGGTGCATAGTTTAGTCAAGGACCCACTCAGGAGACTATTATTCCAGCAGATTTCTATTCTAACAAATTCAATCCAGCCCAAGAAAATTATTCCATTCGTAACATGGAATTGTTGGTTATTGTAGACACACTGGAGCACTTCAGAAGCAAACTTACAGGATGGAGCTTCATTATTCTTACAGATCATAAAACCCTAGTCTCATTTCCCACCCAATATGACCTAACTGGGAAACTGTAGAGATGGCAAAAGGTTATCCATCAATTCTAGTGCAAGTTTCAGCATATAGGAGGAAACAAAAACATGATTGCAGATGCCCCATCAAGAGTGTTTATAAACCCATCTTTTGTCCCATCTTTTGCAGACTTTATTCTTTACTCCATTAACTCCGCACAGCCTCTACCTACCTTCTGAGCTCCTCAAGACTTATCTGGTAGCTCCAAAGTGATTCCTAGCATCCCCAAAACAACGCCAAATAATCCCTCCCATCGAGTTCCTCCTATAATATCTCACCCCAACTCTATCACTTCTTCAGTCATGACCAGAAGCTAGACCAAGATGTCCCAATCCCCTGCCTACAGAGATAACTCCCCACTGGCTCCATCCATGATCAATACAACAGAGATAGAGCCAACAAGGAAAACTCTGCTCCCCCAGCATTCCTGCAAATACTACCAGACAACAGTGCAGCAGAGACTTTGTTCTCTCTGGTGGCTAATAACCACTCCTTTAGGCCTAGACTACTCAGATTACCTAATCACAATCCCAACATCCAGGACTCCATCCTGGCAGCCACATTCAGAGCTCCACACGCCCTCATGCACTACCCATCTTGTGGAGACAGCACCTGCCTGACCCACTACTCCTCCCACTTGAACAGCAACAGAGGAGCAAAAGAAAATTGTTGTGTATACTGCAACAAGTAGGCACATTACACTGATTGTTGTAAAATCAAGTGGCAAGACCAGGACTACTATGAGTAGGAAATGGAGGCAAAGGAATCCCAGGAACGCCAGGATTCCTCCCCTCTAAGTGCTCCTTGCCCTACCTCCCCATATGACCTATCTCATAAATCTGCCCCCAGCCTTACCTCCTCCCAATATTGCCTATTGAACAAAGGTAAAGGAAGAGCAATTTACATGGATTCTGATTCAGAGCAGGGTTCTGGAAGCGAGATTGATGACAGCCCCACCTCCACTACATACCCTGTTACCCTCCTTGCCTTTAGGAAAATCTCTGCATCTTCTATTAGCTCATATGGATTTGAGACCCTCCCCTGTCACACACCAGACCCCAACTTCCCCATGCACTGACTTATGATACCTTACTACTAGTTGAAGGGCCACTTTACTATGGAAGGTTTCCTCCATTTCATTTCTGCTACTAAGTCTAATACCACCAATATTGTTGAAGCTATTGCCTTAACAGCCAATCAGGACAACCTGTATTGGTAATGGGTTGGCAAGAACAGTTATATCAATCTCGTGGAACTTGCATGGTCCCAAGACCTCGCCACTACCAAAATCCACCAACTCCTACCTGTATATGCTAATTGGACCATATGCTCAAAATTGGTTACTAAAAGGATCTTGATTTTGTCAAATAGATCCACAAGGCTATCAATGGGTACTCCAAGGTGCATGGAATTCTCTACTATACCTTTAATGAGCAGGTCTGAATTTGTGTACCTAATACTCCTAACTGCAACTCTATCATCAAGAATAGTGTGCACCACTGCTCGAGTTTTAGGAGGGCATAAATCAGCCAGATCTGCGAAAATTTGGCCCAAAACTCGCCCTTTAACCTATTTAGGCAATTTTATTACTCAAATAGGTCAAACTGATATTCTATAATTCTTTAAAACTCTGTAGATCTCCAAAAAATCAGAAAAAACTCGCCCCGTTTTGCACGCTAATCAAGAATACCCTCCTAGCCAAGATACATACCTCTCTGGGTTATGCAGGCTTTATCAAGACACTCAATAGGCTCATAAACTACATCTACTGTCCTAAGATGACTAGAGATATACGAGAATACTACAAGGCATGTGCTATAGCGCCGTAGGCAAAGAATTCCACCCAAAAGCTCTATGAGCTCCTTCACCCCCTACATATTCCCGTTGAATGCATTCACCCACCTCACCATGGATCTTCTTGCTCTCCCTGCTATCATAGACTTCGCTACTAAGGTCCACTACAGTCATGTGTGAACCATAGTATGCAGGTTGACCAAATATACTCTTGTCCTACCCCTACCAGATGGCTATCCTGCATATACCCTAGTCAGGTTATTCTTAACTCATGTATACCTACACTTTGGTAACTAGTGGACATTGTCACAGACAATACCATGCTTTTCCATTCCTCGGTGTGGTCAGGGTTCTGCAAGTTCAATTCCATCTTCCAGTCATTTTCCACCCTCTACCACCCTGAATGTGATGGTTAGTCAGAAATTGCCAATAAGGCAATTTCAACCATCTTGAGAGCCAAAAAATTGAATTATAGTTGTAGTTGGCTTCCTGCAATTACCCTACTACGAGAGGCAATCAATAATTCTGTTGAAGCCACTAGAGGATGCATACCATACTCCCTTGTTTTCAGATTCTCCCCCACCTACCAAGACACACCTGTTGCCTCAGACATTCCTACAGTCAGACCAGATGGTCTGACTCAAGCCATGTGGGCAGCAGTGTAGGAGAAGATGAACAACAGCTGTATTGAAATGACTTGGCAGGCTAACAAGAAGAGGAGGATATCTGCGGAGTACAAGATTACTAACTTAGTCCAGATTCACCATTCTGAAATAATAAGAAATTCTTATTACAGCGAAGTCGAACCTGTCATCCTGTGCCTCTAGTACCCTATCTTAGTCGTTTACCCTGACACTGACAACTACACAATCAAATGCCCCCTGGTCCCCTCTGGCCATGTCAAGGTCCAAACCTCCCTTCTTGCCCCCTAGCATCAAAATATTGATAGCAAGTTCTTCTCCCAATCCCCACCTAAGCTAGTATCTTAAGAGTTAGGTACTCCAGATTCCAGGTGGGCCTTAGAATGCATTATCAAACACGAGAAGAACAAGAGAAATGGCGTGATCAAGTACTGGGTCAAGTGGGACGTGTATGGAGATAATCAAAATACGCTGAAACTAGAGAAGAGTCTCCTCCCAAAAGCTACAAAGAATTATTGGAAATATCATGCCTAGTTTGATAAACAGTAAATAAAGCGTCGAGGCAGGAGGAGCAAGTAGTCTATTTGTTGGATATGGCTCTAAGTTATTTCAGAGTTTGATAGCCTAATCTTGTTAGATATTTTCCTTGTATTTTTCATTTTTTTCTGTCTGTTTTCTAGTGGAGAATTTTCTAACAAGAGAACCATGAAAGGAACTGGTTTTCTAGTATATGTTTTCTCTATACGTATTTTATCTATAGCAGTTTTTGTGGATTTTATTTACTTATATCAAGGCATGTTTTTAGCCTGTTTGCGCAACTAATCTTTTTGGATAAATTTGGATTAAGGAGGATTATTAGGGATTAGTCTTATAGATTTTCCTTGTAGTTTTCTCGTCATATTTCTTTATTATTATCTGTTATATTCCCGTATTATTCTGGGTTAGCTTCACATATGTCAGCTTGCTGACAACCAACTCTTGTTATGCCTGCCTAATTGGGCCGTAGCTTATTCTGTTTTTCTTGTTGGTTGTTTATCTCATTGGCAGAATTGTTTCTATTACCTTGTTAGGTATCATCATGACATTGGAAGTGTCTATAATGAGCCATGATGTATTGATTATAATCTGGTATCATAAAGAGTTTTTACTGTTGCCTACTATGAGTTATAATAGACTCATTGCCTAATAAACTCAGTATCTATAAAAGATCTGAATTCCAATGCCTTAGATAGAACAGTTCTCATTTGATATAGTCTAGCCTGTCTACTTCAGAAATATACAAACTACACTAGTAATATTCTTGTCCACTTGCAACTCTTGATTTCCTAACAACACTACATACCACAGACCTTTTAGCCAACTACTTTAGTCCTCTATAGGACATATGAGGCGTGCTTAAGACCCCATAACCAGGTTGGTAGAGTCGAATTCCATCCAGAACTCCTCTACTAATTTGGCCCACACTTATAGCTACCTAATAGTATCTATTGCTAATTAAAATATGTTACTTAAAATTGATTTTCTGTTATCCTTATTATTTGCAAAGTCTGCATCTCTAAATCCAGCCAGAGATACAGCCGGACATCTGGTATAGATGAGGAACTTGTCCCTAGTACCTTTAAAGTGTCATAGAACACATTTTGCAGCTCACATGTGTATAGTAGTAGGTTGGAATAAATATTGTAACAATAGTAACACTATGAAAGTTAAGTCACGACGTATTCCAATCACAAGATATATCAAGAAACCAATTATCTGTTGACATAGACAAGGATCTGCAAGGTTATATCAGCAAGAAGGCAAAAATATTTGTCTAATACTCTAGGAGTACGAGGAATGAAATCGCAAGATTGAGCTCCCTGATATACTACCTCTACTTATACTCTATGGGTAGAAAGAAATTCCCTTTTCCTTCTCTACTGACAAATAATATTTATCTACCTCACACCTGGTATCTCCTCTCTACTATCACCTAGCCAAAGTATTGTGCCTAATAGACTGATCCCACACACGTTTGCCTTCCTTGGTGTCTCCGTCCTTGCTCAAATGTGATCTCCTTCTGCACTCATCTCTTGCTTGCTCTTATTTCTCTGCAACTCATATATTCTATTATGTTCCCTTATGCATCTTAGTTTGGACACCTTTCGTCTCCTTCCACCCATCCCATATTCTTTCGCCACTATTTGCCTGACCCTTCCCCTTGTACCTTACTTTCATTACCCTTTCACCTAACATCCTTTCTACTCAACCCTCATATTGCCCACCCACCCCTAGCATTTGATTCATTGAGCTCTTTCAATTACTTTTCCTTCCTCTCTGTACCAATGATGCCCTTATATTTCACCTTGTGGCGTGGGAGTTTACTTGCCAACACACAGCATCCTCTATATGCCTCTATATTGTATCCTCACTCTCATAATATTTACCACTCACTGATACTTTCACGTTGTGGTTCCTCTGAACTTGGTTCCTTGCAAACATAGTACTTCATATTAAATACTTTAAGTAAAAAGCAAAGTAAAATCTATCTCCACACTTCATGATTCTACCAATATCAACAAAAAACCACAATCCCATCCATCCTTGCTCACATTCTTGTTTCAACTCTTACCAACCCTATTCTCACTTGAACTTTACATAACCTATAAAGGAAACAATAATAAATAGAGTTAGTGAAATAATACAATAACTACCCTACCACCCTAATAAACAAGAAATCATAATGACAATACATATACCAGAAAAATAAACCCTATTGGTTGGCCTTTCATGTAACACATCGTGTATTTGACGCAATCAGTCCTCACCAACAGTTCTGCCGGTAGCACCATTTCGTTAAGAATCTCAGGCTCAAACGGGTTTTCCAATTCCAGAGATGGAACTCACAACTCCCCATTTGCACAGCGGCGTTTACCAGCGTGCATGTTTAGCTCGTGATATGATTAATCAAGCTACTTTCGAAGTTCCTGTCCAAATATGGATTGAAGTTCACCCTTTGGTGCCTTTGTTGGTTCACTCTCAACAACTTTCATGTAGACTACAATTGTATATAAATGATCCCCTTTGATAATGTTAACAATCAGCTATTCAACTGCTAGGTTGTAGTTACACCATATATTTCTGACGCTTGCATGCCACTATAATTTTCTTACCAATTTCCGACTCCACATAGCTAGTAGTAACTTACCATAGTTTTTGTCATATTTGCAATCAGGCACTAACTCTGCTAACTCACCTATTCTACATGCCTTCTAGCAGTTTCGAATTACTATTGCTACAAAGCATATGAACATGCTAATAATCCTATCAAGAAACTCTAGATCCCGGCTACCCTGCCTTCTAGACTAATTGTAATACCTCTAATATATTACTGCAACTGTCTCCACAGGTCGGAAATACCCCGTAACCTTCTTTTTCACTTTGTTAGCATCGGATCTTAATCTCTAGATGTCTATATGGGGTATGTGCAAACCTCCTGCAAGTAAAGCTATCATCGTCAAGAAGCTTTTCTACTTTGTTCTTCATTCTTGGTTTCGACAAGTCTCTGATGCTATATATTTTCACTATAGTTGAGCGGCACTCGAAGACTAGGTGACTACTTGCTTACCAACAGATACTTTAAAGCTGTTTATACTAGCAGTCTGACATGGGTTATATAGGTTCTCACTCCTTTTATAGTTATCTAACTCCCTTACTTTGTGCAAGTACCTATCCTTATACTGTAACCTGCCCCATAGGTACTAGATGAGCAACAAGGATTTAGCTGGTGTCAGTTGAGGTCTTTGTCATAGTGTGTAGGATGCCACAATTTTCACTGTAATCATTGTCATTTGTTAATACATTTCTAAGATTGCTGCTAACACTAGTGGCAAAACTTTGCTGCTAACTCAATCTTCTATTATGGATTGCAACTCTTATCTGTTGGCCTGTATTAGAAGTTAGATCCATATCCAGTATATTCCAATAATATTAACTTATATTCTTATAATGGAATTCAATCTTATTCCTAGATGAAATTATAGATGTATTTTCTATTGCTTGTGCCATTCACTTGCGACTTCCGAAGACCAATGAAGCTATATTCTGGGTTCCTTATTTTCTTGTATGGGAATTGCAGGCCATCTTGTGAATACAGTAGCTTTTTGTGTATTCTATCTGGTGGATGCTATCTAGCCCCTTATATATATCCAGTTGCTGTGCCCCTTCATTTTGATTAGCCCACACCACCCTACAGATTAGAGCTCTCTCTGATGGCACTCATCTTCCTCCCTTTATATACTATCCATATCCGGTAACTGATTCCCAACCGCTCCTCCTGGTATCTGTCCTATCACATGGTGAACTCCGAAACTGCCTTTGTCCTATGGGCTCAGTCTTCCGGCTTGCCCAAATTTCGAGTTTTTACCCTTGATGTCTCATTATTGTGGATGCCTATAAGCAACCAACCTACCTCTGTATTGTTTTGGCTTCCTTTTGTGCAAATACTAATGTTGGATTGGGGATATGGAGGTTCCCCAATCTGACGTATTGGAAAATCATTATTCCACACTTTGTTTTTTGTCCTCCATTTATCTATGTCTCTTTCTTTCACAATCATCCCCATACCTCACTATTGGTGCTGAGTCTAAATGGTTACAGCAGCATGGAAGGTAGCTTGCCTCTAGTGGCTCTGGCGCCACTGGCGCCGTTAGCGGCAAGGTGACAATCTGGAAGGCAGCGATCGCGACCGTGGGCGTCTGGACGCCATCGTTCCAGATCGCTGGCGTCAGGGCACCACCGGGCGCCACAAATTCGTCCAAAAACGCCCAAAATATATCCGAAATCGCTGATATTTGGGCGCCCGGATGCCAGCGTTCAGGCCTAATGTCGTCCTGACGCCCTGAAAGTACCGGCGCTCCCAGAGGCAGCAGCAAAACCGCTGGTATCAGGGTGCCACTGCAGGGCGTCAGGGCGCCAAAATTTCGTTGCTGACGTAGTTGAAAAGTAGGCTGCGTACATCAAGACATTATATTACTATTAAAAGGCAACCTGTATCAACGTTCCCACAGCCCTTACATACTTACCTCTCTACTACAAATTCCTTATAAATGCATTATTCCTTCCCAATTACAGCCCACCACATGCCTAAATATGTGCCTTATACTTACATAGATTAAGTATTGTCATATGCTTTTAATATGCATTAACTAGCTGTTAAATCACGTTTTATATCCTGCTTTAACCTTTCTCAACTGTTTCACCTTCCATAATACTCTATTTAAGCTTCTAATAGTATGTTTTGCAAATAGTTTATGTTATTGTTATTATGATGTTGTACTACAAACTATAATAAGTAGTACATATCATTTTAGCACCCTCTGACTGGTGCTGGCACACTTTGTACCCCGGCATCAGTTAGATAGAATCGGCTACATTTAGAAGGGGCAATGTCTACCAATTTGCAGATTATCAACTCATACTTCAATCTCAACTCATATACACTCTTCAATATTTGCTACCTTTCAACTCGCCCTGCCACTGTACTTAAACACCTCCATGGCATCCATTAAAGTCTCATAGACTCCGTACTTCTTTACTTGCTTTCCCCAGATCCCTGGCATAACACTCCTCCATATTAAATACAGTATATCTCCTACATACGTATATTTTATCAGGTTATGAGCCTGGCCTGCTCTACCTCTACGAATCATTAAAAAACCTACTTATAATAACAGATTCACCATCCCCTGACCAACTGGATGCTGGTCAATTTCAGCAAGCTTTATGACCACCTCCTACCTTCAAGCTGCCTCAAGAATTCCCCCAAGCTGCAACCAAAGTAGATAATGTTGATTCTCTAGTTGGGTAATCTAACTATGAGGATTAGGCGGATACTATGAAGATTGTATTTTGTGGAATTGGCACCTACTAAATCGTTATCAATAGGCTTGCTTCTGCTAAAAATGCGTCCATAAAGGATAAAGATGCATATCTAACTCTTTCTCAATATGTACTTTTAATCATAATGCAAGTTCTGCGCAAACGAATTCTCAAAAAGTTGTCAAAATATGAGATTCAACATGAAATCTGGAGAGACCTCCATGATACCTACTAAGTGGATAATGCATTCAGCTATATTCAGCAATAGAACAAGTTTACCACTATATTGCACATTTTCAACTCTTCTAACCCAAACCAGAAATTCATGGATTCATATAAAATAAAATGGCTATACCTATACTAACAGAGTGTGTTAATCCCTGCCAATAGCTAGCGACAAGCCCTACAAATATTCTTGCTTTTGACAAGGCCAAACGTGATCCTCTACTAGGCACTTTAGTGAAACACTATCCGAACCTAGTCATCAATTTGTTCACTAAAGATAAGCTCACTTATGCTAAGTTGAAGTTCAGACTTCATAGCCTTGCAGCAAACCAGCAATTGATGACTGCAGCTGAAATGGATCCTATTACTAACAAATCTCTAGCTTCTAAAAAGTGAAAACAGAGCACAAATCAAAATGTGAGAAATACTTCTAGTTCTGGTAAAACAGATACAAAGAGCTGTACATACTGCAAAAAATACAATAAGATTTCATTTGAAGGTCATACATGGACTGAATGTAGACGTCTAAAATGGGATCAAGAGGCTAAAAAGCAACAGCCTAAACATGAAGCTTCCTATATAACCATGTAACATCCATATATAAAGGTTAGTTCATCCTCTCCCATAACTTGCAAATTTGATTCTGGTGCAAGTTCTCACATGACATGTGATATAGGACAATTTGATACAATCAAATCGTATTATGAAACTGTAATTGTAAGTGAAAATAACTTTTTATAGGTAGAGGGAACAGGAACAGTTCACCTGAATTGTTTACTTCCTGAATGCTCATTTCAACCAGTAATACTGAAAGTTGTTTTATATGTTCTAACTCTCTGTCATAACTTGTTCTCATGGAATTTAGTTCATGCTCAAGGCTATATATAGGAAGCAAGTAGCAATTATGGATACTTGTATATAATAAATAGAGAACTGGTTCTTACTACAGAATTTCATAATAGCATTCCCTGCATTATTGAATCAACTAAATCATCTTCAAATGCATTGTCAATATATAACACATCATTTAAGGAAGAGCATAATGCATTATATCACTCATCTTAGATTGTTCCTGGTGCCTATCGAGATAGGTATGTCACACGACGAGGACTACTACAATTCGAGTACATATCATGTATTTACGGGAAATCAACCCACAAAGTTCCTTAGACCTAACAATGCCCTTCATCCTGCCTCTTTGACATTATCCATAGCAACTTAAGTTGTATATAACCAGTGCATTCAAATGGTAACCAATGTGATTATATGACCTTCATTGAGGATTTTACCTGAATGAGTTAGGTTTACTTCCTTTAAGTTCAGTATGAAGCTGCTACAGCTATTGAATACTATGTCAATATGGTTGTATGTCAATTTTCAGCCACTATTCTATGTTTTAAAACCGATAATGGTGGAGAATATATTAGGAATCGAAAACAAACATACCAGAGCAACAAAGTTATTCGACATGATGGAATTGCATCTTACAATCATGAATCCACTGGTATACCAGAATCTGATACTCAAATAATTCCAAACATAATGTGTGCTATGTTATTACATTTAGAAAAACGCCTATGGCCAGAATCATGCTCTACTGCAGTCTACCTTCGAAATCACCTACCTTACTCATATCTTAATGGAATGATACCTTATGAAGTACTATACCATATTAAACCAGAAATTTCGCAGCTGCATGCCTTTGGCACATCTTGCTATATTGATATACTATTTGAAAAGAATCCAGCTGTTGCCAAGCTTCAGTCGCGAGCTGAATTAGGCATATTTGTTGGATACATCTCTACCTCATATATTTACAGAATTCAAGAATCTAACAAATATATGCGTTCTGTTTCTACAAATGAATCTTATTTGCCTAAAAACCCAAGTCCAACTACTACAAACTCCCTTGAACTATCGGATACCACAATGTAATGGGCGATGCCAATAGTAGCACCGCGGGCCGTTTAACAGAGTCTATACTATCAATGGAGTGATAGTGTATGTCTGTTATTGGTTCCGCTAAGTTGAGGACTTAGAGGGTCTTTGAGAGCATACAGATTTCCCAAGCGGGAAGAGAATTAATAGGTGTACTCTCTCTGTATTGAAGCTATCTAAGGCTTGTCTGAACTCTGTCTGCAGTGTTCTGATCTGAGAATCCTCATTCACAAGCGCGGAACGGCTTAGTACTTATACTAGCCGCCAACCCTTCTGAAGTCTGAAAAACCTGTTTTCTGGCCTTTTCAGAAAACCTGCTTTCTGCCCATTCCAGAAAGCACTCCTCCATGACCATAAATACAGGGGTGGGAGGTCAGGCCTCCAGTACTCAGAAATACAGGTGTGGATGCGTAATGCATCATGATAAAGGAAAAGTACATATGTACCTAATATGCACAAGGTAATAGTACGGAAGGTACTATGCTTGAGCTATCTGGTAAACATGATAGGTTGTAATGGAAGACCGTTTCTTATACTTGTCTTAGTACGCATTTCGTAGCACCTATCGTGTATACCAGATAGCTCGGGCATAGTACCTTATGTACTATTACCTTGAGCGTATCATGTCCTTATGTGGTTTTCTTTTATCATGATGCATTACGCATCCACACCTGTATTTCTGAGTACTGGAGGCCTGACCTCCCACACCTGTATTTATGGTCATGGAGGAGTGCTTTCTGGAATGGCCAGAAAGCAGGCTTTTTGGAAAGGCCAGAAAACAGGTTTTTCAGACTCTAGAAGGCTTGGCGGCTAGTATAAGTACTGAGCCATTCCGCTCTTCGGTGGGAGGATTCTCAGATCGGATCACTTGAGACAGAGTTCGGACAAGCCTTAGATAGCTTCAATACAGAGAGATTACACCTGTTAATTCTCTTTCCGCTTGGGAAATCTGTATGCTCTCAAAGTCCCTCTGAGTCCTCGACTTAGCGGAACCAATACCAGACATACACTATCACTCTGGTGATAGTACAGACTCTGTTAAACGCCCCGCGGTGCTACTATTGGCATCGCCCATTACATAGGTGCTAGGAAATGCGTACTAAGACAAAGATAAGAAACGGTCTTCACTTACAGTTCCCCACTTAAAAGGATTTCCTACTCTTGTTGTCTTGCCCAAGGTAGAAGTAGTACAAAATAACAAGTGCAAGCACGACAGTAATGAGAGTAGCAATCTTCGCAATGGACAGTAGGAGACCAACATAACTTCCAAATCATCCATAGTAAACATTCATGACATAAGGAACAATGAAAACATGCGATAGATACCTTGTTTGCGATACCTTCTTCCATTGTCAACTCAGAACGACAATTAAAACAACAAGAAGGGACGCGGGATTGCCAGGTTAATTCAACCGGCGGGAATCAGTACTTTAGGAAAACATTAAAGATATCTTCTACAAGATTGGTAGCAGGGGTGGTGAGGTCTTGGTTTTCAGGACTGAGGGCGAGAACTCTGTCTCGTTCAGTTTGAAAGATTGACTTGGGTGTTTCTCGATTGTGACGCTTCTTGTGTTTCTTGGAGGATCTCCTTTGCTTGAAGGTGTTGGAATAGTTTCCGCTTGTCCAAAAGTCTTGAACGATTTCAAGGCTAATGTCTTCGAAGTTGATCCACTCATCGTCATCACTTCCATACCCTTTCGAACGTACCAGGTATTGGCTTTGGCCAGTACGAGGAGTGGTACGAAATTCGAATACTCGTTCGACTTCCCATCTTCCGTCCTTTACTTTAACAGCTTGTTCTTCGTGACGACCTGGGAAGTTGGTTGAATCGTTTTCAATGTAAGGTTTGATCTTGCTGATGTGGAAGGTATTGTAGATAAGAGAATGTCGATTGTCCCTTGACAGGTCGAGTGTATAGTTGTTCAGCTTCCTGTTGCCATGTTGGATGCGGAACGGTCCGACCCATCTAGGTTTGAGTTTCCTAGATGTGTTCAAGAGGTTAATGTTCTCTGTGGAGCGTAGAACATTTTGGCCGGCTGAAAGAAGTGGTGGAACAGACTGCTTCTTGTTGGGTGGTTTCGCCTGCTTGACTTTGGAGGAGTATAGGTTGCGAGAGGTGTCAAGATGACATTCTTCTTACCGGGGTATAAGGATTGATCAGGTAGGGAATAGAAGAAGGATCTAGCTTTGCCTCAAAGCCTAGGAGTGAAAAGAATGGACTGTGTTGTCTTGCGGTCTTGTCTCGAGAATTCAACTTGAGCTGAATCTCGGAGAGTTTGTGCAGGCATTCGTTTCCTTCGACTTTGCATGCTCGTGTGGCTTGGAGGATTGACTTGTTGGCAATTTCTGACTGACCGTCCGTCTGAGGGTGGTATCCGGTAGACGGTTCCAACTTGATTCCCTTTCTTACTGCCCAATCCTTGAAATGGTCTGACATAAAGAGAGTGTCTCAATCAAAAACAATATAATAGGGATAACCAATAACAGAAGCAACGTGCTTATCAAAGGTATCAGTGAACTTCTCTGCCGTGAGGTTAACCGACCCTGGAATTAGAAACATAAATCCTGATTGTCTACAGACAATCGTCCAAAGTCTCGAAAAACAAATCATATGCTGATCTTCCAAAGGAATATTCGGGTACAAGGTCAAGCAATAAGTGAAAACAGGAGACATTTTAAGAAAATCCATAGTGATATCCGTCCAGGCTCTTGCAGAAACATGTAACATGGTTACTTGTCCTAGTGGTGGCTTTTTGCTATACTTTGTCCGTTGACAGGTATCGCAACTCGCCACGTATTCCTTAACGAGCCTTGGAAATGGCTGGCAAATGAATTTTTCAATTACACATTTCAACGTTTTCTCAACTCCGCCATGTGCCGTACCATCATGAGCTTCCTTGATTGCATCTTCGAGGTAGTTCTTACCATTCATGTCGCACGTGCTTGGTAAAACCAGCCTCCATTCTCCTTTCTCATTCTTCTTGTACAAGAACCCATTATCCTTGCTTACTCCTTTCTTTCCTTCTGGAGCGTTGTAGAGCTGGCTCCTAATAGAGCATATCCTGGTACATGCGATGTAGGGGCCCCTTATTCTATCATCCTTCTCAACGTGAGCAATGAGATAGAAGTCGGCGTCATCTTTGGGGCCGTCATCGAGATCGAGGTATATCTTTGCCATATTGGTTTCTGGCACGATTTTATACCTGAGGTCTGCCTGCGCCTTGCGTTTTGCCTCGCATGTTGATGCATAGTGTCCCTCGCCGTTGCAGAAGTTGCACCGACGAGTGGCTGTGGGTGCAGCAGGAATAGACGTCTTCTCCTGTGTTTGAGGGTTGTGAACAAGATTGTTCTCCTTGTTGTTTGTGTGGTGTTGTTGGTGCATAAATCCCACTCCTGGCACATATCTCATAGGATTAGTGGGGGATAGAAGGGTGTTATGACCTTGATTAGATCCGCTAGTCTCTCCGGAAGCTGCATTGCGTTGAGATCTGGTGGTTACTGCGGCAGAGAGGAAGGAGGGTCTTTCCTCATCTGGTATGATCTTGATGTTGTAGTCCCATGGGTTTTTTTGTTCGGTTTGCTGACCCAATGGTTCGTGGCGAGCAATAGGAGCGTTCCTAATTGCCCATTCTTCTGCAGACCACATTTGAGTGCGGTTCGGAGCTTCTTTGATGCAAAGCTCAGGAATGTCAATATCGGGAGTATCAGAGGAGGAGGTGTTGTTAGCAGGGATAGTGGTAGCTTTTAATTTCCATGAGTCTCGCTAACTCGACTGGAATTCCTTCTCCTTCTGATAAACGGCCTCCGCTAGAGTGCAGTCCAAACATCCATGTCCGTAGGTTCTGCAAATTGAGCATCTGGTGGTGGGAAAGTAACGATTCCCATTCTGGTGCGAGCTACCATGCGAGCGGCAGTATAAGTCGTGACAATGCGTATTGTGTTGTTTTCGATACTGCTTGTAGTGTTCCCAGGCATCATTGACGACGTCCGTAATGATGGCAGGAATATTGTCATCGTTGGTAACTGAGGAGTTATCATCTGCGGTAGTGCTGATCTGGTGATAACCATTTAATTGATCATGTTCAACAACGTGAGGGTGAGGATCGAATTCATACCCGTCAAAGATTTCTTCGGGGATGCTGAAGAAGGTATCGTCATCTGATTGCATTTCTACCTTCTTGATATCATCGTAATCTTCATAGTCTCCGTCATTCTCGTTGTCGAGATAGGGACAAGAAGGGTGGTGACCGAGGCTTTCGTCGCAGCCTGCGCACTTGTTGTAGTCGCAGTCCGTGTGCCTGAAGTTGATGCAGCCGCAGAAAACCATTGTGATTTCTTCTGGTATGGGAGAGATAGAGAGGTTGTTGGTAGTGATAGAAGTGTCTTGAAGGTTGCTGTTGTCTTCTGTAAGATCGATCCTCTGAGGGATGAAGTCTTCTTCCTCGGTGGGTTCGAGGGAGTATTTATGTTTTCTTGATAGAGCGTCTGCCAACAGGTTTTCTTTTCCAGCCGTATGTTCAATAACCAAGTCTAATTCTCCCATGTCACCTTGCCATCGGGCTAGCTTCTGAGAGGTTTGTCGTGGTCAGGGGAAGGATACTAGTGGTTGGTGATCCGTGGGAACCGTAAATTTGTGGTCTCGGAGTTGAGCCTCAAAAAACTTCAAGAAGTCAACAATAGTAAGGAACTCCTTTTGTTAGGTGGGGTATTTCAGCTCTGCAGGGCTGAATTTCCACGTGTGAAATCGACAGGGTCGAATTGATCCTAGTTCTCCTTGTCCTATCCATGATCCTAGTCCAATATAACTATCATCACATACCAAGTATTTTGGCGCTTCCGAGAAATGGTCCCAAGGTTTGAGAATCTGTGGAGAATTCACAAGTTCCTTGATTTTCTCGAGTGCTGTGGTGTGGGTGTCTGTCCATCTCCAGGGTGCGTTTTCGCCTTGCAGTGCCGACAGGGTGCTTGACCAGGAGGCCAATTCCGGACAAAACTTGCTTAGGAATATGACAACGCCGCGTATGACTCGTATTTCCTAGCGGTTGCTGGGAACCTTGAAGTCCAATACTTTATTGCGCTTCTTAGAATCCATATGTAACCCATCAGGAGTTAATATATGTCCTAAGATATCTCGACGTTTGGTGAAGAATTGGCATTTGCTAGCCTTCAACCAAAACTTCTCGTCTAGGAGTCGTTGTTGAACCTTCCGTAAGGTAGCTACATGTTCGTCATAGGTATCTGAAAAGATAATAATATCATCTATATAGATGACAAGGTCCTTGAAGACCATGTCTTTAAAAATTTCGTACATGCCTCTTACCATAGTGGCAGGAGGATTGCGGTCACCTTGTTGCATAATGCAACTGCGGTAGTATACCATGTGTGTGA
>Ga0307511_10001615_pt1 | contig 23885 bp, 30 predicted proteins | sample 13_EM_MG_FD_200266 | JGI IMG/M metagenome (GOLD analysis project Ga0307511, IMG submission 200266) | Populus trichocarpa ectomycorrhiza microbial communities from riparian zone in the Pacific Northwest, United States - 13_EM | ecosystem: Host-associated > Plants > Roots > Unclassified | place... | reverse complement strand
ATGTTGATATCGCGTGCGCGTAACTTGGACTCGATGCTCCTACGGAAACTGTCCGAGTAGGTTTTATTGAGGAGTTTATCGCCGCCGTGGACGATAGTGAGTTTCTTGTCCTGTGACGGCAAATCAGTGTCGAGTCTCCCATCATGAGAGCAACTGGATCTACACGTACGGGGTACTCGTCACGGAGTTCTCCGGCCAGTTCTGCAGAACCGAACTCGCTGTCAGCTCCAAATGGAAATGCGGCAAGGGAGCGTGCTACACACCGATGCCGACTGCTCCACCTCCAACGATGACGACGTCTTCTGCGGACTTAAAGCGCTGTTGCCATTGAGTCACGAATTTCCGAATGTCGGCGTCGGTCTCTGGGAAGTCGATGGGACCCGCCCATTTGGATCCAGTCGCGAGCACGAGGGCTGAGAAGCACGGAAGGATGTCAGAAAATTGCGCACGTCTCGGGCCGGAGTTGCCATACCTCGGTACGAGAGAGTTTCGCCCCCAGCCAGCTGAAGCTCGCCGCTCGCCCCGTCGCTGCCCGGGACAATCTTCTCGACCTTGGCATTCTTGACGGTTCCCTTTCCGGCCGGGAAGAACTTGTCGTACTTGAAAAAGTAGTTGTCCATAGCTCCCGGTTCGGTGGTGGACGACATACGCGCGCCACCAAGCATCCAGATGAGGTACGGACGAGACTCGACGACGACAAGGTTGAACTTGGAGTGGTCGAGTTTAGCAGAAAGGTCTTTCGCCAATATGGTGCCAGCGAGACCGCCTCCAACGATGACCACGTTCTGCTTTGTGGGTGGGTTCGACGACATGGTGGAAACGGGCCTCTTCTTCAGCGAATCGCAATGAATTCGGGATGCAGAGAATACGGTGAGGAGGGCGGGGGAGAGGGGAAGGTAGAAACGCATTTTGAGGCGTCCTTGACCAGAGCAGGGTATATATAGGCTGAGACCCGGCGGAATTAACACGCTTCGCGATTGAGAAGTTCAAGTGGCAACTGTGGCAAAGCACTGCAGTCGGTCATGATGCATGGTGATGGCCGCGATTGATCCTCGGGCGTAAGACGAATTGACACATCCATCGTTCGACCTGAATATTTGCTTCCGAGGCTCGTTCAACGCGCGCGAGATTGCCGTCGAGGATCCAATCGCAGAATCGTTGCCCTCGCCTAAATAGCACGCTCAAAGAGGTGACGTAATAAAACAATAAGCGCCCACGGGCCCCAACCATCCGATGAACAATCCCTTCGAGTTTAGACATAATCTGCACCGTGTCGCATGACCAGCGGTGAATACCACCAGTTATCCCCTTCTGATACCCCTTGGTCGCCTGAGTCGAGGTAATCTCGATGGAATAATTCCTCCCAAGCCCAGAAATTAACCGCGACTCGGAAGAAGTGAACTTCTGTCATTCTTCGCAGGACCCGCAGTCACAGACGCCACGCGGTAGCTAAATTTACTGACGCAACCCATGAGGATAAGAGGGTGCCATTGGAACAGCCACACTTCTTGTACACCTAGTCCATAAATATATCAAGATCCAGCCGTAGAGGTACACCAGAATATTCGCATGATTGACATCGTCCCCAGCCCTTGCTTTCGTACACCGCGCATAAAAGAGATCAGCAGATAAAGTATAAGGTCGTGTCCTGGAACGCGGTGTCAGCTGTCGCCAAATGAGCTACGAGTGCTTCGACTTACGATAGGATGAGACGCAGCGAGTTGAGGCTTTTGACTGTACTTCGATCTGAGGATATCGCGAATCCCGTTCAACAACTGCTGGTAAGTCACATTCTTGTTTTGAGACAAAACGGAGATGAACGCCTGGGGTTTAGGGTGTAAGAAAGGTGTGTCACCAAGCTGAAAAGGATACCCACGTGACTCATAGCGCCGGTAGCCTGTCCAGCTTCCACTGTATCTGCACTGGTTTGGGAATCCTTGCAGCCGCTCCAGGAGATCTGCGATGCCGAATAAGTCACTTTTGAGTCTGTTGCCACCGAGACGCGGGCTTACCACATCCGCAGGACTGGTCCTCGTCTTCTTCGTGTAATCGCCCGCCTTCTGAGCTCCTCCGCCTGCCGCCCTAAGGATTCCCAGTCCACCCTTGAGCATCCCTCCCATATCCTTCTTAGCATAAGAGGAGACCATGCCCATTAGTCCTTGACCGACGTCGGCGGCCAAGTTTGGCTCCTTCAGCTTCCCCTCGGTGGAGTACATGTATGGAAGGTCTAGGGAGCGTCTCAGAACCAATCGGGGCACGGCGAGGCGCGATTACTGACCAAGGGAGGAACCAGAGTGGCAACAATCGAAGATGGCAGTCAGCCTGCACCCCGAAGGGAGGGGTTTGACCATAATCTCGTGCATTTGCTACAATAAGAACATGTCAGATGAGCGCGTGAGGTAAGACAAGGTGCGCACATCATCGACGATGTGACCGCCGGTCTTGTAGTCCACGGGGTAGATCACTGTGCACAACGGTATGTGATTGGTTCGAGGCGATCAAAACCTTTCCACACATACCTTCGTCATAGCCATCCTCCTCATCTCCATCTTGATCTTTGGTCTGGCCACCATGTCCGGAAACTGAATAGGGATAAATAACGTAATGAACGCAGAGATGGCTGATCAACGTACAGTGGAAGAAGAGGGAATCGTTTGGCTTTGCGTCACGAACTAACCACCTCATGGCCTCCATCTGATTCGAGAGATAACTCAGGAACCGATATCGTTACGTTATCGGGAGGGGGGAGCTTACGATATTACGAGTAGTGGGGATCTGTCTGGGGTTCCTCGCATCGTCCGTGAGCATGACGATGTCTTCCTCCTTGTATCCGTAAGTCGCTGTATGGGTTTTCATTAAGATCAAGCGAAGCGAATACGACTTGGCCGGAGTTACGCACCGCACAAGAACCGTTTAACGTTCAATGCATCGTTAATGCACCCCTTGAGCTCAGCTTGTTGCCCGCGGTAATTAATCCCAATCTACGTCACCAGAGGATTCAGTTGATGAACTAAGCGAAGTGAAACAAAAGAGGGATAGCGAAGAACGCTTACGCAAAGCGCCTTCTTCTTTCCGTTGCACTGCGAGTACTGATACGCAAACTGATGACCCTGGGGTCCAGTGTATTGGCGTTCAAAGGAGGGCATATGAGGTTGAGCATCTATGGGGCGCGTACACTCAGTGTCACGGGACGCGCAGTCCCACCGTGTTTGAAAACTCACTGCTTGGGGGGTTATTAGGGCGGTTTCCTGGAATCGGCGGACCCTGGGAAGGGTGAGGGCCGGGAGGCGGCCTGTTTACGTTTGAACCAGGGAAACCGCCTGGATTCTGGTTGAAGGGACCGGGCCCATGTTGCCCTTGCTGTCCAGGATGGCTATCCCGGGATGGCATGGGAGGAGGGCCGGAAGGGGGGTTCCATTGGTTCTGGCCTGGAGGGCCAGGGGGTGGCTGATATTGGTTTTGACCGGGAGGACCAGGAGGTGGTTGATATTGGCTGGGCGGTGGGCCAGCGGGAGAAGGATACTGGCCCGGTGGCGGCCCGGAGGGGGGCTGATATCCTGAATTGGGCGGTGGAAAGTTGGGAAATGCGCCCGGGTTGTTAGAGTTTGGAGGGGGGTGCTGGTTCGGGAAACCTCCTGGGTTTGGATACCTAACAGATGATCAATCACCTCTCGTACGCTTGGAAGTAGAACGTCACCACACGTACGCATTTGGGGGTGGGCCTTGCGGCGGGGGGTACGATGGCGCGTATCCTGAGTGGAAGGGGGGCGGCGTGTCCTGGCTCATAGGCGTGCCAAATCCACCACTGAGATAATGAAAAACCAATCTGTGTTATCACCCCCAACGAGGACGGAGAGAAGAGGTAATCCTTACGGAGATGGAAAGCTGGGGACGTGGAGATCATGAGCCATCCGTTCCGGAAATGCGTAAGAAATGAAACCACGACGCACGAAGGAGCCGCACCGAAGCCTCCAGGAGGTGGATAAGGCGCGTTGGTGTTTCCTGGATAACTGGGATTGTTGTTATTCCACATCGCAGCAGTCTTCGTGGAGAGTGATGAAAGAGGGGTGAAGAGCGCGCCGGGTGCGTTTGCGCCCTTAAGTATCACTGCGAGTCACCGCCACCTGTGGCAGCCTGGCACCGCCCACCATCAACGCCGACAATCATCGTTCTGACAGCGCAGTCGACTCAAAATCCTTATACCCCTCCTCTGTTGGGTCGAGAAACGCTGGACTGACGTTCTGGAATCGATAACTCTAGTGGAATGTTATCCAAGGGAACGCCTGGGTTCTCCACCCTTGATATTTACTTACGGATGCTGCTGATCCGTCCGACTCTGATGGCTGCTGCCTCGCCTCCTCCTCATGGCCTCGACTAAGATGGCAGACCCTGGCCGGGAGAAAAACGTATCTTTTCGTGGGCCATTGACGCCTCGTTGCTTCCGTAAGGTCTCCGACAATTAAAAGCACAACGGGTCCGTCAGCGATGGCGTATCTCCCCCTCCTCCCCGTCTCACCACATATCTCTCCTGGTTTCTCTTGGTCCTCCGTATTCTTATACATATCATGCCTGCTCCTCCCCAGACTCACCTCCAATGGGAAGGCCTCGACAAGTTATTCCCCCACGACTCTTCACCATCACCCCCCTTCCACTCGACTCCACCACACAGCGACGATCTGCTCCCGTCCATGTCATCACCGCCATCGTCCGAGGAGGACGACTACTATTCTCCGAGTACACCCCCAGATACTCATGTGTCCTTGGACAGCGTCTGGGAAAGCGTGCGGAAAGCGAAGGAACGATCGATGGCGGCCCAGCCATCCAAGATCAAGTCCCTTGAGCGACACCGTGGGTCGCCCACACCACCACCGCTCGCAACTCGGACGTCCGAGCCTTACCAGACGTACAAGCAGCCAACGAAATTACAAAAAGGAAAATCCTCGTAAGTCGGCTCTCCCCGTATCCCCATTCCTTTCCCTCTCGCACCCCACCCCCCGCTTCCCTCCCCGTGTCAGTCACATCAGCCGTAATCACTACCCTCGTATTTTCGGTCCGTGATCCTCATCGATCCTCTTCTCCATCCTATCTAGCGTAAAGTACCGAGAGTCCGCCGATGGCTTAACGGTGACAGCCATCTTTGACCTTCCGAGGGTCAAAAAAGACGACATGCATGTGAGCTTCCAAGGGAATAGGCTCGTCGTCTCGTGGCGGATAGTCAAGATCACAGAACGTGAAGAGCCCCTCGATGCCGACGATCTCGGGTCTGGTACCCGTATCCTTCGTGAGCTTGAGCATAAGAAATATAACCGGACCATCCCACTCCCAGAGGGGACAAGGGTATGTCTCACCCCTGATGGATCTCATCCCCCATGTTGATCACGACCCTCCACAGTTCGAAGAGATCCGAGCTGCTCGCGATGGCCGCCACCTCGTCCTGACCTATCCAAATATTTCAACGTCTCGGGCAAGTCCCACCGTCCACGACACATTATGATCATCTTTCCTGGAACCAAGGCCTACTCCTCGGGCTGGCGTCTGCCTCCCAATTCTTCATCACCGATTGATTCGATGATCGATTATCTTGGGTTTTGACCGTTTCCGGCCTTCATCGCCCTCATCCACTGCGTTGTCGTCATAGTACGGCATCCCTATTCATGTTTTTCGGGCTCTCAGGCCCACCTTCACTATTCTATACAACATAATTGCATATTACAACAGCAGGGCTTTGTATCATTCTCAGTCATTACTGACGAGCACATCTGTACCCATCCCCCGCCACAGTCACGAAATGAAATGAAAACGACGCCACGATCCCTTGGGTGCCTAAAATAGAGAACGAGGTTTAGTGGGTTTTCAAAGTCCAGCGAAGAAACTAAGGTCGTCCGATTTGCTGGCACCAGCACCGGGCCGAATGTCGACGTTGGAGGTGCCCGCGCTCTTCCACCCGCTCTCGACCTCAACAGGGGGTTGTGTCTGGAACAGTTTTCTGAATTTGTTTGCTCCATTCGGCCGCCTGGGCCTTCTCGTAATCACCCTCCCGAATCCATCCACCGAACGAGACGGTCCAGATTCACCCAAAGTAGACAATATCCGCCCGAGTTGTGGGAAAGGGGCGGGGTGAGGCGGTCCGCTGGAAGCGGTTACTTCCTTCGAAGTTTCAATAGCTTCCTCATCCCCTTCATCTCCCTCCACCTCGGCCTGAAGTATGCTCCTCACCCCTGACTCGACTCGACGAACGTTGCCTGCCAGATGATAAGAGTGTGATTCGAGAGGTTTCGAATCCTCAACCCTGTCAGCAGATTCGGCAGGTTGACTCGCTGCAGGAGAGCGCCGGGCGCCTTCGCCTTGCTGCATATCTGGGTCCCAAACACTTGTAATAATGTGGGGCTGCACCCCATGGCGCTCAATTCGATCCTGCACGTTTCCCCGGAGAGGCTCGGAGGGACGTTGAGAACCAAATGGGGAATTGGCCCCGAATTGATGTTGATCCACGTTTTCCGTCTCCTCCCGTCCATTTGGTTTCTTCCCATCGCTGGACCCCAAACCGCCGGGGACCACTTCTCCATTGTCATCGGTAGTCTTAGACCGGGTCGAGACCGTGATCGGAGGTACCAAGGCGTCTCCTTCCCGAGGTTCGCGTTCCACGTCACTTTCAACAGGGGGGACACGATCACCCAACGTGCGTTCGATGGAAAGAGGGCGTGATTGGACAAAAAGCAAATGAGGCGGGGGGAATGGGGGTGGTGAGGAGAATGATTGGGAAACGTGGTTACTCGGGTCAGGACTGACGTGCCTCGAAAGGTTTGGATCCGATGAGTTTGGAACCAAAACCTCCGGTTGGTCATCCGGTTTGTCGTCTTCAGGGTCAGGAGCTAGTGGGGGAGAGAAACGAACTTTCCGACTGTGGAAGTTCTTCTGGGATTCTGAACGTGAAGGATTCGTCACGGTAACTCCACTAGCTCTAGCTCTGCCCGTGTAACTTGGGGCCGGCAAGTCATGGTTAGAGGCGTAGATTGCTGGGTTCAGTGTGCCCGATCCAAATTCATGTTCTGATCCAGGTTCAGAGTTGGGGGAGGTAATTTCTTCGGCGGATATTATCGGTATCGCGGTGACTTCCGGGTGGGTCTGCTGCCCTGGTAGCCCACGTTGTAACCGCAGTCTAGATCAGAAACCAAAGAGAAAGCGTCAGATAAGTAAGGCCAGAAGATTAGAACGCAATAGTACCGGCTTCTTGGAACTGGATGTCCTCGGGAGGTTGGTATCGGAGTTGGACTCAACGGGGTGAGCGGAAGTTTAGGATATCTCCCACGAATCCGAGCTGAGGAGCCTTGGATTGGACGGCCTTTCCTTCTTGGTGTTACGGTGGAAGTCGGCATTTGAATACCAAGTTTGGACAGGGCTAGTGCGCCTTCCCAGGCAGTCATTGGTTTTCGAGGGTGTCGCCCCAGTTCCGGGTCAACTGGGGCACTTCCCAACGAAGGCTCACGAGGGAATGGCTGAGTCTTGGATGGGTGAACAAGATTACGCCGCCGGACGGTCACCGGGGTATTCTGGGTTAAGCCGCTGATGGGCCCCATATCCAACCGACACTGTGGCTTCCTTCCATCCTCGAGAAACTCGTCGTCCACGTCGACATGGGTGAGCAATGCAGCTCGTACAAGATCGTCTGTAATCTTCTTCGGTTTCTGAGACCGAGTCCGGTACGCCTTTCCTTTCACCAGGACCGTCTTGACGCGAGACGAACTGGGTCTAGTCCTTCGCTTCCTCCGAGGAACAGTACTCGTTAGGGACTGCGTTATCCGCGGTGGAGACCGTTCCTCCGGATGGTAACTCGTAGGGGAGGCGTCGCGGGGAGTGTTACTGAGGTCTACGTGCTTCAGTTTCTGGCGTTTTCGACTCCCGCGGGCACTCTTGCGCAGGAAGCCTTCGACAGTCAGCGTCGGAGTGGGTGTTCGAGAGCCGGTAAATTCCGGAGGTGTCCCAGGTGGAGCCTGATCGTCAACCTCCATCGGGGGGTGGAATTTGGATTGATTGTGCGTGATCTCGTGGTTTTCTGAAGACACAGATCGAGGTTCTGCAGTTTCAGAGCTGGGGTTTGCCTCGACAGACGTGGGCGAGGATGGGACGTAGTAGCCAAGCCCCGGATCAGTGGCTACGCCTGGCCGTTTCCGCTTCCGTCGCACCTAACAATCGATGAGGTCTGCTTAGTTTCCACCACGCTCTCAGGCAAATAATACTCACAAGAAACTCTCCAGATATGCGCGGTTCCAAAGGCTGCACGTCGTCGTTCATCTCGTGGACGATGGTGGTAGAGGGCAAGTCGGGGTTATGACTTGAATCCCGCCTCATGATCAGTGTGCCGGTCAGATCATCCTGCGCCTTCCAAATAAGGAACGGTGATTTGGCTTGCGATCGGAGACGACTCGACCATGGCATGGGTGGATGATTCACTCCCAGGTGAGTGAACCCCTCCCTCTGAATCCGTGGTTGGATTTCAGCCTAGGGAGGGTTGGAAGGACGTCCAGTAGAATTGCGTGAATGGTGTCAATAGTAGGGACCCGGGCCGGTGGTTTGATTCAATAAATGCCTCCGACTGGCGATTTCCGTCGTATCATCCACCATGTCGCGCTCATACCCTGGCAGTGGGCTCAGCATTGAACAGCTCGTGCACGCATTAGCTCGAGCCTTGGGTCCAAACACCACATCCAAAAGGTACGCATATCGACAACATCGTGCCACCAGCCCGACTCACCACTGTGCAGACAGTTAATCGAATCAGGACTTCAGAAGGTCTGATGCTTGGATAGTATCCCGATACGATCCTGTCGTTTACCGCCTTATAATTCACAGATTTCGGCCATTGAACGGGATCTCAGTGTCATTTTACGGGCGACCAGAGAGGTCAAGAACACGTTAGTCCTTGTCAACAGGCTTCCACCGGAGGTCCTATCGAGGGCTCTCGAACATCGTGCCAGCGAGGAGACCCTGATCAAAGCCACGCACATCTGTCAGTATTGGCGCTCCACCCTAACCTCCAGCCCATCCCTCTGGACCCACCTCTGGTTTCCGTCCGACAAGAACGTCGACCGTGCACTCACATACCTCGAAAGATCCAAGTCAGTGCCCATTCACGTCAGGATAACTTCGGGTTTTTCGGAATCCCTCGAAGCGTTCCAGCACCTCACTCCCCATTTAGCAAGAATGAGATCTTGTTCCATCCAGGGCACCAATGTCGACATTCATGGGCTCTTCGCTCGCTTTCGAAACTCCACCCCATCCTTAACGCGCCTAGAAATCTATTCTGACGGAATCTCCATACCCATCTTCGGCGATCTCCCCAGTGGCCTTCGCCCATCATTCGAGCACCCTTTCCCACTCCATAACCTCACTGAAGTTCAGTTGTCCCTGAAACCCGATGCTCCGGAGTTGAACATTAGTGCGCTCTTCCGGTTCCTCTCCTATTCCCCTCGGTTACAGGATATTTATATCATCATCATCTCTGGTGAGGTGTTGTACGATGATACCCTGGATCAAGTCGTCACGTTGGACTCGTTGGTGAGATTGGATTACACCGGTAGCTCGGTTGACAGAATTCTCCCCTGCTTGAGGTTGGCGCGCCTTCGACAGCTTCGAGTATCTTCGAGATCAGATCGAGTGCAAAACCTGGCCGATATTTTGCCAAACGGTGGCCGTTTTCTCCTGGCGGGAGCAACCGAGATGTCGTACTACTCCGACCCGCCCTTCTACATGGTCGGGTTATCCGGAGAGGGTATCAGCGTATCACTCGCCCTGTATCGCCCCGTAACAGGTACCGCTCCCACCGACTGGCTTTCCGACGAAACGTGGATCCCGTTCGGACGGATAGAAACACTGACCGTCGGTGGTCGTTCCGTAGCCCCGAACCTCCCCATTAACATCTTCCAGAATCTAGGGGTGCTCCGAGCAACCCTGGAATGTATACCGTCTACGGGGGGATTCTGGCGCCTGTTGTTCCAGGGGGAGGAGATTTCTTGCCGGTCCCTACGAGAGGTCCGGTACACTTACCAGGGGTCCCTGGGTCCCCTCATAAGATTGGCGAAGGAAAGGAAGAGGGTTGGGTATCAGCTGGGCTTGGTTCAACTATTTACTGGAGATGAACCCGATTTGGATCGCGTGGCGGAGTTGAGGGAGCATGTAGTGGAGGTTCAGTTCAGTAAATTGTGAATGAAAGAGCAGCTTCAACGCCGTTTCTTTTCCGTCTCGGCCATTAATGTAATGCCCTCCTTGCGCATGACAGATACGGTTAACTACAGGTTCCTGCGTACATGTTTGTACAGGTTGTCACTTTGGCTCGGGGGGTCGATTGGTAGATTTTCCAGAGATGCATCTATCCCGTGCCCTTGGTGATCTTTAGAACCTCGTCCGTTGTCACCTCCTTCCCCTGTTGACACAACTCCCCTCATCTTTGTCATCCAACCCGCACGAAAGTCAAACTTTTGGCTGGGTCTCCCGACACATCATGCGAAGACTGGGAGGAAGCGATTTGCGATTCGGTACATGGGTGAGTGTTACAATCCCATGATGAGCTTTAAGTGGTGATTTCCGTGTCGAGAGCGCGAATGGACAGAGTAGACTGGGGCGATCGTCCAGCAGATGGAGGTATGTACGGCGTCGGGATACCCGAGCCGAACTGAGGGGCCATCAACTTTCCACAACCGGTTTTTACTCATTTACCCTTACGACACTCGGCTCTCCCTCTCGGTTATCAGATAACCACCAGCGTATCATTACGACAATGGTCGAACAGACACAGTCCGAGGTCCTCCACCTCGGCGCCAAAAAACGCAAACTCCAACGGGCGTGCGATACGTGTAGGCGGAGGAAAGGTCAGCTGCTACGCATTGAGGAAACGTCCAGGCTAATCTCAACCCCCGCGGATTTCCCGCGCAGTACGCTGTACGTTCGCATTAACCCTTTTACCGTCTAAAAAGGCTGACAGGTATCTCGTGATCCGACACTGCACCCCCCCCCTCTTCAAAATAGGTGACGGACCGTCAAAGCCCGCGGATAGGTGCACCAACTGTGTCGCTGGAAATCGCAGCTGCACGTATGTCGAGTCCAAACCTGTCGGTATATTTCTCATGCCATTAGGTCACCAGCCTACTAACGTTTGGTTCCCTAGAGACGTGCTCCTAGGCGGTCCGTGTTCGTCGCGTCCGTTGACATATATTGACATCCAATACCCGTGCAATAGGCCCGCAGAAACCCTCGATACTCGGTTAGACAAGATGGAGAGGATGCTGAACAATGTACCTCTGCAACGCTCCTGCCTCACCTGCCGACTCTGACGTTCGTCATAGGTGTTCGCAGAAGGGGACTACGACATCGACCCACAGAGAAAGGGTGGCCCAAGTAATTTCCCGATTACGACGCCCGCACCGCCTCTTCCGTTCCTGACCCCCGGCATCGCTCCCGAAATTGACGAGGACCAGTTGTCTGGCAGTGACGACGAAGCCGGCGCTGTGAAACTCGTTTACGACATGCAGAGACTCGCCGTTGATTCCACTCACCATAGATTTTTCGGAAAGAGTTCTACTGCAGTGCTGCTCACAACCGCAAGAGACATCAAGAAGAAGTATGCAAAAATCCATAACTACGGAGATCTACCGGAGACGTTCGGGGTCCAACGGCGAGAGTTTTGGACCGCCCAACCTTGGGTTCTGGCGAAGATACAGACCGCGAAGAACAAGTATGAGTTCCCGGAGCAAGATCTCCTCTGGTTGTTGATCGACAAGTATTTCATCCATGTCAACGCATTCCTCCCTCTGCTCCACCGACCGACCTTCGAAAGACACGTCGTGGATGAGCTACACCTCCGAAATGGTGGGTTTGGTGGCGTTGTCTCACTTGTCTGCGCATTAGGATCCCGGCATACGGACGATCCAAGAGTACTCCTGTCTGGGACATCGGATTCAGCATCGGCTGGGTGGGTATGGTTCGATCAGGTTCAGCTCATACGAAATTCCTGCCTGGCTCCAGCAAGTGTCCACGAGGTTCAATCCTACAGCGTACGTTTCAGACTGTCCCCCCACGTGGTTGTGAACCTGAATATCTCGCAGCTTGCGGGAAGTTATTTGATGGGTTGCTCGTCACCTCAAGCATGTTGGAATATTGTTGGCATTGGATTGCGGCTCATCCAGGACGTTGGCGCACATCGGAAGAAGGTGTACAAGCCCAATCCAACCGTTAGCGATGAATTGTGGAAGAGGGCATTTTGGTGTTTGGTGTACCAGGATCGAATTACCGGCGTGACGATGGGGAGGTCCCCGGCGCTTAATGACGAAGAGTAGGTGTTACTTTTTTATTATTAAACCCGTTGTACTTACGGGGTGCTGGCCAATAGCTTCGACCTAGACTTACCTGCGGACTGCAACGACGAGCACTGGGCACCATTAGGTGGAGGCGTTCCGTTCAAACAGCCTCCCGGCATCCCAAGCACAATCACTTTTTTCAACCTCTCGCACAGACTGAACCAGATCACCTCTTTTGCTATGCGCACAATCGTGAGTTATCGCTACGCCGTCTGGGCTGCACTAACGTGTCGTTCGAAGTATTCGATCAACCGATCAAAGGTGCTCCTAGGTTATGTTGGGCCCAAATGGCAACAGGCTGTCGTTGTACAGCTCGACTCGGCGTTGAATGAATGGGTTGATAGCATACCCGACCACTGTAAGTCATCTTCTCCACCCCAGAGGTCGAATTAATCGTTCCCGGTCAGTGCGCTGGGATCCCGCAAGGGAGAATGACCAATTCTTTGATCAATCCGCCATTCTCTACGCCTACTATTACCAAACACAAATCCTCATCCACCGACCATTCATACCCAAACCCGACAAACCTTCGCCTCTTTCCTTCCCCTCCCTGGCGATTTGCGCAAATGCGGCTAGGTCTTGCAGTCATGTTGTGGACCTCCAGAGGAGAAGAGGAAGCCGTACGTTGTATCTTACCGCTATGCCCGCGTTTAGTGCTGGGATCGTCTTGTTGGTGAATATTTGGGGAGCGAAGAAAGCTAGGGTGAAGTTTGACCACACCAGAGAGATGGCAGATGTTCGCAAGTGCATGGAGGCGTTATTGGCCTGCGAGGCACTGTTAGTCTTACTCATTTTGCACACCGCATGATGCTAACCCGGTCGACCCTTAGGTGCCATTTTGCCGGTAGGTTCTTGGACATCCTCCGAGACCTTTCAGAGGTAGGGAGCTTTCCGGAATCGCATGGGAATCCGGTGGGGAACAACAACAAGAGAGTCTACGTGTCAGACGAACCAGCGGATCTCCCTCCTCCGGATAACACGCCGGAAGCGTCATCAAACCGCAGTTGCCCCATTGCGGGCTCCGAGCGGGCTTCCTTATCCCTCAGTTCAACCGGCCGGGGTTCCATTTTAGCTGCGAGCGACAAAGGTGACCCTCCACCCACCTTGACTACCATTCCCGCCCCCCAAGACATCCGAGGAGACCTGAACGTTCTACCCACGGCAGGTTCCGAATCCGCCCCGGAGAAGGCCGGTGATCTCGAAACTGGTAGCTCCCCATCCACTACTCTTGCGGGGATATTCGGCAGTACCACCATACCAATCACGACGAATGATCTTGGGAGGTTGCCTCTCCATTATGGTGTCAAATTCCCAATTGATTTCGACTTCTCGGCCGTCGCGAACGGATGGAACGCCTCGGGATCTGGCCGAGCTCCGACCAGCCTTGGCGGTGCGAATCAAAACCCTGGGTCTGGACAAGTAGAGAACGTGAACTCCACGGGTATTCATAATCGAGGGGTCCACGGCCTATACCCTCCGCAGGAACAACACCTGGAAGACCTCTTCCCGTGGATCCCTTACACCACGACCATCGGGGCTGGAGAAACTACGGTCGAATCTGTCTCGGTTTCAGCCACCACAGAGGCCACAGCGAGGTCGAATGCAGCATCGATGTATGTCCCCCCGTATCCCAGCCAAACAGAACCAACTGCGGACCGATTGGATTCTACGATCTCGTCACCCTTTGGAGGCATCCCTTCGACGTCTTCGACCGCACTTGGGCTGCTGGCGGATTCGTTACCTGAACAAGCATCAAACACGACTGAGGGCCACGCGGACCTGTTCAACACATTGTTCCCACCTTCACATCCTCGGGCTGACGCCTACACACCCTCGCCGGTGCGGGGTACTCAACAACCTCAGGACGGGAGTCTCCCAGTTGACGCCCAAGCGTATTTACATGGATGGTCGAACGCGCCGCGAGCTTTTGGGTAAGTGGCGCTCCCTTTGCTGCGATACTCCTATTCACCTCGGTTTCTTGTTCGCGTATTCAGGTGGGGCGATTGGAGCGATTTTGTGGACAATGTGAACGATTCGAGCGGGTTCGGGGCGGATTTACCTGACTCGTACCAATCCTACCCAAACTCGTCTATGTGACCCGTCCTGGCGTTCGACGCTTATGATCCGAAGGCGGGTATGCCCGATTCTTTCGACGATCCTGATTAGGATTCTTTTCATTTCTACTTGGCGACGCGTTGTGGTATCCATGGACTTGTTATCTAGAGCGATTCGTCTGAGACGGATCTATGGCTGGAGGCTCTAAGTGGAGTCGCAAAAATCCTACAAGCGTAGCGGCACCCTTTCCAACCATCGGTTTCATCCGTTATGTCAATTGGTTACTATTTACTGGTCCGAAACATTCTGTGTTTTGTGGTGCATTGCAGCTGTCAAACAGGACCTAATGTCGCTACAACACGGAGAGGCGCTCCAAGAGTCTCTCCATGTTTTTAGCATCGTGTGACTTCTCCATAATCTGTAGCCTACCCACACCAAGCCCAGCATCAGGATTAAGACAGGCAGAATACCTGTCTTTACCATCACGACCAACGTTATCAAAATCGACAAGCATGGCACGACCGCCACCCTCAGGCAAATACAGCACGTTCTGTTCCCGGAGGTCACCGAAAACAAGTTCCCGGTCGTGAAGCAGCTTGAGAGCCTTGGATACGTACTCCATAACCACCATATACATATCACCAATGACAGGCGCGCAGTAATGTAGGGCTGGAGCGAGAGGGGGATTATGTCCAGCGAGTATTTTGTGAGCGTCTGGATTATATTTTACAGAGAACTTCACAAAAACTGTGGTTGAAGTACCATCCCCGGTCCGCATTCTCGCGAGATATATCGCATGTTGCTTGTTGTCTTCGCCAACCACGGTCTGATTGATCGGCGTGCCGAGAAAGCGATCCACTTTAGAAAAGAACTCGAGTTCTCCAATCCACTCTACAGATAGGGGTGGATCAGGTGTGGGATTTGGCCACATAAATTTTGCTGGTGGGGCCGAGGGGGTGCTTGTTCCGACGTTTCTGTACAGTGTGCGAAGCCGCTCCATGCACCTGTTAATCGCCATAAACACACGCGCAACGCGGAGGACGTTATCCGGTGCATGGGGTCCAAAACGGAGGGTGAGCGAGAGCAGTTCGTCGGCGTAGATGGAATCGGTGAAAATGGCAGCCGCCACGACGAGTCGGTTCCCCGCTATGGTGAGTAGGACGACTGGTAGGTTTGACCGGTCGAGGAATGGACGACACTGTTTGAGGTATTGTAGTAGGGTAGGATTGACAGGAGGGAGACCGCACCTTCTTATGGGTGAGAGCTTTGCTGTATACAATCAAACCCTGTAGCAACGGGTCCCCCCCAAACCCCAATTCGTCTTTTATTTCGACGATCGGATAGGCGGAGGGCTCCTCAAGCCAAGCCCCGTCTTGTCTGTCCGCAGTCAGCATCTGCAACTGGTTATAGCCCGCGAGGAGTTCTCTCAGGATCGGCCGCAGGGCCACTTCTCTTTCGCCCTCGTTGTCGGAGTAGCTGGTGGCGTTCTCGATGAGGTTGAAAGCGAGGGTTGCGCCCACGGAATCTGGCGTAAGTCCATTGAGATTGTCGAGGTCATGCTTCAAAAGGGCTAGTTCCCGGCTGAAAAGGACGGTGGGGGGTCCGAAGCGGTCGGAAGGTCTCCCAAACCGTGGTCCACTGGGGCTCTCCACAGCGTCCCTGATGGAAGCGAAGCTCGCGATGCTTTCAGATGGTGAACTGGCCATCTTCATCAGCTCGCATAGTGCTGTTCGTACTGCGGGAAATGAGTACGTGCAAAAGAGCAGAAAAAGAGGAGTCCAACCCCTTGTGTGCATCGAGTCATTGTCTACGTCTTCATGGGGGTCCATGGCTTCGATGACTGCATTAATCAGTCAAGAGAGTTATCCCAGATTGTGGACTAGGAGTGGACGCACTCTCGGGAGTCACAGCTACAATGTCGACTTCTCGTGCCGATTCATCGTGTGCCCCCTCTGGAAAGGATTCGCCCATGATTTGAAAACGCCACATCACGGTGCCTGGGCTGTCTTTGCGGATCCAGTCGTAAACCTTCTCTAGAGAGTCTTCGATGACGACTGAATAACTGAGACCAGTGGCCTGTATTGCTGGTCAGGTGGAAGTTGGGTCACCGACGAACAACCAACCTTCCGGAGTGTGGCATCCACCAGGTCACCAGCGTGTCCTGGGTAGAGGTCTTGGAATAACCCAATGAGCGTTTTTCCAGTCGTTTCCAACTCCAGTTCAAGCCGCTTGATGCGTTCAGTCGGACGAATCGCGGGATGGGGGTAGGCAATAATATAAGACATATCGCATGGCGATCGGAGGAGGTCGAGGGAAAGGATTACATAGTACTTAGACTCGCGGCCATCTCGTCAGCCACGACTGGTCAATCTCGGACAGATCCCTTCCCAGCCGACCGCTGTTGTTTCCTTTTATATCGGTGAACGTCTTGTGGTGGTCACGACGCATAGTCTCATCGCCTCGAAATGGGGGTTTACTGAACCACGACTGAGACCCATAGGATTTCGCCTGTCCCGCTCACCGACAGCTGGACAGGAGCGTGGATCTTGGGACTCCCGAAGGGAAGCTTCTAGCTTCTTTTTTTGGCACTGTGCACCAATTCCCGATCGTGTACATCATCGCCAGTCTATCGGTTTTCCACTCCACCCACAATCCCCCATGTTCTCAAAGCGAAGTTTGGGGTTATTCTCGCGGTGTTACAAGCCAGGTCCGCGGGGCCGTAGGTGGGTCGTGTGTACGGTGTATCACACGACGTCCCGTTCATTTCACATCTCGCGATACAGGTTCATCTCCGGACCATCCATCGAGATTCTGGATAGACTCGGCCTGGTTTTCGCTTCTCACCTAGCCCCGCCCAACCACCATCCCACCCGCGCGATGGAAAGTATAGCCCAAGGTGGCGAGATGTACATGACCTCGGAGGAGATGTATCGCCACCTGAATTACATTCAGGGGTTCGTTTCTCCTGAGTCGAGAACTCACTTCCAGATAGAAACCGACATCTTCCGGGCATCAGCCATGCTGGGAGGCGACAGGCGTATGGCACTCAAGACCGATGATGGGGCCCGGCCCCTAGAAGTACCCTTGTTAAAACGCTCCGGCATTCGGAAGCTCTCTGGTCCAACTGGCTACAACGTCGGTGTGGTGGCCAATGCCAAAAAAGGTAGCCTTCTCCAAATTCTGTTCGGACCACCCAACTCAGGCCTCCGTAGTTCCCAACACCCCCCAAATACAACCATGGGAGGAGCCGGTGGGATTGTTTATCGCCAAGGCAAAATATCAGGAGATTTCCCACCACCTCCCGCGTATAGTTACCAAGATGTATGCCGTGGCCACACAACACAAGTTCGTCTTTTATTTTGGTGGTGTCCGTTTTTCCCAAGATGTGTTTAGGAAGAAAGTGATCCGTGGCGTCATCAGCGATGGACATCGATGGGTATTTCTCATCCTCCTTCTCAATAAGAATTGTAAGGGCGGAGTCTACTGGGTTACACCGGAAGTGCCGATTGGTTCCGGGTGCGGCCCCTCAGAGCGTATCGAGGCTCCGGAGCCTGATATCCTTGCGGGTATTCTAGCGCACTGGGTGTGTCTCCGTTTGTTTTTCTCGGCGGGGCGTGTTCAAAAACGTGTTACAGGTGCAGCACTGTTGTGATGACACTACTTGGAACGACTGGTTTGAAAGGTGGCCCGTGATAATTGGAGGGTCACCGTACGAAGACCGGGGTGGGATGTCCAGTGGGCAAAGGTGTCTTTCGTAGACCGAACCAGGTTCGGTGCATCTAGCAGTGGAAAGCGCTGCGTTCGTCTGTCGCTGTGAACTTTTTGAAGGCGTTGTTCCCCTCCACTTCGTATCAACCTCATCAGTCATCATCAGCGACAAGGCATTCGTGTTTTGACCAACTTTTTGCGCGTCGTATTGTGTATGTATACAAGATAAACTTTCTAATTAACCTTCTAATTAACCGCAAAGCTACTCAAGACATACTGGAGCAGTGAGCTCGAAATGACTGGGCGCCAAACTGTGGGCCGAATCCCAAAGGAACTGGACTTCGGGTTGTTGCCTGAATTTACCCCGTGGGCGTCGAGCGGGGCCTTCGTCACTGCTCGCGGCCCTCCGATATACTTGACGGAAGATCATTCTTCCGAGAATCCGTTCACGATCGCATCGCGCCAATAAGCAGCGGATTCTAGTCACGGAGCAGTCTACGATTGCAGCATGGGGCCCTCCATAGGCACTTCTCCAACTGGATCTCGTCGCGTTGTCCACCCGAGGAGAAAGCGAATGTTCCGACTGTGGGGTGGAGTTGGCCGATGGAGTGAGCTCAGCACCCGTGGGCAGAGTGCTCGGCCAGCGAAGGGTACCCAACAGGGAGACGAGGAGACGGTGTCACCACATCGGATGGGGGGGACGGCCGCGACAAAACCATCAAGGAACGAGCCTATTCTTGTTCTTTGGCTTCCCTCTTCTCCGTCTCCCCTCTTTTCTTTCGCTGTCGTGATGTAGGGGAACGGCTGCGAGGACGGTCGGGCAACAGGTGGCTTTGGCGAGTGACTGGTGGGGTGAAGGTTTTGGAGGGATATTCAAGCGTTGGTTCATCCACGGTAGAGGAAGGGGTTCGATCCGAGGAATCTCTAGGAGTAAGAGCGGGGCGATGGTTGTATACGACCGTGATGTCGTTTTAAGCGGCTGTGGTGGCTTCCACTCGCCCACCTAGAGAGATAAATACATGCATGAGAATATTGGGGGTCCGGTTCGCGCGAATAGGTATACGCACCACAGGAAACATATGATTGATTCGTTCGAGGTCGACAGCAGAGAGGGTTGACCGATAGGTGCGCTCTTTGAGTTCCTCCTCCGTATCTTCACAAGGCGGTTCCTTGACGCTGAAAACAGTCACCCAGGTAAATCATCTCGAAAGCAGGTAAAGATACCAAAGGGACTCACAGTACAGCCTTAGGAGGTTTCGGGGTCAAATAGACGGCACGAGGCGGCAGTGATTTCGATACGAGACGAAAAGCTTGGGAGGGATTGGTGGCTTGCTTGGATGAATACGAGGATATGGACTCACTGACTGGTTCAGGAGTTTGTTCAGGTTCAACCAGTTGTCGCTCCCCCTCTTCAATCAGTTTGCTCCTCTTGCTGGAGCGGGGCTCATCCGAGGGCGTAAGAACTCTCTTGAGTTTGAGTCGCTTAGAGATGATCTCTTCCAACTTTATATGCAAACCCTCCACTTCGTCACTGCTCCGTCCGACACCGTCTGCCTCTCTGCCCGGCTCAACTCCATTGCGAACGTCATTTTGGACTTGGAGGGTCTTCCTGGAGACGGTCCGAGTAGCATCGATGGCGAAATGAGGGTTGAAATATTTCGGGAGGCGCATCCGAGAATCCGAGCGTCGCGGAAAGCGGAGGGCGGGATGAAGACCGCGCCTCTTTCCCAATCCGGACGACTATTCTTTTCGATCACGACTTTCAGATTGCTTTCCCTACCGCCCCGATGGGACGAAAATCTGCAGACTCTGCTACTCAGACAAAGGTCAAGGCGAAAGGTTCAAAACAGCTGAAACCGGTGGAAGCTGAAAGTGAGGAGAGCGAGCAGGAATGGGTCGGACTTGGTGGTGTGAACGAGAGCAGCGAGGGAGGCGAAGAAGATGAGGATGGGGAGGAGGACGACGGTGATTCGAGCGAGGACGAACTTTTGCATGGTCTCTCCTCGGACGACCAAGACTCTTCAGACGAGGAAGTCGAGGTGCCAGCCATCAACATTTCAAAACTTCCGACCATCGCCAAGGACGACAAGGTCGTGAAGCAGAAGTTAGAAAAAGCGAAACGACAACCTGTATGCATTGATCTTACTCTCGGCTCTATTCTCCTGTGGACTGAGTTAGGGTTTCGGAACAGACAGAAGATCGAGGTGTGGTATTCCTCGGTCGGATACCTCACGGGTTCCACGAAGAACAGATGAAAGGTTACTTCGCCCAGTTCGGGGAGGTTACTCGACTAAGGCTGTCACGCAACAAAAGGGTTCGTCACCTGTACAGCTCATCCTTCCCTTGCTGACCCGAGCCCTCAGACGGGACGTTCAAAGCACTACGCTTTCATCGAATTTGATTCCTCTCGGGTCGCAGAGATCGTCGCGGAGACGATGGACAATTACCTCCTCATGGGTCACATCCTCAAATGCAGAGTCATTCCGAAATCGGAGGTGCACCCCGAACTATGGATCGGGGCGGACAAAAAGTTCAAAAAGGTACCTATGGCGAGGGTTTACCGCGTGTCGCATAACAAGGTTCGTCCTGATAACCGCTTCATAAGTGGGTTTTGGCTGGCCGGGGTCTTGATTTCGTTTCGCAGCTAAGGACGGAGGAGGAAAAATGCGCAGTGGATGAGCGGTTGCTTAAACGACAGGAGCAGAGGAAGCGAAAGTTGAAGGAGGTTGGTATCGACTACGATTTCGACATGGTAGGATACGTACGTTGGTATCTCGCCATCCCCTGCTTTACAGAATACTCACCTGTTGATATAGAAAAAGAAACCACGGACGAGTAATTCTTAAAGTCAGCTCCCAAGTGTTTACGCTTTCCGTCCGTACCCAACTGCGAAAGACATAGGACCGACAGCCGACAGCGGCCAGGGCTCTACTCCACCAAAATAAAGAATAAAAAATAAAAGCTCTGCCAAGAACTGTCCGGGAAACCGAATGAGTGACTGTCCGTAAGGCTTGGAATCTTCTATCCCTTGTACAAGGGTATTGTTAGCCGGGGTTCGTTCCTCATTACTTGCTGCCCTCAACGTAGCATAGGTCGTTGAAATTGAATGTTGAGGCATAGAGACAGCACCAGGATTTGGTGAGACTGAAGGGGGAGGGGTTGCGGTCCTTCCCGGGTCCCATAATTTCGTCGGTTGTCCGAGTTTCGAACGAAATGGCCCCGACTTTGCGATTCCAGATGTGCGGTTTGGAGCAAATATCAGGAACCCGACACAGCGGACGGGGTCCTGACAGTTCCCTTATAAGGAGGTAGATATTCGTGTGTACATGTTGTAGCCTTACGGACAGTCACTCAGTTCCCTTATAAATGTGTAGATATTCGTATGCATGTTGTAACCTTAAGCTTACGGACAGTCACTCAATAATACCTCATCAATCTAAACTCGCTGGACGGGACCTAGTCATACGACCGCTGGGCCGCTGGGGTCCAAACGCCCGCCGCCAGGATGGCCAATCCGGCTTACTGGTATACCTAGGTCCCCTTCCTCGTAGTGTCATTATCGGCGTCCGCTCATTTGTATTGGCGTCCTATGCGTGTCTCGTGCAGACCGCATGTAAGCCTCGCGCCTGAAGGTTGTTCGGGCACGTTGAACCTAACCCCCATCAACCCACCACCCCTCACAGGAAACCGGCGATAATGGCAACATGCACATGCAGGGCCAAGGCGCCGCTCCTCGGCGACGGTATCGATATCCCGAATAGGAACGTCGTCGAAACTACTACAACCCGCACACTCGAGAGTGGTACGCCCTTGGCCCCACTTGTGCTGATTTCGCACAGAAAACTGATTGCTCCTGTTATCTCGACCTCGACACTCCAGCCTGCGGACGTTTGATCCGGCGAGCGTTCACCCCACATGAACTCCCCTCCCTGATCGAGGCGGTCTCCTCGAGTAAGGACGAGCGTGAGACGATTCGTCGCCTTCCTGGTGACGACGCACAGACCTTTGTTGATGTGATAGATGAGGCACGTTCTACGCTTACCTGCCGTTGTGATTTCGCTGATTGGAATTGACATCGCTGCGTTCTGTCGACCAGGCGCTGGACACCCTCGAACTCTTGCCACGGACCCGAAAGAAATGCCTCAAATCGTTGTACAGGACATGTGGCGGCCACGCACGCCTCCCGAAACGGTTGGAGGTCTCCGTTTGGTATGACAAAACCGGCGTCGCATTGTACAGAGGCGGGTTTGCCGACGTGTGGAAGGGGAAACATTGCGGTCGTGATGTCGCTGTAAAGGTCATAAGGACGTACACAACAAGTGACCTCAACAAGATCATTGGAGTGAGTTTCTGGTTGTGCCATCTTTCTGCATGCCCGTGCACTGATAGTGCTCTTTTGCAGAGGTTCTGTAAGGAAGCTGTGATGTGGAATGCCCTCTCACACCCGAATATCCTGCAGCTGAGAGGAGTGACGATGTCTGAGGGTCGGTTCGCAATGGTATCAGACTGGATGGTGGGTGGAAACATCTGGGAGTTCGTGAAGGCACGCCCGGATGCGAACCGGTTGGAATTGGTAGGCCTTTCGTTCAAAGTCTCCCCGTCCCTACCCCCAGTTTACCAGTAGTCGGATGACTTATCTAGTTGGGAGGCGTCGCCAGAGGATTGATTTACATCCACGGCCAGGGAATGATTCACGGGGACCTTAAAGGGGTGCGTCATTTACGGTTAGAGTCATTCCCATCTTACCGAGTCTACCTGTGAAGGCCAACGTACTGATTGACCAAACTGGCCACCCCCGCCTCGCGGACTTCGGTCTGCTTACGATCATTTCGGACCCCGCGAACCTTTTGTCCTCGGGCTCATACACACAAGGTGGCACCGCTCGGTGGATGAGTCCAGAACTCATGGATCCAGAGCGGTTCGGGTTCGAGAACAATCGCCCGACGAAAGCTTCGGATTGTTACGCTCTCGGGATGGTCATATACGAAACCATCAGTGGGAACCTCCCGTTCCACAAACACGCGGACCTAGCTGTTGTCGCGAAGGTGTTGGAAGGCGAACGTCCCCCTCGAGGGGCGAGCTTCGCGGAGAGTCTGTGGAAGCTGTTGCAACTGTGTTGGGTGTCTCAACCGAACGACCGCCCGAACATTGAAAACGTTCTTCAGTTTTTGGAGATGGCCGCAAATTTGTCGGAGCCACCTTCTCTTGGGGTTGGTGAAGGGATGGAAGAGGATGATGAAGGGATGAGAGAGGATGGCGACAGTCTGGACTCAGCGACCGGTTCTTCTGGTGTGCCATATGGGGCGAGTAGTACGACGACGGCCGAAAGGAACACCGCCACATCTTCCATCGTCGGGGCCGTTGACGATGGGGGTGCCGACAGTCAGGAAGGAGTTCGATCACTTCAGGATCGGATACTTCATCCCACCATTCCCCCCCGCTCTCATCGGCTTCTGGCGTATTTGTCAGTACTTGACTGGACACTTCGCTTTTGGAAGCGGCTTTCTGGCTTCCGGTCACTGTTGCGCATTGTTCGCGCCTCAGAGGCGACCAGGACCCGGCCCCCTCCAACCGGTTTGTTCCATGGCGCAAATTATTTTTCGAGGCCATCCTGCGATCCAGAATACAAGTTCCGATTGAAGAATACGAGCGGCCATGAACAAGATCCAGCGGCTTCAAACACCCAACCCGAGGCTGAGAACAGGGATCAGGCTGGGTCACAGGCCGGTGTCCCAGTTGTTGGCAGGAGGCAAGTGCATTACCCAGACGGCC
>Ga0307511_10001614_pt1 | contig 23894 bp, 24 predicted proteins | sample 13_EM_MG_FD_200266 | JGI IMG/M metagenome (GOLD analysis project Ga0307511, IMG submission 200266) | Populus trichocarpa ectomycorrhiza microbial communities from riparian zone in the Pacific Northwest, United States - 13_EM | ecosystem: Host-associated > Plants > Roots > Unclassified | place... | reverse complement strand
CCTCGCGGATGAAGCGCTCGGGCATCTGCCACTGGTTCATGCCGACACCGACGGCCCGGATGACGCCCTGGTCCTTCAAGGACTGGAGGGCGGGCAGACCCTCGGAAAGGGCCTGCTCCCAGTGGTTGTCGGGGTCATGCAGGTAGACGATGTCGACGCGGTCGAGGCCGAGGCGTGCCAGCGAGGAATCCAGCGACCGGCGGACGCCGTCGGCGGAGAAGTCCCAGACGCGGCGGTGGGTGGCGGGCACGAGGAAGCCGGCGTCGTCGAGGCCGCCGCCATCGAACGCCTCTAAAACGCGGCCGACCTTGGTGGACACGACGAACTCGTCACGGGGACGGTCCCGCAGAGCAGCGCCCAGGCGGCGTTCCGACAAACCCAGCCCGTAGTGGGGGGCGGTGTCGAAGTAGCGCACACCGGCGTCCCAAGCGGTGTCGATGGTGGCCCGGGCGTCGGCGTCGGACACGGAGGTGTAGAGGTTCGCGATCGGCGCGCCGCCGAAGCCGAGGCCGGAGATCACGGGAGCGCCCAGACGAGGTTGACCGACGGCTCCGAGCCGGAGTAGTCGTCCTGGACCTCAAGGAGCTCGGCCATCCGGGCCTGCCAAGGGATGTTGGCCGGATGCTCGGCCAGGAAGTCCCGCATGTGGGCGTAGTCCTCGACCTCGACGACGTGGAAGAGGTCCCGGCCGCTGCGCCAGATCCGCCACGAGTGGACGCCGGCGGCCCGAAGGGCCACGTCCAGCTCGTCGGGGATCACAGCGTGCACGGCCTCGTAGTCGGCTTCCCGGCCGGGCTTGAGCCGGGTGTGCAGGGCGACGGTCTCCACTAGTCCTGAGCCTTTCCGGTCGTCAGCCGAGCCAACACGAGCGCGCCGATGATGATGGCCCCGTTGACCGCCCCGAGCCAGTACGGGTTCACGTGCGCCAGGGTGAGGATGTTCTGCACCAGCCCCAGCATCAACACGCCGCACATGGCGCCGAACAGGGTGCCCTTGCCGCCGTTGAGGCTGACGCCGCCGAGCACGGCGGCGGCGAAGGCGTTGAAGATCCAGCCGGAGCCCTGGCTGGCGGTGACGTTGCCGTAGTGGCCGACCATCATGGCGCCGGCCAGGGCGGCGAGCACGCTCGCGACGATCAGCACCACGGTGGTGACCCGGGTGGTGCGGATGCCGGCGGCCTTGGCCGCGGCCTCGTTGCCGCCGATGGCGTACAGCGAGCGCCCGTGCCGGAAGTAGCCGACGAACACGATGGCGATCACGAACAGCGCCAGGAAGATCCAGATCGAGGCGTGCACGCCGAACCAGGTGGCGTTGCCCAGGTAGTACAGCGAGGGCATGTTCGTGCTGGACAGGGACTGGCCGACGGTCAGGCCCTGCTGCACGCCGCGAATGGTGATCAGCATGCCCAGCGTGATGATGAAACCGGACAGTTGCAGCCGCAGCACCAGGAACGCGTTGACGGCGCCGATGAGCACGCCGGCCAGCAGGCACACCGGCAGCGCCGTCCATTCGGGCAGCCCGAGGCCGAGCCCGTGTTCGGAGGACGGCAGCACCAGCACCATGGCCAGCGCGGGGGCGAAGCCCAGGGTCGACTCCAGCGACAGGTCCATCTTGCCGACGATCAGCACCAGCGCCTCGCCGAGCACGACCAGGCCCAGCTCGGACTGCTGCTGCACGACGTTGAGCAGGTTGCCGCCGGTCAGGAAGATCGGGCTGGCGATGAAGCCGACGACCAGCAGCACCAGGATCGCCGGCAGCAGCGCCAGGTCGCGCAGCTTGGCGACCTGCAGCCGCGGCCGGGCCGCCGCCACCGGCGTGGACACGTCACTCACCACTGCTCTCCCCGATCCCTTCGATCGCGCTCACCAGCTCGTTGTCGGTCCAGCCGGCGGGGAACTCGCCGGCCACCGAGCCGTGGAACATCACCAGCACCCGGTCGCACGGCCGCAGGTCGTCCAGCTCGTCGGAGATCACCAGCACCGCGGTGCCGGCGGTGGCCGCCCGGTCCACGGCGTCCAGCAGGTTCTCCTTGGACTTCACGTCCACGCCCGCGGTCGGGTCCATCAGCACCAGCAGCGACGGGTCGCTGGACAGCGCCCGCGCCATCACGACCTTCTGCTGGTTGCCGCCGGACAGGTCGGCCACGTCCTGGTCCGGCCCGGACGTCTTGATGGCCAGGTCGCCGATCATCTTCTCGGCCACCGCGGCCCGCCGCCGGCCGGAGATCGAGCCGAACCGGCCCAGCCGCCCGGTGATCGGGAAGGTGGCGTTCTCGGCGATGCTCATGCCGGGCACGAAGCCCTCCTTGTGCCGGTCCTCCGGCACGAAGCCGACGCCGCCGGCCAGTGCGGCCGGCACGCTGCCGGGCTTCAGCGCTTTCCCGGACACGGCAACGGTTCCGGCATCGGGCTTGCGCAGCCCGACGATGACCTCGCCCAGCTCCACCTTGCCGCTGCTGCCGGAGCCGGCGATGCCGACCACTTCGCCCTTGCGGATCGACAGGTCGATGCCACTGAAGTGCTTGTCCAGCGCCAGGCTGCGAACGTCCAAAATGGACTCTTGTGCCGGCTCGGGGCGGGTGGGGCCGGTGCCGAGCCCGACCGCCTCGCCGGTCATGGCCTCCACCAGCTGGTTGCGCGACAGATCGGCCACCGGACTGGTGACGATGTGCCGGGCGTCCCGGAACACCGTCACCGTCTGGCAGATCTCGAAGATCTCCTGCAGGTGGTGGGAGATGAACAGGAACGTCACGCCGGCGTCGCGCAGCGAGCGCATCCGCTCGAACAGCCGCTCGATCGCCGGCCCGTCCAGCTGCGCGGTCGGCTCGTCGAGAATGATGAACTTGGCGCCGAACGACAAGGCACGGGCGATCTCCACCAGCTGCCGCTGCTCGACCGTGAGCGTGGCGGCCTCGGCGTTCGGATCGACGTCGACGCCGTACTCGGACAACTTCTCGCCCGCGGTGCGACGCAGCCGAGACCAGCTGATCACCGGTCCGCCGTCGAGATTCTGCCGGTTGATGAACAGGTTCTCGGCGACGGTGAGGGTCGGGATGATGGTGGACTTCTGGTAGACGCAGGCCACCTTCGTCCGCCACGCCTCGCGGTCGGACAGCGGTGGCGCCGGCTCGCCGCGAAACGTGATCTGCCCGCTGTCCGGCCGGTTCAGGCCGGTCAGCATGGAGACCAAAGTGGACTTTCCGGCGCCGTTGCGACCGACGAGCGCGTGCGTCTCCCCATCGGCGACGGTGATGTGCACGTCGTTGAGTGCGACGGTCTGTCCGAACCGCTTGGTGATGTTGCTGGCCTCGACTGCGTTCATCACTTGGCTACCTGGTTGCCCCAGAGGCTCTTGTCGTCCACGTTGTCCTTGGTCACCAGCGGGGCCGGCAGCTGGTCCTCCAGCTGGCCGCCGCCGACGTCGAGAATGGTGCTGTTGTGGTCGGTCGGGCCGGGCTTGAAGGTCTGGCCCTGCACCGCGGCCTTGGCGTAGAACAGCGCCCACTTGGCGTACAGGTCGGCCGGCTGGGAGATGGTGGCGTCGATCTGGCCCTGCCGGATCGCGTCGAACTCCTGCGGGATGCCGTCGTTGGAGATGATCGAGATGTGCCCGGGCTGGCCGGCCGGGATCAGGTGCCCGGTGGACTTCAGCAGTTGCAGCGTCGGGGCCAGGAACACGCCGCCGGCCTGCATGTAGATGCCGTTGATGTCCGGATTGGCGGTCAGGTCGGTCTGCAGCGCGGCGGAGGCCTTGGCGCCGTCCCAGTTGGTCGGCTCGGCGAACACCGTGATGCCCGGGTAGTTCTGCTTCATGCAGTCGCCGAACGCCTGCGAGCGGTCGCGGCCGTTGATGGAGGACAGGTCGCCCTCGAACTCGACGATCTTGCCCTTGCCCTTGAGCTGGTCGCCGAGGAACTTGCAGGCCTTCTCGCCGTATGCCTTGTTGTCCGCGCGCACCACCATGAACGCGCCGCCCTTGTCCGGCCGGGTGTCGACCGTGACGACCGGGATCTTCTGCGAGTTGAGCTGGGTGATGGTGCTGGCGATGGCGCCGGTGTCCTGCGGGGCCATCACGATCGCCTTGGCGCCCTGCGCGGTCAGCGCCTGCACGTTGGACACCAGTTTGGTGACGTCGTTCTGGGAGTTGGTCGGGGTCATCAGGTTGATGCCCAGGTCCTTGGCCTCGGTCGGCACGTACTTGTTGTACGAGTTCCAGAAGTCCGAGTCGGCCCGGGGGAAGTCGACGCCGATCGGACCGACGCCGGAGCTGTCGCCGGCGCCGGCTGCGTCCCCGCGGTTGCAGGCGGCCAGCGAGCCGGCCAGCGCCACGCACACCGCCACGGTGAGGATGCTGCGCTTGTCCATCGTTCCTCGTTTCTCGTCTAGCTGGGCGGCCGAAGGCGCAGGCCGTACATGCCGCCGTCCACCGCGAGCACGGTGCCGGCGGTCGATCCCGACAGGGGGCTGGCGAGGTAGCAGATGGCGTGCGCGACCTCGTCGGCGGAAACGAGCCGCCCGGACGGCTGGCGCGCCTGGAGCGCGGCCCGTTCGGCGGCGGGGTCGGGCGCCGCGTCGAGCAGCCGGCCGACCCAGGGGGTGTCCACGGTGCCGGGGGCGACGGCGTTGACCCGGATGCCCTCCCGCACGTGGTCGGCGGCCATCGCCAGGGTCAGCCCGTACACGGCGCCCTTGCTCGCGGAGTACAGGGCGCGCTGCGGCAGCCCGGCCCACGCGGCGATGGAGCAGGTGTTGACGATCGCGGCCGACGGCGACTGGCGCAGCCAGGGCAGCGCGTGCCGGGCGACCCGGGCCATGCCGACCACGTTGACGTCCAGCACCCGGTGCCACTGCTCGTCGTCGTTGGCGGCGACGTCGCCCTGGGCCCCGATGCCGGCGTTGTTGACCACGATGTCGAGTCGGCCGAACCGCTGCGCCGCGTCCGCGACCGCGGCCCGCACCGACTCGTCATCCGTGACGTCGCAACGGATTCCGACCAGCGGCTCGGCGACCTCGTCGGGGTTGAGGTCCAGCGCGGCGACCCGGGCGCCGCGCGAGGCCAGCAGTTCCGCCGCGGCCCGGCCGATTCCGGACGCGCCGCCGGTGACAATCGCCGCCAGATCCCGAAAATCGTTCGATACCGAGTCGGTCATGCCACGCCCTCCGTCCACACGGGACCGTCCGGATACACGTACCGGCTCAGTGTTTCCTCCCGCAACTGAGCGGAGAAACCGGGCTGGGCCGGCGCGAGGTAGCGGCCGCCGACGACCGCGGCCGGATCCGTGAAGTGCTCGTGCAGGTGGTCGACCCACTCGATGACCCGGCCGTCCATCGACGCGGACACGGCGGCGTAGTCGAAGAAGGACAGGTGCCGGACCAGCTCGCACAGGCCGACGCCGCCGGCGTGCGGGCACACCGGAACGCCGAACTTGGCCGCCAGCAACAGGATCGCGATGTTCTCGTTGACGCCGCCGACCCGGCAGGCGTCGATCTGCACCACGTCGACCGCGCCGGCCTGCAGCAGCTGCTTGAACACCACGCGGTTCTGCACGTGCTCGCCGGTGGCGACCTTGATCGGGGCCAGCGCGTCGGCGATCGCCCGGTGGGCCAGCACGTCGTCGGGCGAGGTGGGCTCCTCGATCCAGTACGGCGAGTACGGCGCCAGCTCGCGCATCCAGCGGATGGCCGCGTCGGTGTCCCAGCGCTGGTTGGCGTCCACCGCCACCCGCACGCCGGCGCCGACCACCTCGCGGGCCAGCTTCATCCGGCGCACGTCGTCGTGCAGGTCGCCGCCGACCTTGAGCTTGATCATGTCGAAGCCCTCGGCGATGGCCTGCTTGGCCAGCCGGGACAGCTTCTCGTCGGAGTAGCCGAGCCAGCCGGGCGAGGTGGTGTAGGCCGGGTAGCCCTGCTCGGTCAGCTGCGCGATGCGGCCGGCCCGGGTCGGCTCGGCCTTGCGCAGGATGCCGAGCGCCTCGTCCGGGGTGAGCGCGTCGGACAGGTAGCGGAAGTCGATCAGCCCGACGATCTCCTCCGGCGTCAGGCCGGCCAGGAACCGCCACAGCGGCAGGCCGGCGCGGCGCGAGGCGAGGTCCCACGCGGCGTTGACCACCGCGCCGATCGCCATGTGCACGACGCCCTTCTCCGGGCCGAGCCAGCGCAGCTGCGAGTCGCCGATCAGCTCCGCCGACAACGCGGCCAGGTCCGCCGCGGTCTCCGGCACGGGCTTGCCGACCACGTGCAGGGCCAGCGCGCGGATGGCGGCGGCCTGCACGTCGTTGCCGCGGCCGATGGTGAAGGCCAGGCCGTAGCCGTCGGGGCCGTCGTCGGTGCGCAGGGTGACGTAGGCGGCCGAGTAGTCCGGGTCCGGGTTCATCGCGTCGGACCCGTCCAGCTCACGCGACGTGGGGAACCGGATGTCCTGCACGTCGAGCGCGACAACACGGGCCATCTCAGGCCGCCCCGAAGGTCTGCCGCTGGCGGCCGAGGCCGTCGATCTCCAACTCGACGACATCCCCCGGGCGCAGGTACGGCTTGGGGTCCGGCTGGCCCAGCGCGACGCCCGCCGGGGTGCCAGTATTGATCAGGTCGCCGGGGCGCAGGACCATGAACTGGCTGAGGTAGCGGATCACCTCGGCCACGGGGAAGATCATGTTCTTGGTGGAGGAGTCCTGCTTCAGCACGCCGTTCACCCACAGCCGCAGGCCGAGGTCCTGCGGGTCGCCGACATCCTCGGCGGGCACCAGGTACGGCCCGAGCGGATTGAAGGTCTCGCAGTTCTTGCCCTTGTCCCAGGTGCCGCCGCGCTCGATCTGGAACTCCCGCTCGGACACGTCGTGCGAGAGCACGTAGCCGGCGACGCAGGCCAGCGCGTCGGCGTGGGTGTCGAGGTAGCGGGCCGTCCTGCCGATGACCACGCCCAGCTCGACCTCCCAGTCCGTCTTCACGGACTTGCGGGGCACCAGGACCTCGTCGTACGGGCCGACCACGGTGTCCGGGGTTTTGAGGAACAGCACCGGCTCGGTCGGCGCGGTGGCGCCGGTCTCGGCGGCGTGGTCGGAGTAGTTCAGCCCGATGCAGATGATCTTGCCGATGCCGGCCAGCGGCGGCGCGACCCGCTCGCTCGAGGCGTCGATGACGGGCAACTCCCCCGCGCTCAGGGCCGTACGGGCTCTGGCCAGGCCGTCTCCGGCAAGGAAGGCTCCGTCGATATCCGCCGTCACCGAACGGAGGTCGTGGATGACGCCCTCCTCGGTGCGGACGGCTGGACGCTCGCTACCGGGAGCGCCGAGGCGCAGCAGCTGCACGGAGGGTTCCTCCTCGCTCGAACCGAAAGACATCCGATGTATATCCGCTGAGTCGAGTGAAGTCCAGACTCATGGCGGGAACATTGACCGAACTGATCCGATGACTCCATGGGGTGGTTGTGGCGAATACCGAGGGTTACCTGGTTGGCGTGGACGCCGGGGGGACCACGACCCGGGCCCTCGTGGCCGACCTGAGCGGGGCCCGGGTGGGCACCGGGCGGGCCGGCGGGGCGAACCCCAACTCGCATCCGCCGGAGGTGGCCGCCGAGCAGGTCGCGGCGTCCATCGCCGCCGCGCTGGCGTCGGCCGGCGTGCCGGCCGACCGGGTGCGGGCCGGCGTGCTGGGGCTGGCCGGCGCCAGCAAGCTGGCCGACGACCGGGTGGCCGCGCTGTTCGACGCCGCGTGGCACGGGGCCGGCCTCAAGTGCGGCCTACGTGTCGTCACGGACGCGGAGGCCGCCTTCGCGGCCGGCACGGCGTCCTCCGACGGCACCGTCCTGGTCGCCGGCACCGGCTCGGCGGCGGCGCGCATCGTGAACCGGCGCCAGGTCGCGATCGCCGGCGGGTTCGGCTGGCTGCTCGGCGACGAGGGCTCCGCGTTCTGGCTCGGGCGGCAGGCCGTGCGGGCCACGCTGCGGACCCTGGCCACCGGCTCGGCCCTGGGTCCGCTGGCCCGCAGCGTGCTGTCCAACGTGCAGGGCATCCAGGACGTGAGCGGCGATCCGGTGCTGCGGCGGTCGGTGGTGTCGCGGCTGATCACCGCCGTGAACGCCGAACCGCCGATCAACCTGGCCCGGCTGGCGCCGCTGGTCGCCGCGGCCGCCGAGGCCCACGACCCGGCCGCCGGCGAGATCGTCGAGGAGGCCGTGGACTGGCTCGTGCGCACCGCCCGGGACGCGCGCTCGGCCGGCGAGCGGACGCCCGTGGTGGTGATCGGCAGCGTCGCGGCCGCCGGCGGGGTGCTCGGCGACCGCCTGCTCGCCGCCCTGGCCGAGACCTGCGGCGGCCCGGTCACGGTGGCCAGTGACGGCGCCGCCGGAGCCGCCTGGCTCGCATCCCTGGAGCTCCTCGGCTCCGCCGCCCTAGCCCTCCGCCCCCAACTCCTGAGCCCCTGAGACGCCACATGTGCGCCACATTCGACTCTGGAAGCCACATGTGCGCCACATGTGGTGGAAGAGGCGGGCTGTAGGCGGCTGAGATGCCACATGCGCTTCCTGTGTGGCATCAGATGCCACACAGGAAGCGCATATGAAAAAACTGGGGGCTAGGCGCCGAGGGGCTCGGGGGTGGTGCGGGCGTGGAGGTCGGCGGCTCGGGCGGGGCCGCTTGGGGTGGCCAGGGCGCCGCTCTCCTGGTCGCCGAACTCCAGGAACAGCTCAAGGGCCGGTGTGCTCGCCTGGCGCCACTCGGCCATGCGGGCCACTGCGGGCCCGCTCTCCTCGGCCAGAACCAGTTCGGCGGCGTACTCACGGAGCAGGTCGGGCAGCTCGAACCGGTCGCGGCCGACGGCCTGCACGAGGTGCGCGCCGGCCAGCCGCTCCAGCAGCAGGCGCGCGGCGGCCAGCGGCAGGTCGGCCAGCGCGGCGGCGGCGCCTACGCCGAGGTGCGGCCCGCGGTGCAGGCCCAGCAGCCGGAACATCCGCGCGCACGGCTCGTCCAGCCGTCGGTACGACCAGTCGAAGACGGTGCGCAGGGCGATGGAGTCGAACGTCGACAGCACCTCCAGCCGGCCGTCCGTGTCCAGTTCCTCGACGAGGTCGCGGATCAGGTAGTGCGGCTGGGCCAGCGCGCGTTCGGCGGCGATCCGCAGCGCCAGCGCCAGGTTGCCGCAGCGCACGGCCAGGTCGGCGATCGCCGCCGGCTCGGCGTCGGCCCGCTCGTCGCCGATCACCCGCCGGATCAGGGCCGCCGAGTCGGCCGGCGTCATCGGGCCGACGGTCACGCGCAGCGCGTTCGTCTGCACGGCGACGCTGGACAGCCGCTCCCGGCTGGTGATCACCACCGCGCAGCCCGGGGCCGCCGGCAGCAGCGGCCGCACCTGGTCGGCGTCGGCGGCGTTGTCCAGCACCACCAACAGCTTCCGGTCGGCGACCACCGAACGGAACAGCGCCGCGCAGCGGTCGAGGCCGTCCGGCACGCCGGTGGCCGGCACGCCAAGGGCGATCAGGAACTCGGCCAGCGCCACCCGCGGCTCGACCGGCCGGGCGTGCGACGAGTGCCCGCGCAGGTCCACGTACAGCTGGCCGTCGGGAAAGCGGTCCACGCAGTGGTGGGCCCAGCGCAGCGCCAGCACCGTCTTGCCGCTGCCGGGCGGACCGTCCACGATCACCACCTGCGCGCCGGCGGTGTCCAGCAGGGTCAGCTCCTCGCCGCGGCCGACGAAGCGCCGGATGCCGCCGGGCAGCTGGGCCGGCCGGACCGAGGCCTCGGCGGTGGCCAGCGCGACCAGCGCGCCGCCCCCGGCCAGGGTGGCGTCGCAGGCCCGGGCCAGTTCCGGCGAGGCCGCGCGGCCGTTCTCCACCTTGCTCAGGTAGCCGGGGGTGAAGCCGATGACCTTGGACAGGTCGCGCAGGGACAGGCCGCGCTGCTGGCGCAGCCGCCGCAGCTCGCGTCCGAACAGCGCCGCCGCGCCCTCGGTCCTGCCTCGCACCATGCCCCTACCCCGGGTCGGTATCGGCCCCCAGTCTACGTCGCGGATGTCGTAAGCCAGGGTGGTCCGCGGGCAGAGCTGCCCGGAATGCCCACCAGGTCGGCGCCAGCATCACCACGTAGAGCGGCCAGGACAGGGCGAGCCGGGCGACACCGGACGCGACCACGTCGTCCTGCCACCACAGGTAGCCGAACACTCCGACCCGGATGACGTACTGGATGGCGTAGACCAGGGTGGCGCGGCCGTAGGCGCGTAACAGGTCCGGGTCCTGCCGCCAGCGGGTGCGCTGGCCCAGCAGTGCGCCGATGATCACTCCCAGCAGCGGCCACCGGACCGCCCAGCTGACCACGAAGGCCAGCCCGCTGGCCGCGTTGCTGAGCAGCTGCACCAGGAAGAAGTCGATGGCCCGGCCGGTGTACATGGCCACCAGCGCGGCCACCGACACCACGAACGCGCCGATCAGCACGGCCCGGATCTTGTCGCCGCGAACCACCCGGATCACGCCGACCACCACGGCCACGGCGACGGCGATCAGCGCCCCCCACCCGACCGAGTGATTCGTGAGCAGCCAGCCGGCCACGAAGGCGATGGACGGCAGCGTCGCGTCCAGGGCCGCGCCGCGCCCGCCGAGCAGCTGCGCGAAGGTCTCTTCCCGCTCGATCACCCCACCAGCCTGCCAGGTTAGGCAAACCTAATGGGTAACTTGCACACTCCGTCACAACCTGAATACGCGGTGAACGACCCATTGACCTGGGTGAGCGTGGTCACTACCGTGGCACGGAAATCGTCTGGAAAGTTAACAGACAGGAGTTCCCAGTGCGAGCCGGAAGCCCGAGACTGCTGCGCGAGATCAACGACCGCGCCGCGATCGACGCGCTGTTGCGCAACGGGCCGCTCACCCGGTCCGAGCTGGAGGGCATCATCGGCCTGTCCAAACCGGCCACCGCCCAGCTGCTGACCCGCCTGGAGGCGCAGGACATCGTCCGCCGCGACGGCCTGCGCGGCGGCGGCCGCGGTCCGCGCGCCCAGTTGTGGGCCGTCAACGGCGGTCTGGCCCACGTGGCCGCCGTCGACCTCACGCCCGACTCGGTGGACGTGGCCATCGCCGACATCTCCGGCGCCACGCTGACCGAGCACCACGCCCTGATGCCCAAGGGCAGCGACGTGCTCACCGTGTTCGCCGAGGCCATGTCCAAGGCCGCCAGCGATGCCAACCTCCAGGTCAGCGACCTGCACCACGTGGTGGTGGGCAGCCCCGGCGCGGTCGACCCGGCCACCGGGCAGCTCGGCTTCGCGCCGCACCTGCCCGGCTGGGAGGGCTTCGACGTGGTCGGCCGGCTGCATGAGCTGCTGGGCACCTCGGTCACCGTGGAGAACGACGTCAACCTGGTGGCCCTGGAGGAGATGATCACCGGCCGCGCCGTGGACGTGCGCGACTTCGTGCTCGTCTGGCCGGTGGACGCGGTCGGCTCCGCGGTCGTGATCAACCGGGTGCTGCTGCGCGGCGCCACCGGCGGCGCCGGCGAGATCGACTGGATGCGGGTGCCCGATCTGTCCAAACAGGACACCGGCATCGACCGCGCCGGCACCCGCTACGGCGACCTGCTGTCCAACTCCTCGGTGACCAAGCTGGCCCGCTCGCACGGCATCGCCGCCCGCCACGCGCTGGGCGCGGTGTCCAAGGCGCTGTCGCAGGGCACCGCCGGCCGCGAGTTCCTCACCGACCTGGCCCGGCGCATCGCCGTCGGCGTGGCCAACGTGGTCAGCGTGGTGGACCCGGAACTGGTGCTGCTGTCCGGCGAGGTCGCGCAGGCCGGCGGACCCGTGCTGTGCGAACTGGTCGCCGCCGAGCTGCGCCGCCTGGTCATTCCCCGAACCCCGGTCGAACTCGCGCTGGTCGCCGGCCACGCCGTTCGCGCCGGGGCCATGCACTCCGCCCTGGCCGTGGTCAGGGATGAGGTCTTCGGCCTTCCGGCCAACGACATGCTGCCGCCGCTGCATTCCGCTCGATGAATCCGCCGATGAAACCCCCTGTCCTTGGAGGGCCCATGCGTACCCCCAGACGCGCCGCCCTGTCCCGAGCAGCCACCTGTTCGGTCGGAGCATTAGTCCTGCTGCTCTCGGCGTGCACCGCCGGCGGCGGCGGTTCCAGCGGCGCGCAGGCCGCGCCGAGCGCGGACCAGAAGGTCACACTCACCGTCTACAGCAACTTCGCCGACCGTGAGCTGGGCATCCTGAACAAGGTGCTGGACGGCTTCCACGCCGCGCACCCGAACATCACGATCAACAGCCAGGGCAGCCAGGACGACGACAAGATCACCCAGTCCATCCGCGGCGGCAACCCGCCGGACGTGGCGATCTCCTTCTCCACCGACAACATCGGGCAGTTCTGCTCGTCGGGGGCCTGGCAGGACCTCAAGCCCTACGTCGACCGGGACAAGGTGGATCTGACCCAGATCCCCAAGGCCGTGCAGGACTACACCGAGTTCAACGGCACCCGCTGCGCGCTGCCCATGCTGGCCGACGACTACGGCCTGTACTACAACAAGGACCTGTTCGCCGCGAAGGGCATCACCGCGCCGCCCAAGACGATGAGCGAGCTGCTGGAGGACGCCAAGAAGCTGACCGAGTTCAACCCGGACGGGTCGATCAAGGTCGCCGGCTTCATCCCGCAGTTCGGCTTCTACGCCAACCACCCGCAGGTGTGGGCCCCGCAGTTCGGCGCCAAGTGGCTGGACAGCAACGGAAAGTCGGATCTGGCCAGCGACCCGGCCTGGACCGAGATGTTCAACTTCCAGAAGCAGCTGGTCGACTTCTACGGCTGGGACAAGCTGCAGAAGTTCACCGCCGGCCTGGGCCAGGAGTACTCACCCGACCACGCCTTCAACAAGAGCCAGGTCGCGATGATGTACGACGGCGAGTACCGCACCGCCTTCCTCAAGTCGGACGCGCCGAACCTGAACTACGACACCGCGCCGTCCCCGGTGGCCGACGACAAGTCCGACCTCTACGGCGGCGGCTACGTGACCGGCACGATCATCGGCATCCCCAAGGGCGCCAAGAACGCCGGCGCCTCCTGGGAACTGCTCAAGTACCTGTCCTTCGACACCAACGCGCTGGTGCAGCTGGCCAACGGCCTGGGCAACGTGCCGACCACCAAGGCCGCGCTGCACAGCCCCGACCTGAAGCTGCCGCCGCAGTTCAACACCTTCCTCAAGGTGTTCGACAACCCGAACCTGGCCAACAACCCGGCCAGCCCCAACGGCGGCGCCTACCTGAAGACCGTCGAGGACCTCGGCTCGTCCTGGCAGAGCGGTCAGGTCAAGGACCTGCACGCCGCGTTCGCCCAGGCGGACAAGACGATCGACGACGCCAAGGCGCTCGGCGGCAACTGATGACAGCGACTCTGCTCGGCTCGGCCGACGCGGCCGCCCCGTCCGCCCCTGCCAAGGGGCGGGCGCGGCGGCGCGGCCGCCATCTGAAGTGGGTGCTGCTCTTCCTGGCGCCGTGGGCCGCCGGCATGGTGCTGTTCTTCGTGTACCCGCTGCTGGCGACGGTGTATTTCTCGTTCACCAACTACGACGGGCTGAACACCGCCGACTTCGTCGGACTCCGCAACTACGTGTTCATGTTCACCAGCGACCCGCTGGTGCAGGCCGCGGCGTACAACACGCTCTGGCTGGTGGTCGTGCTGACCATCGGGCGGCTGCTGTTCGCGATGGGCGTGGCCCAGATCCTGACCAAGGTGCGCAACGGTTCCGGCTTCCTGCGGGCGCTGTGCTACCTGCCCTCGCTGGCCCCGCCGGTGGCCGCCACGCTGACCTTCGTGTTCCTGTTCAACCCGGGCACCGGCCCGGTGAACACGATCCTGGGCTGGCTGGGCATCAACGGCCCGCTGTGGTTCAACGACCCCAACCTGGCCAAGCCGTCGCTGACCCTGCTCACGCTGTGGGGCTCGGGCGAGCTGATGATCATCATCCTGGCCGCGATGCTGGACGTGCCGGCCGACCTCTACGAGGCGGCCCAGCTGGACGGGGCCGGCCCGTGGGTCCGGTTCCGCCGGATCACGCTGCCGTCCATCGCGCCGGTGCTGCTGTTCGGCGTGGTCAACTCGATCATCTTCGCGCTGCAGTACTTCACCCAGGCCGTGGTGGCCGGCTCGGTGGCCTCCGGCTCGGCCGACGCGGTCGGCAACAGCAAGCTCATCGGCTACCCGGACAACAGCACGCTGACCTTCCCGGTGTGGATGTACAACGAGGGATTCCGCTCGTACCACATGGGTTACGCGTCGGCGATGGCCGTGCTGCTGTTCATCGTCTCGTTCGCGTTCACCGCGATCCTGATCCGGCAGCTGCGCGCCGGCAAGGCGGAGGCATCCTGATGGCGACCCTGACCGCGACCGCGGCGCCGACCCGGCCGGCGCCCAAGCGCAAGAAGCGGCACCCCCGGGACGTGATGAGCTGGGTCGCCGTGCACGCCGTGGCGCTGGCGCTGGGCATCGGCTTCGCGCTGCCGATCATCTTCGTGGTGCTGACCGCGTTCATGTCCGACCAGCAGGCGCTGACCTCGGACCTGTGGCCGCGCTCGTGGCACCCGGAGAACTTCCTGACGGTGTTCGACAAGGCGCCGATGCTGGAGTACTTCGGCAACAGCCTGATCTACTCGGTGCTGGCCACCGCCGGCATGCTGCTGTCCAGCATCCCGGCGGCCTACGCGCTGGCCCGGCTTCGCTTCCGTGGCAGCAACTTCATCTTCATGCTGGTGATCGCCGCGATGATGCTGCCGCCGCAGGTGGTGGCCGTGCCGATCTACAGCATGTGGGCGAACCTGCACCTGACCGGCACGCTGTGGCCGCTGGTCGTGCCGTACTTCCTCGGCGACGCCTTCAGCATCTTCCTGCTGCGCCAGTTCTTCGTGACGGTGCCGCAGGACTACTTCGACGCGGCCCGGATGGACGGCTGCAACGAGTTCCAGATGCTGTACCGGGTGCTGGTGCCGATGACCAAGCCGGGGCTGGCCGCCGCCGGCCTGTTCACCTTCCTCTACACCTGGAACGACTACTTCGGACCGCTGCTGTACGTGGGCGAGAAGCAGGACAGCTGGACGCTCTCCCTGGCGCTGGCGTCCTTCCGGGGCATGCACCAGGTGCAGTGGAACCTGACGATGGCCGCGACCGTTCTCGTCCTGGTGCCGGTGATCGTGTTGTTCCTGTTCGCACAGAAGTCCTTCGTCAAGGGGATCACTTTCACGGGAGTCAAAGGGTGAAACTCACGGTTGTTGGGGGCGGTTCCACCTACACCCCGGAGCTGATCGACGGCATCGCCGGCCGCCGCACCAGTCTGGACGTGGACGAGATCGTCCTGGTCGACCCGGACGCGGAGCGGCTGGCCGTGATCGGCCCGTTCAGCCAGCGCCTGCTCGACCACGCCGGGCACCCGGCCAAGGTTCGCACCACCGGCGTTCTCGAGGAGGGTGTCGACGGTGCGTCCGCCGTACTGCTTCAGCTGAGGGTCGGCGGCCAGACCGCCCGTCGGTCCGACGAGACGTTCCCGCTGGCCTGCGACTGCGTGGGTCAGGAGACCACCGGCGCGGGCGGCCTGGCCAAGGCGCTGCGCACGGTGCCGGTGGTGCTGGACATCGCCGAGCGGGTGCGGCAGATCGCCGGCGAGGACACCTGGATCGTCAACTTCACCAACCCGGTCGGCATCGTCACCCGGGCGCTGCTGCAGGCCGGGCACAGGGCGGTCGGGCTGTGCAACGTGGCCATCGGGTTCCAGCGCTACACCGCGCAACTGCTTGGCCTGCAACCGAATGAGGTGAAGCTGGAGCACGTCGGCCTGAACCACCTGACCTGGGAGCGGGCTCTGGTCGTCAACGGTGAGGACGTGCTGCCCAAGCTGATCGCCGAGCACGGCGAGGAACTGGCCGGCCACGTCGGCATTCCGGCGCCGCTGATCCGCCGGCTCGGCGTCGTGCCGTCGTACTACCTCAAGTACTTCTACGAGCACGACGAGGTGGTGGCCAAGCAGAAGCACGAGCGGCCGCGCGCCGACGTCGTGATCGAGGTCGAGAACGAGCTGCTGAAGATCTACCAGGACCCGAAGGTGGTGACCAAGCCGGAGGCGCTGTCCCAGCGCGGCGGGGCCTACTACTCGGAGGCCGCGATCCAGTTGGTGCACTCGCTGACCAGCGGCGCACCCGGCGAGGAGCACGTGGTGAACGTGCGCAACAGCGGCACCCTGCCGTTCCTGCCGGACGACGCGGTCATCGAGGTTCCGTCCATTGTGGATGGTCACGGTGCGACCCCGCTGCCGGTCAAGCCGGTCGAGCCCGGATTCGCCGGGCTGATCTCGCACGTGACCGGGTACGAGTACCTGGCGCTGGAGGCGGCCGTCCACGGCGGCCGCGACCGGGTCGCCGACGCACTGCTCGCCCACCCGTTGATCGGCCAGTACTCGATCGCCGAGAAGCTCGCCGACGAGCTGGTCGCGGAGAACAAGGACCTACTGCCATGGGCCAAGGCGTGAAGGCCGCCGTGCTCGCCATCGACGGCGGGAACAGCAAGACCGACGTGATCCTCATCGACGACGGCGGGTCGGTGCTCGCGCACGTGCGCGGGCCCGGCGCGTCGCCGCAGAACATCGGTCTGCGCCCCAGCCTCGAATCGTTCAACCGCATGGTGAACGAGGCGGCGAGCAAGGCCGGGCTGGCGACGAGCAAGCCGTTCGCCCGGCACACGGCGGCCTACCTGGCCGGCGCCGACCTGCCGCGGGAGGAGGAGATCCTCCAGCGGGAGTTCGGCCAGCTCGGGTGGTCGGAGACCACCGCCGTCGGCAACGACACCTTCGCGCTGCTGCGCTCCGGCACCTCCGACGGCGTCGGGGTGGCCGTGGTGTGCGGGGCCGGCATCAACTGCGTCGGCGTGGCCCGGGACGGGCGGGTGCACCGGTTTCCGGCCCTGGGGCGGATCTCCGGCGACTGGGGCGGCGGCTCGCAGATCGGCGGCGACGCCCTGTGGCACGCCGTGCGGGCCGACGACGGCCGCGGCCCCCAGACCGCGCTGCTGCCGGCGATCCTCGCCCACTTCGGCGTGACCAGCATCGGCGAGGTCGTCGCCGGGCTGCACTTCGAGGAGATCAGCGGCGACGTCGTGCACGAGCTCTGCCCGCTGCTGTTCCGCGTCGCCGCCGAGGGCGACGAGGTGGCGGCCTCGGTGGTGGAGCGGCTGATCGAGGAGATCGTCGTGCTGGCCACGGTTTCGCTGCGCCGGCTCGATCTGGTCGGCGAGCAGGTCGACATCGTGCTCGGCGGCGGCGTGCTCACCAACTCCGGCGACGCCATGCTCGACGAGATCACCCGCCGCTGCCACGCCGTCGCGCCGCTCGCCGACGTGCACCTGGTCGACCTGCCCCCGGTCGCCGGCGCGGCCCTGCTCGGGTTGGACGCCATCGGCGCCAGCACCGAGGTCGAACGCCGGCTGCGCGCCCACTACAGCTCCGAGGCCGAGGAACGGCTCGTAGCTGGCTAAAGCCCCGTGGGCAGGGAGTTGAAGGCGGCGGCGCTCCCTGTCCACGGCTTCCAACGTTGCATGGACTACCGGGGCGTCGGGGTGCCCGGGGTGGTGGTCGTCGTGGTGGTGACCGGGGGCGTCGTCGTGGTCGTGGTGGGCGACGTCGTGGTGGTGGTCGTGGTGACCGCCGCGGTGGTGATCGTCTCCCCGACGACGTCGGCCTGGGTGCTGGGGGCGGGCGACTTGCTCACGGTCACCGTCCGCACGGTTGGGGTGCCGTTGACCGTCACCGTGGAGGCGATGACGGTGACCGGGAAGCCGTCGCCGTCCATGGGCATGCCGTCGCCGCCCAGCGGTCCGCTGGTGGGCAGCGGCTGGCCGCCCCGGTCGATGGTCTTCGGCGGGGCCTGGCCGTTGGCGGCGGACGCGAGCTGCACTCCGACAACGATTCCGACCACGGCGGCAATGGCCGCGCTGGCGGACACCGCGGATCGCAACGACAAACGCACGGGGAAACTCCTCCATCGACCACGTTCGGTCGGACCATCGGGGAGCACATCATGTGCGCTACCGGATGGAGCAGTTACTCACCCGTTGGTGTCAACAATGCCAGCCGTTCGAGGGTAACCGTCAACGCCGGCCGGCCATCCTGATCATGTCGCCGAGCCGGTGGATCAGGCCGCTGGTGTCGGCCGGCGACACGGTGGCCCAGTCCTCGCCGTCCCGCCCTCGACCGGAGACGCCCAGGTACCGCCCGGCCTCGGTGTCGAACCAGCTCAGCCCGGGCATCCGGCGGGCGACGCCGCCCCCGTCGAACATGGCCCCGGAGAACTGACCGAGCCGCAGCACGGGCTCGCCGAGCATGGTGGTCAGCGGCTGGTACTCGGCACTGTGCCGGTTGGGCTGCGCGAGCTCCTTGGCCGGCACCGACACCTGCTGCCCGGGACCGGGCCCGTGCGGCGGCAGGAGCGCCACCAGCGACGCCGCCAGCGCGGTGTCCCGGATGTACTCCAGCCGCATGGTTCCGGCCTGCTGCACGGCCAGCAGCGCCCGCTGGCCGACGGCGACGGACGCGGCGTAGAGCATGGGCCCGCGCTGCGCGTCCAGCGTGGAGATGGTGTCCAGCTGGACGTGCGGCCGCGCGAGCAGCCGCAGCGCGTCCTCGAGGGCCGGGTCGAGCTGGCGACCGCGCGCCAGCCCGCCCCGTTCCAGGTCCTCGTACACGGCCGTGCGGATCCCGGCGCGCTCGTCCAGGGTCGCCCCGTGGCTGGGCACGTCGAAGGGATAGGGCACGGACCCGATTCGCAGGTCCTCCCACACGATGTCGAACGCGGCCAGCGGGAGGATCGCGATCGGCGGCATCAGTACCCGCCGCTCGGATTCTCACCGATGACGGTGGGCGCGACCATCTGGCCGTCGCCGAACACGTCGTCGGTCTCGACCAGGAACGTCGGCCGCTTGTGCTCCTTGTCCTCTTCCTTCTTGCCGCCGCGGCCGGCCCCGCCGGCGCCCATGCCGGAGTTGCCGGCGCTGCCCGACGCGCCCATGCCGCCGCGCGCGCCCGAGCCGCCCTCGCCGGCCGCACCCGCACCGGTCGAGGACCCCATGCCGGGCTTGGTCGACGCCGACGAGGAGCCGCTCGCGCCGCCCGCGCCACTGCGGTAGCTCTCGCCGCCACCCGCGCCGCCGCCACCGGCCAGGCCGATCGCCGGGGCGCCGCCCGGACCGTAGGCGCTGTTCGGGCCGCCCGTGCCGGGGGTGTTGCTGTAGTTGGGGCCGTTGAAGCCGGTGCCGCCCGGGCCCGGGTCGAAGCCGGCCAGCCGGGTCGGGCCGCCGGCGGTGCTGCCGACCTGGTTCGGGTTGTAGCCGGAGCCACCAGACACCGAGCCCGCCGGCGTGTAGCCGCCACCGCTGGTGGACGGGGTGTAGCCGGAGCCGCCGTAGCTGCCGCCGCCCGACGTGCCGTGGTACGCCGAGACGCCGCCGCCCGCGCCCACCGGGCCCGCGCTGGCCAGCTGGGTGCTGGCCGTGCTGCCGCCGCCGAGGTCCGGCGGCGGGGTGAAGGCCGGGATCGAGGACGAGGCCGACTGCATCGAGGTGTCCCGGGCCTGGATCACCTTCACGGCTTGGTCCTTGGCCGCGTTGGACGCCTCGTGGGTCAGGTACATCTCCGCCGGCAGCGCGATCAGCGAGATCGGGTTGGTCGCCGCCTGCGCCAGCATCTTGCCGGGGTTGTACTCGATCGGATTCGGCATGTCCGCCTTGGCCTTGGCCGCCGCGTCCACCTGGTCGTGCATGGCCGTGCCGGTCGCGGTGAAGTACTCCGCGGTGTCGGCGCTCCAGTCACGCACCTTGGACAGGTGCGCCCGCGCCAGGTCGGCCGCCGCACCCTCCCAGTGCGACTGCGACCCGTTGATCGCCGCGTCCAAGGTGATCGCGGCGTCGCGCAGCTGGCCGGACAGGCCGAACCACTCGTCGCCGGCCTTGTAGGCGGTGCCGGGGTCCACGTTCTGCGTCACCAGCGTCTTGAGCTGGTCGTGCGACATGCCCGGGTAGTTCGCGTTCGGATGGGGAACCGCGGGGTGTCCCGTCATCGCTCCATACCCCCTGTTTCGAAAGAACTCATGACGACGCCGGCAGCTTCGGCTCGGCGCCAGTGGCCAGCGCCTTGGCGTGGTCGCACGCGGCTGGATAGGTCTTGGAGTCGATCGCGATCACGGCGAGGCTGAAGGTGGTGGTCGCGGTCAGCCCGATGTCGACACCGCACCATCCACCGAGGGGCGAGGCCAGCAACACCGCCTTGTGGCTACCGATGGTGAGCGGAGTGCTGGTCGGATGGGTGTTGTCGGCATCCGGCCGCTGCCCGAGCGCATACGAGTCGACCTCGGTGCTGACCCCGTCCTTGCCATTGGCGGTCCATTCGCACTGGCTGAGCTGCCGGTCGAACTTCGGCTGGTCGGTGAGCCCCATGGACGACAACACGTCCTGCGGCAGCACGGCGCATGGATCGAATTTCGGCGCGGCCGCGCTGGTCGAGGTCGCCGTCGTGCCGCCTCCGGTCGCGGGCGAGGCCGAGCCGGCCGCCGACACGCCGCAGCCGGTCGCGACCAGCGCGACCCCGGCCGTGACTACCGTCAGTAGAACAGCACGACGCACTAGTAGTTCCCCGCCCGGTTCACGCCGCCATGCGCGTTCTGGTCGGAGCTCTGGTAGCCCTTGACACTGGAATTGATCGCTTCGATGAGCGTGTCAAGACTGTCGGCAAAGGCCTGCATCTGCTGCGAAGCGGAATCCGTGCCGCTGGTGGAGATCTGCTGGTTGCGCTGAACGATCTGCTGCGCGTATCCGCCGCCGATCGGCATGCTGGCCGGCGTCCGGAGCTTCATCCGGGCCTCCGTGGCAATGTTCTTGATCTCGGTCAGCTTGTCATTGATGATCTTGGCGGTGTTCTCGTCCACCGCGAACTGGCCCGTCTGGGCCGCGCCGGCGAGGCTGTCGAACACGCCGAAGATGCCGCCGAACAGGCCGCCGGCGCCGCTCTGGGCGTTCACCTGCTGCGCGTAATCGAATGTCCGCTGAGCCGCTGGGTCCATCGGCGGCTGTGCCCCTGGCGTCGACATGCCTCTCCCCACCCTGAGTGCTGACGGATCCTGATGCTAGCGAATCGGCCACTCGGACGCAGAAAGGTTCACCAAGGTTCCCCTGCCGGGAAAAAATCATCAGAGCCGGGCGAGCACCGCCTTGGCCACCGGCGTGAGCAGCCGTTTGACCGTCTCGCGGTCGCCGGCGGCGGCCCCGCCGGTGGAAAGAGTGAGCACGGATCGGCCCGTGCGGAACGTCAGGTTCCAGGTCGACGGGCCTGTATCGGTAAGGCAGGAAGATCCGTCACCAAGAGTCACGCCAAGAGTCACGGCCGACCCGCCGCAGGCCGCGCGGTTGTCGCGGACAGTCCACTGTGGTTTGTCCCACACCGTCATGTCCAGCCGGATGTCCCGGTACTGCGGGCCGAGCGCGCCGTCGGGCACCACATTGGACCGCACGCAGCTGGCGGCGGTGCGCAGCCCGGTCTCCCCGTCGTCCTGCGGCACGCTGGCGAAGCCGGCGTCGTTGTACTCCAGCACCAGCGACGCGGGCCCGCCCGGATAGGCCAGCTGGAAGGTGTCCGAGCCGAGCAGCGCGCACGGGCTCTTCACGCCGGCGAACGGCGCGGTGTGCTGGTACACGGCGGGCCCGGCCGGCCCGGCGACCACGGCGTCCACCACCGACCGGGTCACGTCGAGCACGAACTGGTGCTGGTCGCGGTCGCCGTACAGGGGCTTGCGCAGCTCGAAGGTGATGGCCACGACCAGCCGGGGCCGGCCGATCACGGTGGTCCAGCCGGAACCGTCCCGATAGGACGACACCTCCAGTCCGCGGTCGTGCTGCATGGCGGCGTTGTTCTGGATCGGCCACGACCGGGTCTGGTCCACCTTGTCCGTGGTGGTGAACGGGGTCTGCTGCACGGTGACGCCGATGTCGTCGCCGCCGAGCAGCGTGTACCGGCAGTTGCTGATCGAGTCCAGGCCGCCCTGCGGCACGGCGGCGTCGGCCGGCACGTCGCCGTCGAGGTGGCTGTCGATGAACGAGGAGCCGGGGTCGATGCGCACGCCCAGGTCGCCGAGGGTGCGGGTGGACAGCAGCGCGCACGCGTCGTAGGCGGCGGTGTCGCCGTAGCTGAACGGCTCCCCGCCGCCCGGCACCTGCAGCACGACCGGATGCCCGACCGGCGGCAGGTCACCGGGCTGGGACTGCGGGGCGGCGTCGCTGCCGCCGGCGACCACCGCGACGAGCACCATGACCACGGCGGTGGCCGCGGCGGCCACCAGCCACCCGTAGCGCTGCATCAGGGACTCCAGGGGGACACCGAGAGCGACAGGGACGGCGCAGACGGTAGCCCCTGGACGATCACGGCGCGGCCGGCAGCCGCCCGTCCACCACGAAGGCCGCCTTGAGGGTGTCGTAGCAGGCCGTCTCGGCGTCTTTGCCCTGGTCCACGTCGATCTGGACGCTGGAGCGGGCGGTCCCGGCGAGGTACAGCGAGCAGCCCGGGCCGTCGGTCTTGATGATCTTTTTGCCGGCCCGCCCGTGCACCGAGGTGGCCGTCGCGTTGGCGGGAAGGGCCAGGTCACCGAGGCCGACCTGGGTGAACAGGCTGATGGTCAGGTAGTAGTCGTCGCCGAGCAGCCAGCCGCACGAGCTGGAGGCCGACACATTCACCCCATTGTGTGCGTCGGTGGTGATGCCGAGCACACCGCGGCCCGACTGGTCGATCAGCGCGCACGGGTCGATGCCGTCCAGCGACGCCGGCCGGCTCGATGAGATCCCGGCCACCCCGGGAGTGCCGGACGAGGCCGGCGTGTTGGCCCCGGAGGAACAGGCCGCGAGCAGGAACAGGCCGCCGACCAGCAGGGCCGCACGTGGGGACATGGCGCAGACCCTAGCCAACGTCGATCACCTACGTAGGCGTAACCGACGGTGGCGTAGGTCGAGGTCAGCGGTGCATCCTAACCAGTTGGTTGGCCTGTCCAACCATTTCTGTGGGGTGTGGAGGAGGGAACGGCAGTGCAGGACCGCTTCACCACGTACGTGGCCGTCGGGGACAGCTTCACCGAGGGGCTGGAGGATCCCGGCCCGGACGGCCAGGTCTACCGGGGCTGGGCCGACCGGCTGGCCGAGCTGCTGGCCGCGGACGCGCCGGAGTTCCGCTACGCCAACCTGGCCGTGCGCAGCCGCAAGATGCGGGAGATCCTGACCGACCAGGTCCCGGTCGCCGCGGCCATGCGGGCCGACCTGGTCACGCTGTGCGCCGGCACCAACGACATCATCCGGCCCGGCAGCGACCCGGACGAGGTCGCCCGGATGTTCGAGGACGCCGTCACCCAGCTGGTCGACGCCGGCAGCCACGTGGTGATCTTCACCGGCATGGACACCAAGGGCACTCCGGTGCTGGGCCGGCTGCGCGGCAAGATCGCCACCTACAACGGCCACCTGCGGGCCATCGCCGATCGGCACGGCGCCACCGTGGTCGACCTGTGGCCTCTGGAGATCCTCCGCGACTCCCGGGCCTGGGCCGCCGACCGGCTGCACCCGTCGCCCGAGGGCCATCGCCGCCTGGCCCTGCTGGTCGCCGACCGGCTCGGCGTCGAGGCCGACCCGTGGGACGAGCCGTGGCCGCCCGTCCAGCCGCTGGCCCCGATGGCCCGGCGGCGCGAGGACCTGCGCTGGGCCAAGGAGTTCTTCGTGCCGTGGATCGGCCGACGGCTGCGTGGGGTGACCTCGGGCGACGGCCTGGTGGCGAAGCGGCCGGAGCTCAGCGAGCTCTGAGTGGAACCCGACTCGCCGGGCGCAGCCCGGCACCGGGGGTCTGGGGGTCGTCCCCCAGAACAAACGAC
>Ga0307511_10001613_pt1 | contig 23928 bp, 22 predicted proteins | sample 13_EM_MG_FD_200266 | JGI IMG/M metagenome (GOLD analysis project Ga0307511, IMG submission 200266) | Populus trichocarpa ectomycorrhiza microbial communities from riparian zone in the Pacific Northwest, United States - 13_EM | ecosystem: Host-associated > Plants > Roots > Unclassified | place... | reverse complement strand
CGGGGTCTCCGGTGGTCTCCTCGGGCAGGGCGGCCGACGAGGTGAGGCCGTCGAGTCCTGCGGTGATCAGGCAGCCGAGGGCGAGATAGGGGTTGGCGGCCAGATCGACCGGCTTCACCTCCAGGTTCGCCGCCTGGGCGCGCAGCCCGGCCGTACCGGTGACGACGCGTACCGCGGCCTCGCGGGTCTCGCGGCCCCAGGCGGTGAACACGCCTGCCCACTGGGAGGGTTGGAGGCGGAAGTAGCTGGCCGGACTCGGCGCGGTGACGGCGGTGAGAGAAGGGAGGTGGGCGAGGACACCGGCCGCGAACGACTCGGCCCCGGCCGTCATGCCGTAGCGCCGGTCGCCCCCGGTGTGCAGGTTCGCGCCGTCGCGCCAGGCGGAGAGGTGGATGTGCCCGCCGTTGCCGACACCCTGCGCGAGGACGGCCGGCGTGAACGAGGCGCGCAGGCCGTGCCGCCCGGAGACCGCGCGCACGGTCTGGCGTACGAGGACACTGCGGTCGGCCGCCGCGACCGGGTCGAGCGCGCCGACCGACAGCTCGAACTGCCCGGCCGCGTACTCGGGATGGAACTGGTCTACGTCCACGCCCTGCGCCGCCAGTGCCGACAGCAACTCGGCGCCGTAGTCGCTCAGTTCGACCTGGCGGGTCGCACTGTACGCCGGGCCCGTCGTGGCGGGGACGAACGCGCCGTCGGGTGCCGTGTCGAGGCCGAGCGCCCACTCGATCTCGATGCCCGCCCGGAAGGTGACCCCGTGCCGCCGCTCCGCGTCCGTGACGACGCGGCGCAGGAACGTGCGGCTGCAGCCGGGGTGTTGCTCGCCCTCCTGGGTGATCCGGTCGACCGGGGCCCAGGCCCAGCCGGGCTGCCCGGAGAGGACGGCCAGATGGTCGAGGTCGGGGTACAGGCGCAGGTCGCCGTCGGGTGAGCCGAGGACGTCGGTGGTGACGATGGAGTCGTTCGCCAGGAAGGTGTCGAACACCGGGGACATGCCGACGCCCCAGGCCGCGGCCGAGGCGAGTTTCGCGGTCGGGACCGTCTTCACGCGACTCACGCCCGCGGTGTCGACGTAGGCCAGGACGATCCCGTGCACTCCCCGTCCGGTCAGCTCCGCGGCCAGTGCGGTGGCGCGCTCGACCTCGCCGGGGCGTCCGCCGGGCAGTGGGTCGGCAAGGGTGGTCATACGTCCTCCACGGTCGCGTCCTGCGCGGTCGGCTGTCCCGTCAGGGTTTCACGGCGACCGCTCCGAACTGCGGTACCACGGCCGGGGAGTCGGAGTCCGGGCGCCACTGGGAGCACGGCACCAGACCGGGGTCGAGGAGGTCGAGGCCCTCGAAGAAGGCGGCGACGTCGGCGCGGCTGCGGGCGGTGATCGGGGGAGTGGCGTTCTCGTTCCAGAACGCCATCGCCGGGACGTTGCCCTCGCCGCCGAGGTCGGCGTCGAAGGTGGGGTGGGTGAGGACCAGGAAGCTGCCCGAGGGGACCGCGGCCATGACGTTGCGCACGACCTCCCGCGCGGCCTCGGTGTCGAGGACGAAGTTGAGGATGCCCAGCATCATCACCGCGACGGGACGCTCGAAGTCCAGTGTGTCGGCGGCTCGTTGAACGATCGCCGCGGGGTCGTGCGCGTCCGCGTCGATGTAGTCGGTGACGCCCTCGGGGGTGCTCGTCAGCAGGGTGCGGGCGTGGATCAGCACCAGCGGGTCGTTGTCGACGTACACGATCCGCGCGTCCGGTGCGACGCGCTGGGCGATCTCGTGCGTGTTGTCGACCGTCGGCAGTCCGGTGCCGATGTCGAGGAACTGCCGTACCCCGAGCTCGCCGGCCAGGAACCGCACCGCCCGGCCGAGGAAGTCCCGGTCGGCGCGGGCCACTTCACGGATCACCGGGAACATGCCGGCCACGTGCTCGCCGACCCGCTGGTCGATCTCGTAGTTGTCCTTGCCGCCGATCCAGTAGTTCCACACGCGCGCGTTGTGCGCCACACCGGTGTTGAGCCGGGTCGGTCCCTCTGCCGGGGTGTCGCTGTCACTCACGTCCTGGCTCCTTGTCGCCCGCGTTGCCGTCCCCGCCATTGTGCCGCGAGTTGATCACCCGGCCCAAGGGGTCGCGACGATCGGGTACATGTTCTTCGGGGACGGCGAACCGTCAGTCGACGTTGCCGGGTTGGGCGGGCGGTGTCTTCCCGGCCAGTACGTCCTTCAGGTGCGAGGTGCCCTGCCGCACGGCGGCCCCGGTCGTGCCGGACTCCGTGCCGTCGAGGCCGCCCGACGTGACGGTGATCGCGTCGGTGCCGACCCGGACGACCGCCAACTGCAGGGTGAGCGTGGTGGGTTGGGCGGCGCCCGTGCTGGTGACGGTCACCTGGAGACCCTGCCGGGCATCGCCCACGGCGGGCACCGCGTCCTCGATGACCTGGACCGTGCGCCGGCCGCCCGCGGCGTCGGTCGCGGTGAACTGGTCGCACTTCACCGGCAGCGTCTTCAGCCAGTTCAGGGAGGCGCCGAGCCGGGCGCGGTCGTAGGCGGCGACCTGGTACAGCAGCCGGGACTCGGTCTGCTCGAATCCGGTCAGCGCGGACGCGCCGGACGGCTTGCCGAGGAGATCGTCGCCGTAGAGCGCGTCGAGCAGTTTCTGGCAGTCGGCGGCGTTCGTCTTCGCGGTGAGGAGGGCGCCGACGTCGACCTTGCCGATGACGAGCTTGTCGCCCCAGCCGGCGGCGTCCTTGACCTGCGTCCAGTTGTCCTCCAGGTCGGCCTCGGTGATCAGCGCGGCCCTGGCTCCCGCCTCGGTGAGGACGGGTGAGGCGGACTTCCCGGTGCGGGGCGAACCGAGCGGGGACTTCGCGGCGAGCGGGGAGGCGGCGACGTCCGAGACGCCGTCACCGCCCGCACCACCGCTGCCGCCGGAGCAGGCCCCGCAGGTCAGCAGCGTGCCCGCCGCCAGGGCTGCGGCGAGGACACGGACGGGGCGGGAGGACGGGCGACGGTGCATGACGGGGCCTCCAGGGGAGTGGCGGTCCTCCTCAGGGCACCATCGGGCCGCCCGGCCCTCCAGCGCAGGGGGCCGTTCGGGTGAGAGGCGTGGTGTCAGGGTGCGCCGTCCGGCGGCCCGGAATGCCGGTGCGGCAGATGCAGATGGTGCTTGTGCGCTGGGCGGGGTTCGTGCTCCGCGCGGCGCGCCCGTTCGGCGAGCCCGGCCTCCAGCACATGTACCGTGCGCCCGCCGCACTTCGGGCAGACCGCGTCGGCGAGCGGTGACCTCATGGCCCTGCCCTCCTCGTCGACGTACTCCTGCGTGGTCAGGCCGGAGGCGTCGGTCGGGTCGGTGAAGAACATGACCTGGAAGGTGGCCTCCCAGAAGTGGCCGCAGTCACGGCAGGTGAACGCGAAGGTCTCCGGAACGGCTCGGGGTTCCGCCGGCATGGCGCGGTCCTCCCTCTGGTGGGGCGGGCGGTCGGAGCAGGCAGCAGTGCCCTCCAGCGCACAACGCCGCACGTCGTACGGCAACTCGAACGCCCCGTCCGGCATGCCCGCCACCGCGCCCGCCCCGACACTGGCCCCAGGCCCCGGCACCGTGACGCGAAGGAGTGGCCATGCTGCCCGGATTCCTCACCAGGGCGGTCGAGTTGCTGCTCGGCCGGGAGGGCCGCTCCCTCCATCTGAAGGCGGCGGGCGCGGCGACGGCGGTCCTCGGCGTGGTGATGCTCGTCGGCTCGTGGGCCGTGGTCGCCGCCGAACACGGAGCCCGCGGCGCCAACCTGACGACATACCCGAGGGCCCTGTGGTGGTCGATCGAGACGGCGACGACGGTCGGGTACGGCGACTTCTTTCCGGTCACGTTGTGGGGCCGCGTCGTCGGCTCGGTGGTGATGGTCGTCGGCATCACCACCTACGGCCTGGTCACCGCGGCCCTGGCCACCTGGTTCGTCGGCCGCGAACAGCGCCGCCGCCACCATCTCGCCCACGGCGCACAGGAGTTGGGCGAGGAGGCCGCCCGCGCCCTGCACGAACGCTTCGACCGGCTGGAGCGGTTGCTCGCCGGGAAGGGGGAGAACCCGTGAGGGTACACGGCGCGGGTCCTTCCCTCCGGCTACTCGGCCAGCGGCAGCGCGCGGAAGGCGTGGCCCTCCCACAGCCGCCGTGAGGTCTCCTCGGGGGAGGCGCCGACCACGGGGTGGGCGTCGAGGATCTGCACCGACCGCTGCTCGGTGTCGTAGGCGGGCCAGCCCGGGTCGCCCGTTCGCGCGAACTCCGCCCAGGACGACCGGAATCGGGACGACAGCGCCAGGGCCTCGGGGGAGGGCTCGACGTCGGCGAACAGCAGATTCCCCAGGTCGGCGGTGAACGTGCCGAACAACAGCGGGACGTCGAGGCCGTGGCAGGCACCCAGCACACCGCCCAACCCCGGGGCCGGCCAGGTGAGTTCGTAGACATGCGCGCGACCGCCGCCGGCGAGCTGTGCCTCGGCCAGCTGCAGCGAGGGGATGCCGAACAGCCAGTCGGTCTGGACGCGTTCGTACAACTCCTCGGGTGAGCTGTCCGGGAAGGCGTCGCGATACGCCGACTCGGCGTCCGGACCGGGACCGAACCGCCGCAGCGCCGTCCTCGCGTCAGCCGGTCCGATCTTCCCGGCCTGCCCGGAGAGTACGACGAACAGCCGGTACTCCTCCCGGTTGTGACCGACCATCAGCTCCACGTCCCGGGCCGCCCCGGCCGCCAGCCCCTCCCAGGGCGTGACGGGCAGCACCTCGCCGTCCACGACGGGCGAGAACGGCGTCACCGTGTGGACGACCGAGCCCCAGCGGTCCTCGTACTGGGGCATCTTGGGGCCCAACGTCTCGCCCACCGAGGGCAGTTGACGCGGGTCCACGGTCGCCAGGTCGGCGGCCGTGGGGCGCAGTCCCGCCTCGGCGGAGAGCGCGGCGCCGATGTCCTTGGCCAGCGGGTCCGAGAAGAAGGTGCCGGGCACGCTCTGCGCGATAGCCCGCCGGAACAGTCCGGACGCGCTCGGCATGACCAGCAGAGAGGCCACCGACCCGCCGCCGGCCGACTCGCCGAAGACCGTGACCTGCTCCGGATCACCGCCGAACGCCGTGATGTTCTCCCGCACCCACTCCAGTGCGGCGACCTGGTCGAGCAGCCCCCGGTTGGCGGGCGCCCCCTCGATGCGCGCGAACCCCTCGATGCCGACGCGGTAGTTGAGGCTCACGACCACGACGTCGCCGTCGCGCGCGATGTGCTGGGCGTCGTAGCCGGGGCTGCCCGCGTGCCCCAGCTTGTAGGCCCCGCCGTAGATCCAGACCATGACCGGGCGGCGGGCCGCCGGATCGGGTGCGGGTGTCCACACGTTGACGGTCAGCCAGTCGTCGCCCGTCGGTCCGGTCAGCACGCCCCGGCGGCCCTGGATGCCGGACTCCTGCGGGGGCGGCGGCCCGAACTCGAGGGCGTCGCGCACACCGTCCCAGCCGCGTACCGGGCGCGGTGCCTGGAAGCGGGCCTCTCCGACGGGCGGTTCGGCGAAGGGGATACCGCGGAAGACCGCGAGCCCGTCCTCCAGCCGTCCGCGGACCGCACCGGCGCCGAGCCGCACCACCGGTGCGGCGGCCGAACCGGCCGTGGGGTGAGGGGAGTTGGGCGTCGTCATGAGGTACTCCTCGCTCTGTGCCGGGCAACGACGGGGCGGGTGGGAAAGCCGTGGGCGGTCACCGTCCCGTGAAACGCGGGACGGTGACCGCCGTGGTCCCGGTGGCCAGGATGCCTTACGCCTTGGCCTCGGAGACCTCGTCGGCGAGGGCAGGTGCCGCGGCCGGCGCATCGGTGACCGGGGTGCGCCGGGCCGGGATGAGGGTGGCGAGGAAGAAGGCCAGCAGCGCGGCGCCCGCACCGATCGCCATGACCACCTTGAAGCCGTTCTCCGACGGAAGGGCGGAGCCGCCGAAGTCGGTGGTCATCTGGGCGAGGATCACCCCGGCGATGGCGCTGGCGAAGCTGGTGCCCAGGGACCGCATCAGGGTGTTGAGGCTGTTGGCGGCGCCGGTCTGGGACGGGTCGACCGCGCCCATGATCAGGGCGGGCAGGGCGCCGTAGGTGAAGCCGACACCGGCGCCGATGATGCAGGAGACCAGGATGAGGTGCCAGACCTCGGACATCAGCAGGATGTTCAGGGCGTAGCCGGAGGCCACGATCAGCGCGCCGATCATCAGGGTGACCTTGGGGCCCTTGGCCTTGGTGACGCCCGCCGACACCGCGGACATGGCCATCATGACCAGCCCCTGCGGGGCCAGCACGAGGCCGACCGTCAGCATCGACTTGCCCAGGCCGTAGCCGGTCTGGGCGGGCAACTGCAGCAGCTGCGGGAGGACCAGGGACATCGCGAACATCGAGAAGCCGAGGGCGATGGAGGCCAGGTTGGTGAACAGCACCTGCGGCTTGGCGGTCGTCCGCAGGTCGACCAGCGGCTGCGGGCTGCGCAGCTCGTACCAGCCCCAGGAGAGCAGGATGACGACGGCGGCGACACCGAGGACCAGGGTGGTCGCGCTGGTCCAGCCCCAGTCGGAGCCCTTGGAGATCGCGAGCAGCAGGGAGACCAGTCCGGCGGACAGTCCGAGCGAGCCGACCAGGTCGAAACGGCCCCCGGTGCGGACCTTGGACTCGGGCACGATCAGCAGGACCAGCAGGAAGGACACGGCGCCGAGGACGGCGGACGTCCAGAACAGGATGTGCCAGTTGTAGTGGTCCGCGATGAAGGCGGCCGAGGGCAGACCAAGGGCGCCGCCGACGCCGAGCGAGGCGCTCATCAGGGCGGTGGAGCCGGCCAGCCGGTCGCTGGGCAGCACGTCCCGCATGATGCTGATGCCGAGCGGGACGACCGCGGCGGCCAGCCCCTGCAGGGCGCGGCCGATGACCATCGGGACCAGCGAGTCGGCCAGGGCACAGACGATCGAGCCGGAGACCAGCAACACGATGCTGGTCAGCAGCATCCGGCGCTTGCCGAACATGTCGCCGAGCCGGCCCACGACCGGGGTGGCCACGGCGGCGGCCAGCAGGGTGGCGGTGACCGCCCACGCGGTGTTCGACGCGGAGGCGTTCAGGTACTTCGGCAGCTCCGGGATGATCGGGATGACCAGCGTCTGCATCAGCGAGACGACGATTCCGGCGAAGGCCAGCACCGCGACGACGGCGTTCGACCTCGGCGGAGCGGAGGAACCCGCTTCGGCGGGTCGGGCAAGGGCGTCGGACATGGCGGAGCCTCCATCGGGAACGAGCGGTGACGATCAGGGACAAGCGGACTTGCTTGACTCACTCAACCATAATGAGATTGATTGAGTTACGCAAGTACATTCTGGGTGTGGGCCGGTGAACGAGGGAGCAACGGCAGTTCGGTGACGACTTCGAACCCGCCTTCCGGCCGGTGACCCGCCCGCAGCCGGCCACCGGCGGAGAGCGCCCGCTCCCGCATCCCGATGACGCCGTACCCGCCGCCGGTGGCGGGGGAGGAGGGCGGTGCCGTACCCCCGTGGTCGGTGACGGTGATGCCCAGCCGGTCGTGCGAGTAGCTGAGCCGCACCTCGGCCGAGCCGGTGCCCGCGTGCTTGGTCACGTTGGTGAGCGCCTCCTGCACGATGCGGTACGCCGTGAGATCCGTACCGGCGGACAGCGGCTGCGGCCTGCCCTCCGTGCTGACGCTGACGACGAGCCCGGCGGGCTCGAACGAGGCGGCCAGCTCGGCGAGTCGGTCCAGCCCGGGCGCGGGCCCCGAGGGCGTCTCCGAGTCGTCCGCGTGCCGCAGCAGGCCCACGGTGGCCTTGAGTTCGCGGACGGCCGACAGCGTGGTGCCCGCGAGTTCGCCGGCGATCCGCTCGGCCTCCTCCGGGCGGCTGCGCATCAGCCGTACGACGGTGCCGGCTTGGAGGTTGGCCAGTACGAGGTGATGGGCGACGACGTCGTGCAGATCGCGGGCGATCCGCATGCGTTCCTCGGTGACACGGTGCCGGGCCTCCTGCTCGCGGGTGCGTTCCGCGTGCTCGGCACGGGCCTGCACCGCCTCCAGATAGGCCGCGCGGAGCCGGGTCGTGGTGCCCAGCGAGGTGGGCAGCAGCAGCCAGAAGGCGGGGCCGAGCAGTTTCAGGATCAGCGGTTCGCTGTCGGGGCCCACGATCACGGCCGTGCCCACCAGCAGGGTGATGCCAAAGGCGGTGAAGAGGTTCGCGGTGGTCCGCTCGGAGCGCAGGGCCAGCGTGTACAGCGCGACCATGAGCGGCCCGATCACCAGGACCGTGACGACGTAGCCGAGCGCGGCCACCGCCATGGCGCAGCAGAGGGTGACCACCACGGTGGTGCGCGGCAGGGTGCGGCGCCACAGCAGGGCGAGCGAGGAGAGACCCGAGACCAACACGCCGGGCCACCAAGGGACTTCGAGGTCGCGGCCCGGGATCGTCAGCACACTGCCGGGAAAGGCGCAGGCGAGGAGCGCGGCGGCGAGGATCAGGTCGACGGTACGGGGATGGCAGCGCAGCACCCGCTGCAGGCGGTGGATCATGGTGTGGGGGTCCTGTCCGAGGCGGCCGGGCGCGCGCCGGTACCCGCTGCGGGCGGGGGACCGGCGCGCCGTCCGCTGCTCGTCTACTCGTCGAAGGTGACGACGATCTTCTCCGCCGCGCCCGGCGTCAGCGCGAGCTCGAAGGCGTGCTCGACCTCGCCGAAGGGCACCCGGTGACTGATCAGCTTGGCGAACCGCTCGTGGTGCTCGACGATCTCCTGGGTGACCTCGAAGATCTCGGTGGGGTAGCCCTGCGAGGCGATCAGCGTCAGCTCACTGCGCAGCATCCCGCCGAGGTCGATGTCGGCGCCCTTCTTCTGTACGGCGACCATGACCAGCTTGGCGCCCCACTTCGCGGAGTCGACCGTGGTGTTGACGACGGCCGCGACACCGGCGGCGTCGATGTAGATGTCGGTGCCGGGGCGGGGCTGGCCGAGCGCGTTGGCGGCCTGCCCGTGCAGCTCGGTCAGGCGTGAAGTCACGTCCTCCTCGGCGGAGTTGATGACCGCGTCCGCGCCGACCGCGAGCGCGGTCTCCAGGCGCGAGGCGATGACGTCGGCGACGACGACATGCTCGACCCCGCGCAGCTTCAGCCAGATCGCCGCGCCCAGGCCGATCGGCCCGGCACCGAAGATGACAACCTTGTCGCCGGGCTTGGCCTCGGAACGGTTGACGGCGTGCCGGGCCACCGCCATCGGCTCATTGAGCGCGGCGACGTCGAAGGGCACCGTGTCGGGGAAGACGGTGACGCTCTTGCCGACCTCGCAGTCCTCCAGGAGGAGGTAGTCGCTCATGGCGCCGTGCTTTCCGCCGCAGCCGATGATCCCGGAGGGGGAGCCCTGCGGGTTGACGACCACCCGGTCACCGGTCTTCAGGCCCTCGACCTCGGAACCGACCTCGACGATCTCACCGGCCGGTTCGTGCCCGAGGGGGACCGGCACCATGGTGCCGCCCGCGCCGAACGGGCCGCCGCCGATGTGCAGGAAGAAGGTGTCGGTGCCGCAGATCCCACAGGCGCGGATCTTCATGAGGGCGTCCTTGGGGCCGGGCATCGGACGCTCGACGTCCACCACGTCGATCTTGTCGACGGCACCGGTCTGTACGGACTTCATCGTGGCCATGGGGGACTCGCTTTCCATGTGCGTGAGGGGTGTCACCGGCCCCGGCGGCGGACGGGGGGAGTGCTCCGACCGCCGGGACCGGTGACGGCGCCATACTCCGTCCCCACGGCGTACGGCGCGACGGGGACACCTCCGCTTCGGTGACCCCAGCTCTGGACTTGCTTGAGTTAGGCAACCATAAATGCGTTACTTAAGTCAAGCAACCGTCTCAACCTTGCTTAACTCAGGCAAGTACCTGTTACGGTGGACGCATGCCCACACCGCCACCCGCAACAGCGCCCGTCCCGGCGGACGTAGTCGAGATCGAGCGGGTCCTGACCCGGATCGCCTATCTGGCCGGACGGGCCCGGCAGCACGAGCGTCTGATGGCGCTGGTCGGGCTGCCCCTGGACCGGGCCGCCGTGGCGATCCTGCGCTACATCGCCGAGAGCGAGCCGCTGCGCCCCGGGGTCCTGGCGGTCAGGCTGTCGGTGGAGGCCTCCCATGTCACCCGCCAGCTGCGGCAGTTGGAGCAACTCGGCCATGTGGTCCGGATCCCGGACCCCGACGACGGCCGCGCCCAGCGCATCCAGCTCACCGACAGCGGACTGGCCGCCGTCAACCGCATCCGGGACGTGAGCCGCCGGGGCATGGAGATGGCGCTGGCGGACTGGTCCTCCGAGGACCTGCGGCACCTCGCGGCGCTCTTCCACCGGTTGGTCGACGACTTCGTCACGCACGCGGAGGCGGCCGTGGATGTGTCCGTGGACGCCTCTGCCTGACCGTTCAGCGGATGTCCCGGGGCCGGCTCCCGGGCGCTTTGTCAGGCCTTGAAGCCGATCCCTCCGTACAGCGAGATCGGTCCCTCACCGAGCGGTGTCTCGCCCTCCGCGAGCTCCGGGTGCCAGTCGGCCACGGACACGATCCCCGGTTCGAGCGGCTCAAGTCCCTTGAAGAAACTGCTCACTTCGGCATGCGAGCGGGCCACCAACGTCACTCCGCCCGCCGCGTAGGCGGCGATGCCCCGCTCCACCTTCTCCCGCTCGAAGTCGGCGGTCATCGCGGACAGCACCAGACAACTGCCCGGCGCCAGCGCGCCGATCAGGGTGTTCACCAGCTCGTGGGCGCCGTCCTCGTCCGCGATGAAGTGCAGCAGGGCGATCAGCGAGAGGGCGATGGGCCGGTCGAAGTCCAGGACGCGGGCGGCCTGTTCGAGGATCGTGAGCGGTTCGCGGGCGTCGGCCTGGAGGTACTCCGTCGCACCCTCGGGAGTGCCGCGCAGCAGCGCCGCCGCGTGCGCGAGGACGATCGGGTCGTTGTCGACGTACACGATCCGCGCGTCCGGCGCGGTGGACTGGGCGATCTGGTGGAGGTTGGGCGCGGTCGGTATCCCGGTGCCGACGTCCAGGAACTGCCGGATGCCCGACTGCCGGACCAGCAGCCGCGTCGCCCGCTGCATGAACCAGCGGTTGGCCCGTGCGGTGCGCGGGGCGCCCGCGTCAAGTGCCGTGATGTGACGGCCCAGTTGCTCGTCGACCGGGTAGTTGTCCTTGCCGCCGAGGAACCAGTCGTACACCCGGGCCGGATGCGGCTTCGACGTGTCGATCCGCCGGCCGGCTGGTTCTGTCCCGGTCACGCGAGGCTCCTCTGCTCGACTCTGTTCCAGGACGACCCCGACGGGGTGCACGAGGCGTACGAGCAGTTTGGCACGGTCATGTCGAGCGCGTGCCGCCGCTCAACACACCGTCCAGGAAACGGATCAGGTCCGTGAAGACCTCCGCCCGGTTCGTCTCGTGGAACACCTCGTGCCGGGCGCCCGGATACACGTGCTCGGTCAACTCGCCGCCGCTCAACCGCTCGACGCCCACACGACTGCCGGGCAGCGGGACGAGCCGGTCGTCGCCGCCGTGCAGCCACAGCAGCGGCAGCCGGCCGATGTCACCCGCGTCGGCGACCGTCGTCAGGGTGCGGGCGAAGGCCTCCAGCGTCGGCCGCTTCATCGGACCGTGCCAGACCAGCGGATCCGCGGCGTACGTGGCACCGACCTCCGGGTCTCGGGAGAGCGCGGCCGGGTTGATCGGGATGTCCGGGATCTCGTCGAGGGCGAGCAGTCGGCCCGGCAGCTCCCAGTCGCCGATCACCGGCCCGGACAGCACCAGCGCGGCGAGCTCGTCGCCGTGGCGCTGTGCGAAACGGGACGCGATCAGGCCGCCCATGGAGTGGCCGATCAGGACGAGGGGGACGCCCGGGTACGTGGCACGGGCCAGGTCGGCGACGGAGTGCAGGTCCGTGACCACGTCCTCGAAGTCGCCGATCAGCACGCGCTCACCGCCCGACTCGCCGTGACCCTGGTGGTCGGGCCCGACGACGGCGGCGCCGTGCGCCACCAGTACGGCGGCCAACCCGGCGTACCGGCCGACGTGTTCGCCGTAGCCGTGCGCGACGAGGGCGACGTACCGCGGCCGCTCGTACGGCCACTCGCGTGCGGTGATCGTGCTCCGGGTACCGGGGAGGACATGCTCGCGGGTGTCGGCCACAGCCAGAAACTAGCATCGCCGGTCGCGCGTCATGATCCGCCGCTGCGCGGCAGCGGCAGGGGCCACCTGGCGAGACACTCCTTACGCGGGGAGATGTAAGGACATACGATCGGTCCTCGCATGAACACGATGACGCTCTGGCACATATCCGGCTGGGAATTCGCCGCGCTCGCCGCCGCGGCCCTGCTCGTCGGCTTCTCCAAGACCGCCGTGAGCGGGGCCAACACGGTCAGCCTGGCGATCTTCGCGGCCGTCCTGCCCGCCCGCGCCTCCACCGGCGTACTGCTCCCGATCCTGATCGTCGGCGATGTCCTCGCCGTCCTCACCTACCGGCGGCACGCCCACTGGCCCACGCTGTGGCGGTTGTTCCCGGCGGTCGCGGCGGGAGTCGTGATCGGGACCCTGTTCCTGGTGTGGGCCGACGACGCGGTCGTACGGACCTCGATCGGCGCGATCCTGCTGCTCATGGCCGGGGTCACCCTCTGGCGACGCCGCAAGGCGGAGGCCGACGACGAACCGGACTCGGTGGCCACCAGGTCCGGGCGGGTGAAGGCCCGCTCCTACGGGGTGCTCGGCGGTTTCACCACGATGGTCGCCAACGCCGGCGGCCCGGTCATGTCGATGTACCTGCTCTCCGCGGGCTTCCGGAAACTCGGCTTCCTCGGCACCTCGGCCTTCTTCTTCCTGATCGTCAACGTCACCAAGGTGCCCTTCAGCGTCGGGCTCGGCCTGATCGACGGGCACTCGCTGCTGCTCGACGCGGCACTGGCGGCGTTCGTCGTGCCCGGCGCGCTGATCGGCAAATGGGCCGTGAACCGCATCAACCAGCGACTGTTCGAGCAACTGGTGATCGCGGCGACGATCATCGGCGGCCTGCAACTGCTTCTGCGCTGACGTGACCTCGTACGCTCGCCCCATGCCCCCGCACATCCTGATCCTCGGCGGCACCACCGAGGCACGCGAGCTGGCCGCCGAGCTGGCGGTACGGCATCCCGAGGTCCGGGTGACGACCTCGCTCGCCGGGCGGGTGTCGCGGCCCGGGGCGCCGGCCGGGGACGTACGGATCGGCGGGTTCGGCGGCGCCGAGGGACTGGCCGAGTGGCTGCGGGAACACCGCGTGGACGCGGTCGTCGACGCCACGCACCCCTTCGCCGAGTCGATCACCGCGAACGCGGCGCGGGCCGCGACGGACACCGGCCTGCCCGTCGTGGTCCTGCGCAGGCCGGGCTGGCGGCCGGTTCCCGGAGACCGCTGGCACCCGGTCGCCTCACTGCCCGAGGCCGCCGACCTGCTGCCCCGACTCGGCCGCCGCATCCTCCTCACCACCGGCCGCCTCGGTCTCGCCGCCTTCGCCCACCTGCCCCAACTGCACTTCGTCGTACGGTCGGTGGAGCCGCCCGAGCCCCCCATGCCACCGGACGTCGAGCTCCTGCTCGCACGCGGCCCCTTCACCGTGGCCGACGAGACGGCGCTGCTGCGCGAGCACCGGATCGACGTACTCGTGACGAAGGACAGCGGGGGAGCGGCGACGGCGGCCAAGCTCACGGCCGCGCGGGAGGCGGGTGTCCCGGTGGTGGTCGTACGACGGCCGCCGTTGCCGGACGGGGTGAGCGCGGTGGCCGATGTGGGTGGTGTGCTGGAGTGGGTGGGGCGGCTGGGGCGGTCGGGGTTCAGCCAGGGGCGATGACCGTGGCCCGGAGACGGTCCACCGCGCGCAGCACCTCGTGCCGGTTCTTGGCGCTCTTCATCCAGGCGGGGAGCCGGGCGACCAGCGTCATCTTCTGCCCGGTGTCGTACCAGGGCGCGCGTTCGCGCAGGTCGGCGGCGACGAACCGCCTGATCAGGTCCAGGTGTTGGAGGTTGTACGCCCACAGCTCCCCGTGCCGGGTTCCGGTCCGCAGCCACAGGGTCGGCCAGGGGCCGTAGGAGGGACCCGTGTTGATCCGGCACAGGCCGCAGGACCGGCAGACCAGGCGGGTGTGCGGATGGCTCATGCGGTCGGTGTCCCGAGGGGTGCACGGGCGCCGCCCGAAATGGGCGATCCGTTCGCAGCGCGGGCACCGGACCAGCGTCGACGACGCGAAGTCGGCGAGCGTGGCGCGCGGGTCGTGGAAGCGCACGGGCGTCGGGGACATACCGCGAGTATGACCACGGCTCCGCTCGCTCGGCACCCGGTTTTCAGGAGGCGGAACTCTCCGCCAACTCCGCCGGGCGCTGCGGGAGTCCGGAGCTGAGGTCTTCCACCAGCAGGCGCTTGGCGATGGTGTCGACCGCGGCGCGCAGGTCGGCGTTCGAGGGGCGGCCGATGTCCTGCTGGACCCGGGCCTCCAGCCAGTTGCCCCATGCCTTGCCGATGACCTCGGCCTCGCGTTCGCCCGCCGCGGTGTGGGAGAGAAGGGAGCCGGTGCGGGTGAGGTAGCCCTCCTCGACCATGCGGTCGAAGACCGGGAGGAGCACCTCCGGGGGCATGTGCCGGCGGGCGGCGATCAGGCCGAGGCTCGCGTGGCCGACCATCCTGCCGAACAGTTCGACCTGCATCACCGCCCAGGCGCCGGCGATGTCCAGCCGGGTGTCGGAGTCCGTGATGATCCGTCGGGCGGTGTCGAGGTCCGTGCTGCCGATGACCTTGCCGACCGCCGCTTCCAGGAGCCGTTGCGAGTCCGCGCCGTGTGGTGACGCGAAACCCTCGCCCATGTCGGTGGAGCCCATCCGCGCGCTGTCGCGCAGCTCGACCTGCTTGAGGAACAGGGCGACGACGAAACCGATCACCGCGACCGGGACCGTCCACCGGAACACCGTCTGGATGGTGTCGGCGTACGCGTTGATGATCGGCGCGGCGGCGGCGTGCGGCAGCTTGTGCAGGCCCTCGGGACTGGTCGCCGCCTTGGTGATGACGACCGGGTTCAGCGCGCTCGTCCGCGCGGCGGACGCGATGCCGTCCTTGAGGTTGGGCGCCAGGCTGTTGGCGTAGATCGTGCCGAAGACGGCGGTGCCGAACGAACTGCCCAGCGTACGGAAGAAGGTGACGCCGGAGGTCGCGGTGCCCAGGTCGGTGTACTCGACGGTGTTCTGCACGGCGATCGTCAGCACCTGCATGCACAGCCCGATGCCGGTGCCGAGCACGAACATGTACACCGACTCCAGGAACGCGCCGGTGCCGGGACCCATGAGGGACATCAGATACAGCCCGACGCCCATCACCGCGGAGCCGATGATCGGGAAGAGGCGGTACTGACCGGTCTTGCTGACCACGTTGCCGCTGAAGACGGACGCGATCAGCAGCCCGATCACCATGGGAAGCGTCCGTACCCCGGAGACCGTGGCCGAGTCGCCGTCGACGTACTGCAGATAGGTCGGCAGATACGTCAGCGCGCCGAGCATCGCGAAGCCGACGATGAAGCTGAGGATCGAGCAGACCGCGAACACCGGGTTGCCGAACAGCCGCATGGGCAGCATGGGTTGCGCGGCCCGGGTCTCGACCCAGCAGAACAGGCCGAGCGCGATCGTGCCGCCCACGAAGAGGCCGATGATGGTCGCCGAGCCCCACGCGTACTCGTTGCCGCCCCAACTCGTCGCCAGGATCAGGGAGCTCGCGCCGACCGCGACCAGCGCGATGCCCAGGTAGTCGATGACCGGCCGCACCGCCGACTTGACCACGGGGATGGTGCGGGCCGCCGCGATGACGACGACGATCGCGATGGGCACGTTGACGTAGAACGCCCAGCGCCAGGTCAGATGGTCGGTGAACAGGCCGCCCAGCAGCGGTCCGATGACCGTGGCCACACCGAACACCGCGCCGATCGCGCCCTGGTACTTGCCGCGCTCCCGCAGCGGGATGACATCGGCGATCAGCGCCATCGCCGTCACCATCAGCCCGCCCGCGCCGATGCCCTGCACCGCCCGCCAGGCGATCAGCAGCGTCATGTTGGTGGCGAGACCGCACAGGAACGAACCCGTGATGAACACGATCGCCGAGACCTGGAAGACCACCTTGCGGCCGAACAGGTCACCGAACTTGCCGACCAGCACGGTCGCCACGGTCTCCGCCAGCAGATAGGCGGTGACCACCCACGACATGTGCGCGGCACCGCCCAGGTCCGACACGATCGTCGGCAGGGCCGTGCCCACGATGGTCTGGTCGAGGGCCGCCAGCAGCATGCCCAGCATGATCGTCACGAAGACGACGTTGCGGCGGCGAGGGTCCAGCACGGGGGGCTGCTGCGCGGAGGGCAGCGAGGTTTCCTCGGCGACTGTCACGAGGTCACTTTCACACCGGTGGACCATCCGTGCACAGTGGGCGGGGCTGCTCGGGTTGCTTCTTTGCGCGTTACTCCGCTGCCGGGTGCCGACGCAGCAGATACGTGTCCATGATCCAGCCCTTGCGCTCACGGGCCTCCGCGCGCAGCCGCTCGATGCGCGGGGCGGCCTCGGCTATCGGTCCGGAGGCGAGGATCTCGTCCGGGGTGCCGATGTAGGCGCCCCAGTAGATGTCGATGTCCTGGTCGGCGTACTGCCGGAAGGTCTGCTGCGCGTCGAGCATCACGACCACGTCGTCCACGCCCTCGGGGAACCCCTCGGACAGGCGTCGGCCCGTGGTGATCTGCACCGGCCTGGCCACCCGGTTCAGCCCCGTGCGGTGCCGGGCGACGAGCGCCGAGACACTGCTGATGCCGGGCACGACGTCGTACTCGAACGCCACCGCGCCCCGCTCCAGGATCTCCTCCAGGATTCCGAGCGTGCTGTCGTACAGCGAAGGATCCCCCCACACCAGGAACGCGCCGCTTTCGTCCTCGCCCAACTCCTCGGTGATCAGCCGCTCGTAGATGTCCGCGCGGGCGCTCCGCCAGTCCCCGACCGCAGGGGAGTACGCGGAGCCCCCGGCCGTCCGGTCCCGCTCCGGGTCGCGCGCCTCGACCAGGCGGTACGTCCCCTCCGGTATGTGCGCGTCGAGCATGTCCCGGCGGAGCCCGGTGAGGTCGGACTTCACCTCGCCCTTGTCGAGGAGGAAGAACACGTCCGTGCTCCGCAGCGCCCTGACCGCCTGGAGGGTGAGCTGCTCGGGGTCGCCCGCGCCGATACCGATGACATGAATCTTTCGCACGCCCCGAGTCTGCCCCACGCCACTGACAGTCCGTACACCGCACCGGCACCGACCGGCTACGACGCCCCGCGCAGCCGGGGCGCCCGCGCCCTCGCGTCCACGTTCCCGCCGCCCCGCTCCACGTCGTCCCCGAGCCCCCGCGCCCACGCGGCGACCCCCGCGAGATCCATCCCGTACGGCCGCTCCCGACCGGTCAGGGACGCCCACTCCTCCACTCCGCAGGCCCCGCGCCGCAGCAGCCGGGCGCCGCCGGTGACGTTCCCCCGGGCCGCGTGCGTGAGCCCCACCGCGAGCTGGGCGAGCCCGCGCCACAGGGCACGCTCCTCGTCCGGCCCCGACTTCCAGGCGTCCTCGAACACCTCGTGCGCGTGGAACGGCTTCCCCTCGTCGAGCAGCGCCTGCGCCTCGACGACGGTCTCCTCCGGCGCCCGCACGACGCCCTCGGGCTGCCGCGCCACGCCGTCCGCGCCGTACGGCAGCGGCCGCCCGAGCCCGTCCCGGGGCCGGGCGTTGCGCGCCCGCCCCGCACCGTCCCGGTCCCGCAGGTCGTTCGTACCGTCCGCACCGGCCGAGGATGTGTCGCTCATACGACGATTGTCCCGCGCCTGGCACCGGCTTCGGCGCACCCCCGGGCGTGGGGTAGGCTGCGGTTCGCGCGATCACGCGGTTCACCGCAGGAAAGCGCACCGGGACGTGGCGCAGCTTGGTAGCGCACTTGACTGGGGGTCAAGGGGTCGCAGGTTCAAATCCTGTCGTCCCGACAGTGTGAAGGGTCTTCGCAGGCGAGAGCCTGCGGGGGCCCTTTTCGTATGGGTCGTTTCCGGTCTTCGAGGTTGAGCATGCCGCTCATCGGCACCTTTACTCGGAGGTCGGCGAAAATGCCGTTGCTGGACCTGGACAAGATCACTGCGGGTCTGTCGAAGACCTGGTCGGGGTTTCTGCGGGACTGGGACCGCTCGTTGCGGGCGGGGAACTATCCGGAGACCACCCGCTACAACTATCTGCTGGCAGCTGCCCAGTTGGGCCGCTACCTGGGGGAGTTTTCGCCGGACCCGGAGGCCGACGACGCGGCCGAGGATCCGGCCGGAGTCAGCCGCGCGCACATTGAGGCGTTCCAGGCTTGGATGATCGAGACGCGGTCGGCGTCGACGGCGCTGAACAAGCACAAGGCGCTGCAGCAGTTCTTCAAGTGGCTGATGCTCGACGAGGGCGAGATCGACCGGTCGCCGATGGAGCGAGTCAGGCAGCCGAAGATGCCGCAGAAGTTGATCCCTGTCATCCGTGGTGAGGAGACCACGAAGGTCCTCGGCACGTGCAAGGGCAGGGAGTTCGCCCAGTTGCGGGACGAGGCGATCATCCGCCTGTACTGCAACACGGGTGCGCGCCTGTCCGAGGTCGGCAACCTTCTGCTCGACGACGTCGACATGAACACCGAGTCGGTGCACTTCCACGGCAAGGGCAGCAAGGACCGGCGGGTGCGCTTCGGGCCGAGGACCGCGCGGGCCGTCAGCCGCTACCTGCGGGCCCGCGCCAAGCACAAGGCGGCTGACCTGCCGGGTCTGTGGCTGGCCGAGCGGGGGATTCGGCCGCTCGCCCCCAACGGCATCAAGATCATGCTCAAGCGACGTGGTCTTGAGGCCGGGCTGGTCAAGCTGCATGCGCACCGGTGGCGGCACATCTTCGCCCACGAGTGGAAGCGCGCCGGCGGCGACACCGGTGACCTGATGCTGCTGCTCGGCTGGACGTCACAGGAGATGCCCCGGCGCTACGGCGCCAGCGCCGCCGCCGAACGCGCCCAGGAAACCCACCAGCGGATCGGGGTCGGCGATCATGTCTGAACCCGGAGGGCTCCCCGCGCGGCACGGCGGCGGGCGTGAGCAGCAGCTGGCCTTCCGCGCTGTCACCACGATCGCGGGGGTAGTGGTGGGCCTCGCCTTCCTCTTCGGCTTCGGCAATGTCTGGACACTGGCCCTGCGGCTGGGTGTGTCCGGCTGGGTGGCCCCGCTCGTTGCACCCGCCGTGGATCTTTCGGTCCTGGCGCTCCTTCTGGCGATCCGGTATCTCGCCCTCTACGGTGCACCCGAGGCTGCGCTGCGTCCGGCCCGCAGGCTGCTGCTCCTGGTCAGTCTGCTCACCCTCGCCCTCAACGTCACCGCCCCGCTGCTCGCGGGCGCGTACGGGCGTGCGGCTTTCGACGCCGTGGGCCCGCTGCTGCTGATCGGTTGGGCCGAGGTAGGGCCAGGCCTGGTGCAAGCCATCAGCGGTATCCGAGCTGTCGCTGACGATGTGACGACACTGCCGCGCAGCAGCTTTGGCTGCGCCGGAGGGCGACTGTACGGCGTGCCTGTGGCCGAATCCGGCAGCTGGGACGACGGCGCCGATGATCTTCTAGACCGGGCTCGGGCGGAAGACGCCCGGCACTGGCAGACTCATCGGCGGCCGATTTCTGCGGAAACACTCCGCAAGTGCTTGCATATCGGTGCCGCGCGATCCCGCTCACTGGTCGCCGTCCTGCGAGCCGGAGGCATCCCGAAGGTCGACAACGGGATCCATGCTGTACCCCGCTAGGAGTGCCGCAGAGTCATACGGAGCTTGGGGCGGCGAAAGATGCCGTTGGCGGGTTGGTTCTTCCAGGCTCGTGCGCTTTCCCGAAGCCCTGCGAAGGTGCGGTGTCAGGCCCGGGAGTTCGGCAGCGGCTTAGTAATTCCTCAGTAGCTGTTGACCTGCAAATTTAAGCGGGATCCAGGGATTGTCGACGCCACACGGGCCGATGTAGGAGTGGTGTCGAGGGACTGTACCGTCAGCAGGTTCTTGGTCTACTGGTGGTACAGCCCCGATATGCGGTCTGACCACCAGGAACAGGCAGGATCGAAACGTGGCTTGGAGGGTTGCCGGGGAATGGTCCGGATCTTGGTCTGAGGCCGATCGGTCACGTCTGTTGAGGTGATGTGGGGACATCTGCTTGGCGAGGAAGCGGAGTCTGTCCCGGCAGCTGTTGTTGTAGTTCGTGCCCAGCACCGTGCCGTCGCCGATCGCTAACTACAGCTGCCGTTTCTGTGGCCGTTCGTCTATGCAGGCGTCGTCCCGACACCAGACCAAACCCACTGGATCAGGTCGAACGGTTACATCATCGCCGTAGACACAACCCGGCACTCCACGACATGGGGAGGACGTAGACGCCAGAGTCCAAGACCGGAAGAACATGGCAGTTGAGGACCTGGTTGACCGAACGGATGCTGCCCGGGACGTAGTGGCGCTGTCGGGTGAGCCAAGTTGAGGCGTACTCGCCGAAGCGCTGCTTCCCGACTTGGCGCTGGATGTCGGCCTTCTGGCGCGGGATGTTGCGTTTCTGGTCGTAGACCTTGTTCAACCGGTCGAGCGCGGCTGTCTGGTTCGCGTAGCCCGTCTCCTCGCACTGGCGGCCTGTTGCATCGCGATAGCGAATGGCGTAGGGGTGGAGGCATCGGTTCTGGCGGGAGCACTCGCAGTTCTTGAAGAAGCTGCCCATCCCACGGACGAGTTGAGTCGCCAACGTGCACGTCTCCTGACTCATGCTGGGAGTTTGCTGACCAACGGCCCCCCAGCATGGCCCTGACCTGCGGTCGCACCAAACTACGAGACGTTGATCAACATCTTCATGGGTACCTCCTGGCACGGCTAGCAGATGTGTCTCTGACCTGCGCATTTGCTGGTCAGAGAGGGGTTGTGCCGGTTATCGATCTCGGTGCTCCATGGTGGTCGGAAGCGGGTTCTGGCGGGGCTGATGCCGGCCCAAGGCTCACTTTGGTGATGGGTCGTCAGGTCACCGGAATCGGTCGGGTGGGTAGGCGGCAGGGGCTCTGTGGAAAGTATCGACCTTGTAGCGGTGAAGGTCACGGGCTGGGACGCTCAGGGGCGTGCCTGGCTGTGCACGGGCCTGGCTACGCCTCGGCCCGTCGCCCATGGGGGGCGGCCGGCGACTTGTCGGGCTGGTCGGGGTCGAACTGGGTCATGGTGGAGGGAAGGCCGACGCCGATGGAGCTGCCGCCTCCTCATCGGTGGCCGTCCGTCCTGGACGACGGTGGAGAAGGTGTGCATGCTTCGCTGTTGATTATCCGATCGGCGAAACGCGTGGACAATCCGAGCGGTAGTGTCGATGCCGCAGGCGGGTCTGTTCTCTGACGAACTCCGTCCGCGGTTCACGGTCCGGCAATGCGACATCTCCAGGCGGGGGACAGCGGTTGAAGCGGATGGTGCGCGATGATTCCTGAACGCTGCAAGGTCGAGCAGTTCTTCGGTGAATGGGACGCCCGGGTGGAGCACGTCGCGTGCGCCTCGGACGTCGACGGGCTGTCGATGCGCGAACTGCTGCAGCTCGCCGACCCCGAGACGATGGCGCTGTGGGAAGGGCTCGATCTCGGTTATACGGACACGCTCGGACACCCGTTGCTGCGTGAAGCGATCACAGAGCAGTACGCACGCATGACGGCCGCGGAGATCACCGTCTGCGGTGGCGGCGCGGCCGAGGCGATCTTCCTGCTCGCGAACGTCCTGTTGGAGCCGGGCGATCATGCGCTCGTCGTCTGGCCCGCCTTCGAATCGTTGTTCCGTATAGCGCCGGCCCTTGGCGCGACGGCAACGCCGATCGAACTCGACGCGGAGAACGGCTGGAGACTGGACCTCGACGCCGTTCGTCAGGCGTTGCGCCCCAACACCCGTGCCCTGTTCGTGAACTTCCCGCACAATCCGACCGGTGCGCTGCCGACCCGTCATGAGTTCGAGCAACTGCTCGAACTCGCGCGGGAGGCGGGAATCACCGTCGTGTCGGACGAGGTGTACCGCGGTCTAGAGCACGACCCCGATGCGATGCTCCCCGCGGCCTGCGACGTGGACGAGCAGGCGGTGAGCATCGGTGTCATGTCCAAGGCCTACGGGTTGGCCGGACTGCGCGTCGGGTGGCTGGCCACCCGCAACAAGAGGATCACCGATGCCGCCCGTGTCCTCAAGGACTACACCACCGTGTGCGCCGCCGCACCGGCCGAGATCCTGGCGCTCATCGCCCTGCGCGCCGGGCCTCGGCTGATCGAGCGCAGCCGCCGGATCATCCTTTCGAACCTGCCGATCGGCGAGTCCTTCTTCACCGAGCACAGCGACGCGTTCGAATGGGCCGCGCCCAAAGCTGGTCCCATGGCGTTCCCGCGCCTGCGCCTGCCGGTCCCGGTCGACGAGTTCGTCGCGGACCTCGCGCGCGAGAAGGGCGTCCTGTTCCTGCCGGACACCATCTTCGACATGACCGACAACCGGCTGCGGCTGGGTCTGGGCCGTAGCTCGCTGCCCACCGCGCTTGAGCGCGTCGATGACTACCTTGCCTCCAGAGCTGTCCCCACGGGGTCGTGACCAGCCCGCGATCACAGCCCGGAGACGTGTCGGCGCCACCCACGAGCTGCTGCTGCACGTTTTCTGGGTACGTCCATCCAACTGCTGTCCTCGGGGAGGACGAGGCCACTGCCATGCGGCATCCCGGCGATCTCGCCGGGCTCGGGCCGACACCCGATGATCTTCACCCGGTCGTCGGGGCGGCCGACGTGGTGCAGCCGCCCATCGCGGTCGTACCGCACCAGCGTCGGGCAGGCCATGGAGCGCGGCGGACGCAGCCGGGCGACCCAGTGCGTCGAACGGCACGTCCTGGTGCGCGGCAGCGAACTGCGAGGCCGCCCGGACGGACGCGTACGCGCACCGGCGCCATGGTCCGATGAAGAGTTCGAGTGATGGCGTGTCGAAGACGATGTGGTGCGCCGTCAGCAGGACAGCGTCGGGACGGCTGTCGCAGGCCATCATCCGCAGCAGCAGCGGGAGTTGGGACAGACCCGCTTCAGCCTTGGCACCACACTGGGATACGCTCGGTCGGGCCGATGAGCGGACACGTCGTTCTGCCAGCCCGCCGAGAAAACCCGTCACGGTAGGGAACATTTGAGTATGTCGCTGCCCACCCCCTCGTTGCAGACCTCTCGCCTTCGACTGCGTGCCTTCGAAGACTCGGACGCGAACGACCTTTTCGCGCTGCAGAGCAACGCCTACGTGCTGCGCTACTGGGACGGTCCACCGTGGACCGAACGCGCGCGCGCCGAGAAGTTCATCACCCGTTGCCGAGAGATGGAAAAGGAGGGCACCGGGGCGCGGCTGGCCGTGGATCGTGTCTCCGACGGGGCGTTCATCGGCTGGTGCAGCCTGAACCGGTGGAATCCGGACTTCCGCAGCGCGTCGCTGGGCTACTGCTTCGACGATGCGGCGTGGGGCCACGGCTACGCGACCGAGGCCGCGCGCGCTCTGCTGCGGTGGGCATTCGACACGCTGGACCTGAATCGCGTCCAGGCTGAGACCGATACGCGCAACGTGGCATCTGCCCGCGTGCTGGAGAAGGTCGGCTTCGTGCGTGAAGGGACGCTGCGGGAAGACTGCGTCGTCAACGGCGACGTCTCTGACTCGTGGGTCTTCGGGCTGCTCAGGCGGGAGTGGCGACCGCCGTCCGAGGTGGACAGCCCGGCGAGGGCGACCGCGCGGACGGGCTCCGGCGGGTAGGCGCAGCCGGCGGCGAAGGCCAGGTCCAGGGTCCGGCGGGTTCAGTCCGGCCCACAACAGCTCGCCCACACGTCGTCGGCGATCACGC
>Ga0307511_10001612_pt1 | contig 23930 bp, 16 predicted proteins | sample 13_EM_MG_FD_200266 | JGI IMG/M metagenome (GOLD analysis project Ga0307511, IMG submission 200266) | Populus trichocarpa ectomycorrhiza microbial communities from riparian zone in the Pacific Northwest, United States - 13_EM | ecosystem: Host-associated > Plants > Roots > Unclassified | place... | reverse complement strand
GGCTCCTCCTTCTGATCGGGTGGGTGTCCCGTGGTTCCCGCTGTCCCTGTGGACGCTAAGTGGTCCCGTTCGCCTACCGATCCCAGGTTCGACCGCCCGATCTCGGACGACGTACCCTCCTGACATGCCGCTTCCGAGCCAGCCGACCGATGCGCGCCGTCCGCGCGCCATGGTCATCGACGGCTCCTGGCGTGCTCTCGGACCGGGTCTCGAACCGCTCAGCGGCCCCGGTGGCGCCCCCCTGACCCGGACCGTCAAGCTGATCCTGCTGCCGTTGGTCGTCCGGCCCACCCTGCACCCCGAACTCGCGGCCGACTTCCTCGCGCCGGAGCGAGCCGCCCAACTCGACGCGCTGATACGGGAGTCCGGCGCGCGGCTGCTCGCGACGGCACAGTGGTTCACCCTCCTCAAGCGGACCCGCCGGGCGCTGGGCGTGGTGGCGGGCAACCCCCAGGACCTGTATTTCCAGCGGTGCTTCGAACTCGCCGCCGAGCACGGAGCGCCCGCCGCCGGTGCGGGTGCGTTCGCCAGGGCCGTCGTCGAGAACGTGGCGGACGCGGACGGCGGCCGTACGGTGGACGCGCTCAAGCGCCATCTGGCCGACGACTCCCGACACGCCGGTATCGAGAGGGAGTTGGCCCTCGCATGGAAGAGTCGCCGACCTGCTACGACCTCTGGTACGGCCGCGGTGGTTGCGCGGGCTGCGGAGGTGCTGGAAGCCTGCGGCGGGCCGGGCGGGCCGCTGGATTCACCGGAGTACGGAGTCATGGTCGAGGCGGGAGACGGTGACCTGCTCGGCCGCGCTCTGTGGGCGAACCCGGGCACGGACGCGGCCGGGGTCTGGGGCCGTTCGGACGTACCGGTCCATCTGGGGCTGACGGAACGGCAGTTGCCGCCGCGTCCGCAGGTCGGCCGGGGTGCCTCGACGGCCACGCTCCCCGCACCGCTGGACCGCACGCTCTTCGAGCGGCTCTTCGTCGTGCTCCAGTCCTCGGCCCGGCGCGAGGAACTGCCGACGGTCCCGGAACTCGTCCGGAGCGAGGTCGGCCGTAGCTGCGCTCCGCTCGGTCTGTACGACGAGAGCCTGCGCGTCGCCGTCGTGCTCGGCGGTCGGCTCGCGGTCGGCCTCGACCCTCTGGGCACCGGGGACTCCGCGCCGGGGCGGACCTCGGCACACCGGGCGGTCAACAACCGTTGGCGACGGGAGGCCTCGGTGCTGCGCGCCCGCCGGATGACCGTCTCTCCCCGCCCCGATCCGGACGGCGGCGTCCTGGACGCTCTCGCCCAGGACCTTCGTGCGCCCTGGGCCGCCTACATGCGGCGGTTGTGGGTGCGACTGCACGGACGGGACGTCCGGGACGCGCCGCTGACGGACGCCGCGGCGGCCTGGGCGGTGCTCGACGGGGTCGCCCGCTCGGTGATGATGGACCACCGGGCCAGGGTCCGGTCGGCGCTGCGCGCGCTGTCGGTTCCGCCGGTGGGCCCGGCCGCCGTACCCGAAGCGGCCGAGTCGAGGAGTGCGTGATGGCCCCGCCGCCCGTGGATGTCCGCGTCACGCGGGACGACGACGGCATCATCCGGGTCGCCGCCGGCGGTGCCGGTCCCGACTTCACCCTGGCGGTGCTCGACGTAGCCGGAGCGGTGCTGACCTGGCCCGTCCTCGGGGACCCAGGGCCGCCGACGGCCGAGATCCACGACGTGGGGCGGGCGCAGCAGTGGCTGTGGGCGGTCTACGGCGAACGCGTCGCCGCCGCCGTGCACGCCTGTGCGACGGGCGAGCCGGCCGGAACACGAGTGCCGGTGGACCCGACCACGCTCGCCGCCGACGCCGCCCGGCTCGGTCTCGGGCACTGGGCGGCCCGCTGGTGGCCGGCCTCGCACCTGGACGGCATACCGGCGCTCCAACCGGACGTACTCGGGCTGGAGTTGGCGGCGCTGACCCACCAGTGCCAGCAATTGTTCGAAGAAAGTGTCGGCGCCCTCGATGACTTTGCCGACTTCGGTGACCAGCCCGACGACTGCGCGGCCGAGCTGATCGAGGACCACCGGGCAGCCCTCGCCCCGCTGATCCAGTGGTGGCGCGCCGCATCGACGGACACGGCACATCAGTTGGAGCGCGTGCTGCGGCTGATCGACGACGCGGCGGACGGCGCCGGTCTGGACGGCCCCGAACTGCGCCGACTGCGCTCGGTCCTGGACCGGCCCGGTCCGGCCGCCACCGCTCCGCTGGATCCCGCCACGCTGTTCGCCCGGTCCGACGGCTACGCCCTCGCGGCGGGCGAACTGCTTGTCTCCGGCGGCCGGTTGATCGCCCGTGGCTCGGGGACGAATGACTGGCGCCGCTACCCGCCCGGGCTCGTCGACGCCTCCGAGACCGCGGTGTCCTGGACCGCCCGCGCACTCGGCGCGCGACGGCAGTTCGAGGTCGATGTCGTCGCACACAGCGCGGCACCCGCGACCGGTGCACCCCTCGCGGCGGAGGTCCGGGTGAACGACGGTCCGCGGAAACGGGTCGCCCTCTCCAGGCGGGACGACATGTGGACCGGCCGGACGGACCTGGACCTGCCGCCCGGCGAGACCCGGCCGCGCGTCGAACTCAGTGTGCTGCTTCCCGGTTTCGACCCGGGGCCGGGTCCGGAAACCGGTGCCGAACGCGACGCGATCCGCGCACTGGTCCGGCGGCGCCTCGCGGCTGCGGCACAGCCCGTCGCGAACGACGCGCCACCGCACGGCAGTTCCTCCGCACCGTTCCTCGCCGAGATCGCCGCCACCACCGATGAGGACTACTGACGGATGTCGGACCAGGAAGACGACACGGCAGACGGCGTCGGCGCGGTGACGCCGCTCTACGGCGAGCCGTTCGACAGCGGTCTGGCCCGGGCCGAGGAGCATCACCTCAGCGCCGAAGTCGGCGCCGCGGTCGCCGTCTACGAGGAGTTGCTCACGCTGGCCGAGTCCCTTGAGGACTCCCCCGACGTACGGTTCCTGCGCGCGCACCTGTTGGCGAACGTCGCGAGTGTCCAGCTCGCCGCAACGGACTTGGTGGCGGCGCAGGATGCCGTAGACCGGTCCCACGCCCTGCTCGACGGGATCGCGTCGGCGCCGATGGGGCCGCGCGGCCGTCAGCTGTGGCTGGAGCTGGTGCTGCGGACACTGATCGCCAGGGCGGACCTGCTGCGCAGGACCGGGCACCTGGACGAGGCGGTGGCCTGTCTCGACGAGGCGGCGCTCAGACTGCCCGAGTTCGACGACCCCGACGGACTGCGCACCGCCGAACTCGGCCTGAACCGGGTGCACTTGCTGATGGACCGGGGCGCCTGGGGAGCCGCCGAGGAACAGGCGTCCGCGCTGCTGTCGACCACGCCGGAGACGGCGGTGGAGACCATTCCGCGACTGCTGGTCGCCCTCGGTCTGATCTGCTCCTCGACCGGACGCTTCGACGTGGCCGAGGACCACTTCGCGCGCGCCGAGGAGCGCTTCCGGCTGTTGGGAGACACCGGTGAGCAGCAGACACTGCTGGCGCACCGGGCGTACGCCGCGCTGCACCGGGGCGAACTCGATCTCGCGGAGCGGCTGTTCGCGGAGGCGTCCGCGTTCTTCGAGCGGCAGGGGTGGTTCGGCGACCTCGCGGTCTGCGAACAGGCGCGTGCCTTCCTCGCCGGTCAGCGCGGCGACGACAGCGGCGCGGAGGGCCTGTTGGCGGCGAGCCTGGAGCGGTTCGAGCGGCTCGGTGCCTCGGTCGCCGCCGCCGACAGCATGCTGCTGGGTGCCCAACACGCCTACGCCCGGGGTGACATCGACGAGATGAAGCGGCTGGCCCAGGAAGCCCGGGACGTGTACCAGGAGCGGGAGGTGTACGAGCGGTGCGCGCAGGTCGACCTCATGCTCGCGCACGCCCTTGAGGACAATCTGAACCGGACCGACCACGGCGAACGGGAACGGGAGTCCATCGACAACGCGCTCTCTCTGGCGCTGCCCGCCGCGCTGGCCCTGGAGGCGGCACGCTACGACTTCGCCACCGCCCACGCGCGCGGTGAGTGGCTGCGGCTCGCCGAGGACGCCGTACAGCTGGTGTTCCGTCTGGTGATGCGCCGGCAGGACCAGGGGCTGCTCTTCGAACTGGCCGAACACCGTTGCGCGGGTGCGACGTTGGCCCTGAATCCGAGCACGGCCACCGTCCCGGCCTCCGCTCCGGTCGAGGACCTCGCGTCCGTCTTCCCGAATGCGGCCATGAAGACGTACTGGCACGACGCAAGCGCCGATGACGGACACGCGAACGGCACGATGACCCTCGGTGGAGTGGCCGCCGAGGCCGCCGCCTCCGCCGGCCTGCGGGTCTCACCACCACCGAAGGTGCGGATGTCGGCGCAGCCGGGCCCGGGACGTGTCGCGCTCCAGGAGTACATCGCGGCGGCCGAGTTCCGGTATCGCCGGCGGATCGTGCACGAGGAGGAGGTGCCGTTCTGGATCACCGACGACACGACGAGCCGCCCGGTGGTCCAGATCCGGCTGGCCGACGCCGGTGATCTGTTCATGACCTGGACCTGGGGCGGCGGAGCCCGGGGATTCGGCACCGGTCACGGCCCTGGCGACGAGGTCGACCGGGCGGTCGGCGCGCTCGCCGATGCCCTGCCGGGGGCGGGCGACGGGGCGGAGGGTATGCGGCGGGCGTTCACGGGCGCGCTGGCCGAACACGACAGCGAGCGGCGGCTCGCGCGGACACTGGCCGAGGCGCTGTGGCCGGAGGGGCTGACCGCGCAGATACGTCAGGTGTCGGCGCGGGCGGGCCGTCCGCTGGTACGGATCCAGCCCTCGCCCCGGGTCGCCCAGGTCCCCTGGGAACTGCTCGCAGTCGACGACGCCGACCTCCGGCTCATCGACCTGGCGGACGTGGTGACCACCGCACCGGCGTCACTGCGCCCACGCGAGCCGTCGGCCGCAGCGACAACAAAGAGCGCGGACACGGACCCTGTCGTCCTCGTTCTCGACCCCCGTGTCCCCGGCTTCCGCGCCGACTCCCCGCTCGGCTCGGTGCTGGGGCCGCCCGGCTCCGACCCGGAGCTGCTGTCGCTGGTCCGGCGCCATCTGGACGCGGGCGCCGCCGTACCGTCTGTCGCCACCCCGGCGGAGGCCTTCCGCCGTACCGACCTGGACCGGGACTGGCTGAGCGGGGTGCTCCGCAAGGGCGCCCGCAGACTGCTGTACGTCGGGCACGTCAGCGGGGCACCGGTCGAGGGCGGGCAGAGCGAGGACGGCACGCTGCACCTGTCCTGCGCCGCGGAGACCGTCGGTCTGACGGAGCCGCTGCGCACGCATCGGCCGCTGTCGGCCAAGGACCTGCTGCTGGGCACGCTCCCGCTGCGCGCGGACGGCGAGCCGGGCGCGCGGATCTGGCCGGCGCCGGCCCGGGTCGCCCTCATCGGCTGTGAGAGCGGCGGTGATCTGCGCTTCGCCGAGTCGTTCGGGCCGGCGACGGCGATGCTGCACAACGGCGCCGAGTTGGTCACCGCGACCCGCTGGGTGCTGCCGACCAGCTTCGCCTTCCATCGGCTGGCTCACCTGCCGGATTCCGTACGCCCGTTGTCGGAGGCGATCGTCGCGGTCGACGCGGCGCACGAGCACGAGGACCCCGTGCACCGGCTCGGTCGCTGGCAGCGCGAGCAGCTCGACCGCTGGCGCGCGGACGGTCGCATCGAGCACTCGCCCCTGCTGTGGGCGGCGCTGACCTGCATCGTCGTATGACCGCGACCGCCCTGCCGCCGGTCACAGCCGGACGATGATCAGGGCCGTGTCGTCGGTGGCGCCGCCGTGCGGAAGGAGTTCGAGGAGTACGGCGTCCGCGAGGGCTTCGGGGTCGGTGTTCCGGTGGCGGACCAGGGAGTCGGCGAGGCGGACCAGGCCTCTGTCGATGTCCTCGTGACGGCGTTCGATCAGGCCGTCCGTGTACAGGACCAGAGTGGCACCGGGTGAGAACGTGGTGCCGGCCTGCGGCCTGGGCATCGGGTCGGGGCGGGCGTCGAGGGGCGGGTCGGTGGCCCGGTCGAGGAATTCCACGCTGCCGTCGGGACGGACCAGGACGGGCGGCGGGTGTCCGGCGCTGCTGTAGCTGATGGTGTGGTCGTCGAAGTCGACGAAGGTGGTGACGACGGTGGCGGATTCGGCACCGTCGACGACATGGGCGTAGCGGCCCAGGACGTCGAGGGCCTGGGCGGGGCCGTCCGCGACCCGGGAGGTGGCGGTCAGGGCGCTGCGCAGCTGGCCCATGACGCCGGCGGCGGCCAGGCCGTGGCCGACGACGTCCCCCACGGACACGCCGATACGGTTGCCGCCGACCAGGTCGACCACGTCGTACCAGTCCCCGCACACGTTCAGGGAGCCGACGGCGGGCCGGTAGCGTACGGCGATCTGGTGGCCCGCGCTCTGCCGGCTGGTGGGCAGCATCGCCTCCTGGAGGGCGAGGGCGACCTCGCGTTCACGGGCGTGGGCGCCGCGCAGGCGTTCGTTGAGTTCCTGCAGTTCGCGGGCGCGGGTGTACAGCTCGGCCTCCAGCACCCGGGTGCGACCGCCGCCGGAGCGGCCGCGGGCCCGGATCAGCTCGGTGACCTCCTCGACGCGGTGGACCAGCAGCACGACCTTGCCGTCCGGGTCGAGGAGCGGTGCGTTGACCGGGCTCCAGTAGCGCTCCTCCCACTGCCCGGGGCAGGCCGTGGACTCGACGTCGTACCGCTGGAGGGCCATGGTGTCGCGCTCGCCGGTGGCGGCGACGCGGCGCAGCGAGGTCTCCAGGTTGCGCATGCCGGTGGCGGCGGGGTCGTTCGGGTTGTCGGGGAAGACGTCGAAGATGAAGCGGCCGACGACCTGCTCGCGGGTGCGGCCGGACATGCGCAGGAACTCCTCGTTGGCGTCCGCGTACACCAGGTCGGGTGTCAGCAGCGCCACCATCCCGGGCAGCCCCTGGAACACCGCCGCGTAGTCGATCGTCGCGTCCGTCATGGCCCTGCCACCAATCACCGCTGTCACACCATTTTCTCACGATATAAGCAGAGCGGGCGGGCCCCGGGGGACGCATTGTGCCCACTCGGTCACTCGGCGATACACGACGGGTAGGGTGCCCCGGTGACCACGCCGCCTTCCTCCCCCACCCGGCTGATCGTGCTGCGCGGCAACAGCGCCTCCGGCAAGAGCACGGTGGCCACCTCCCTGCGCGAGCGGTACGGGCGCGGTATCGCACTGGTGCGCCAGGACGTCCTTCGCCGCGAGGTGCTGCGCGAGCGCGATGTCCCCGGCGGCGCGAACATCGGCCTGATCGACCTGACCGTCCGGCACGCCCTGGCGCACGGTTTCCACACCGTGCTGGAAGGCATCCTCTACGTCGCCCACTACGGCGAGATGCTGGCCGGGCTGCTCGCCGACCATCCGGACCGCACGCACTGCTACTACCTCGACGTGCCGTTCGAGGAGACCTTGGCCCGGCATGCGACGAAGCCCATCGCGGACGAGGTGAGCGAGCACCAACTCCGGGAGTGGTACCGGCCGTTGGACGTGCTGCCCGGTGGCGTCGAGACAGTGGTCCCGGCGACGAGCCCCCTGGAGGAGACGGTCCAGCGGGTGCTGCGCGAATCCGGGCTGTGGGTCGGGGACTCGTCGACCGGCCGTACGCTGTCCCCGTGATCGAGAGCGAGACCCCGGGTGCGGTGGCCGCCCGGCTCACCGGGTGCGCGGTGACCGGCGAGCGTCCGCTGACCGGGACGGTCACCGAAGTCGCGCTCGACAGTGGGCAGTTGGTGATCGTCAAGGGCGATGCGGCCCCCGGCGCGCTGCGCGCCGAGGCGGCGGGGCTGCGCTGGCTGGGCAACGCCGGTACGGTCCGTGTGCCCGCCGTGCGCGGGCTGGACGAGCGGTGGCTGATCACCGATCGCGTCGACACCGGTCCGCCGAGCGCGCGAGCGGCGGTCCGGTTCGGGCGGGAGCTGGCCGCCCTGCATGCGTCCGGGGCGCCGGCGTTCGGCGCACCGCCGCCCGGCGGGCCCACGGAGGCGTACATCGGGCTCGCCCCGATGCGCAACGTTCCCGCCGCCGACTGGCCCAACTGGTATGCCGGGCAACGGGTGTTGCCCTATCTGCGCAGCTCGGTCGACGCCGGCACCCTGGAGCACGCCGAAGCCGCGGTGGTGGAGCGGGTCTGTGAACGGCTGCCCGAACTCGCCGGTCCCGCCGAGCCGCCCGCCCGGCTGCACGGCGATCTGTGGAACGGCAATGTGCTGTGGGGCGCCGACGGACACGTCCGGCTGATCGACCCGGCCGCGCACGGCGGACACCGGGAGACCGATCTGGCGATGCTGCGTCTCTTCGGCTGCCCGTATCTGGCGGAGGTGCTGGACGGATATCAGCAGGCCGCGCCGCTCGCTCCCGGCTGGACCGACCGTGTCGGGCTGCACCAGCTGTTTCCGCTGCTGGTGCATGTGCTGCTGTTCGGGCGCGGCTATGCCGGGCAGGCGTTGTCGGCGGCGCGGGCGGCGCTGGCCGGGTGACACCGGGCGAGGCCGCCCGTCGCCACGGTCCAGGTCAGACGTTGCCGGCCCACGTGCCGCTGTTCGGCTGCGACCTCGCCGAGCAGACCATCTCAGCCGCGCGGGCGGCCCTGGCCGGGTGCCGCCGGCCGGGGCCGCCCGTGACGGGGTGGTCCGGTTCAGACGTGCGGGCGGCGGCCCCGCTCCTGGTGCGGGAACTTCTGGTCCGCGCCCGGCAGCGTGGGCTTCGGCAGGGTCGCCACTTCCTCCTGTGCCTTCTCCAGTTGCTCCGCCGTGTCGTGGGGCAGCCGGGGCGAGCGCGGGCGGGCGTCGCGGAAGCGGAACGCGGTGGTGAAGTCGCCGAAGGTCTCGCGGCGCCAGTCGGTGACGTTCGGCTCTTCGACCCCGGTGAACCGCTCCAGGAACTGCAGCGCCGAGGTGTGGTCGAAGGCCTCCGAGGCGACCCAACCACCCACGGTCCAGGGCGAGATGATGATGGCGGGCACCCGGAAGCCGCCGCCGATCGGCAGCCCCTGGATGAACTCGTCCTTCGTGCCCGCGGGCGGGGTCGGCGGCACGACGTGGTCGAACAGGCCGTCGTTCTCGTCGTAGTTGAGGATGAACGCGGTCTTGCGCCACACCTTCGGGTTCGAGGCGATGGCCTCGATCTTCGACGCGACGTAGTCGGCGCCGGCGGCCGGGAGGTAGTCCGGGTGCTCCGACTGGTAGCTCGTGGGGCAGATCCACGACACCGTCGGCAGCCTGTCGTTGCGCGCGTCGTCCTCGAACGTGCCGTGCGCCTGCGGCCGTACTCCCCGCTCGTACAGGTCGGAACCGGGCTGAGCGTTCTTGAAGGACGCGAACTGCTCCAGCATGTTGGTGCCGTAGTCGTCCTCCTCCTGGTACACCTTCCAGCTGACACCGGCGTTCTGGAGGCGTTCCGCGTATGTCGTCCAACGGTAGGGTGTCGGCGCGACGTTGCTGATGATCGGGCCGCCCCGGGTGCCGCCGGGGTCGATCGAACCGGTCATCCACATCAGCCGGTTGGGCCAGGTGGGCCCGAACACCGAGCAGAAGTAGTTGTCGCAGATGGTGAAGGTCTCGGCGAGCGCGAACTGGAACGGGATGTCCTCGCGCGTGTAATAGCCCATCACATAGGGGCCGTTGACGCCGTCGGCCGCGCGATGGGCGGGCAGCCACTGGTCCATCTTGCCGTTGTTCCAGGCCTGGTGCTGCACCGACCAGGCGTGGCTGGTGGACGGAATGGCCTGGGCGCTGGAGGTGTGGGTGTCCAGGTGGAACGGGAGGAGGTAGCCCTTCGGGTTCAACGCGTCCGGCTGGTAGAAGACGCTGCGCCCGGTGTCGAGTTTGCGAGCGTGCGGATCGGCGAAACCGCGAACGCCGGAGAGCGTGCCGAAGTAGTGGTCGAACGACCGGTTCTCCTGCATCAGCATGACGACGTGTTCGATGTCCCCCAGCGAGCCGTTCTTCGGCGGCTCGGCGGCGACGGCCTTCTGGACGCTCGGCGGGAGGAGGGAGAGAGCCGCGGCACCGCCCAGTGTGCCGGCGGCCGAACCCAGGAGTCTGCGACGTGTCAACTCGGCCATGATTGCCCCTTCTTGAAGAGCTTCGAGGGATCTCGTGGACCAGACCTCGGATCACTCTCCGCCCGTGCAGGTATGGGGCGTCAGGGGCGGGCGGTGAATTTGCGGCCAACGTGCGGAAAGGGGTTGGCCAAGCCGTGACCGTCACCATCCGGGCGTTGCCGGGGTGTTGCCAAACCTTGGGGGACGGCTGGCCGGCGCATGATCCGGCCCGGCCGGGGACATCAACTGCAGTACTTGTTTCCCGTTTGCGAAGTTATCCGGGAACGGAGCTTCTGGGGCGCAGCCGGGCGGTGATCGCGGCGACATCGTCCTCTGCCTCCTGGACATGGAGGCGGAGCACGATGTCGTCGAGGAGGCGGGAGACGCCCTGGCCGGGGTGGAGGCGCAGCCGGGCCAGGCGGGACAGGGAGACGTCGATGTCCTCGCCGCGCCGCTCGACCAACCCGTCGGTGAACATGACCAGGGTGTCGTCGGGGGTGAGGGTGAGCGTGGTCATCTCGTAGTCGGCGGAGCCCGTGCCGAGGGGCGGGCCGACGGGGACGGGGATCAGTTCACCGGCGCCGTCGCGGTGGAAGACGGCGGGCGGCAGATGGCCCGCGCTGGCGAAGGCGGCGGTCCCCCGGTCCGGATCGAGGAGGGCGAGCAGGCAGGTCGCGGGGCGGCGGTTGTGCTCCTCGGACATGGCGGTGTCCATCTGACGCAGGATGCGGTGGGGCGGCAGGTCGGTGGAGGCGACGTAGCGCAGCATCGAGCGGTAGGCGTTCATGTCGACCGCCGCGTCCAGGCCGTGCCCCATGACGTCGCCGATGACGAGGAGGGTGCGGCCGTAGTGCAGTCGTACGGCCTCGAACCAGTCGCCGCCGACGAGGGTGCCGCTGCCGGCGGGCAGGTAGCGGGTGGCCATCTCGATGTTGGGGTGGGGGCGGCTGGGCTCGGTGAGCAGGACCTGTTGCAGGTTCAGGGCGGTGGTGCGCAGTCGGTGGTGTTCGACGGCGTGGTGCAGATGGGCGGCGGTGAGCCGGGCCGCGTAGTGCACGGCGGCGGCCTCGTCGTCGCCGAAGGTCCGTCCGGCGCGGATCGCGAGGAGCGCGCCGTAGGCCTTGCCCCACGCGGTCAGCGGCACGGACAGGGCGGCCAGGACGCCGTGGTCGTTGGTGGTGAAGGAGGTGGTGATCGGGTGGCCGGTGTCCAGGGCGCGGACCATGACGTCCTCGCGTGGTGCGCTGCGCAGGCTGTCCAGCAGTTCCTTGCGGCCGACGGCCGCCATCGGGTGCAGCATGCCGTGCGGTGCCGGACGCGCCTCGTCCTGCGCGAAGAGATCGACGGCCGCGGCCTCGCACAGCTCGTCGACGAGGAACCTCGCGCACTCCGCCGCGGTCCTGCGCTCATCGAGCGTCGACCCGATCGCGGAGACCGCCCGCCGCGCAAGCACGAACCGATCCGCCGAGCCCTGCTCCGGCCCGGTTACCTCGTCGTCGCCGTCCACCACGGCCCCTTTCTGCCACCCCCATCCCAACACCCGCGCGGGCGTTCGGGCGGTAGCGACCCGTGGTGGGTGCGATCGGGTCGGGCGGCGCAAGGTGGGAGGCGTGCCTCGGCGGCCCGAAGTCCTGAACCTGGCCGGGGAGTTCGACCGGGCCGCGGAAGCGATGCTTCCCGGACGGCGACTCCCGGCCATCGGACGTACGGGCATCGCAGGACCGCTATCCCGAGCGGTGTGCGAAAGTCTTTCGTAACCGAGGAATTTCCCGTGCTCGTCCTGGGTGTGAATTCCGTGTCAGTGTCCCGGCCAGCAGGCAGGCGAGCCGCGGTGGGGCATCCGAAAACCTTTCGGGCCGGTAGCCGTTTCCGCCTCTGTCCTGCGCACCTACGGCATGCCGAAAGAAGAGAGGCACACCATGCGGGGAATCCCGGTCACCGGACATCTCGGAAGCCCGAGAATTCGACGCGCCGTCGCGGTCACGGTCACCCTGGCCGCCGCCGCGAGCCTGGCCGCCTGCGGATCCTCGGGACCGTCCACCACCTCGTCGTCGAAGGGCCTGACGATGTGGGCGCTCAACGACCAGACGATCCTCAAGCAGTCGGTGGACGCCTACAACAAGGACCACCCCGACGCGAAGATCACCCTGCGGCTGTTCGCGAACGACGACTACAAGCAGAAGCTGCGCGTGGCCTTCGGCGCGAACCAGGCCCCTGACCTCTTCTTCAGCTGGGGCGGTGGCGCCCTGAACGACTACGTCAAGGCCGGCAAGGTCGACGTCCTGAACGCCACGGACGTGAACTCGGACCGCTACACCGACAGCGTGATGCAGAGCGCGACCTTCGACGGCAAGGTCTACGGCGTCCCCGTCAACGGCCTCGCCCCGGTCGTCCTCTACTACAACAAGAAGGTGCTGTCCGACGCGGGCGTCCAGCCGCCGAAGACGTACGACGACCTGCTCGCGGCCGTGAAGAAGCTCAAGGGCAAGGGCGTGACCCCGCTGTCGCTCGCGGCCAACTCCAAGTGGCCGACGCTGATGTACCTGGAGTACCTGCTCGACCGGACCGGCGGCTCGCGCGTGTTCGCGAACATAGCCTCCGGTGACGCCGCCGCCTGGAAGGACCCGGCGGTCACCAAGGCCAACCAGAAGCTCCAGGACCTGGCCAAGGCCGGCGCCTTCGGCGACAACGCGTCCTCCGTCAGCTACGACCAGGGCGCCTCGACCGCGCTGCTCTACACGGGCAAGGCGGCGATGGAGGTGATGGGCACCTGGGAGTACGCCAACATCGCCAAGGCCGCGCCCGACTTCCTGAAGAAGGGCGAGCTGGGCTACACCGCGTTCCCGGCCCTCACCGGCGGCGCCGGCAGCCCCGCGAACATCGTCGGCAACCCGTCGAACTTCCTGTCGCTGAACAAGTCGTCCAAGCACAAGTCGGACGCGCTGACCTACCTGAAGGACTACATCCTGAACGGCTCCCAGGTCGACGCCTACCTCGCCTCGGGCAGCGTCCCGCCGGTCAAGGGCCTGGACTCCAAGCTGGCCGCGGTGTCGTCGGCCTCCGACAAGGCGTGGCTGACCTTCGTCTACGACCTGGTGGACAAGGCCCCGAGCTTCCAGCTCTCCTGGGACCAGGCGCTGCCGTCCGACCAGGCCGACCCGCTGCTGACCAACACCGACAAGTCGTTCCTGCGGCAGATCTCGCCGGCCGACTTCGGGGTGAACATGAGCAAGGCGGGGTCGTGACGATCACCACCACCCCCGGACGCCGGAGAGGAGGGAGCGGCCTCCTCATGGCCGCCCCGGCCCTGCTCCTCTTCGGCCTCTTCGGTCTCGTCCCCCTGATCGGTGTGGCGGCGCTCAGCGTCGCCCGCTGGGACGGCCTCGGTTCCATCAGCTGGGCGGGCCTCACCAACTGGACGTCCGTCCTCACCGACAGCGCCACCTGGCAGTCGCTGTGGCTCACCGTCAAGGTGATGGTGGTCAGCTGGCTGGTGCAGACGCCCATCGCCCTGGCGCTCGGCCTGTTCCAGGCGCCCAGGGGCCGGCTGCGCGCCCTGTTCGCCGTGCTGTTCTTCCTGCCGCTGCTGCTGTCCGCGGTGGCGATCGGTCTGACCTGGCAGGCGCTGCTCGACCCGTCGTTCGGCATCGGCGCGACGCCCGGCCTGCACTGGCTGGCGAAGCCGCTGCTCGGCTCGCCCGAACTCGCCCTGTACACGGTGATCTTCGTGATCGCCTGGCAGTTCGTGCCGTTCCACGCCCTGCTCTACCAGGCGGGGATACGGCAGATCCCGACCGCCCTGTACGAGGCCGCCGCCCTCGACGGCGCCGGGCCCGTGACCCGGTTCCTGCACATCACGCTGCCGCAGCTGAAGTACACGCTGGTCACGTCGAGCACGCTGATGCTGGTCGGTTCGCTCACCTACTTCGACCTGATCTTCGTCCTGTCGGGCGGCACCGGCGGGCCCGGCACCGCGACCCGCGTCCTTCCCCTCTCCATGTACATCACCGGTTTCCAGGCCCACGACATGGGCCGGGCCAGCGCGGTGGCCACCCTGCTCGTGGTCTTCGGCCTCGGCCTGTCGCTGCTGACCACCCGCCTGTCCGGCTTCACCCGGATGGACAGCCAGCAGGAGGGCATGTGAGCACCACCGTGACCAAGACCCGTACCCCCGCCACCGAAGGGCGGACCGTTCCCAGCCACCGGGCCCCGGCTCCCGGCCCCGTCCGGAAGAACCCCGTCCCGGGGATCCTCCGCCGCGCCCTCACCGGCGGCGCCGCCCTCTCCTGGACGGCGATCGTCGTCGTCCCCATCTACTGGCTGGTCGTCACCAGCCTGCGCAGCAAGTCCGACTTCACCTCCGACAGCCCCCTCGCCCTGCCCAGCCACCCGACGCTCGACAGCTACCGGACCGTCCTGGACGGCGACTTCACCACGTACCTCCTCAACAGCGTGGTCGTCACCGCGGGCACGGTCGTGATCGCCGTGGCGGTCGCCCTGATGGCCGCGTTCTCGATCGTCCGCAACGCGGGCAGCCGCTTCTCCCGGGTGTCGTTCCGCGTGTTCCTGCTGGGCCTGGCGATCCCGCTGCAGGCGGTGATCATCCCGGTCTACCTGCTGATCATCCGCATGCACCTCTACGACAGCCTGCTCGCGATCGTCCTGCCCTCGGCCGCGTTCGCGCTGCCGATCACCGTGATGATCCTGGTCAGCTTCCTGCGGGACGTGCCCCGTTCGCTGTTCGAGGCGATGATCGTCGACGGCGCCGGCGACTGGCGCATGCTCTGGTCGCTCGCGGCGCCCCTGGCCCGCCCGGCCCTGATGACGGTCGCCGTCTACGACGGTCTCCAGGTCTGGAACGGCTTCCTCTTCCCCCTCATCCTCACCCAGAGCGGCAACAAGGCCGTACTGCCCCTGGCGCTGACTCTGTTCAAGGGCCAGTTCGGCATCGACGTACCGGCCACGATGGCCGCGGTGGTGCTCTCCACCCTGCCGATGCTGGCCCTGTTCATCCTGGCCCGCCGTCAGCTCGTCGCCGGTCTCACCGCCGGTTTCTCCAAGTAGCCCCCACCACCGGGCAGTTCAGACCGCTACGACGGCCGGGCCAGGCGCCCGGCCCCGTCGGCGTGCCCGCGCAACACCGAGGAGTCGTGAATGACGACCACCATGCCCGAGAACGGCGGCCTCCCCCAGGAGGAGAGCGACCGTCCCTGGACCGACCCCGCCCTGCCCGTCGCCGAACGCGTCGAGGCGCTGCTCGCCCGGCTCACCCTGCCCGAGAAGGTCGCGCAATTGAGCAGCACCTGGGAGGACATCGAGGCCGACGGCCCCGAAGTGGCCCCGGGCAGCAACCACTTCGGCCGCGTCGGCGACCTCGACGAGACCGCCCGGCACGGCCTGGGCCAGCTCACCCGGCCCTACGGCACCCTGCCCCGGCCCGCGTTGGAGCACGCCCGCCTTCTTGCCCAGCACCAGCGGCAGGTGATCGCGCAGAGCAGGTTCGACATCCCGGCCATGGCCCACGACGAGTGCCTGACCGGCTCCACGGCCTACGGCGCCACCATCTACCCCACCTCGCTGGGCATGGCGGCCACCTTCGACCCGGCGCTGATCCGCAGGGTGGGCGAGGCAATCGGCTCCGACATGGCCGAGGCGGGAGTCCACCAGGGCCTGTCCCCCGTCGTCGACGTCATCCGCGACTACCGCTGGGGCCGCTGCGAGGAGACCTACGGCGAAGACCCCTACCTGGTCGGCGAGTTGGCCGAGGCGTATGTCACCGGGCTGCAGAGCGCCGGGGTGTACGCGACCCTCAAGCACTTCGCCGGGTACTCCGCCTCGATGGGCGGCCGCAACCACGCGCCCGTGAGCATCGGCCGCCGTGAACTCTCCGACGTCATCCTGCCGCCCTTCGAACGGCTCGTCGCCGCGGGCGTGCGGTCGGTGATGAACTCGTACGCCGACATCGACGGCGAGGCACCGGCCGCGAGCCGCCGGCTGCTGACCGAAGTCCTGCGCGACGCCTGGGGTTTCGAGGGCACCGTCGTCTCCGACTACTGGTCCCTGCCCTTCCTGGTCAACGACCACCGGGTGGCGGCCGATCTGCCGGACGCCGGCGCGCTCGCCCTGACCGCCGGTCTGGACGTCGAACTGCCCGACCAGCGCGGTTTTGGCGACGTGCTCGTGCACGCCGTCGAACAGGGCCTGGTCGGCGAGGAGTTGGTCGACCGGGCGATACGCCGGGTACTGCGCCAGAAGGTGGAACTCGGACTGCTCGACGCCGACTGGGACCCGCGTCCGCCCGCCCTGATCGCGGGTGAACTGGACCTCGACAAGCCGACAAGTCGTCAACTCGCCCACGCCGTGGCCCGGTCGAGTGCCGTCCTGCTGTCGAACGACGGGACCCTGCCCCTCCCTGCGACCGGACGCATCGCGCTCATCGGCCCGTGCGCCGACGACGTACGCACCATGTTCGGCTGCTACAGCTTCCCCAACCACGTCCTCGCCGAGCGTGACGACCTCGGCAACGGTGTCGAGGCTGTCTCCCTGCGCCACGCTCTCGCTGCCGAACTGTCCTCCGTGGACTGGCAGTTCGAGCCGGGCTGCCCGATCCGGGAGGCGGACCGCTCCGGTATCGCCGCCGCGGTGGAGGCGTCCGCCGGAGCCGAGCTGACCGTGCTGGTCGTCGGTGACAAGGCGGGCATGTTCGGGATCGGTACGTCCGGTGAGGGCTGCGACGTGGAGGATCTGCGGCTGCCGGGTGTACAGGAGGAGCTGGTCGAGGCGGTGCTGGCGACCGGCCGGCCGGTCATCCTGGTCGTCAGCAGTGGCCGCCCCTACGCGGTGGGCCGGTTCGCGTCCGGCGCCGCGGCCATGGTGCAGGTCTTCCTGCCGGGCGAGGAGGGCGGCCGTGCCGTGGCCCAACTCCTCGCGGGCAAGGCGAACTTCAGCGGCAAGCTGCCCGTGCAGATCCCGACCACACCCGGCAGCCAGCCCTACACCTACCTCCACGCGCCGCTCGGCGACCGGCAGAGCTGGCTCTCCAACCTGGACCCGACACCGGCGTTCCCCTTCGGACACGGACTGTCGTACACGAGCTTCGAGATCGACGGGCTCGGCGTTGATCGCGAACTGGTGCCGGTGGACGGCGAGTTCACGGTCAGCGCGCGGGTGCGGAACACGGGGGCGGTCGCGGGGGCCGAGACGGTCCAGCTGTACGCGATCGATCCGGTCGCCCAGGTGACCCGGCCGGTGCGGTCCCTTCTCGGCTTCGCCAAGGTGGCCCTTGAGCCGGGCGAGGAGGCGACGGTACGTTTCCATGTCCACACCGACCGGCTGGCCTTCACCGGTCTGGCGGGGCGGCGCATCGTCGAGCCCGGCGAGATCCTGCTGCAGGTCGGCTCCTCCAGCCTGGACACACCAGTGCGGGAGACGGTCCGACTCGTCGGCGAGGAGCGGGACGCGACGGTACTGCGACAGCACGCGGTGCCGGTGAGCGTCGAGCGCGAGTAGCGGCGGGGACACCCACGAGAAGCGGCGCCACCGTGGGTGCCCCCGCTTCCGTTCTCCGGACCGGCCCTAGCTGCGGGTCCACTGCTGGGTGGCGGTGCCCAGCCCGGTCCACAGTTCGACCTTAGAGCCGTTGGCCGTCCCCCAGTTGGTCACGTCGATGACCAGGCCGTTGGAGCGGTTGACGACGGTGCCGTCCATCCGGAACGCCCACTTCTGGCTGGACTTCCCGTTGCAGGCCCAGAGGATGAGCGTGGTGCCCGCGGTGGTGCCGTCGCCGTTCGCGGCAAGGCAGTTGCCGTTGACGCGGAGTTCACCGGCCGTGGTCTGCGTGATGGCCTGGTTGGCGTTGCCCGAGCAGTCGTAGATCTGGACCTGGACGCCCGTCGCGCCGTTCGGGACGTCGAGGCAGCGGCCGGAGTTCGTGCCCTTCAGGGTGAAGGTGGAGGCCGTGGGCAGTGGGTCCTGGACCAGTTGCCAGTCCTGGGAGCCGTCGGTGGTCGCCGCCGCGACGGTGACGGAGCCGCCCGCTGTTGAACCGGTCATGTAGAGGCTGGTGTTGAGGACCGAGCGGAGTTTGTAGTAGCCGCTGGTCGAGGACGCGACCTGGGTCCACTGTTTGTCGGTGGCGCCGTCGTCGACCCACTGGGCCAGCTTCTGCCCCGCCGTCGCGGTGCCGGTCCAGATGGCGACCGAGCGGCCCCCGGCCTTGTTGAGCAGCGTGATGTTGCTGCCCTTGGCTGTGAGGTGCCAACGCTGCGTGGCATCTGTGGAGTTGGCGGCGCTCAGGACCAGGTCCGGGGTGTTCCCGGTGAGGTTGGCGTCCTGGGTCTTGCCGGACGCGGGGCTGAGCACCTGCCCGGTGAGCCGGTTGACGAGGCTGTAGTAGGCGCCGTCGGAGCGGCCGAGGTCGACCTCGGCGTACTTGACGGGGCCGACGCTGCTGCCGCTCCAGGACGCCTGGAGTACGAGCAAGCGTCCGGTGCCGTCGACGTACTGGAGCGTGCGGCTGTAGCCGGCCGCGATCGACGTCTTGTACTCCTTCCAGGTGCCGGTGGAGAGCCCGGACTCGTTGACCCAGACGTCGCCGCTGCCCGCCGCGTTGTAGACGATCCGGCCGTCCGGCATGGGGAGGAGTACCGGGCTGCCGCCGGTGGCGAGGGTGGCCCCGCCCGAGGGCACGGGCAGTGAGGTGATCGCATTGTCCGTGGCGGAGAAGAACTTCGTCGGGTCGTCGGATATCCGGTAGCGGACGTTCGTACCGCCGCCCCAATATTCGTACGTCAGAAGCCACTTGCCGTCGGTCGTCGGGGCGATGGTCGTCATGCCGGGCCGGCCGCCGCCGATCTCCGTCTTGCCGCCGGTCATGGTCACCGTGGACCCGGGGACGTCAACTACCGGGGAACTCCAGGCGGTCGAGCTGGAGCCGTCCCAGGTGCGGTGGACGAGGACCTGGCCGCCGGAGTCCGTCGCCGTGTCGTTGGCCGGGTCGAGGGTCGGCGCACCGGTGGTGGTGTTGTAGCCGGTGTAGTCGTCCTCGTCGGAGTAGTAGGCGATGAGCTGGCCGTTGTGGGCGAGGAGATGAGGTTCCCAGACGGGGTCGACCTGGGCGGAGGTGTTGGCCGTGGAGACCCGGCCGATGCTGCCCGCGCTGCCGCCCTGCCAGCCGCCGGCGGCGATGATGTTCTGGATGGTCCAGGTCGCGCCGTCGTCCGTGCTGGAGTACAGGGCGAGCGCCACGTCCTTGCGGTCGCCGTCACTGGTGGGCGTCCAGCTGGAGTTGGCCGCCTTCTGCTCCTGGTAGTAGTAGTCGTCCCCGGAGACGATGCTCGCGAGCAGCAGGGTTCCCGCGCTCAGGCTGCCGACGTTCTGCGGGAGAACATAGAGATACGGGTTGGTCCAATTGCTCGTGTATTTCGCGTATTTGGAGTCGCTGGAGAGATAGGCGGGGGCTTGGACGTCGGACAGTTTCGCCCACGTCGTGCCGCTGTCGTCGCTCTTGTAGACGGGCAGTGTCTGGCCCACCGGTGCGGTCTGGTCGTTCTCGAAGGTGGCCACGATCCGGCCGTCCGGCAACTGGGCCGACTTCGGGTAGAGCACGCACGGGCTCTTGTTGCAGGCGGCGGTGTTGGTCGCCGTATACAGATTGGCGGGACTCGGCTGATAGGCCGACGCGCTTGTCGCGGAGGCGATGGCGAATGCCACGCCTGTGCCGAAGGCTGTCGCCCACGCGAAAGCCTTTCGCACCCAGGATCTTGTCAACGGCTTTCCTTTCACCGGGAGGGGGTCCGGGCAGGAAGCCAGTATTCGCAGCGGACATGGCAATGTCACCGCCGCGTTTCGAAAGTGTTTCGCGGAATGGGGAGTTACGTGGTATTGACGCGTCTCCGCACGGACGTCGAAGTCCGCAGTACGAGTTCCGTCGCCAGCTCGATGCGCGGGGAGACGGGCGGCCGGCCCTGGGCCAGTTCCAGGAGCACCCGGGTCGCCTCGCGGCCCAGTTCCTCGAAGGGCTGGCGTACGGCGCTCAGGGGCGGGCAGGCCATCGCCGCGACGAGTGTGTCGTCGAAGGACATCACCGCGAGGTCGTCCGGTACCGCCAGGCCATGCTGCCGGGCGGCCTCCAGCACGCCGAGCGCCTGTGCGTCGCTGGCCGCGAAGACGGCGGTGGGCGGGTCGTCGGCGTGCAGGATCTGGGCGCCGGTGGCGAGCGCCTCCGCGTAGTCGAAGTCGGTGGAGCGGACGATCGTCGGGTCGTAGGCGATCCCGGCCTCCTCCAGCGCGGCCCGGTAGCCGTGCACGCGTGCGGCCCCGGCCAGGGAGTGGGAGCGGCCCGCGACCATGCCGATCCGGGTGTGGCCGAGGTCCAGCAGGTGCTGTACGGCGTCGCGGGCGCCGCTCCAGTTCGTCACGCCGATGCTGGGGATGTCCTCGGAGGGTGCGCTGAGCGGGTCGATCAGGACCACCGGGAGGCGTTGTTCGACAATGCGGCGCTGGTCTTCCTCGGACAGCATCGAGATCACGATGACGATGCCCGCGGCGCCGAGCGCGACGCACTGCTCCAGCCATCCGGAGATCGACCGGCGGCTCGTGGTGCCGGTGACCACGTCGATGCCGAGTTCTCCAGCCGCGTCCACGATGCCGCGGACCACCTCCAGCGTGTACGGCCCGGACAGGTCACGGAACACCGCGATGATCTGCCGGGGTGTCGCGGGGTCCCGCTCCCAGGGCCGGACGAAGCCGTGCCGCGCGAGGAGTTCCTCGACCCGCTCGCGCGTCCGCGCGCCGACGTCCCGGCGCCGGTGCACCACCTTGGACACCGTGCTGAGCGAGACGCCCGCCTCGGTGGCGATGCTCGTGAGGAGGCCGTACTGCGCCTCCAGTTGCCCCTTGCCGCGACCTGTCACCCGATGCCCGTTCCGCTCGCCGAACACCGATGCGCCGGACCGCATCGCGTAGCTGGCCTGTAACTTTGCCGCAAGGTAACGGGGCGCGGGCCGTGGAGGCAATACCGGTGCACGGCGTCTCGTACGGTTCGGCCTGCGGGGACGGCCCGGGCCGTCCGGTGTGCCGATCACCTCCTGTGCGCGACGCCCCGGTCAGTCGGCGATGTCGGCGCCCGGCTCCCGCTCCGTAGCCGACGCGTGGTTCGCGGCCACGTGTCCGAACACCGCCGAGGCGGCGATGCTGGCCCCCGCGCCCAGGTACTTGCGCCCCATCACCGACGCGGTGCAGTTGCCCGTGGCGTAGAGCCCGTCGACCGGATTCCCCTCGGTGTCGAGCACCCGGGCGAGCTCGTCGCAGAGGATTCCCCCGCTGGTGCCGATGTCTCCCGGGTACAGGGCGACCGCGTAGAACGGCGGCTTCGAAACGGGCCCCAGGCAGGGGTTCGGGGCATGGGTGGGGTCGCCGTAGAACCGTTCGTGGTCGCCCTCTCCCCGGTGGAAGTCCTCGTCGACGCCCCGCGCCGCGAACGTGTTGAACCGCTCGACGGTCTTGAGGAGTCCGCCGGCGTCGATTCCGCACTGCCCGGCGAGGTCCTCCAGACTGTCGGCGCGCTTCATCGCGCCGCTGGTGATCCACTCCTTCGGTGTGCGGCCGGGGGGAGACATCCCGAACGGGTAGTGGCCGCGGTGCCGGGAGTCGACGACGAGCCAGGACGGGACGGCGCCTCCCAACTCCCGGTCGCGTGCGTACATCTGCTGACCGGCCTCCTGGTAGGCGACCGCCTCGTTGAAATAGCGGCGGCCCTCCGCGTCGACGATGATCGAGCCCGGCCTGGTGCGTTCGGACATGCACATGTTGGGGGTGCCGTCGGGCATGATCCACGAGGGCATCCACCACGCCTCGTCCAGCATGTCCGTCGCCGCCCCGTGCGCCATGGCGATCCGGATCGCCTCGCCGGTGTCGCCCGGGTTGGCCGAGGTCCACCGGTCGCTCGTGGGCCGGCCTCCCGCGTGCTCGGCGCGCATCTCCTTGTTGCGGGCGAAGCCCCCCGCGGCGAGCAGCACGCCGTCCCGTGCCCGGATCCGGAGGTCACGACCGCCCCGGTGGACGACGGCGCCGACGACCCGCCCGTCCTCCAGCACGAGGTCGGTCAGGGCGGAGCCGAGCCAGATGGTGGCGTCCTGTCGTAACAGGATCTGGAGCAGGCGGGCGGACAGGGCCACCCCGTTCGTCACGAGCCGCTGCCCGCGGATGCGGCCGAGCGCGGTACGCAGGCCCGCCCTGGCCAGGACGGTCAGTCCGACCCGGGTCCGCATCAGGGTCAGGCGTGACGCCTCACCGGTGTAGACGGCGAGGCCTCCCGCGAACCCGGGGCGGATCCGGTCCTGCCACGCCCCGAGCTGTTTCTTGTCGAAGACCTTGGCCTCGACGGACCTGCCGCGCGCCGAGCCGCCCTCGCAGCCCCGGACGCCGGAGTAGTAGTCGCTGTAGCCCTCGCAGCGCCGGAGTTCGAGGCCTTCGGACTCCAGGAAGTCGACCATCTCGGAGCCGGCGCGGACGTAGGCCTGCCTGCGGGCGGGCGACGACGCCGGGCCCGCGTCACCGACGACGGTGGCGAAGTACCTGAGCGCGGCGTCGGCCGAGTCGGGAACTCCCTCGCGTCGCATGAGCGGGTTGTCGGGAAGCCACATCACACCGCCCGACATGCAGGTCGACCCGCCGAACCGGTCGGTCTTCTCCACGACGAGAACGTCCTTGCCGAGTGCGCGTGCCCGGATCGCTCCGGTGACGCCCGCACCGCTGCCCACCACCAAGAAGTCGGTCGAGTGGTCCCAGTCGCTCATCGGCCTGTCTCCCTCCGCGTTCCGGCGCGGCAGCCCCTGACCGGGTGCCGACAGGTGAGCCACACCGTAGGTTCGGGGACGGGCTTCGGCGTTCGTACTCCCGGTGAGTGGAACGGCACCCCGTCGCCCTCAACTGCGCCCGGACCGTGGTCACTTCGGTGTCGGCGCCCCGGTGGTCACCGGCGCCTGCCACAGCGCGACGATCGCGTCGACAAGACCGTCGGCGGTGTCGTGCCAGGTGGACCGGGTGGTGGGGGTGTCGTCGGCGAGGGCCCGTTCCCTTTCGACGGACATCTGCACGATCAAGTGCCGGGTCATCACGGCGCGATCGGTATGCACCCCCGCGGGCAGGACGGGCACACAGCGGGTCACACCGTCCTCCAGTTTCCGCAGCGACGGGGAGGCTCCGAAGAACTCCTCCTCCGTGAGCGCGTAGAGGGCGGGGTCGGCCGAGACCTGCGCGATGAACCGGGCGTACCAGCTCGGACGCCCGAGTGCCGCCAGGTGCCGGGTGACCGGGCGCACCGAACAGTCCACCCAGTCCCGCAGGTCGGTGGAGTCCCCGATGTCGGCCAGCATGCCCACGCGAATGTTCTCGATCTCCTCCGCGTGTCTTCGGACGATGGCCCGCACCAGGTCGGCCTTGGTGCCGAAGTGGTAGCCGACCGCGGTGTTGTTGCCCTGCCCCGCGGCCTCGCTGATCCGGCGGTTGGACATCGCATGCACCCCGTGCTCGGCGAACAGCCGCTCCGCCGTGTCCAGGAGCGCTTTCCGTGTCGCTCTGACCTGTTCGTCCCGCCGCGCGCTGTCGGCCATCGTCACCACCGCCGTTCCGGGACATGGCGCCGCCCCGCGACGACTTGTCCCGTTGGTCCGACGCGCCTAGGTCGTGTCCGCAAAGTCCCGTCGTCCGCCCGGAGGGCGGGCCCCGCGGCGTCCGGCGCGTGCTCTGGGGGTCCCCCCGGCCGGAGGCTGGGGGAGTGCCGGGCGGAAGCCCTCGTACTGGACGTACTTGGGCTTTCGCCCGGTGCGGCGAG
>Ga0307511_10001611_pt1 | contig 23937 bp, 26 predicted proteins | sample 13_EM_MG_FD_200266 | JGI IMG/M metagenome (GOLD analysis project Ga0307511, IMG submission 200266) | Populus trichocarpa ectomycorrhiza microbial communities from riparian zone in the Pacific Northwest, United States - 13_EM | ecosystem: Host-associated > Plants > Roots > Unclassified | place... | reverse complement strand
CTATAGAGCTCTCAACCGTCATACAATACCGAACAAGTATCCTCTAGCATGCATCAGTGAGCTACTTGACAAAACTCGGGGAGGAAAATCGTTTCCCACTTAGACCTAAAAAACGGATACAACCTTATCCGAATTGCAGCAGGAGATGGGTGGAAGATAGCCTTCTGTACTAAGAAGGGTTTATACGAGTATACAGTCATACCATTCGGACTGACTAATGCCCTTGCCACATTTCGGAAAACGATGGATACTATCATCAACGACATGTAAGGATGTAGTTGGTTCCTCGACGATATCCTAATCTATGGAGGAGATTCCGAAGAGGAACACCAGCAACTGGTAGAACAAGTCCTCCAACAATGTATCAAGCACGGTTTAGCAGTTAACCTCACTAAATCCAAATTCCATGTTCCAGAAACATTCTTTCTAGGACACATCATCAATAGGCAGCAAGTTCAAATAGACCCAACCAAACTCAAAGCTATGTCCAAATGGCCTACTCCCACAAAGAGGAAAGAAGTCCAAGCCTTCCTAGGCTTTGCCAACTATTATCGACGATTTATTGCTAATTACAGTAGTAAAGTAAGACAACTAATTAACCTCAGTCGACATGTACCATTCTCATTGGGACAAGCTCAGCAACAATCGTTCGATGAACTCAAGCAACTATTCCTTTCCACACCCATCCTCACACAGTTCGATAGATACATCGAGACCATAATGTAAACTAACACCAGGTAGGAAACCATCTTGGGTATTCTATCACAATATCACATCATCAATGGAGTAAGGCAACTACACCCCACTGAGTACCATGCTCAAACCGTCGATGCTACTCAACGCAACTGGCCTATACATGATATGGAGCTGTTTGCTATTGTATATAGTTTCCATAAGTGGAGAGACTGGTTAGTCGGAGTACCTGTGAATATCTATACAGAATATCAAGGGTTACAATACTTCAATATGAAGGAGAAGCTCAACTCCCAACAAGCCTCCTGTTACCTCAAAATGTCCTAATTCATCTACCATATCCATTACCGACCTGGATCAAACATGGGCAAGGTAGATGGCTAGTCTAGACGTTTAGGGGAAGAGAAATCAAGTATGGAAGCCAGATTTTTTGATGAAGGACAATTGCTAGACCTTGAACAAGACGATGCAGAGGAAGGAGGAGATGCAGATGATGTGGAACTAGATGCAATCGATGTTGCAAGTTGGGAAAAGAATAATGGACTATGGATAGTACCCGAAGAACATAAGTTGGAAGTACTGAGACAGCACCATGATAGTCAAGTGGCAGGACATTGAGGAAGACACAGAACTTAAGAGCTAATCTCAGGGAACTTCGTGTAGGACAAATGGAAAGAAGATATTGTAAGGTATGTAGCACGATGTGCTAAGTGTCAAAAAGCAAATGCAGATAGGCATAGCAGGCAAACGAAATTGGTACCAATGCCCACTGGTGAACGCCCCTTGGAAGAAATTGCTATGGCCTTTGTTGGAGAGCTACCAGAATCCGAAGGCTTCAATGCTATACTCGTTATTACAGACTAGTTTACTAAAATTCAAGACTAGATACAGGCTAAGATAACATGGACAACAGAGGATTTAACCAATGTCTATAGTACCGAGATATGGAGGCTATATAGACTACTAAGACATATTACCTCCCACTAAGGCCCTCAGTTTGGCTCAAGATTCCTTAGAGAACTTAATAGGAGGCTCAACATACGTCTATGCCTCTGTACTGTCTATCACCCGCAAACTGATGGCCTCAGTGAACGAGCTATCCAGACCCTCAAACAATAACTCCATGTCTTCTACTATGATAGATAAAAACGTTGGGAAACTTGACTGGCACTTGCCGAGTTTGCTTATAATATGACAACCCATTCTACCCATCAATATTCCCCCTACCGTAGCCTATATGGCTGGGACTCTCGCACCATTCATGTCGACAATGACTATGAACTCTCCTCTCCCGCCACCGAAGAATGGCTGGACCGAATAACAACAGTCCACAACCAGATCCACCACACCCTCAAGCAAATCCACATCAAAAGAAGTGCTGTTCAAATTGAAAAGGCCGGCAAGTTTGCTGTTAATGACTGGGTCTTGGTTGACCAACGCAACCGCAAAGTAAAAGCTGAGAATAACCGTTCCCTTACCAATAAGTGGATAGGGCCTTACAAAGTCATCGTGACTATTGGAACCCATCCATATAGGTTAGAAGTACCAGAAGGAACTCGGTGGCATAATATCATTCATACAACTCTCCTCAAACCATTACAGATACGAGACGACACACAAGACATGGACGAGGATGAGCATAATGAGATATACGAGGTCGAGACCATCCTAAACTCCAGGAAATACATAGGAGTTGTCAAATACTGGATACGATGGAAGGGTTATGAGGAATTGGAAGACACTTAGGAAGAATTCGAAAGGTTGGGCAATTGTCCAGAGAAGCTCAAACAGTATCGTGAGAAGTTCCCCAATAAGCCATAAGATTAACGAGATGTCTGAGGTTCAGACCAATGTCAAGTTTAGATCTTACGAAATACATGGTACCTTTTATCCTCCCTACTTGTCGCCTTTTCCCACTCTGTTTTTTGGCAAGAGGATAAGTTTTTAACAGCCATGGCAGGCATGTATAGGGTATACCGGTGTTGTGGGACTCCAGATACTGGGGATTGTTAATATCTTAACACAGTGTTAGTACCTTCCTACCGAAGTTACCTAAGGTTTTACTAAAACCAATCTAGTCTTTCGGATAGTGTATTCAGGCGAGGACGCCTGCGTCTAAATAGGTAGTAATGTTATGGCTCAGGTAAGATACCTCCGCTAGAGCGTGGTAACCAGCTTCCTACTGTATCGTAAGAGACTGGTAACAAAGTGTACCAATCACCCCGTAGGCATGTGCGGATAAGTGCGTCAATGACGTCATTATGGGAACTGGAATAAGAAAGCATGTACTGTTAGAATTGGCCTAATCGATGTTATCTTTCTGATATATTTCTGTTATATTGTAAAAAATGTCATTCAGATGTTTTTATACATTGTATTACAAGTTTAGCTCATGTATGTCAGGCTGTGTACATTGTGTTGCAACACAGCCTACCTTACCTATGTATGTCAGACTGCAGCATTCCTAATTTGGAAGTAACTTCCCCGTTAGGCAACTACTGATGACAGGTCTACTTCCCTTGTTAGAACGTCTCGTCCAGATCGGATAAACAGTTGTTAGATCAAGGCTTCTATATAAGTCGACGCTTTTAGATAGTTAACACAGGAAGACCCAAGCGGTGTTCTAAGTCTCATACAGCTTTACTCTAAAAGAGTCCACTCCTATACCCGAGTTGTAACTTTGTTCATTCTTCCTCCCACCTATCTGTTATATCTCTAGAGTATTTATATTGTTTACAGCTCACCTGTAACGGAACATAGGGGAATAACGGTGCTAAGACACATTGAGGAAGTCACTATTATAATAAGTTGCTTAAAGTACGGTAGAGGGTTGGAGAAGAGGATCTTGGAATAGTTAGTGGAGGGAGGAGCGTGGGGCAATGTAGGCACAACACAGCACAAACATGAGTAGGGGCATTATAGATTCAGGATGCACAGGGTGCTGACGAGGGGATGGTTGAGATCATGGGCAACAGAAGAACATTGGGGATGCCTATTGGATCACAGTGCAGTAGGGCCTCAAGTCACACTCAAGGACAGGAGCAGAGATTGATAAAGTAGACAGATTGGAAGAAAGTAATAGATTATATAGAAAGAGAAGTCATAATGAAATTAGGACTAGTAGAAGCTGAATAGGCATTCGCACATGAGGACGACTAGGGAGGGGTGACAACAATGATGGAAACGGAGTAGACAAGCTTGATGAGCGTGTATGTACGAGGTCCATGTGATGGGGGAAGCAAGAATTCAAGCTACGCAGGGAGAAAGGCAGGAAGGACAAGCAAGTGAGGAAAGGCTTCAAGAGAAACATTACGGAAGCTAAAGTGGAATGCTCTGAAAGTTGGGACCAGTAGGAGAGAGACATGTGGAATATGGCAAGGAGAAGCCAAAACCCGTTTAATATGAGGGAGAGATGTGAGCCCTCATGATGGAGAAAGGGAGAAGTAATAAAGGTAGGTAATCATCATATTAAAGGAAAGACTTTCATTCATAGAACATATTATACATATAACCCCCTTGTACCAAGTATACCAAAGTGGGACGTGGAAACTGTACGATCCAAGTTAATGATAGATATGATATATAGAGCGCTAGAGAAGAGTACAGGGCCAGAGGGCATCTTATAGAGTCTTCTGAAGATGATTAAAAGAAGTGCAATAGCCAAGGTAATAATACAGGATGTGGGTGAGATAGCAATTAGGTGTAACCTCTACTTTCATCAGCAACGAAAAAATTTGCGTCAGGTGGGTTGGAAGTACCTGACACTCCTTAGCATAACTGCGGATTCTGACGCAACTATTGTAGACAACTTCTTCGGAGGCAAACTATGGCATTGACTGCGTCCGAACGCAAATTAGGCTGGCTAGAGCTTCACGATGTGAGACCATTTGAACTTGCATTGCTAACGCAAATTCTAAACAGACGCCGTATACAGGAAGGCTGCAACAGTATTCTCGTTAATTACGAAAGTCAAGAAATAGGTGCTTTTACAACCCGCAGGTTCGAATGGGAACTTCTACAGATCCACAGAAAAACTAGCTATAGCTGCAGGTAGCAAATCGTGCTTAAATTGTACCACTAGCACCGACATTTATGTAGTGATGCAAATATGCAATTAATATTTTCTATGCAATTCCTTTATCAATAACTATATACATAATTCTAAGCTACCACGATAACTGTAAAATAGCGAAATCTTGCGCTACCCAAACTATGTCCCCAACACCCCAATACCCAGCCATGGCTTCCGCATCCCATAGTTCCCACTACTGGCAGCAATCCCTACCTCGAAAATGATTAGCGATGCCTATAACAGGGGTGGGCTGGCAATGCTTACCTAGTGTAGTTGCTAGCGCAAGGTAGGTAGATGACGTTGGCCTAGTCACTCGCGTTGGCCTGGTGGCTCGCGGTGTCCTAGTCACTCACGCCGAGTAGGTTGCTGCCGCTGAGTATAGGGCTGCCACTGGTGAAGTGCCTAGGACTCCATAGAATAATTTATATTTGTTATGCGTCTTGATGCCAGGTGGGCACCTACCTAGAGCTGCCCCCTGCTACCAACCGCCATTGCTTGCAACAGGTGAAGTGGGAGATCACTGATGCTGGTAAAATGGGAGATCGCTGCTATCTATGAAGTGGGAGATCGCTGGGGCTGGTGAAGTGCCAACGACTCTGCTGAACAATTAATACTTATAATACCTGCGGATGCTTGGTAGACACTCACCTCAGTCTGCTACTACCAACCGCCCACGCCTTACATGCTGCCTACCTGTGGGCAAGTCACTGCCTCTGGTGCGGTCGCTGCCTGTAGTGAATTGGCTGGCATTTATTGGAGGTGTACTTGCTGGTTCAAGGCCTCCGGCTTAAGAGAAAGATTGCTTGCCTGAGGTTGTGGGTGACTACCGTACTTTCTTAAGTGAGTTGGGTGCCAGTAGTATAGTGTGACTCCTAATACATTATCGACACCCCTTGGCAGCATCCCGAGGCTAGAACTCCTACCATCAGGCATCATAGAAATAGGGAATAATAGGGGGCACTAATCCATATAAAAGTTTTGTCCATAATATGTACATATTCACCTGCGATATGCATGAACTGGCTAGATATAGAGATATTCGCCTGCAATATGAATCAATTCTATATATATATATATATATATATATTCACCCGCGTTATGCATGAACTGGCTAGATATATAGATATTCGCCTGCAATATGCGTAAATTCCATCTATTTATATGCATCTGCTATATACATGAACTGCCTAGATATAGACATATATTCGCCCCCCAAATATACACATATACATATTGACTCGTCTTATGAATAAACTCCATATGGATATATGGAGTTCATTCATGTGGTGGGTAACCACATGCATATATCTAGGCAGTTCATGTATTTCACGGGTAAATATATGTATATACATATATATATATGGCATTCATTTATATTGCACTTGAATATCTCTATATCTAGCCAGTTCATGCATATCGCTGGTGAATATGTATATATATATACACAAAACGTTTATATGGATTAGTGCTCCCTATTATTCCCTGTTTCAGTGATGCCCATTGCCAGGAGTTCTAGCCTCGAGAGGCTGGCAAGGGGTGTCGATCATGTCTTACGTGTCACACTATCCTTCTGGTACCCAAGTCACTTAAGAAAGCACCGTAGTCACCCACAACCCCAGGCAAGCAATCTTTCTCTTAAGCCAGAGGCCTTGAACCAGCAAGTACACCTCCAATAAATGCCAGCGAATTCACCACAGGCAGCGCCCGCACCAGAGGCAGTGACTTGCCCACAGGTAGGCAGCATGTAAGCCATGGGCGGTTGGTAGTATCAGACTAAGGTGAGTGTCTACCTGGCATCCGCAGGTATTACAAGTATTAATTGTTCAGCAGAGTCGTTGGCACTTCACCAGCCCCAGCGATCTCCCACTTCACCTGTGGCAAGCAATGGCGGTTGGTAGCAGGAAGCAGGTCTAGGTAGGTGCCCACCTGGCATCAGGACGCATAACAAATATTAATTATTCTACGGAGTCCCAGGCACTTCACCAGTGGCAGCCCCATACTCAGTGGCAGTGACCTACTCGGTGCGAGCGACCAGGACCATCACCAAAGAATATTTGGCGCCCTGACGCCGTGCTTTGGCGCCCGGACGCCAGGCCTTTGTACCATTGCCTCTAGTGCCCTTGGTGCCTCCAGGGCGCCAGGGCGCCACCGCCCGAGATCGCTACCTCCTGGGCGTCCAAATAGCAGCAATTCCGGGCGGAATTGCGGCGATTTTGCGCGGATTTATGGCGCCTATGGCGCCCTGTCGCCAGCGTTCTGGGACAGCGGCGTCCGGGCGCCCTCGGTCCGGACCGTGGCTTTCTAGATTGTCAGCTTGCCTCTGGGTGGCGCCGGTGGCACCTGAGGTATCAGAGGCAAGCTAGATTCTTTGCAGATGACAGCGCGAGCTACCAGGCCAACGTGAGCGACTAGGCCAGCGTCACCGACCTAGCTTGCGCCAGGGACCACCCTAGGTAAGCATTGCCAGCCCACCACTGTTGTGGGGATCGCTAATCATTTTCAAGGCAGGAATTGCCGCCAGAAGTGGGAACTATGGGATGTAGAAGCCATGGCTGGGTGTTGGGGTGTTGGGAACGCAGTTTGGGTAGCGCAAGATTTTGCTATTTTACGGTTATCATGGGAGCCTAGAATTATGTACATAGTTATTTATATAAGAATTGCATGCAAAACAGAATCTCCGCATTATGAGAATATCCTTGGGTGCTAAGGGATATATGTGATTTACCCAAATACAGTCATGCCTATTGCACTTTATAAGCTTCATAATGGCTCAGAATATTTGTTCTGGGGCTTGATACACCTGACGCACGCCATGGTTGGAGACGCACTAGACGATGTATGGTACATGTGAAGCATGCGGGATGCGAAAGGACACAGTCGGATTGACCTGACGCACATGGCGCACCAGACGCACTCCAGTGTCAGGACGCAGATTTTTTTTTGCTGATGTTGGCGAGGAAGAGTGGCGGCAGATAGAGATGGTGGTGATACCGAAGCCAGGCCAGGACACAGGGAGACAGAAGGTGTAAAGACTGTTAGTACTGCTGAACATGGTGGGGAAACTTGCAGACAAGGTGGTGGTGGTATGCCTAGGCATAGAAGCTGGCAGAGCCCCCAGAATTTAAAGCGTTATGGTATAAGAAAGCCTTCACAGGGAGAAAAGGAAGAGGTGCAATCGATTCGGCAATACTGATGGACCAACTAAGGTGGCAATCCAAAGGGGTATATAGAGAAGGGATATCAAATCTGCTTTCAACTTACTGGACAGGGACATCATGTACCGAATCCTCCAGTAATACGATGATGCGTCGGAGTAGGCAGACTACTTCTTACGACCAAGGTCCTTCAACATGAAAGAGGATGGGAGACTTATTGCCAACTCCCCTATTATCGAGGGCACACCTCAAGGGAGCCCGCTATCACCAGCTCTCTTCATAAACTACATGCCAGCCATAATGCATGAGGCAGACGAGAACCTCAGAGAGGGGAGACAAGGTAGCCACAAACGATGATAACTACGACAGGGGGGAGAGAGAGAGCCGACCTGAGAATTAGGACCTTCGTCCCACCACCATATATTGATAACAAGAATTAAATAAAAGTAGGGAGACAGGATGCTATGGACCAACAAAGTACAGACTCAAGTGGGGCAGGTCCAAGGACTGGAAGAATGGGATCCACCTCCAGGTCAACATAAACCAAAGCCGGCACTGGAAATTCAGAATACCGAAAGCAAAAGAGGGGTTTGACGGAATCAAAAGTCTCACAAAATTACCTTCGTGGGGGAAGAGAAAAGTCTTAATAGGACAACTACTCCCAATTCTAACGTGCGGATCGGAATTACACATGAAGCCATCAGAGGAAGGATCAATGCTATTGAGGCAGATGGCCAGATGGACGGTGATGAGGTACCAGGGGAGCTGCGCAAGGAAGATGTGAGACCTCGCAGGTCCCAAAGTCTTGGAGGTACTGATGAGTAGAAAACAGATCAGAATGGTGCCTTCAGTATACCGGAGATGTGAGCTGGAGCTGGAACTCCAGAGGAGAGCAGCATGTATTCTGAGGGAAGTATTGGGGGATGAGGTGATCCTGAGGTGGATGATGGGGGACTCGAAACCTCCAGGCCCGATGGAACTACTCGTCCGGGAACATAATCCAGGGTTGGCGGAAGAGGAGATTGGATACATAGATAGCTCCAGGATCAACGGGGTTGTGGGAGCGGCCACAGTAGAGAGCAGAATTCTTTTGGGGGACCTTAGCATGATAATGGATGCGGAGATAGTCTGGATAGCAGGGGCATGGGAGGAAGGTTCCCGAACAGTGGCAACCGATAGTCAAGCGGAGATACAGAGATGCCGGAACCTAGTCTCTGGGGCGCAGAGCGGGAGGTCGTGGATCAACGAGTTGATTTTTGAGGCTAGTGGGTGGAAAATAGGGGGGGGGGAGAACCCTAAGGTGGGTAAAGGGACACAGCCTGGTAGAAGGAAACGAGAAAGCAGATTCGAGGGCCCAAGATGCGGTCTCGAATGGATAGTGGTTCTCGTAACCCAGCCTAGCCACACAGGCAGGTATCAAACAAGCCTACACCCTATATGGCCGCCTTCCACGCATGAAATGGAATAGGGCCGAACTAAGGGACCTGAGATACTTACACACAGAGAGGGGCCCGATGGGCGCATGGCTCCACGACATCAAGAGGACGGATGAACCACGCTGTGGCTGCAGAGCAATCCAGAATGCGGCGCACCTAACAGAGAGCGGCGCACCTGACAGAGAGAGGGTGCGTGAAGGACAAAAAGCGGAGGTGGGAAGAGATCTGGACGGACAGAGCATTCTGTGCGAAGGTGACAGAGTTCCTCTGGGAGGAGGGCAAGAGGAGGGAGGAATGGTAACGGGAGGGAAGGGAGGCTGACTGAATCACGAAAGGAGGGATCGGAAGGGGAGGAAGGGGAGGAGAAGGGCCAACACAGGGAGAGAGAGATGCATATATAACAGAACTGGAATACCTAGGGGGAGGGGCTGGCATTCCCCTGAGGTTGGACAATCCAGCCGAGTTTCCACTCGGGTAAGCATGCCCTCATCATATTCTAAATAGCATAAATACGAGTACTGATTTACCAAAAAAAAAAAACTTTTGTTTCGTAGGATGGTAGAGGACACTGACCCATCAGCAATCTGCCACGTACAGGGCTTCGCACGCATCAGAGTGCCCCAAGATTTATGCGCCTTCGTGACAAGCAGGACTGGCAAAGCACACCGGAGAGCCCTCACCAAGACCCCCCACTGTAGACACCACCGAGTTGCAATGCCGCACCAGAGACGGCATCTCCACAAGAAAGCACGGTGAATGGCGTAGCAACGTAGGCCACACATCAACTCAGGACGCGGCCACGGACGCACTACTACCCCCCAAGTCTACCTATGCGGAGGTGAGTAGTTAACGATAGGAAGGCGAAGGCGAAGAAACCACCCAAAGCCGCAAGTCAATCACCACCACCACCACATACACAAGCGAAAAGACCAGCGGTGGTCATGAATGCGTCTCCTCTTCGCTATAAGCCGGGCACGATACGATGGCGGATCCAGGAGGAGAATAAGGGTGTGATAATAAGGGTGTGGTAGTGATAGCAATTCGGTGGTTGTTGAAAGAGCACCGACCGGAGAAGGTGGGATGCTCTCTGGTCATCTACTTGAATTCCACTAAACAGATAGAGGGATTGAGGATGGGCAAGAAGTTCTGCCGCATCACGAAATACGACTTGAACCGCGGCAGTAAAGACAAGGGCAGGGGTCCAATACGAACGGACTCACCAGCTTGATCTCTCCACAGGAACACAAGGTGGGGTGGAAGAGTGAATTTACTTTTCGGAGAGGTGGGGGTTATTATTTGTAGCCTACCGGTGTGGAGTCTCCTTTTCCTTACCTTTTTTGCGTGGGCATCTGGTCCTGTAAGATACACGGCTATCGCGGCTGAGGGTTGGATTATCCACCGGGTCACCACCTTGGGTCCGGGGATGCACGACCTCGCCATATACCAGCACTGTGCATGCGAGTAAGGAGTTGTTAGAAACCAAAAAGAATGATCAGGGACTAGATGCACAATCCCCTCAAATGTCTCACTCTGGTCCAAGGCACTTCAGGGGTCACTACCATCACGGGCACAAACCTATAACAGCGCGAGGTCGCATATCCCGCGAACCAAGATAGACCAGAACAAAGGGACAACACCAGCAAACAGACTGCGACGAACTACTCCTCCTCACACTGTCACTTTTCCCCTCCCCTCCTCCGATCCCCGGGCACGAATCCCCGCACTCACTACAGCAGACCGATCCGCCTACTCAGCAACACCGCGACATCACCCTCCAACCAGGGGGGCGGAAAATTCCACACCTCGCCCTGACCAATCAACGAACCGGACCACATCCCTTCCACGCCTCCCAGGTCCATGCCCCAATCATCATCTCCCACGCCCGCCCAAATCTAAATCAGCTAAGGCCACCGCCATCGAGACGGTCAAGGAAGTGACAACTCCCACGCACCACCCCACACACCACCAGTCGATGGGCTCGTCGTCATCTCCTACTGCACGCTCCAGCCCACAACTGGGACCCCACCGACTACGCCACCGTAAAGGCAACCAATAGCGCAGCAGCCAGGGGAGCACAGCACCTCGCATCCAACGAACACCCTCCAAACACCCGAACCTAACTGAGGACCCACAACTGACCACCCTGGACGGGTCCACAATCGTAGGGAGCCAAGAACCAGAAGACCAACAACTTGCAGAATCCATTCAAGGCTCCCCCTATTGCCCCCAGGCATCGAATATGCGGCACAGCACACCACTATTCCACCCCAAACCATCCTCCACGTCACCCACCTCCACCCACGAGTCTTGCCGAGAATCAAGGGCGAGCTCGGTCCTCTCAGACTCCGACTCCGACTCGGAAGGATCCACCGTCCCAGACACCTCCCTAGAATTCATCAGACCCAGGTGCCAGCACCCCCTCTTCCGTACGTCCAAGCATAGAACAACACACAGTAGGGGATACAACAGAGGACCCCGAGGGTGATCGCTTCCACCGAATGGAAATACGCACAGAACGCCAGTTCAGTACGGTTCGAGACCTGACCTGCGAATTACAGACCAAGATGGACCAATACCGTCGGCAGCCAGGGAGGATCGCCGAACGCTCTTCGGAGCAATGCAACGCATGTGGGAGGAACTGACCAAAGCCCAGAAGCTGCAAACGGCTATTATGACAAAACGGTGCATGGACGTCGCGGAGGAACAAATATAGGCTACAATCAACACAATGCGAGCGGCCGAAGGACAGCAGAACACAGCTAAAGGTAGCCACTTCAATGCTAAGAGATCAGGGACGATATCTACTATAGCTAACCGAGATGATACAACGCTTCCACCACAACACCCTCCCCTGCCCACCAGACCTGGCCTCAATCGGCCTCGCCACGGATGCCGAGAGGGCGGCGATAGGCCTCGCCTCTCAGGCCGAAGGGAGCATGAATTTTATCCTCACAGATTCGCAAGCGGGCTTCCAGAGCGTCCTCAACCTACGCCGGGGGGCACCGCCACGCTCAGGGATCGAAGTCGAGATCAAAGCGGCCCTGACCAAGAGAGACGCGGACGATACGGCAATCAGTTGGATCCGTAGCCAGATCAGGATACCAGGCAACGAGAGGGCGGACCCCCTAACAGCGTTCGCCTCCATCCACGGGGACATTTCGCTTGCGGAAGAGATAGCAACAGAAGGGGGTGTCAGACAGAGCTCGAAGGCGTCAAGAGCAGCATGGAGACACAACGCTGGTTTCGGGAAGAGAAGGTCGGAGTGGCACAGACACGCCCTATCGGGCTACACATGGATGCGCACCAACAAAGGACCACAATAGCAGTGGCTACACAAGGTAGGCAAGGCAGCCAGCTCCGCCTGCCCGTGCGGGCACTCAATCCAGAGCGGCGACCATATCGTGTTCGCCTGCCCACGGCTCCACAGACAAAGGGCAGACCTTCTAGGCACACGCAGCAGCTGGGAATAGCTAGGCGACCCGAATTGGAGAAAGGAGGAGGGAGACGACAGTCATAGGGACACGATCGAGGCCTTCTTCGATCACATTTACGCAGAGTTTTCATGGACAGGTTCTTTCGTTCACAGGCAGGGGATTTTTTGTTCGTTCATAAGACAGGGGTCCGTAGGAAGGAGCAGGGGTTTGGTGAGGTTTTCTTTACAGTGCGTTATTTTTGTATCGAGCTTGCGTGGGCGGGCCAGATTAACTTGGCAACCCTTGAATCCTCCCGGGTTTCCGGGGGGGTCATCATAGCCCCACGTCGGCGCTGCATATGGGTAATGAGTATGTAAGAAATATATTAAGAGAAAAGAATCAGTCTGCCTCACGCCACCCGATAGATCCACCACGTCCACCGCCTGACCCCGGGTCCCAAACAGCGAGTCTTTCACGCCCTCCAAGGCAGGCACCTCACCCCCACTCAAATACAGGGGAGGAGGGCCCTCCCGCCCCCAAACAACCACCACAACGCTGCTATCCCTGACGCCACCCCACTGCCTCCACGATGATGACACCTTCCATGCGCAATCCCTCACCCCCAATGACATACCAATAATTATATCACTGGCCCCAGCCACCGACTTATCAATCACCAACAACCTCCCCACAAACGGGGAAATAATAGTTAGTCACACAAAACCAGGAGAAGAAGCCTAGGCAGCAAGACCAGAATGCAAAATGAGGGTACGTAACTATAAAGAACTAAATAAAAACATATGAGGATTGTCTTTGGGCTCCAGCAAGTAGGTCTGGGAATGAGATGGCTGGAGGCTTGGTGATATCAGTTCCTAGAAAACATAATACCCTTGTTATATCAAAGTATTGTTTTGGACATGGGTAAAAGTCTAAAGACTTTTGGAGAAATGATGAGATGTCCTAAGACTACTATTTATTATAGGTTAGTATACTATCACATACTAGTGTAACAACCTCGACCTAATCTCTGTCACCATACTCTTGCTGGAATAGCTTCTAGAAAAATGAACTAAATAATAGCCAGTGAGATATACATGTATCACCCATATATAGAGATTCCTTAACAAGTAGTAGGAATATGTTAATAATACATGATTAGAGGAAAGAAGTGGTGCATGTGATGCTATGGTATGAAAAGGGGCCAAAAGATAATAGGAAACTGCCCTGCTCTGTTTCTTAAGTTATTGGACTCTAGACAAATTGAGATTTCTTTGTTACATTTTAGGACCTAGGGCTGGGTTATGCATTTTTCAATAGTAATAAGACTATTAGTTTAATAGTATTGGTTGGCAAGGATGAGTGCATATAGTTTTTTCAAGAACTGTTTATAGAATATATTAGCTAAATGTAGCCCTACTAACTACTATTTGTAGTTCTAGACCAAGGTAGTATCATGTTAGAAGAATTCATAGATATGCTACTGACTGTTAGCAAGCTTGAGCCCTCTTGTAATAATACCGACTAACATAAAGCAACCTGAGTTGGTTCAAACCAATACAAAATCATTCTGCCCACCCTTCCACTTTCCTTTGTAGTACCTTACAAATCAAAGACATTATTAGCCCAGACGTTCCTTATGCTAGATCTACAACCTCCTAAGCACTTTCTAGCTACTATATTCCAAAGCTGCTAGGGACCCACTTTTAACTCTTCACTCCAGAGCCCTCAAAACCCTACTGGAGACATGCACCCTACATGTAGCTTTAAGAGAGGTGTAATTTAAGAGAGACTATTATATTTTGACCAATACCCTCAATTCCCACAGTACGGTCCTGGCACAAGCCACTAAGGAGCAATCTAAACTTAAAACTCTATTATTATTAACACAATGTACTAACTGATTAGGTACATAGTATATCTCTGACTCTAGCAATAGGCTCTCACATTATAAACAACCTCCTACCCTACAAAGAGTTCAACTCATATGCCAAGCTAACCAGATCCTTACCTAGTATATAACTGCTTTAAAGGTGTATTAGCAATTACTTATATCAACTATATTAACAGAATATGTATATAAATATAATATCGGAGCTTAATAAGTATATTTTTATAGTAATAATTAATTAAGCATATATATGATATAGAAGGAACTTAGGAGAGTGTCAACTACCTTAGTTGTAGAAAAGTAATAAAAGTTAATAATAATAGTTAAATACTTATTTGCTTCAAAATAAGACTTTATAAATTTATGCTCAAAAAAATCAATGGAGGGAATAATAGCAACTATAGATACTGCTCTAACTATAGGCATCTATATATATGGATAAGAGAAAGCACAACTGACTTGCTTCATAAACAATACATTAAAATAGCAAAAATTAACGAATTCTAATAGAATCCACATCTTTAGCCCAAATTATGAATATTACTAGGACCTACATATACTAAACTAATAATCTAGATACAAATTGAGCTGATATATACAATTTAGTGGTATGCAGTTTTTGGGTGATATATGAGATACTGGCTCTAATAAAAAACCTCCTTAGCTGGTCATAATGTATTTTTACGGAACCTGTACTTACAAGGAATGTATTTATAGAGGTTCATTTGTATTTTTAATATCAAGTTACACTATCAGGTAGTTGTCCTCAACAATATCAAGGTGGACTACACTCTCAGTATTACACTGTTATATCACATAATTAAGCTACCTGATCTTAGCTGACTAGTGTGAACTTAATTAATCCACAAATGCAATTAATTTCTAAGTTACACTTTGGCAATTTGGTAGATAGAGAATCTCTACTCAAATTGGTTGTCACTAATAACCAGAGAATTTCCATGCTGCACCCAATAAATTTCAGGTTACTAGGCTCAGACACACTCTCCTATTGGAGATAGTGATGGAACCCTTCCCGACAACAGTACCTTAGCCACTCCAGAGCCAGTGTGATGCAAGAAATTTATAGTAGTGGATTATGCACTCACCTCCTCAAACTTTAATGATACTTTAGTATAGCTCAACAGGCTCAACAATATAAATTAACGGATAGCTACAACTTTGCCACATATAAACAAATGGTTAAGTCAATATATCTCTAACTAAGTGTTAGTAGCTAGATTGGCAAACCCCAAATAGTTGAGAAAATAAGTAGCAAAGCTAAAGCAACTAATGAGACTCAAGTTAAAGGCAGATCTACTAGGCATATTAAAAAATTCAGGATCATAAGATACCTAGAAGAGGTTAAAATAACTAAAGATCACTTTGAATACTGGCAACTCATAAGTGACCTTACTAACTATCCCGAGAACATACTACTAACTAACACTAACAATGCAAAGGCATTTACAGTGGACTATGTGATCACACAAATCCTACCAACAACACCCAATACCTACCATGTAGAGTAACTCCTCAAATGCCTACTCCCTAAAAGGAGTATATCGCGTTATCCAGGTACCATATATGATTATAATCCCTTGTATTACTAGGATACTGGGTATTACTGAGATTTGAATGCCTTCTGACACACAGGTATTTAATTGTTAAATAATTGAATTAACATACTAAAAGGCTTATTATAAATCTAGAGTTTTAGTATATATATAGAAGCTAGATGTAAGTACCAAACTAATATGAGTATTACTATATAAGGTGGTGAAAGTTGGAAGGTTAGAATTAAAGTATTTAAATAGTAGTAATTGATGTAATAGACTTGTCCCTCGAAAGGACTGGTAGGCTTCAACATACATTGTTCTTGAGGTATAATACATGTGGACTGCATATCAGAACAATCTGCCAACCATGTATAGAGATATAGTAAACTAAGTAGTGAATTATGTTAAATACTCTATATTTTGAGAGATCTAGAGATTAAACAATCTTTATGTTAGGTTTATGTGCAAGATTAGGTTACAAAATATGTGTTTACTAGTGGTAAGGCAATCTTATATGTTATGAAGGCTTGGTAGGCCTTATAAGACACAGTATAGTTAAAGACAATTATGGTACTTGTCTTGATACTACATGGAGTAAACTTGTGTAATATGAAGGTATATGTTATGCTCTAATTAAAAATATATTTATCTATTATAAAGCTCTTTAGTTAAAAGCCTGGACATCTTGACTACATTTAAACCTAAGCTAGATAATAATAGATAGCAATTAATACACATTTTGAGGGTATTTTAAATGAACATATGTGATGTTTTATCAATCATTTTAAGCCTTTATAAAAGGCTTAGTCAACTATGATGAGTAGTATTTTAATAACATAGTTACCTTCTTCTATTGATTAAGTAAGCTGACACATAATGGAAGAAATTTATTGCTTATCCTCAATTTGGTAACCTTATACAAGTACTTCTATATTTGCAGCATATCTCGAACAAGATTCTTTACTTGTCCTAACATTTACAAAACCAATACATAGCCTACCCGAAGACTACTTGATTCCAATAGCTTATGAAACATCTATTTTTACATATAATCGGGTGTATAGGTCCATACCTCTCTTCATTTTGTAGAAGGTTTGACCTGATAGCAAGTCCATATATATTCTATATGACACACGATATATGTTAAGCCCCACAAGGGCTTTAAGATCAAAAGTCTAAGATATCAATTACTAGTTTATAGAAACTTTAATTTCTACCTCATATCTTACACTACTTTATATAGTATTGCTCACTCTAGAGTAATACTAACAGATAAAACTTAGGTAAACACCTACTCTCGGGTTTAATTTGAGCCCATATTTATTGTAATTCAATGTTTTATGAATTAAATACATGCATCCTAATAGTGCGCCAGATCCCGGTAATGTGGCAGATCCCAATCTATTACTTTAATGAGGAACATATTTTCAGAATGGCTCTAATGCCTCTAGTGTCTCTCGGTGTCTCTCGGTATCTCCTGGATGTGTCCAGCTGTCTTTCAGCTGTCTCCCATGCCTCCTAGAGGCCAAACTTTCAAAGTAACGCTAGCTAGTTGGAGACGCAATAATACGCCTGGCGCCACTAAATTCCACCAAATATAAAATAAAAATATTTTGGTGATATTTTCTTGATGTTGCTAGTCAATCCAGCTAAAACCATCAACATACTTAGACTTGAATCCTATCAGCTACCCTCGCAATAAATTTAACAAGAACACAAATCTATGTTATAACCTACCTAACGACATCACATGGACTCTGGAGACTCCCAACACTAACTTGAGAAATCTAGGTTCAAGTTCCCAAATATCATCAGATAAGGAGACAGCTCCTAGGCTTAAGAACCTGGGAGGACCTTGACAACCACCATTACATAGGAGACCAAGATTACTCGGTAGAGGGGACAGGGGCCTTCTTCAGCTACATCTACAAGGAACCGAGATATGGCAGACAGGGACACCGAGGGCGACTAGTAATATCCGGATTATGTTCCATAGCTTATGTTTATTTCCACCTTCTGTCTACCACATGCATCCATTCATCCTCTTTCATTCATGTTCCGAGGAGGGCCTCAAAATATATAGAGTTCAGGTGGGACTGTAGGTTTACTTGCAAACCTTTGAGTCCAGTGGGCTTCTGTCAAGCTAGTCATTATGGCTATGTAAAAATTGAAAATTTAACGAAAGACCAAGATAGGGTGGGAGAACAAGGCAGCGAAAGATGCCCAGATGGAAGATTGAACCCTACAAGACAGGCCTCTCTTCCTAGTCACCAGGCATATCTATATAGGCATTACTTGCAAGCAAGCAGATGCACAGCCAACTGCCACTTATGCCCAGATTCTGAGCCCCAAGACCACCCACATCCACAATCTGAGCTTGAGATAGATGTGGATTAGAAAACCCTTCATGTATTTAATTTAGGCTGCGGGAGGGGCTGTAGGAAAGGATTCCTCCTATCGCTATGCATTCTTAGTATTCCTGGGAGGAATAAATCATTAAACAAAGAAACAAGAGACTGAGGGACCCCTCCTCCACCCAATGCTACTTCACTATCAACCTATTTAGATACGTCAATGATCTGGACCCTCGAGAGATGAGTAGTGTGCACCACTACTCGAGTTTTAGGGGGGCATAAATCGGCCAGATCTCCAAAAATTGAACAAAAAACTCGCCCTTTAACCTATTTAGGCAATTTTATTACCCAAATAGGTTAAACTGATCTTCAGTAATTGTTCCGAACTCTGTAGATCACCAAAAATTCAGAAAAAACTCGCCCCGTGTTGCACGATAGATGTGAGGAGTACGATGTTAAAGAAGCACTAAGGTAAGATCTTTCAGGAGGTGGTAAATACCATAATAGAAGCAGCTAAGAAGGCAAATCTCCGCAGCCCCATATGTGAACACTGGAGTATACTTGTCCCTCACCCTACCATCGCCCCATGCCACTACGTAACGTATTTTAGTACCGACATCCATTTCAATGCTATAACTAACATTTACGGCCTGCTCAGTCCTGGTTCTAACTTTTTCGCAACTTAAATTACTTATTTATCACTACTGTTAACTCTTATTATATGAATATATTATTTATAATATTGTGATGCTTGCGAATAGTTGATTGTGGGCCTATAAGAACCTGGTTTTGTAACTCCAAGAACATTGATCTGTGGGTTTATTAAAGCCAGTGAAAATCTGCCTTCCATGATCTGTGCACGGCTCAGAAATGGAAGCCTTCCGGACCTATATAAACCGGTTACATCCTTTGCTGCGGGACCCATACTCCATAGAAGTTAGTAAAAGCCATTGGGCTAGAGACTATGGAAACTACTAAAACCTGAGTCTATAAGAACCACCTAAACTATAGGGCCTATCTAAACTAGTTAAATTAATTGCGTTGGTGCATATAGAAACCAGTTCAATCTAGTGCTCCAGAGCCTATTGAAACACCTAAAATCCATTCCTCTAGAGTCCATAGAAACCTGTGAAACCCATTTCTGTGTAGTGTATGAAACCCAGCAAAAGCCATTATAACCAGGCATATGAAATCTACCAAAGCCTATTACTACAGGATCTATGAAACTCAGCAAAACCTATTAAGATGTGGCCCATTATCCCAGCTGAAATCATACTTTGTGGCCCATGTACCAACTACCGAAATGCATGCCTTCAGTGCGCAAGTGAACTAGCAAAATTACTGATGATGCATTTCCTGACTAGAGAAGATTACCTTACTTGAGGTTTGTTAGTAGGTCTGCATGGGTTAGTAGGATATGAAATCAAGTGAATATCATTGTTTTGAGTTCTATAGACATTAATGAAACCGATTGCTGTAGAGCCCACAGAAGCTAGCTAAATCCAATGCTCAAGGGCCGATGAAAACCATCTTAATCTATTGCTCCGAGGCCTGTAGAAACTAGGAAAATCCATTTGTGTGGGGACCATAATAAGCAGCAAAAACTATTGATCCATAGACAATTAAATCCTTAGAACACATTAAAATCATAGTCATTGTAACCTACCGAAACACATTCTTCTGTGACCTGTGAAACCCTGGAAACCTACAAGTATGCCATGTATGCAAACCAAGCAAACCCAAATACTACCCGAAAACCTATACAAATCACTAAAACTATTGCTATGACCTACGCAACCCAGTGAAACCGATGACTGTGAGCCTATGCAAACCGGTAAACACCTTGATCTATACCTTATGAAGGACATAGATACAGAACCTATATGGATTGCCAAAACCAATTGTTCCACGACCTGTAAACCACACCAAATCCTATTCCTATGTGAGCTACAACACCTAGCAAAATCCATGCCAATGCGACCTAGGAAATTTAGCAAAACCAACTGCACTGTGAAAGCGACACTGTCCCGTTGAAGGGACATTCTCTTGAGGCAGCGTTATTTCCAATTCTGGTAATAAACCCCTTATATCATCTACATACTGCATTGGGAAGTTAACCCTAATGTTCATGACAATCTCACTGTGGCAGCAATGTGCCCTTATGTTAGTATTATAGCCTATTCTCATGATAATCACCCTACGGTAGCTAACGAGATACTAGGGATAATAACCCTGAAGCACCAACATAACACGGGGGCAGCATTATACCCAATTCCCGTAATAATTGCACTATGGCATCGTTACAGCCAATTCTCACAATAGGCATGCTATGGTAGCTACATCTAGTTGGAACTTCTTTTGCCAGTAGCAAAAGCTACATGTTCATGGTAAGAATGGAGGCAATCTCACTGAGTTGTGGAATATGGGTTTCCCAGTGGAGGCAATTTTGTTGCATGAGAAGGATAAAAGAGCAGAACCTTGCTACAGGGAAATTGCATGTTAGTAAAAATACAAGCGCACTTAGCGATAGAACCATAGCCTACAAGTTCACCAGCACCACAGCCCCCCTGTCAATGACACAAGCACTAAAAGACCTCCAGCACCAGCCTTACTGGTAGACAGGTTGCAAGACAGGTGGCGGGACAGACATTAAGGTCAACGAAACGCAAAGGGATAGTGATCCAAGACCTAACTTAGTCCTCGAGAGAGCAAAGAGCCTCGAGATTTATAGGCAAGGGGACTGCAAGAAGGGATTCAGGGCCCGACATGGTACAAACACTACGGTATGGACACCACCATGACGCATTATGGCCACACAACATATGGAGGAAGCAACAAGAAAGCAAACGGCGGCAAGAAGTATGGTCCCAAGGGCTGCGCCAACCCACAACCAGGCTGAACAGATGCCCCGCTGGATTCACAATCACAACAAGAGGATAATATTTCCAATCTGGTAGTTGACACAATACAGGAGAATCGAGAAGTGGGCATTGCTATGGTAATCTACTTGAAGGAAATATTCAGAGCTGTAGCAACAGCTAAAGAACTCGAGTTTGAAGAGTTTCTAAGAGCCTTAGATTTAGATCTTCCAATTGATCCTGACAACTATTCATTTTAGATGAATTTATGAAAGAATCAGAAACATGAAATTTAGAAGTTCTCTGGGCAGGAATCCAATGAGAACCGGAGCACCAGCCTTAGTATAGTTACACAAAAGCTCAAGTCGAAGAGATTCCACAATCTAATTTCTATCACTAAGCCAGTGTATCACAATCACAACAGCCCTTTTCCTATCAGATCAGATTGCCCCCCCTAGAGGGATTGAAGGAGCAATACAAAAGGGTAGCCTTTTATAGCCAGGAAGTAATCATCAGGTGCAGGAATTTGGTGTTGGGGGTGCAAGCTCAGAGGGCATGGATAGAAGACGAGAAAGGGTTGGGAAGGCGGCGGGTGGGAGAGGGACAGAAATGGAGTTAATGTATGTTAAGGGATATAGCGGAATTGAAGAGGAAGAAGGGGGAGATGGACGAGTGAAGGACACGGTGATGAAGGAACAGTAGGAGTCGAGTCTAGGTCTGGCAACACTACTAGGCATCAGACAGGCATTGACATTATTTAGGAACGATTACATGAAGTATAACACAGCGGAGCTGAGGAGACTAACCGACCTCCCAACGAACAGGGGCCCTGGAGAAGCATGGCTCCTCAGGTTAGAGAGAGCAAAGAACCCGTACAGCAGTTGTGGTGAGACACAGAATGCGGCTCACCTGATAGCGTCAAGATGGGAGAAGGGGGAAAGTAGAAGGGGAGGGAGGGGAGTCACTACACATATGTATCAAAATATTGGGTTCATATAGATATCGGGTCAGCATGGCTCAGGAGTTGAACAATCCAGCTGGGTCTTAACTTAGGGATGCATGCCCATGTCATATTCCATATTATAAATATGAGTAACATATTTAACTGGAATCTAGCACATTACCGAGATCTGTCGCACTTCTGAGATGTATGTATTTAATTGTTAAAAATCGAATTATAATACAAATAGGCTCAAACTAAAACCAGAGTTTTAGTGTATAAACAAGAGCTATCTGCAAGTGCCTACCTAAGGTGAGCATTGCTATATAAAATATTGAAAAATGGAAGATAGGAATTAGAGTGTGTATGTACTAGCAATTGGTGTAGCGGGATTGTGGCCTCAGATGACTTGTGGGGCTAAATATACATTGTGCATGATGTATAGTACATGTGGCCTCGGTATCAGAACAAACCATGTAGCATGTGAAGAGATGTAGGGAACTACATAGCGAATTATATTATGAAATCCATATCCTATAGGATATCGGGAACATGAAGTCTTTCTGTAGGTATATATATAGTCATATGCCCTGGTAAAACTTACTACATGTAAGGAAACTAGTTAGAGACATTGAGGGGCCATAAGGGCACTTGTACAAGGTTACGTAATTGTTGGTAACCAATCCATTTCTCCTGATATCCACTTAGTCAGCTTCCTTGGTCCAAGGCATACGGCTACCATATTGTTACAACAATACTCTAAGTATTTACTGAAGCCTCCTATAAAGCCTTGGTACCATTTACAAGCTACCCCATACATTGAGTTAAAATACCCCCTAAAATATATAAAAATTGACATATATTTTAAACTAGCTCAGTCTAGGTTATAGGCAAGATGCCAAAGATCTTAAGTAAGATACTTTATAATAGGTAAATGTATTAGCAATAAGAGTACAGCCTCTTCCTTTATATTACACAAGTTTACTATTGGTGATATCAGCACAAGTGCACTAATTATCCTCAGCTGCACTATGTCGCATAGAGACTACCAAAGCTTCATAACATATAAGACTTACTTACCAATAGTAAATATATATGTTTGAACTTAAGTTCGCATATAAACCTGATATAAAGATTGCTTAATCCCTATATATCTCAAAATTGGTAGTTTTTAACATAATTGACTATGGTGTAAACTACATCCATTTACATGGTAGGTGGTTTGTCCTGATACTGAGTCCACAGGTACTATTAATCACGTACAATGTATATTGAGCCCTACAAGTACTCTGAGGCTAGAATTCTACCACATCAATTGCTAATATATAGATACTCCAATTCCTACCTTCTATATTTCACCACCTCATATAGCAATGCTCACTTTAGAGAGGCACTTGCAGATAGCTCCAATGTATAAACTAAAACTCTGGTTTTAATTTGAGTCTATTTGCATTATAATTCAATTTTTGAACAATTAAATACAGGCATCTCGGAAGTGTGCCAGATCCCAGTAGTACACCATCTTCCTATCAAATACTTTAAAGATTAACCAAAAAAAAAAAAAAACCCCAT
>Ga0307511_10001610_pt1 | contig 23948 bp, 26 predicted proteins | sample 13_EM_MG_FD_200266 | JGI IMG/M metagenome (GOLD analysis project Ga0307511, IMG submission 200266) | Populus trichocarpa ectomycorrhiza microbial communities from riparian zone in the Pacific Northwest, United States - 13_EM | ecosystem: Host-associated > Plants > Roots > Unclassified | place... | reverse complement strand
GCCCACACTTATCGGCTGTTAATTTTTAAAGAGCATTACTGCCTTGACTGCTGCAGCGAAGAACTGGAACCAGCCAATTCTTCATCTTTCCGGCACTCAGATTTTGTCGCGTTTACTGCCTTGCTACTGCGTTCAAAATTTGCTTACCGTCGAGAAGCGCGACTATAGCAGCCCAAAAGAATTCTTGTCAAACAAAAGTGACGCTTTTATGAATAAAAGTTGTCGCCATCGAGTCAAGGCCCTATAAATCAATGATTTAGTCATTTTCGCCCCGTGGATTGTAGGAACAATCCACGTTTTGGCGACCAACACGGCGCCAAAGCTGCGCAACGGCGGCGGCACAGCGGCCGGCGGGAAATCGCCGGCCAGGGCGGGGGGCCTTGAGACTGCCTGCCGGGCCGCCCGCCGGGTCTGCCTAGCGGTGCTTGAAGTCCGGCTTGCGCTTCTCGACGAAAGCCTTCATGCCCTCTTTCTGGTCCTCGGTGGCGAACAGGGAATGGAACATGCGCCGCTCGAACAGCATGCCTTCGGAGAGCGGCGCCTCGTAGGCCCGGTTGATCGCCTCCTTGGCCGCCATTACGGAGGGCAGGGAGAAGTCGGCAATCGCCTGGGCCGCCGCGATCGCCTCCTCCAGCAGCTTGTCGGCCGGCACGATGCGCGACACCAGCCCGGCGCGCTCGGCCTCCTGCACGTCCATCATGCGCCCGGTCAGCACCAGGTCCATCGCCTTGGCCTTGCCGACCGCGCGCGGCAGGCGCTGGGTGCCGCCGGCACCGGGAATGATGCCCAGCTTGATCTCGGGCTGGCCGAACTTGGCGTTGTCGGCGGCGATCATGATGTCGCACATCATCGCCAGCTCGCAGCCCCCGCCCAGGGCGTAGCCGGCCACCGCGGCGATCACCGGCTTGCGCACGCGCTTGATGGTCTCCCAGTTGCGGGTGATGTACTCGCCCTTGTAGACGTCCATGTAGGACCAGGTCGCCATCGCACCGATATCGGCGCCGGCGGCAAAGGCCTTTTCGCTGCCGGTGACCACCATCGCGCCGATGTTGTTGTCGGCATCGAATGCCAGCAGTGCCTCGCCAAGTTCGTCCATCAGCGCGTCGTTCAGGGCGTTGAGCTGCTTGGGACGATGCAGCGTGACCAGGCCCACCTTGCCACGGGTTTCGGTGAGAATGTTTTCGTATGCCATGGATGTCTCCGTGAGTCAGGAAAGTACCGGTGACGTTACCGGTGGATGCGGCGACGGCGGCCTGGGGCCGCCGTCGCGCTGATTGAATCGCCGCCCAGCTCGAGCATCGGCGTGGCGACAGGACGCGGCTAGAGCAGCGTCTTGGTCTGCACCACCCGGAAGCGCCCGGCGACAAAGGCGCTGTCGGTCAGCGTCGCATTGCCCGAGGGGTTCATGCCCGAGACGTGGAAGTCCGAGAACGCCGCGCTCACACCCGGCAGCGCGTCGCCGCGGAAATTCACGCACAGGGTGGTGCCGGTAACGCCAAAAGACTCCTCGGCGGCGCTGCACACCCCGGCGTCCTGGCTATGGAGCGAGGCGACGATCGCGCCGTTCTCGCGCGCCAATGCGCTGGCCCGGGTCAGCGACTCGGCCGTGCTTTCACACTCGACCAGGAACACGATCGGCCCGAACCATTCGTGCATATAGGCGTCGATGTGGTCGGCGCGCACCCGCATCACCAGCGGGCTGCGGTAATAGGCGGTCGGGTAGTTCGGGTGGCTGAGCACCTGCGAAGGCACCACCACCTCGCCGAACAGGGCCGCGCCATCGATGCGCGCGTCGTATTCATGCGGGCGCAGCGGCCCCATCTGCTCGCAGGCAGCGGTCGTGTCGTTGGTGAAGCGCTCGAACGCCTGGGTCAGGCGCTCGTCGAATTCCTCGGTGGTCACCCCGCCACCCGGGGTCTGCACCCCGGTCGCCGAAGTAAAGATGACCCGCGGCGACAGACAGGAGCGGCCGGCGCCGCGCGCCACCGCCGTGACCAGGTGCTGCAACAGACCGGGCAGGTCGTCGGTACCGTCGATCACCACCGGGTTGACCGCCGCCGTGGCGCAATACACCAGCTTGCCCTGCGCGCTGTCGATCAGCCAGGCGGCAAAGTCGTGGTTGCCGGTGTAGTCGATGATCTTCACTTCCGGGCGCGTCGCCACCACCTGGGTGATCGGGCGCACCTCGTCGTCCACCACCAGCATCACCAGATTGGGGTCGTAACCGGCTTCCTTGAGCACATGCCGCGCCACCCCGACGGTGATCGCCAGGGGCAGCACCGCGTGCGGGTGCGGCTTGATCAGCACCGCGTTGCCCGCCATCAGGCTGGCGAACAGGCCCGGATAGGCGCTCCAGTTCGGCAGGGTCGAGCAGCCGATCACCAGGCCCACGCCACGCCCGACGATGCGGAAGGTCTTCTTGATGCGCAGCGCCTGGGCGCCCTCGCCCTTTTCCCAGAGGCTGGAAGCCGGGATGCTTTTCATCTCGTTGTAAGTCAGCGCCAGGGCTTCGAGCCCGCGCTCCTGCGCCTGCGGGCCGCCGGAAGTGAACGCCTGCTCGTAGGGCAGGCCGGTGGTGTGCATGGTCGCCTGCGCCAGTTCAAAACTGCGCGTGTTGAGCTGGTGCAATATTTCCAGCAGCGCGCCGGCACGCGCGTCGGCCTCGACCCGGCTCCAGGCCTCGCCGGCGCGCTGCGCCGCGGGCATGATGGTAGCCAGGTTGGTCTTGGGGTACTGGATGCCCAGTTCAAAACCGTAGGGCGAAGTCTCGCGCCCGATGCGCTCGCCCACACCGGGCTGGTCGAGATAGAAAAAGGAGTCGCAATAGTTGCCGAACGCTTCCTTGCCCTCGGCCTCCAGCACCTCGTTGTAGTCGGCGGGCTTGTCCGGCCAGGCGCTGAACGCGCCGCGCGTGGCCGTTGCTGCCAGCGCCACTTCCAGCAGAGCCTTATGGCGCTCGAACAATTCTTGGGACATGCACTCCTCCGGCTCGATCGGGCTTTCCATGCGGCCCGACGGCGGCGCTCGCACTGTTTTGATTGGTGCCCGGCATTGACTGCGGTCCCGCTTGCAGCACGGGCCCGGCAAATTCTAGCAGGCCCCGCGTGTGCGGGGCGCGCCATGCCGGGCGCATGCGGCAATCCCGGCATGCGCACTCATGCGGCGCATGACAAAAAGCACCGCGGGCTTTGCGGTATTCTTTGCGCCATTCCTACAATCGAGACAAGCATGAGCACTTCTCCCATCCTGCTCTCCATCGCCGACGGCGTCGCCGAAATCACCTTCAACCGGCCGGACAAGCTGAACAGCTTCACCCGCGCCATGCACATCGAACTGCGCGCCGCGCTCGATACCGCCCAGGCCGACCCGAAGGTGCGCTGCCTGCTGATCACCGGCTCCGGCCGCGGCTTTTGCGCCGGCCAGGACCTGGCCGACATCGTCGACCCCGTCACCGGCAAGCCCGGCTCGGTCAGCACCACGCTGGCCGACGACTACAACCCGCTGGTGGCGCGCCTGCAGAACCTGCCGATCCCGGTGGTATGCGCGGTCAACGGGGTGGCCGCCGGCGCCGGCGCCAACCTGGCGCTGGCCTGCGACATCGTGCTGGCGGCCAAGTCCGCCTCCTTCATCCAGGCCTTCGCCAAGATCGGCCTGGTGCCGGACTCCGGCGGCAGCTACTTTCTGCCGCGCCTGATCGGCGGCGCGCGCGCCATGGCCTTGTGCATGCTGGCCGACAAGCTGCCGGCGGAGAAGGCCGAGCAGTGGGGCCTGATCTGGCGCGCGGTCGACGACGCCGCGCTGATGATAGAAGCACGCGCCCTTGCCAAACACCTGGCGGCCCAGCCCACCGCCGCGCTCGGCATGATCAAGCGCATGATCCACGCCTCCGGCGGCAACGACCTGGCGCAGCAGCTCAACCTGGAACTGGAGCTGCAGATGGACGCCTCCGCCACCCGCGACTATGTGGAAGGCGTGGGCGCCTTTCTCGAAAAGCGCGCCCCCGTGTTCCAGGGCCGCTGAGCATGGGCGAGACAAAGGCGGCCGCGCCCACCGTGGAAGAAGTCGGCGCGGCGATGATGAGCCGCGACATCACCGCGCAATGGCTGGGCATCGAACTGCTGGAAGTGCGCAGCGGCTACGCCCGCATGCAAATGACGGTGTGCAAGGAAATGGCCAACGGCCACGGCATCTGCCACGGCGGCATGATCTTCACCCTGTCGGACACCACCTTCGCCTACGCCTGCAACAGCCACAACCAGGTGGCCCTGGCCACCTCCTGCATGATCGACTTCCTGAGTCCCGGCCAGATCGGCGACGTGCTGACCGCCGAAGCGACCGAGCAGCACCTGCGCGGGCGTTTCGGGGTCTACGACATCCGCGTCACGCGGGGGGAAGGAACCCAGGGCGAACTGATCGCGGTGTTCCGCGGCAAGTCCGCCCAGTTGAAAGACCAGGTCATCCCGGCCTGAAGCGGGCCGGGGCGGCGACGCCGCCCCTCCTTGAACCTAAGCCGTTACGATCAGCAGTCCCTCCAGTTCCTCATGCTTGGTGCCGCAGAAGATGTCGCACAGGTACTGGAACTCGCCCACCTGGTCCGGCACGAAACGCACCTCGGTCGGCTTGCCGGGCATCACCACTTCGGCACGCGCATGAAATTGCGGCACCGAAAAGCCGTGCGGCACATCCTCGGAGACAATCTCCACCACCACCGGCACGCCCTTTTTCACCCGTATTTCCTTTTGCGAGAACTCGAAGCGCTTGACCGTCATCTTGATGCGTACTTCCTCCGGCGCGGCCAGGGCGGCAACGCCAACGCCGCCCAGCGCCGCCACCGCGAGCACGCCGGAGAGGCGCAGGCCGGTACGCAGCGCGCGGCGCCGCGCCGGATCATGTATTTCTCTTGCGCTCATGCGGATTTCACCACCGGCATTTCCGTGATCTCGGGCGCGCCGTAGGCGGCCTTGAGCTCGATCTCGCGGAAGCCCAGCCCGCTATAGGGCGCCTGCGGATTCCAGGCCAGCGGCGTGCGCTTGGGCTGCGAGCCGGGCGCGGGCAGGGGGAAGATCAGCGACTTGGCGGCGTGATGGGCGATGTGCCCGGTCTTGTGATGGTGTTCCTGGTGGATGTGGCCGTAGAACACGGTGAGGTTCTGGTAGGGCATGAGGATGTCCACTGCCTTGGCGCCGTCGCGCGTGGCCCAGTCCCATTGCGGCGCCAGGTCGAACAGCGGGCGGTGGGTGAAGACGACGATGCGCGCGTCCGGCTTTTGCGTCGCCAGGTCGGCCTTCAGCCAGGCGAGCTGCTCCTCGCCCAGGTTGGCGGCCGGGTCGGAGACGTTGTCGAGCGCCACGAAGTGCACGCCCTTGTAGTCGAAGCTGTAGCTGGTCTTGCCGAAGAACTCCTTGAAGGCCGCGCCGCGGTCCAGCGAGGCATCGTGTTCGCCCGGGATAAAGCGCACGTCCTTGACCTTCAGCGCGCCGATGATCTCCTTGAACTCGCGCATGCGGCGGCGCCGCTCGGCCGGGTCGTCGGTGGTGTGGGTGAGGTCGCCGGTGAACATGATGAAATCCGGCGCCGGAGACAGGGCATTGACCGAGGCGATGGCTTTTTTCAGGGTCACCTTGGCATCGGGATTGGGTTCGCCCTCGAAACCCCAATGGGTATCCGAAAGCTGCACGAAGTAGAAGTCCTGCGCGCCCTGCGCATGGGCAAAGCCGGGCAGGCCGGAAACAAAGACGGCGCCGCCCAGGCCGGCCAATTTCAGAAACTGGCGACGGTCCACGGTTGATTGGTTCATTGATAAGTCTCCTTGGGAATCGAGTGGGCCCGCCTGGCGCGTTGCCCTCTCCCTCCTACCCTAGGCCGGCCCTTTTAATTCGGGCCGGGAATAAATCCGCCGCCAACCCGGTAAGAGGTATATTGGGCCGCCACTTTCGGGCTGCCACTTTCGGGCTGCCACTTTCGTGGCCGCGATGCGCTCAGGGACGGGAATATCCGATGTTCGGTTTCGGTAGATCAGGGGAGCAAGAGCAGCGCGAACGCTTTGCGCGCCTGATCACGCCCCACATCGACGCCGCCTATAACCTGGCGCGCTGGCTGTGTGGCGACGATCAGCACGCGCAGGACATCGCGCAGGACGCGGTGCTGCGCGCCTGGCAGTACTTCGGCTCCCTGCGCGACGATGCCGGGCGCCCCTGGCTGCTGGGCATCGTGCGGCGGGTGTTTTACGACTGGCATGCAACGCAAAAAGGCCGCGCGCGCCACGAGGAGGTACTGGAGCCGGAAACCCATGAGCAGGTGGCGGACGATTCGCTGTGGGCGCAGAGCCCGGAGAGCTGGGCCAGCCGCTTCGACGATGCCGCGATGCTGAACACCGCGCTCGCCGCCCTGCCCCTGCATTACCGCGAGGCGCTGGTGCTGCGCGAACTGGAAGACCTCTCCTACAAGGAGATCGCGCGGGTCATCGACGTACCGGTGGGCACCGTGATGTCGCGCCTGGCGCGGGCGCGGGAACTGATGCTGAAGGCGCTCAAGGAACAAGGCATCACCGCTTATGAACACAACCGCTCGTGAACCCGCTTGTGAACCATCATGAACAAACCTGACGACCGCCTGCTTTCCGCGCTGATCGACGGCGAAGCCGACGAGGGCGAATTACGCGGCCTGATGGGCCCGGTGGACGCCTCCGCGCCGCTCTCCGGCTCGCTGCTGAAGCGCCACGCCATCCTGCGCGGCCTCTCCGATGCAACCCGCGAACACGCCACGCGCCACCGCGCCCCGGCGCGCCTGAAAATGCTGCCGGCCTCGGTCGGCACGGCGCCCGCCGCCACCAGGCCGCGCTCCTGGGCGGCTTGGTTCCAGCCGCGCCTGGTGGGCGCGGTGCTGGTCACCGCGATCCTGTCGATCGGCGTCACCACCCTGGTGCTGCGCGAGGACCGCACGCGCCTGCTGGAGAGCGAACTGGTCTCGCTGCAATTGCGCACCCTGATGGCACCCAATCAGGTCGACGTCGCTTCCGCCGACACCCACACGGTGAAGCCCTGGTTCAACGGGCGCATCAGCTACTCGCCGCCGGTGGAGGATTTCGCCACCCAGGGCTACCCACTGGTGGGTGGACGCCTGGAAGTGATCGGCGAGCAACCGGTCAGCACCCTGGTGTACCGCCACAAGCAGCACCTGATCAGCCTGCACGTGCTGCCCGCGCGCCTGGGTGCGCGCTACGCGGCTCTCGGCACGGCGCAGCGCGAAGGCTTCAACATCCTTACCGCGGAGCAAGGTGGGTTTGTCTACGTCGCCGTCTCGGACCTGAACGCCGCCGAGCTGGCCGACCTGCTGCGGCTGGCCAGCGCGGCGCGCTAGGGAAACACTGATTAAGTGGGCTACGCCCCCTTAACAACCCCCGATTCCAGAGCGGAGGCGAAGCCGCTTCTCACGGATTTTTGGACTTGTTCAGCGCTTCCCTAGATATTCAATACGCGCTCATCGCGCATCTATTGCGCGCTCATTGCACAAATAGCTGCGCGGCTATTGGGATAGCACCCACTTCACCAGAATGTGGGCTTCGGCCTCGGTGATGGGATTGGCGGGCATCGGCACCTGGCCCCAGGTGCCGAAGCTGCCTTCCAGCACCTTCTTCACCAGCCGGTTCTCGGCATCCGGATCACTCTTGTATTTCGCCGCCACCTGCTTGTAGGGCGGGCCGACCAGTTTGGTATCGATCTGGTGGCAGTTCAGGCAGTTCTTCTGCCTGGCGAGTTCTGCATTGGCATGGGCGCTGGCGGCGCAAACGGTCAGGACGAGCGCAGCCAGGCCGCGCGCGACGGCGGTGTTTCTCATGGAATCTCCGGATATGGGGCGCGACATGGCCCCTCTCCGGCTATACCTTTTTGGACGCGGGCCTATTCCCGCGCAGCGGCACTACGCGGCGACGCGCAGGGTCGCATCTTCGCGCTCGCGCGCCAGCATTTCCGCGATCACGCGGCGTGCATGCACCCCGCCGGCGTCGGTGCGGATCTGCACCGTCTTGCGCTCGGGAAACTGGGTGAAGCGCTGCTGCTGCGCTTCCACCACGATACGGTCTTCCTCGAAGGTGGCGGCGACTTCGGCGTGCAGCGCGCGGGTCACCTCCGGCTCGTCGATGCGGAAGTTGTGCGCCATCGACCAGAAATAGTGGGTGCTGGTGGCGGTCTCGGGGGTGACGCCGTTGAAGATGCGGATGCCCATCCGGTCCATGTAGCCGGCCTCGTCCAGGCCCTTGTCCGCGTCCTCGGCGCCGATGTAGATGCGGATCAGCCCGGGAATGAAATGGATCTCCATCCAGCGGTCGATCAGGCCGGTGAAGCCGATCGCGCGCACGTAGGTAGGCGGCGGTACGCTGCCGCGCATCCAGCGCCGCACCGTCACGCTGTCGGCGCTGCGCTCGGTGCGCATCTCCGCTTCCGAGTGCGCCGCCGGCGTGCCGCCGATGGTCTTGCCGTGGACATAGCCGACGTGCGAGAGGTCGATCAGGTTGTCGTTGATCAGCTCGTGGTTGCAGGCGATGCGGTAGTGGCTGCCCTGGTGCGCCCAGCGTGGGTCGCCGTGGCAGGCGTAATCGGGAATCAGCGCGCTGTCAGCGCGCGCGGCATCGCCCGGCCACAGCCAGAGCAGGCCGTCGCGTTCGAGAAGCGGGAAGCTCCTCACCTGCGCGCCGGGCGGGATCACGTCCTGCCCCGGCACCTTCACGCAGCGCCCGCCCGCGTCGTACACCATGCCGTGATAGCCGCAGGTGAGGAAGTCGCCCTCGACCCGCCCATGCGACAAAGGAAGATTGCGGTGGCAGCAGCGGTCTTCCAGGGCAATCGGCTTGCCGCTGGCGCCGCGAAACATCACCACCGATTCGTTCAGCAGGGTACGCGCCAGGGGCTGCGACGAGAGTTCCGCGGCAAAGCCGGCGACGTACCAGTGATTCAGGATGAACATGGCGCTCTCCTTATTGGGGTTGCAGGTTGAGATCGGTGACGACCTTCCTCCAGATCGCGCGCTGTTCCTGCACGTAGTCGGCCAGCGCTTTCGGCGAGCCGGGGCGCGGATAGACGCCGAAGTCGGCGAAGCGCGCCACCAGGTCGGGCATCTGGATCACCTTGTTGACGTCGCGGTTCACCTGCTCGACCACCGAGGCCGGCACGCCACTGGGCGCGTAGACCGCGAACCAGCCCACCGCCTCGAACCCCTTGAAAGTCTCGGCCACCGTCGGCACGGTCTCAAAGCCGGGCAGGCGCTCGCGCGAGGTCACGGCCAGGGGCCGCAGGCGCCCGGCCTTGACGTACTGGGTCAGCGCCGGCAAGCCGTCCATGGTGTAGGCGACTTCGCCGGCCAGCACCGCGCTGGTGGAGGCGGGCGAGCCGTTGTAGGGAATCACCGTGATGCGCGTGTCGCTCGCGCGCGCCAGCATCTCGCCGGTCAGGTGCGGCACCGAATTGCTCTGCGGCACGGCGAAGTTGATCTTGCCGGACTGCGCCTTCGCCTCCCTGAGCAGATCGGCCAGGGTGTTGATGTTCGAGTTCGAAGCGACCACCACCATCATCGGGCCGGTGGCCACCGCGGCGATCGGCGTGAGGTCGGTGTCGATGTTGAACTGCGGGTTCTTGTACAGGTGCGGCGTCAGGGTCAGCACGGCGGCCGGCACCAGGCCCAGGGTGTAGCTGTCGCCACTCGCCCGTGCCAGGGCCGACATGCCGGGAATGCCACCGGCGCCCGGGCGGTTGTCGACGAATACCGACTGGCTCCACATCGTGCCCAGGCGCTCGGCCATCAGGCGCGCGATCACGTCCGGCGCGGTGCCGGCGGCGTAGGGCACGATCAGCCGCACCGGCTTGGCCGGCCAGGCCTGCGCATGAACCGTGCCGCCCGATAGCGCAACACCGGCGAGGAGGGAAAGAAAGAGTCGGCGCCACGGGTGGCGGGCGGTGGGTAGCATATTGTCTCCGGATTGTTTTGTCATGCCGTCTGGCGCGGCATGTGCAAGGACTACGGCACCAAATGTAGACCGCGCCCCTGATTTCAAAAAGATGCAACAATCGGGCAGGCGATAATAATCTGGTATTCCCCATGAAACTCAACCAGCTGATCGAAATGGTCACCATCGTCGAGCGCGGCAGCCTGCGCGCGGCGGCCCGCCACCTGGACACGCCGCAGCCGGGCATCACGCGCAACATCCGCGCGCTGGAAAAGGAGATGGGCGCGCCGCTGTTCGAGCGCGCCTCCACCGGCATGGTGCTCACCCCGATGGGCCGCCTGCTGCACCGGCGCGCCAGCGTGGTGGTCAACGAGGTTCGCCGCGCCCGCGAGGACTTCGCGCAGGCCCAGGGCGACATGCGCGGCACCGTGGTGGCCGGCCTGTCGATCCTGCCGCACATCCGCCTGCTGCCGCATGCCCTGCCGCGTTTTCGCCAGCGCTACCCGAACGTGCGCCTGAAGATCATCGAAGGCCTGTATCCGGCGCTCGAAGCAGGCCTGCGCGACGGCACCGTGGACTTCTACCTCGGCGCCGCGCCGCATGGCGCCTCCGCCCCCGGCCTGCAGCGCGAGGTGATCTTCACCAACCGGCGCATCATCGTCGGGCGCAAGGGTCACCCGCTGCTGGGCGCAAAATCCCTGCGCGACCTGGCGCAGGCCGAATGGGCCACCGCCACCATCGATGCGAACGGCGAGGACGATCTCAACGAACTGTTCACGCAATACAAGATGCCGGCGCCGCGCATCATGCTGCAATGCGACTCGGGCATGTCGGTGATGGTCACGGTGATGAACAGCGACCTGCTGGTGATGCTGCCCAAGCAATGGGCCGACTTCTCGCTCACCCGCGACGTGCTCAAGGTGATCAACGTGAAGGAGAAGATGGCCGCGCCTTCGCTCGCCGTGGTGCGGCGCGCCGACCTGCCGCTCACGCCGGCGGCCGAATATTTCTGCGACCTGATGCGGCGCTACCCGGTGGAAGCCAGGCAGCCTTGAAAGCCTTCTACGGTTTGGCGTGCCCGCCCTCGGCGCGCAGGCCGATCCAGAAACCCGCCTGCCCCAGCAGCGCCGTACACAGCAGCACGCTGGCAGCCGCCAGCGCGGTGCCGTGGCCCAGGCCCACCAGCGCGGTACAGACCGCGCCCACGCCCATCTGCGAGAAGCCGTAGAGGCCGGAGGCCGAGCCGACCCGCGTGGTGTCGATCGACAGCGCCTTGCTCAGCGCCGCCGGGCTCGCCATCCCCGCGCCCAATGCGAAGGGCAGCATCAGCCCGAACACGCTGATCACGCCCATCTGGCCGGAGAGCACCACCGCCAGCAGCGTGAAGCCGCTCGCCACGCTCATGCCGTTGCCGACAATGAGCAGTTTCGTGATGTGCACGCGGCGAATCAGTTGCCGCGTCAGCGCGTTGCCGGCGGACATGCCCAGGATCAGCCCCGCGAGATAAAAGCCGACTTCATGCACCGGGCGGTGCAGCTCGTTGGAAACGATGAAGGGGGCGGCCGAGATGAAGGCGTATACGGAAGTGGTCGAGCAGCCACCGCCGATGGCAAAGCCGACGAAGGCGCGCGAGCGCAGCAACGCGCCGTAGTCGGCGGCGAGAGCCCCGACCTTGAGGGCACGCGTGGGCGTGGTGGTCTCCGGCAGCAGGCGCCAGGTGAACAGCAGGGTCAGCGCGCCCAGCCCGGCGAGCAGCACGAACACCGAGCGCCAGCCGAAATGCGCCGTGAAGGCCGAGCCGAGCAGGGGCGAGAGGCCAGGGCCGATCATCATCATCAGGTTGATCAGGGCCAGGTTGCGCACCGCCTCTTCCATGGTCGCGGTGTCGCGCACGATGGCCCGCCCCAGCGCCAGCCCGGCGCAGCCACCCAGGGCCTGGAACAGGCGCGCCGCCACCAGCGTGTGCACATCGGGCGCGAACGCCGCGCCGATCCCGGCCACCGCATACAACACCAGGCCGACCAGCAGCACCGGCCGGCGCCCCAGCGCATCGGAAAGCGGCCCGTAGATCAGTTGCCCGCCGGCCACGCCCATGATGTACAGGCTGATGGTCATCTGCATCGCCGTGATCGACGCGCCCAGGTCGCGCGCCGCATCCGGCAGCGCCGGCACGAACATGTGCATCGCCAGGGTGCCGCTGACGGTGATCAGGGCCAACAGCCAGAGCGGCGCGGTGGGTTTGAGGGAGGCGGGAGACACGGGAGGGAGGCAGTACGGGAGAGACAAGACGGGAGAAGCGGGGCGGAGCCGCGCAAGCGGCCGCGGTGCTGGAGGCTCAGGGCAGGTCGGACTCGTTACTAGCAAGGGCCGCGCCGATCTGCTCGAGTACGCGGTAGGCGGCCTGCATGTCGCGCGCCGGCACGCCCGCCAGCAGGCGTTCGCGCGCCTGCTCGACCAGGGCCTCGACCTGCGCCACCGTGGTCACGCCCTGGGGCGTGAGGTGCACGGTCTTGACGCGCCTGTCCTCCCCTTCGAGGCGCTCGATCAGGCCGGCTGTCTGCAGGCCGTCGAGCAGGCGCACCACCGAGGAGCTGTCCAGCCCGATCGAGGCGGCCAGGTCTTTCTGGCGCATCGGCGTGGTGGCGCGCGCCAGGTGCAGCAGCGGAAGCCAGGTCGCCTCGGTAAGGCCGATGGGCTGCAACTGCCGGTCGATGGCGCGACGCCACTGGCGGATCAGTTGCGCCATCAGGGGCAGGAAGTTGCGCTGCGCGGGACTGAGCTTGCCGGCGAACCGCGGGGGCGCCTGGGGGTCAGGCAGGGTTTTGGCTGCGTTCACGGTGAGAATAAATTACATATCAATCGATGATATATCAATTATATACATGCGCATCTTTCTTGTCCAATTACCCCTCGGGACAACAAAATCCGTATTCGGCAATTCACCGACCGTCCGGTTGGTTTATTATTCGTCTGGAGACAAACGCCAGCAAAAAGGAAGGCGACAATGAGCACAGCCAAGCGCTTTGCCCTGGAGACCATCGAAACCGCCAGCCGCGATGAGCTGATGGCGCTGCAACTGAAACGCCTGCAGGAATCGCTCGCCCGTACCTACGAACGCGTGCCGCACTACAAGGCCAAGTTCGACGCCGCCGGGGTCCACCCCGGCGACCTGAAGTCGCTGGCCGACCTGGCCAGATTCCCCTTCACCACCAAGGCGGACCTGCGCGACACCTACCCCTTCGGCATGTTCGCCGTGCCGATGGACCAGGTGGCCCGCATCCACGCCTCCTCCGGCACCACCGGCAAGCCCACCGTGGTGGGCTACACCAGGAACGACATCGCCATGTGGGCAAAGGTGATGGCGCGCTCGATCCGCGCGGCGGGCGCAAGGCCGGGCGACAAGGTGCACATCTCCTACGGCTACGGCCTGTTCACCGGCGGCCTGGGGGCGCACTACGGTGCCGAGGAACTGGGCGTCACGGTGATCCCTTTCGGCGGCGGGCAGACCGAGCGCCAGGTGCAACTGATGCGCGACTTCAAGCCCGAGATCATCATGGTCACGCCCTCCTACATGCTGGCGATCGCCGACGAGATGGAAAAGCAGGGCCTGGACCCGCGCGAGTCCTCGCTGCGCACCGGCATTTTCGGCGCCGAGCCCTGGACCCACCAGTTGCGCGGCGAGATCGAGAAGCGCCTGAACCTGGACGCCATCGACATCTACGGCCTGTCGGAGGTGATCGGGCCCGGCGTGGCGCAGGAGTGCGTGGAGACGAAAGACGGGCTGACCATTTGGGAGGACCACTTCTACCCCGAGGTGATCAACCCCGAGACCGGCGAGGTACTGCCCGACGGGCAGTTCGGCGAACTGGTGTTCACCTCGCTCACCAAGGAGGCGCTGCCGATCGTGCGCTACCGGACGCGCGACCTCACACGCCTGCTTCCTGGAACGGCACGCACCATGCGGCGCATGGAAAAAATCACCGGCCGCTCGGACGACATGCTGATCATCCGCGGGGTCAACGTGTTCCCCTCGCAGATCGAGGAGCTGATCCTCAAGGAAGAGCGCCTGGCGCCGCACTACGTGCTCGAAATCACCCGTCCCAGCGCGATGGACGAACTGGCGGTGCTGGTCGAGCTCAAGCCCGAGTATTCCACGGCGAACGAAGCGGACCGCAAGCGCGCCGCCGCCGCGCTGGCCAGCGCGGTGAAGAGCTACGTCGGCGTTTCCGCCGAGATCCGCGTGGTGCCGGTGGGCGCGGTGGAGCGCTCAATCGGCAAGGCGAAGCGCGTGATCGACAAGCGGCCAAAATAGTCGCACCATAAGGGGATGGACGACTTCACCCTGGCCCCCGAAATGCTGGCGCGCCTCAAGAGCGCCAGACACGTTGCCGTGCTCACCGGCGCCGGGGTCTCGGCCGAGTCCGGCGTGCCGACGTTCCGTGACGCGCAGACCGGCCTGTGGGCCAAGTTCCGCCCCGAAGACCTGGCCACGCCGGAGGCCTTCCGTCGCAACCCCAAACTGGTGTGGGACTGGTACCAGACACGCTACAACGCCGCGGCCGGGGTCGAACCCAATCCCGGACACCATGCCCTGGCGCTGATGCAGGACCTGTTCCCGGAATTCTCCCTGATCACGAAAAACGTCGACGGCCTGCACGAACGCGCCGGCAGCCGCAAGGTGATCGAGCTGCACGGCAACATCACCAAGTTCAAGTGCCTCGATTGCAGCCTGCCGCTGGACATCAGGCAAGCCGGCCACGAAAGCCCGCCGCCCTGCCCCTGCGGCAAATCGCTCTATCGGCCGGACGTGATCTGGTTCGGCGAGAACCTGCCGGTCGAGGCCCTGGATGCCGCCAAGATCGCCGCGGCCAACTGCGACGTGTTCCTTTGCATCGGCACCGCGACCGTGGTCTACCCTGCCGCCGAGCTGCCCTTCTCGGCCAAGCAGCACGGCGCGCTGGTGGTCGAGATCAACCGCGATGCCACGCCACTCACCGAGGAGGCCGACCACGTGCTGCGTGGCGCCAGCGGCAAGGTGCTGCCGGCGATCATCGATGCCCTGCAGGCACCGTAGGGCCGCCCGCCTGTCTAAGCGTACCTTGAGATCCGGTACCGCATCGGGAGGCACCTCATGGGGCCAGTCGCAATCGGCAGCCCAGACTTGCCGCTTTCTGCCGGAGGCGCCTTCAGCGCCAGCCGCAAGGAAGTGCCCGACTGCCCGCTAACGCAGCGCGGCAATGAATTCGTCGGAGTCGAAGCCGTCCTTCATGTGATGCCCCTTGACGATCAGGTAGGGCACGCCTTCGCTGCCGGTGGCGCGGAACTGGCTGGCGCAGCCGGCGTCCTTTTCGACATCGCAATCGTGATACGTGAAGCCGTACTGGCTCATCCACTGCTTGGCGGCGTTGCAGTTGGCGCACCATACCGCGCTGTAGATGACCACATCGCCGGTCTTTACCGTACCGGCCAGGGCGGTGAGCTGCTCGGCGCTGACCGGCCCGCCCATGCGTGCGGCGATACTGGAAACCGAGCCCCCGGACTTCTGCCCCAGGAACTTGTAGCCGCCCAGAACCGCGCAGACCAGCAGCAGCGCCAGGAAAGCCTTGCCCCAGATGCCGGTCCCGGTATCGGCACCGGAAGTAACGGCGGCCGCTCTCGCGGAAGCGCCGGCGGCCGGCGAGCCGGCCTTGGCGTAGGCGATACCGCAGGCGGGGCATTGCCAGTCCGGCACCTTGGCATCGGGAGGACGAATTGCCTTGCACTTGGGGCAGATGACAGCCATGAACGCAAGCCACGGCCGAGACCGCGGCTGAAAAATAGCAAGGCCCGAAGGATCGCATATTTCACCGGCAAGCGCGATGGACGCGCCGCCATCGGCCGCGCTTGTTGTCGTACGCGCCGTGGCCACGTCCAGCACCGGGCCGCCGACATTTCGCCGCGCGTTTCATTCGCCAGGAATCTTCCCCGCGCATGCGCGGGGATGGATCGGCCCCCCTCAGTCGGCGGTAATCTTCGCTTCGCTGATCACCTTGCGCCAGCGCGCCAGGTCGGTACGCAGCAGCGCGCCAAGTTGCTCCGGTGTGCTGGTCTGGATCGATAGACCCTGCGCGGCCAGTTGATCGCGTACCTCGGGCATGGCCAGCACGGCACCGACATCCTGATGCATTTTGGTGATCAGCGCAGCCGGGGTCCTGGCGGGCGCGAACAAGGCATACCAGGCATCCATCGCATCCAGAAAGTCCGCCTTTTGTTCGCGGAAGGTCGCCACTCCCGGCGCCAGGGGTGAGCGCTCGCCGGTGACGCCGAGCAGCTTGAGCTTGCCGCCCTTGACCTGTGGCAGCACCGAATGCAGGCTGCCGAACATCACCTGCACCTGCCCGCCGACCAGATCGGTGGTGGCGCCGGCGATGCCCTTGTACGGCACGTGCGTCAGGTTGACGCCGGCCTGCTGCTTGAGAAGCTCCATCGCCAGGTGGTGCGGCGTGCCGTTGCCCGGCGAGGCGTAGTTGATCTGGCCAGGCTGGCTTTTGGCGAGCGCGATCAGCCCGGCCAGGTCGTTGGCCGGCAACGAGGGATTGGCCACCATGCAGAAGTTGGCCACCGCCATTTTCATCACCGGCGCGAAGTCGGCGGCCGGATCGAAGGGCGGCTTCTTGTACAGGTTGGGCGCCATCGACAGGGTGTTGATCGCCATCAGCAGGGTATAGCCGTCCGGCTTGGCCTTGGCGACTGCATCGGCACCGATGTTGCCGCTGGCGCCGGGCTTGTTGTCCACCACCACCGCCTGCTTCCAGCGCTCGCCGAGGCGCGGGCCGACGATGCGGGCGATGATGTCGCTGCCGCTGCCGGCGGTGAAAGGCACGACCAGGGTGACCGGGCGCTCGGGATAAGCGCCTTGCGCCATCGCGGTTGCGCTCAGGCCGCATAGGACAAAGGCGGAGAACAGGCGTTTCATCTGAAGGACCATTTTTATTACCGCCTCACTTCTTCGCCGCCAGGTCGGACAGTCCGAGCAGGCCGATGGCGTTGCCGAAATAGATCTTGCGCTTGTCGCCTTCCGCCAATTGCAGGGACTCGACCGAGCGGATACCTTCGCGGATGAACATCGGGCCTTCTTCCGGGTCGAAAGGACAGTCGCTGGCGAACACCACCTTGTCGGCGCCGAAGAAGTCCAGCCCGCAGCGCAGTGCCGAGGCCGAGCCGCCCAGCACGGTGTCGCCGTAGAACATCTTGAAGTACTCCATCGGCTTTTTCTTGAGGCCCTGCAGCACCTGCGACTCGGCCGGGTCGACGCTGCGGCTGCCCAGTTGCGCCCACAGGGTCTCGGCGCGCCCTTCGAAGTAGGGCAGCATGCCACCGCAGTGGTGGGTGATCAGGCGCAGCTCGGGCAGGCGGTCGAGCAGGCCGGAGAACACGATGCGCGCCATCGCCACGCTGCTCTCGAAGGGCCAGCCCAGCACCTGCCAGATCTCGTACTTCGACTTCTCCTCGCCCGCGTAGTCGGCACGCGTGGCGGGGCGCGCCGGGTGCATCCACACCGGCAGCTTGTGCTTGTTGGTGATGCGCTCGAAGATGGCGAAGAACTCGGGATCGTCGAGCGGGCGGCTGTTCACGTTGGTGAGGATCTGGATGCCGCGCGCGCCGAGCTTCTCGATGGCGCGGTCCATCTCCTCCAGCGCCGCCTTGGGATTGTTCATCGGCAGGGAGGCAACAAAAGCCGGAAACTTGTGCGGGTACTGCCTGCACATTTCCGCCATGCCGTCGTTGGCCACGCGGGCAAATTCGGGCGACTGCTCGGGCCCGCCGAGCATCTCGGGGGCCGGCACCGAAAGGGTGAGCACCTGCTGCACCTCGGGCCATTGGTCGAGCATCTTGACGCGCGCCTCGATGTCCCAGAGCAGGCGCAGGTTGGAGACGCGCCGGATCATGCCTGGCTCCTTGCCGTGCTGTTTCACCAGCTCCAGATACGCCGGCGGCATGACATGGTTGTAGATGTCGATCTTGGTGTCCTGCATTTGTCTCTCTCCGTTTTGCTCTGCAATGCGCGATTCGCATCGCCTGGCCGGCCTGCCCGGCTGCAATGCAACCCGCGGCCCTTCCTGTTTGTGCGCGGATGATAGGAACGGCGCGACGATCGCGCCAGATGGCAAACTCGTCCCAGTGATACCTCGCTGCGATCAGCCCGCCGGATTGCGGCGGGGTTGCGGCCCCTATCTACTTCAGTTCTACTCCAGCTTGCCGCCATCGCCCATCTTGCGGGCCACGCCGCGCGCGATCAGCTGCGCGGCCTCTTCCCCGCTGTAGCCGGCCTCGCGCAGCACTTCGTCGGTATGTTCGCCCAGGCGCGGCGCCAGACGGCGGATCGACAAGGGCGTGGCGCTCCAGGTGCTGGGGATGCCGGTCATGCGTACCTTCCCTTCGCTGGGGTGATCGAAGGTCTGGAAGAAACCCACCGCCTTCAGGTGCTCGTCGTCCAGCAGGCTGTCGATGCTGCGCGAGACGGCGTGCGGGATGTCCGCGTCCTTCAGCAGTGCCAGCCATTGCGCGGTGCTCTTGCGCTCGATGATCTGGCCCAGCCAGGCGTACACCTCGGCGATGTTGGCCGAGCGCGAGGCCATGGTGGCGAACACCGGGTCATGGATCAACTCGGGCTGGCCGATCAGGTCAAAGAAGGTCTTCCAGTGCTTGTCGATATATACCAGCACGGCCAGGTAGCCGTCGCGGGTGCGGTGCGGTTTGCGGTGGACGTTGAGGATGCGCGCGTAACCCATCGGCCCTTCGGGCGGCTCGAAGCTGTGCCCGCCCAGGTGCTCGCCGAGCGAGAACTGCGCCATGGTCTCGAACATCGGTATCTCGATGGCCTGGCCCTCCCCGCCGCGCTCGCGATGGAACAGTGCCGCGGTGATCGCATTGACCACGTTCAGGCCCGTGACCCGGTCACAGAAATTGATCGGCACATAGCGGTGCTCGCCGCCGGAGGCGCGCGCCACCATATCAGGCACCGCGGTCATTGCCTGGATCAGGTCGTCGTACGCGGCACGTGCCGCGTACGGCCCTTTCTGCCCGAAGCCGAAGCAGCCGACGTAGATGATCTTCGGATTGACCGCGCGCACGTCCTCGTAGCCGAGCTTCAAACGCTGCATCGCTTGCGGGCGCACGTTGTAGACCAGCACGTCGCAGGTGGCGGCCAGCTTGAGGAAGGCCTCGCGGCCCTCGGCGTTTTTCAGGTCGATCACCGCCGAGCGCTTGTTGCGGTTGGTGTTGAGAAAAATGTTCGACATGCCCAGGGTGCGCGCGAGACTGGTGCAGCGCACCGAGTCGCCGCCGAAGTCGCCGGCATTTTGCGGCGGCGCCTCGACCTTGATCACGTCCGCCCCCATGTCGCCCAGGGTCTGGGTGGCGAAGGGACCCATCAACACGCTGGTGAGGTCGAGCACGCGCACGCCCGACAACGGGCCGGTAGCCGTGGAGCCTGCTGCCGTGGGGCCGGTGGCCGCGGGCTTGGCAGCGCCGGGTTTCGGCGCGGCTGGTTTGGTCTTTCTGGGTCCCGCCATGATGAGCTGCCTTTGCTGCGGTTGTCGTACTTACTCGGGCTGGATGCCCGCGTCCTTGATCTTGCGGCCCCAACTGGCCAACTGCACCTTGAGGAACTCGGCCATCTCTTCCGGCGAGGTGGTGGAAGGCTCGGCGCCGATCGGGATCAGCCGCTCGCGCACGTCGGGGCGCGCGTAGATCTTTTTCAGTTCGGCATTGAGCTTGTCGACGATGTCTTTCGGCAAACCCGCCGGCCCGAGCATGCCGCCCCACGAGGTCAGGTCGAAGCCGGCGAAGCCCGGCGTCTCGGCAACCGCCGGGATGTCGGGCAGAAGCGAGGAGCGCTTTTCGGTCGAGACGGCGATCGGGCGCAGCTTGCCGGCCTGCATCTGCGCGCGCCCGGCGGCGAAGTCGACGAACATGTAGGCCACCGTGCCGCCGATGATGTCGGTCATCGCCGGCGGGGTGCTCTTGTAGGGCACCGGGATGGTCTCGATTCTCGCCATGTGCGAGAGCGTGGCGCCGGCCACCTGGCCGGTACTGTTGCCATAGGCATAGGAAAGCTTGCCGGACTGCGCCTTGGCAGCCGCCACCAGCTCACTCACATTCCTGATCGGCAGCTTGGGGTCGACCACCAGCGTGAAGGGCAGGAAGATGGTGCGGCCGACCGGCGTGAAGTCCTTGATCGGATCGTAGCTGAGCTTCTTGAACAGGAAGGGGTTGGCCGAGTGAGAGGTGTTGGTGGTGAGGAACAGGGTATAGCCGTCGGGCGCGCTCTTGGCGACGAACTCGGCGGCGATCTGCGCCGAGGCACCCGGCTTGTTGTCGACCACGAAGCTGCCGCCCAGGGCCTTGGACAGTTCCTCGGCGGTGATGCGCGCGACGATGTCGGTACCGCTGCCGGCGGCGAACGGCACGACGAGTTTCACCGGGCGGGCCGGGTAAGCCTGGGCAAGCGCCTGGCTTGCATTGCCGGCGGCGGCTGTGGCGAGAATCGCCGGAATCGCGGCGGCGAGAATCCGTTTGATCATCTTGTCTCCGATTGCGGCGCCGCGCATCGGTCGCGCGGGCCCTTGTATTTGTATTGTGCCGGGCCACTATAGCGGCGGCGCCCGGCGCGCGCAAGGCATGCACCGCATCAGGCCGCCCGGTTCAGCCGGTGATGCGCAGCCTGCCGCGATAGCCCACCAGCAGGCCCAGCCCCGGCACGCCGGCTTCGACATCGAACAGGTAGTCTTCGCCTTGTTGCGACTCGCGGGTGCGTACCTGCGGATGCAGCGCGCGCGGCAGCGGCACGCCAAGCACCGAGAAGCCGCGCAGTACGAAAGCGGCCGCGCCGTTGTCCAGCTCCAGCGCGAAGCGGAAGCGGTACCAGCCGAAGGATTCGTCGAACTGTCCTGGCGCCACGGGGATCAGGCGCGAGACGAAGCGCCGCCCCGCCATCTCGCGCACCCAGCACTCGGTGCCGTCCGGCCAATCCGCGCGCTGCCCGAAGCGCACCACGCAGGGTGCATCGGTGCATGTGCGCGGCAGCCCGGCCAGCTCGGCGAGCATGCGCGCCGGCAGCGACGCACCGCGTGTCACGCTGACGGTACCGCGCAGTTCAAGCGCGCTGTCGTGCACCTCGCGCAGCAATGGCGCCATCTCGTCACAGCGGGATCCGAGCAGGCGGGAATACAGGCGCATGGGGCGCGTCGTGGTGTCGGCTGATGGCGGCGGGTCTTCGGCGTGGGATGGCACGGGCCCTGGTGCAGCAGCCCTAGCCTACCCGCGCGGCCGCGGGCCGCGCTTTATAAGCCCCTTGCGCCTCTTAAACCCCTTAGGCCGCGCGCGCCAGGTGGGCGCCCCGCGCCGGCAGCCCGGCCGGAAGCGCGCCGCCGGAAAACTGCATCACCGGGCGCGTACCCGCCGGCGCCTCGGTGGCGCGCACGATCGCTTCGATCACTTCTTCCACTGCCGTGGTCGGCAGGTCGCCGGCGGTGCGCGGCCAGTCCAGCGCCAGGGCTTCGGGGTCGAAACGGCGCGTCTGCCCGGGGCCGTGCACGTAGGTGGGTCCGGGGCGGATGATCGCCGAATCGATGTCGAGCACCGAGAGAAAGCCGTCGGCCGCGCCCTTGGCGGCGAAAAAGGCCGCGTTGGCCGCTTCGTCCGCGCCAGCCGCCGACAGGTAGACGATGCGCCCGACCTTGCCGGTGAAGGCGGCGAAGAACAGCGCGCGCGTGCCGGCCAGGTGGGCGGCGAAGGTTTCGTGGCCATGCTCGCGCAGGATGCCGGCGGCGTGCACCACCGCATCGATATCCTTGATCCAGGGGCGCCAGGACTCCGGCGTGCCGTGCAGGGCGATGTCCAGTTCCGCGTGGGTGGGCGCGAGCACGTGGTGGCCGCGCCCGGTCAGGGCTTCGCGGCTCAGGTGGCCGATGCGGCCGGAGCCGCCGAGAAGGAGGATGTTCATGAGTTGCTTCCTTTCAGTTTTCTGGCGCAGGCGTCGGTACAGACATTCGGACAGGCCGGTGCGTTCGCGACTCTTCCAATGAAGAGCCAACGCGATATTGCAAGCCGATTGCGGGCGAACCAGAGATAGAAACGGTCAAACCCGGGTTTCAATCCGGGCCATGCGGTGATCTTCCACAGCCAGCCATGGCGAGTCAGGGCGTAGGCGCGGCGGATCGCCGCCAGTCCCTTGAGCACCTCGCCCTCCGCGGTGACGGCGTGCAGCTCGCGGTCCAGCGCCCGCGCCGTGAAACCATGCGCGCCGGCGTCGAAATCCGGCGCGCTGCTGTCGATCAATTGCAGGCGGCCATCCGTGTCCCATCGCGCCATGCGCATCATCTCGGCGCGGCAGATCGCGCAGCCGTGGTCGTAGAACAGGATGAGTTGGGGAACAGGCGCAGCCATGGCGGTTTACTTGCCCAGCACCCGCTGGATCTTCACCCCGAGGCGCATCAGCTTCATCGAGGTTTCCGGCGGCAGGCTTTGCATCTCGTCGGCCCACTCGGTCAGACTTTCGAGGAATTCGAGCACCATGCGGATGCGCGCCAGGGCCTGCGTGTCCTGCGGCTGGTGCGAGGACTCATCCAGCACGCAGTCGCGCAGCACCGAAAGGGTCGGGTCGATCTCGCGGCGGCGCCGCTCTTCCATCACGATGCGGAAGATCTCCCAGATGTCGCGCGAAGTATCGAAGTGGTCGCGCCGATCGCCCATCACATGGTTGATGCGCGCCAGGCCCCAGTTCTGCAACTCCTTCAGGCTGGTGCTCACGTTCGAGCGCGCGATGTCCAGCGTGTCCGCGATGTCTTCGGCGGTGAGCGGCTTGTCGGAGAGAAACAGCAGGGCGTGAATCTGCGCCACCGTGCGGTTCACCCCCCAGCGCGAGCCCATCTCGCCCCAATGGAGCACAAAGCGGGTCATGACGGGGGTGAGTTCCATGATGGTCGGAGAGGATGAGGGAGAAGAAAGACGCCGGGATGACGGAGGGAGGTGTTGCAGTGAAGCGGATAGGAAATAAGGTATGAAGTGGAGGCTCCCGGGAATTCTGTAGGCGCTCCCGGTTGACTACATGCTGCACTTTTCTTAAATTTCTGTCAATACAGAAATAAGATAAATTTTCGACTTGGCCGAACGGTCTGTCGTTGCAGTGCAAGGCGACCCTGGGAAAGACCCCCCTTTATGCGAATTGGTTTCATTACACCTGCTCCATCCCGATATAATCCTTGCCGTTCAAGGCTTTCCGGGACACCCCGGCCTTTTCGTGGGCAATCGGCTCTCCAAAATCTATACCCGCACCGGCGATGCCGGCACCACCGGTTTGGGCGATGGCTCGCGCGTGCCGAAAGATTCGCTGCGCGTCCACGCCATGGGCGAGGTCGATGAGCTGAACTCGGTGATCGGCCTGCTGCTGTGCGAGGAACTGCCACCCGCCGCCCGCGAGGCGCTCACCGGCATCCAGCACGACCTGTTCGATCTGGGCGGCGAGTTGTGCATCCCTGGCTTCAACAATGTCACCGAGGTGCAGGTCAAGCGCCTCGAAGACCTGCTGGATGGCTACAACGCCGACCTGCCGCCGCTCAAGGACTTCATCCTCCCCGGCGGCGCCAAAAGCGCGGCGATGGCGCACCTGGCGCGCACCGTGTGCCGGCGCGCCGAGCGCAGCGTGGTGTCGCTGGCGGCCGCCGAGCCGGTTTCCGATCTGGTGCGCCAATATCTGAACCGCCTGTCCGACCTGATGTTCGTGCTCGGCCGGGTGCTGAACCGCCATGCGGGCGGCACCGACGTGCTGTGGCAGCAGGGCAAGAACAAGTAAAATAATAAAAATAACAGTAAAATCAACAACATGGCCACCAGCCCCGAACAAAATCAACGCCTCACCGAGCTCCTGGCCGCCGCCGGGCGCCGGGACGCGGGTTCGACGCCGGCCTTTGAGCAGCTTTACCAGAACACCTCCTCGAAACTGTTTGGGGTGGCGCTGCGTATATTGAGA
>Ga0307511_10001608_pt1 | contig 23953 bp, 30 predicted proteins | sample 13_EM_MG_FD_200266 | JGI IMG/M metagenome (GOLD analysis project Ga0307511, IMG submission 200266) | Populus trichocarpa ectomycorrhiza microbial communities from riparian zone in the Pacific Northwest, United States - 13_EM | ecosystem: Host-associated > Plants > Roots > Unclassified | place... | reverse complement strand
ATCTTGCCTCAGTTTTTACAAAATAACATTGAAACAACATGGACACCTAGGAAATAACCCAGGCTACAAGATGGTACCAAACCCGTGCCAAGGAGTGGGATGTGGGACGTACAAACTGTGATCGTTAAGAGGAACGATGGTGTTAATACGAACGATCAACTACTGTACTTACTTGTGGGGCCAGGCATCTCGGCAGGACCCCCTATGGGGCGCCCACAAGCAGCGAGCAATATGACTTGAAGGCGTAGAGCTGTGAGGGAGTAAACGCGACCTTTTGGTGTGTACACGGCACAATCAACATTGTTTCCGGGAGAACCTGCGCCGGATCCCAAGACCCGAGGTGCCGCCGCCACGGTTTCCCGACGCAATAGTTGTGAGCGGTACCGGTGACGCCGAACCTCTACACGTAAGTAGAAGTGCGTACTATTATATTATTATTTTGAAACGGGCCCCCGAACGCTGAAAGTCAGCCATTCCACACCAGGCTAGCTCCAACTTCCGTACACTCTTGCAATTGCCGTCATTCGATAGCCCAGCGGGTCCGTGCGCAAATCTAGTAGTAGTTTGGAACGTGCCTGTGGGCACTGGGTATTTATAATCCAGGGCCTTAGAGTCACAGTCTGACCCGCCCCTGGATCCTCAGAAAGATCGCTTTCAGTTGCCCCGACCCAATGTCAGAAGGAGCCGAGTCCGCACAAGTCAAATTTATACTGGGCGAATGGCGCCAGGCGTTCGAAAAGAGGGACCTTGACCTTATCGCGAAGCACCTGCACAAGGACTATCGCCACACCAGTTACCCGCGATCGCTTGGTGAGCCGGATCAAACCAGAGAGCAATGGCTTGAACGCTTCGCGGGTATTCTTGGCCTTTTAACTGAGAATACGGTAAGCTGCATTAACCACTGCTCGAGCCCTCTTCGCTGCGGTTAAACTCTTCCCGCAGACAACCGTCCATTCCATCATAGATACACCAGGGAAAGTCGTCGTTCACGTATGTATCCAAGTTGTTGAGTTTGACAACGCACAAACCTATGTGGTACACCTCCGCAGCTCTCCACCAAGTTGAAAACCGTGGTCGGTGTGGAGACGACCCGCGAATCAATCCTTATCGACCACATCGTCACCGACGAAGACGGCAGCCTGAAGGTCAAGCATGTCGAGGAGTTCACTGACTCCAAAAGTCATCTTGACTTTATGCAAGCAGTCGTCGCGGCGACAGCAAAGAAGTAGTAGTGTTCTTCGCATTCCTGATCACAGTGAAGTTGTATGATATGAAGGTACTGTAAGTTCGTGCAGGCTGCGATGTGGAATCAACCCTGTAAAATTACAACAATTTTTGCGTACGAATACATCGAAAACCGATCCGAAAATCCACGAGAAAACATCTAAACTACAGGAACTGACTAGATACTAAGCACTTGAGTGTCCACAAGGAGAGGGGTATATACAGAGATGGGATTAGAAACACGAGTCATCCGAAGGGAAAGGGGGAGAGTGGATCAGATCCTCTAGAATATGGGATGCCAGGAAGGAGGGAGGCTGTATGGGAAGGGAGGGAGAGGAGTAAAGAGTGAGAGAGGGGCTGGTCACGATCGCGACCTGTATGGTCGCCGCGGAGGTTCCCCAGTCGAGGACTGACTGGGCTGTTCCTCAGTGCGACGGCCCTGTACAACGTTTGCCATCGCTCCAGCAAACATAGACCGACCGCCAACGCTGAGCCGCGGCCTTACCCTGGCAGGAGGTCTCGCGACGACAGCGGTATCAGTACTGGAGTCGCTCGAGTGACCAGACCTTCCGTGCCTCCTGGTCGACGCCTCCAACTCCGCGGCTAACGCCTGCTTCACCGAGTCCGAAACCAGGTTTGTGCGGATGATCTTCCTCCCACGGTGTGTGTCGTCGTTTGGATCCACAAACTCCAACCGCCAATGCCAAGTGTGCCCTCGAAGCCGCCTCCCCTGAAGCTCATCAAACATCCTGATTGCCTCATCGATAGATTCAAAGTCGACGGTAGCATACCCGATGGATGTATACTCCACTCCGTCGATCGTCCTGCCCCTCCAACACCGGAAATACTTTGTCGAAAAGAATCCCATCGCCTCAGTCAGGTAGTCGTACGAGGGTATCCCCTCAATCATCCGGAACCAATCCGCATCCAAGTTGTCGATGACGATACGCGTGGTGGGGTTTTTACCGTCCTGGTCCGTGGGGCGGACGAAGTGCCATTCTTGAAGATTGGTCTTCTTAGGAATGCAAGCCTCCGGTTTTTCGAGCTTCCAATCCTTCCATGACTCCGGCCGACCATCAGACTTGTAGAGTTTGCAACAGTGGTAATATGTTGGGCGACGGAGTTCGAGCTTCCTGCCGCCCCGACTGCTTCCTTCACCACGATCCTCACTGTTCAAAGGCGCTCGGGCACGGATCGGATGTCGAGGACGGCTTGGAGATGGGACAGGTGGGGTGGGGACAGGTTCTTTGACTTCCTGTTCGGGCACTTCCGGGACCGGCTGCGGTTCCTCGACGAGTTCCTGAAGCCCTTCGGTGACAGATTCTTCAACTAAAAAAGTTCCATTAACACACTTCTCGAGTGGAAAAAAATCAGGAAAGTGCATACCAATCGAGTCTTCCGAAGTAGCCGTGACAGTTTCCAATGCCCCTTCCTCAAAAGCAACAACCTGCGCTTCGGCGTGATCAAGGACGTCGACGGCTTCGGACTGCTCCTCAGTGAACGGCAGGGGTCCTAAATCCTCACCCTCTTCACCCTCGTTGTCAGCCCACACCATCCCAGTGATGATCGGCGATTGGTATGGTGAATGACAACGTTCAACAGGGCTCGGAGGGCGCTCCGAGATGACTTCAGTAGCTGGTTGAACGGAGTAACCTCCTGCACATTCGAGATCGTCGTCGTCGTCGTCGCCGCCGTACTCGGATCCTTCATCTTCAGATTCGAGATCGTCCTCAAAGTCGGAGTCGAGGGTGTTTTCCGCTTCTTCCTGCTCCTCTTCCCAGCCAAATCGTTGGGAATAATCCTCGGGGTCGACCTCTGACGGGGGGGAAATGACGATGATAGGTATTTCGCCATCTGGGATCCAGGGTTCAGCATCTTGTTTCGAACCATCCTGGGAAGGGAGGTCATCCACAACTGGAGTTTCGTCCTCTTCTACGAGGATCTCCAAACCGATACCAGTAGAAGCCTTCCGGTCGACAAAAACGGGGCCCGTGATGGATTCAGTTGTTCCCGGGCCGGTAACGGGTCCGCCACAGGAGGGTGGATCCGCAGCCGAATTGTCCGAAGGGGGCAGCGTAACGGACTGTTCTTCTGCGAGAGGCTCTGCGAACGACTTGTCTTCCTCGATCAAAGCGGCCGTGACGGATTCCAACTTAGTTACGAGTTCTTCTGCCAGAATGGGAACCTTTTGCTCGGCGAGATTGGCAGTGGAGTTCGTGACGGTTGTGGAACCGTCGTCGTCGTCTTCTAGCTCGGTCTCCTGGAACTAACTGGTCAGAATGGGCGCTGCACGAAGGACCACGGTGGAAACGCACGAATCCGGCGGTGTCAGCCTCCTCGTCAGTAACGCTCTCGGGGGTGGCGGTAACATCTTTCGAATCTGATAGACGGGTCAAACAGAGTGAGGGACTGAGCGAGAGAAAAGAAGGGAGACTACTAACCATGCACGAAAGTTGATTCCACACCAGCCGTTGGGAGCGATTCGGTCAGGTGCTCCGGGGTGGCTGTAATGCTTTTGCCTGAGGCTGAATGTGTGAAAATGAGTGGGAGAGTGCGGATGCAAGGGTGAAGAAACGTCTGCGTACTGAGGGAAGAAGCATCTGACGCCGTGTCGGGTAGGGTGGTTCCATAACCAGAGTCGGCTGGAGAGGAAAGTGGGGAAACTATTGAAGGGTTAGATAGATATGAAGGGGAGAGACAAGGCAGCTCACGTTTCTTCTCGGGGTGATTTTCGATGGCGGAGAAGCCCAAGAGGCGAAGTAGGGGAGGGGAAGGGGGAGATGGCTGGTCTTGCTGTTGTTGTTCAGCTGATTAGGTGGTTAACTCGTGGTGAGGACGAGAGAGTATTTTGGGGTACTCACATGCAAGCCAGAAGGTAGGAGGGGCGGGAGGGGCGGGGGTGAAGATGGGCTCCAGAGGAGCGTGAGATCTTGGGTTGGGGATCCTAATGTTGACTGTCTGCGGAGGGGTGAGGACCTTGGTGGGGAGCAGGATTGGCTGCACATCCACAGGTTGTTCGAGTTTATCCGGAGACTCTGATTGCCGGAGCAGTGTGGCGACAAGGGGGATCACGACCAAGGGAAACCAAACCGAGATGCAGATCATGGACAGCACGTCGAAGATCCGGAGGTTGAGCAAATCACGCCAGTGAAATGGACCATGGTATTCGGGAAACTCCACAAACACTAGGGCGGGGGCCGGGGAGGTATGGTTATCGTAACGCGTGGGACAGACTTCGTGGATGATAACTTCGACGCGATCCTCGAGCGGGATCAGACACGAAGGGAGGGTTTCGGCTGGGTGGACGGCGTTGATTTCGACTGGGGTGGAGGAGAACGGTTCGACTGTGGCGGCCGCAAACACGACAGGGTAGTCTTGAGGCTTGAATGAACCGCTGGGAAGGGAGAAGACCGAAGAGATTTTCTGGTGGAAACCATGACCGAGAGACTTGAAGCGGGTTTGGACCTGCCGGGAGACCGTGAGTGGCCCCACTACTAAGTATAGCAGGAACGCCACAATCGCGGCGGGGTTGATCAACATTGTTAGCGCGCAGACGCGGAAAACACGGTTGGGGAACGCAGAAAAGGTAGGAGACGAGTGGGAGACAAGTAAAGGTCGGGGGTGTGGTCACGGTGGAAGGTAGGGTGGGAGGAGACGTGAACGGGTGGCTCGCGATTATAAAAGGGTCCACGCCACTGGTGAGCAAGGCCATGGCCCACAACCGATCACCGGCTAGATCGAAGTCCGTTGCACGGCTGACTTCAAACCCACAGGATCAATACAATCCGCCCACGGCTTCCAGCCTATCAATCTAGCCAGTTTCGGGCTGAACGTTGCAGGATAAGCGAGAAAAGATTAGATTCAGGACTTTTTCTTTCCTTGAGGAGGTCTCAAAAGGTGAGAAAGGAGACTTTGAGCGTGGTGGCTTTTTGATTGCGGAGAAACGGACCGGGCGGGCTGCCATTGTCCAAAGCCCCCCTACGAGACAGACGGACAATGAGAAGTCGTCAGCTCGACGACGGTAACTGCATCCACTCGACAGGTTTAAGCTGAATGGCGAGGTGAAGAGGTGCCGTATCCCTCAGACTTGACTGGAACGGGGTGGTACAACCCACTGGATCCAGGTTTGAGGTCACTTACGTCGCTTCAGTCTGAGAAAAGGACCCTCCGCCACGCGCTTTCGAGATGCGAGTCATGCTGTGCGAAATCGTACCTCGAAATAGAGTTCGATGCATAGGTTCGCGGAACGTGTACGACTTCAAAGCGCTGAACCACCGCCACATGGAGACCTTTGGAACGTCTCAGGGCGGATGGTCGGCCATTGAGCAGAAAAAATAATTTTTTTCATTTTCGTTGCGGAGAGAGAGAACAAATGGATTGGTACAGGCGGAGGTGAAGGGAGAGGGAAGGAGGAGCGGGGCCGGAAAGAAGCGGAGGCGGACGATCAGAGACGCGGACTGTCTACAACCCACTTTCTTTTTCGACCCGACGACCTCGACCTTACTCCTCCCTCCCTCCTAATCTCCCGAAATGGCGTCGAGAATCGCAGTGAACGCCCTCAAATCAACTGGCAAGTCTCACCACATTTCGTACCACCCGGGTCGCCCGTGAGCTGTAACTTTCCGAACAGTTGGCAGGGCCAGACCACAGACCTCCCTCGCTGCCGTCTCAAGATTCCAATCGTATGTCCCGGGTGCATAGCGTGCGACAGGCCAACTCACGCGTATTTCACACCGTTTAGACGGGGAATATCCTCCCAACCACCAGCCGAGAAGGCCTCCGAGATCATCAACAAGCTTCCGTCTTCCCCCAGCTTGGTCACTAAGACCGGCTCCGTTATTCTCGGTTCTGGTCTGGTCGCCACTGCCATCTCCCAAGAGCTCTATGTCATGAACGAAGAGACTGTGATCGCCGTCGGTTTCTTCTTGCTCATCGGATTCATCGCCAAGGCATGTGTCCAGTCAACTCGGAACCTCGCGTTCATACTAACGTGTAGCTTGCACTACAGTCCATCCGTGAACCCTACCGTGATTGGGCTGAGACCCAGATTGCCAAAATTAAGGGAGTCCTCGACGGTGCTCGTGCCGAACACACCCAGGCCGTCAAGGACCGAATCAACTCCGTTGAGCAAATGAAGGATGTCGTTTCTATCACCGAGGGTCTCTTTGCTCTTTCCAAGGTTCACACAATTCCATCCGGTTAATTGGATCCAACTTAACACCATCCCTTTAGGAAACTGCCAAACTCGAGGCCGATTCTTTCGTTCTCAAGCAAAAGGTTGCTCTTGCTTCTGAGCTCAAATCCGTCTTGGACTCTTGGGTCCGTTATGAACAGCAAGCCAAGGAGAACGAGCAGGCTGCCCTCGCGAAATCCGTCATCGAGAACGTGTTGAAGACGATCCAGGACGAAAAGACGCAAAAGGACATCCTTGCAAGCGCTGTTGCCGAGGTTGAGCGTGAGTGCCATCTTCTGATCGGAGCCTTTGTCGGACTTTTCTGCTCACCCCCGTTCCGCTCCCATTTTCTAGAGCTGGTCAAGTCGAAGGCTATCTAAGTAGAAACTCGTCGGCCGACTACACTCTGCTTAAACCATAATAGATATATTTCCACTGCCAGTGACTGTTTGCGTCGTAATTCTTTCTCCGTATTCCGTAGTAAGTAGTTTGGCTACCTGTGCCGGATCGACGCGTCTCCATGATCACAGCAACACACCGACGGCCACCCGTGGCCTTTTCCCAACCACCACCTCCCCTCTTCCCCCTTCCTCCTTGTTGACGCATTATCGGTTGATTACGACAGCCATGGATTCCGACCTTATAAAGCTCGTGAACAAGCTCCAGGACACGTTCGCCAACCTCGGTGAGCGCAAATACCAACAATTGTACGCGAGGAATTCACCATGACGGTTATACGTTTGGAAAGGTGGTGAGCTGGATATGCCACAGCTGGCCGTTGTACGTTCTCTCCCAGATGATATGTCACTGAATTCGCCTTTAATCCACTTTTGTTGTGCGAAAGGTTGGGAGCCAGTCTGCAGGAAAGTCCAGCGTCCTCGAAACGTCAGTCAGCCATCCATGGCTTTGGGATTCTCACCGCTAACCTCCTGGTTTCTGGAATGTAGGATCGTAGGTCGCGACTTCCTCCCTCGTGGTCAAGGCATCGTCACCCGTCGGCCACTCGTCCTCCAACTCATACACACACCCGCCCCTTCTCCTTCTTCCGATCCCCTATCCTCAGACACCCCCTCAATACCGACGTACACCGAATGGGGGCAATTCCTTCACGTGGACAAGCGGTTCACGGACTTCAACGAGATTCGGAAGGAGATCGAACAAGAGACGTTCAGGGTGGCTGGCCAAAATAAGGGAATCAGCAAGCTCCCGATTAATCTGCGAATCTACAGTCCTGACGTCCTGGATCTAACGTTGGTGGACTTGCCCGGGTTGACCAAGGTGGGTATTCCGCTCACAACTTCTATTTCCGGGGTTTCGGCGGCAGCTGATCCCGCCTACTGTGCCTCGTTTCTAGATCCCAGTCGGAGACCAGCCGAGCGACATTGAACGCCAAATACGGAATCTCGTTTTAGACTATATCTCCAAACCGAATTGGTTCGTATTCCCACTAACGCACAACTACGAAGTACTGTTCTGACCGACGCCTTTCCCGCTCTCAGTGTAATCCTCTCGGTTTCCGCTGCGAATGTCGACCTCGCAAACTCGGAATCGCTAAAGCTCGCTCGGTCTGTGGACCCGCAAGGCCGTCGGACTATCGGAGTTCTTACCAAGCTCGATCTCATGGATGCGGGGACAAACGCTAACGATATCCTGACCGGGCGGACATACCCCCTCAAGCTCGGTTTCATTGGCGTCGTGAATAGGAGTCAGCAGGACATCAACGCGGAGAAACCCATGACCGCGGCGCTGGAGAGCGAGAAGGAATTCTTTGCCAATCACCAGGCCTACAGGAATATAGCGCATAAGCAGGGCACCAAGTACTTGGCAAGGACGCTGAACCAGGTGAGTTCCATTTTCCTTACGTCGAGATATGGAGGGTTTCCTTAACTCTTGTAATTTCAGGTTCTTATGAACCATATTCGGGATAAGATACCAGACATGAAAGCGCGCCTCAATACACTCATGGGGCAGGCCCAACAAGAGCTCAATTCCTTCGGTGATGAAGCACTCTTTGGAGACAAAAACCAACAGGGAGCGATTGTCCTCCGCCTTATGACCCAGTTCGCTCGGGACTTCGTTTCTTCGATCGACGGCACAAGCGTTGACATTTCTACAAAGGAGCTTTCCGGAGGAGCCCGGATATACTATATCTTCAACGACGTCTTTGGAAATGCGCTGACAAATCTGGACGCGACGGCCAACCTAGGTGATCAGGACATTAGAACGGCCATTAGGAACTCTACAGGACCTAGACCGAGTTTATTCGTTCCGGAGGTCGCGTTCGATCTGTTGGTGAAGCCGCAGATTAAACTGCTTGAGTCTCCGAGTTCGAGGTGTGTGGAACTGGTATACGAGGAGCTCGTCAAGATTTGCCACAATTGCACAAGTCCGGTAAGTCTGATGTGTCATAGAGCGTCTGGTTCGCCACACTGACGATCACCTGTAGGAATTGCAACGATTCCCTAGCTTCCATGCTCGGGTTGTAGACGTTGTCTCAGAGCTGTTGAGGGAAAGGCTAGGGCCGACCTCGGATTACACTCAAAGCCTCATTGATATCCAATCCGCGTACATCAACACCAACCATCCCGCGTTCATGGTGAGCGCACAGGATGTCACCAACGCTCATATGAACTCCCCGAAGCGAAGACAGAGTCTCCCCCCTCGGGTCAATCAATCTCACCATCATCTCTGCGTTTGCCAGGGCCACTGATCTCGCGCCCTTTCTCTAGCCACAATCAGCAGAACCCTTGGGTAACGTTGGGATGGTCTCGCTCGACATGGACGACGACAGGGAATCAAACACGTCATCTACTACGACCGATAATATTCTGAGCGGGATGAATGGAGGTACTACCGGCGGGCGATCCGTTTCCAACACCCTCCATGACCGTTCCCGACTAACGAGCACCTCTGCCCCTTCAGTCAACGGAGGGTCGACCACCGTCGGGAGACACCAACACTCGCACCAGTCTACAAGAATATCAACTCCATCCACATCTTCACGCCACCACCACCACCATAGCAGCCCTCGACGCGCCGACGGAGAAAGGATTTCATCAACGTCTTCGTCAACATCTACCGCCAAGGAATCGTTCTTGAACTACTTCTTTGGTCAGAATGGGCCTGGGCCTGTGGCGGGTGCGAACATCACGAACATGCCGAGCGAGGTGCATGGCCATCTGAACCGGATAGGCGGGGCGGTTGGGAGAGATATTTCCGGACCGGATCCTATCGCCAACGCATTCACGCGGCCGAGGAACGGGCCGACTGGAGACGGGAGCGATGCCGCTTTCGACATGAAGAGCTTGGGAAAACATATTGAAGCTGTGAGTTGTAACCCTTTCCTTTCGGAGTTTCGGTTGTGGGTGCCTTTCGGACTTCTGGCACAGCGCCGCGCGGATCCCTTTACCCCTTTACGGAGTCCCCGATGGCGGGTGATGAACTTCGGAAGGTGGGAACGGCGCCGACCTTCAGGGTCCTCGCCTATCTATCGTTCATGGATCCTCCCCCGATCCCCTCCTACTATCATCATTCAATTGGTCTCTTGGATCCGTGTACCCGATCACCTTTGCGCGCAGATGCCTCATAACCGTGCCCAAAATCTGGATTACAGCGAAACGCTGACCCATTCCTTTTGTCTATAATCATGTGTTGAACTCGTCCGAACTATGGCTAACGCAGCGTCACTTCTCCCCTCATCTTCACCAGACCTCATCAGATGGCGGCCCACACCTGAGTCCTAGAGAAGAAATGGAGACCAGCTTGATTCGGTCGCTCATCACGTCATATTTCGGCATCGTCAGGCAGATGATTCAAGACTTGATCCCGAAGGCGATCATGCACTTGCTCGTGAACCACACCTCACAGCACGTTCAGGATAGGTTGGTTTGTACGTTGTATAAGCCCGAGCTGTTCTCCGAGCTGTTGCATGAGGACGAATCGCTTGTGTCAGAGAGGGCGAGGGTTAAATCATTGTTGGACGCGTATAAGGATGCGTTCAAGATTTTGTCGGAGGTGAATTTGAAGTCGGGTTGAAGGAACCGGTGAAAGAAGATATGGTGACATACCAACGCTAGCTAATGTTTTGATTTTTCCTCATTCTTGTCCGCATATTATCTTTCTCTCATAGACCTTCAACGAGCGTGTATTGTAATCCACCATTCCACTGCATCGGGGTGAGCACAGATCATCGAAGCCAACTGTTGAACTGAGGTAAAACCGCGGATCGCATTGGGACACGTATATTCCTTTCTTGTACGGGTCGGCACTTTTCATCCTACGTCTACCTATCTAGAACAAAAGTACCGACTATGTAACGGACGCTTCCGACGGTAGGTTCAGCGACAGGGGGAGGGGGCGGTCAGGAGGAGTCACTGGGGAGCGGACGCAGCCTCCCGTAACTCCTACCATTCTTCCATCCCATGTCCCAAAAGCTCCCAAGCGCCTCCAGTCCTCCGGACCAAGCCAGTAGCGGCGCGAAACGTCAGGAGTGGCCGGAAGAGGACTTCGAATCAACCGCCGACGAATGTGGCGGCTTCTATCCGGTGCGGCTTGGCGAGACTTTCGAAGATGGCCGGTTCGTCATCACGAGGAAACTCGGATGGGGCGGATTTTCGAGCGTGTGGTTGGCTAGAGACCGCAAGTACGTGTCAAAAACAGATGGTCTACTCTTGAAGGTTGAAGTTTGACAAATGGCTGACTCGAGTGGGTAGGGAGAAGCGGCACGTTGCCCTTAAGGTCCTATCATCCTACGCATCGAGGGAAATTGAAGCAGGCCTGCTCGGAGAGCGTGACGTCCTTCAAAAGATCGCGAGTGCACCGCTTCACCCCGGATTTCAGCATGTGGTTCATCTCTTGGACGAATTCACGTTCGAGAGTTTCCTCGGCCGACACACTTGTTTCGTAATGAACGTCCTTTGCTACAACGTGCCGGGTCTTCAAAGGGAAATCGACGATCTACAATTCCCCCTCGGATTTATCCTACGCCTCACGAAGCACGTCTTGAAGGGCCTGGAATATCTACATGACGTGTGCGAGGTGGTCCATTCCGGTATGTCTCGCATATATATCCCTGGCAGTGTTGTTGGCCGATCTAACCATCGGGGTAGATCTAAAACCAGCAAATCTCCTCCTCATGGCGCCGAATTTAGACGAGATCGTTATGCACGAACTATCTGAGCAACCGAGCAGGCTTTACGAGTATCCAAAGGTGTTTCGACCAAAGGATGTTCCAATTCCCCCACCCATGTCGACTCCCCTTTTCCATGTTGCGCCGGGTGAAGAGCCCGCTCCGTTACATTGGGTTATCGCGGATTTTGGGCACGGTACGTTAGCACGACGCTAGTTACGAGTGAGCTATTGAACTTGAGCATCCCACAGCTCAACTACAACAAAAGCACCTGAGTGACGTCGTACAGCCTTACGCTCTGCGCGCGCCTGAGGTTATCCTTGGCCTCGGGTGGGGTCCTCCCATCGATATATGGAGTCTCGGGTGTATGGTATTGGCCACTCCTCTCGCTCACCCTCTATACGCTTTGCTGACCATCTCCTCAAGATGTATGAATTTGCAGCTGGTCACTGGTTATTTAAACCCGAAACCCAAGATGATATATCTCGTGACGTCGTTCATCTTGCACAGATGACTCAACGTACCGGTCACGACCATGACGATGCCGCATTGAAGCGATACGAGACTCGAAAGAAGCAAACCAATCTCAGAGGCGAGGAAGCCCACCATAAGATCCTCCGTTTATTCACCTCGCTCATCTCTAGACTTGTTGAGGCGTGCTACTGCAGAGGGAGCTAAGTTGCCATCCATCGAATCCGAGTTGGACGAAGTGCTTGTCTACGAAGATAGCCCTGAAGAAGTTGTCGCCTTCACCAGGATCATGCTGTCGTTCCTGACTCTCGACCCCGCTCAGAGGCCTCGAGCAGCAGAAGCTCTGCTCGACCCGGCTTTCGACCATGTTTAATGTTGCGCCTAGGATTCGCCCGTTTTGCCAACGTTTCCACTCAGCACCTGCTGAAATTATTGGTTGATACATATGCAATAGTTGGCGTGCAGTAGTGGATACCTATCAGTGATTATAGAAATATGCGCATATATCGTGGGCGGGTGCGTCCAGTGACCAGGGTTTCCACCCAGACTCAGAGGTTCCACATGGCGTCCACCTACCAAGCTAAATTCGGAGCGGCCGCGGCTTCGTGAAGGCGGTAGACTAACCGCAGTGCTTACAAAAGAAAGGGAGTCAGGAGGGTCGCCCGCCGTCTCACATTCCTTTCGTACCCTCACCAAATACCTTCGCACCCCTATCCTCCCAGTGAGAGCACGTCGGAATGTCCCACGAACCCCCCAGTCCCGTCGATTCCCCAGATCAAGTCAACGGTGATTCAAAGCCTCAAGGGCAACGAGAACGAGCGGCAGGAGAGTGGCCGGAGGAGGATTTCGCATCAACCGCCAACGGAGGCGATGGTTTCTATCCAGTTAGGCTGGGCGAGACTTTCGACGACGACCGGTTCGTTATCACGAGGAAACTCGGGTGGGGTGGATTTTCGAGCGTGTGGTTGACTCGAGATCACAAGTACGTGACAAAAACCAACAGCCTCCTGACGGACGACTGATTCGAGTCCACAGAAAAAATCGCCACGTTGCCCTTAAGATCCTAACGTCTTGTGCATCGAGGGAAATCGAAGCAGGATGGCTGAGTGAACGTGACATACTTCGAAAGGTTGCAAACGCAGACCATCTTCACCACGGATTTCAGCACGTGGTCCATCTCTTGCACGAATTTGCATTCGAGAGTTACATTGGCCGACACATTTGTTTCGTTACGAACGTCCTTTGCTACAACGTGACGTCTCTGCAGAGGAGCTTTGGCCGCATACTACTGCCTCTCAAGTTTATCTTGCGCCTTACGAAGCACGTTTTGAAAGGGTTGGAATACCTACACGACAAGTGCGGGGTGGTCCATTCCGGTACGTCTCGTGTGGCTTTTGGCGGTTATTATTGGCTGATCTGACCATCGGGCAGACTTAAAACCCTCGAACATCCTCTTTATGACACCCAAATTAGACGAAGTTGTCATGCGCGAACTCGTTGAGGATCCGGGTTGGATTTACGGGTTTCCAAAGAGGCTTCAACCAAAGGTCATTCCCGTTCCCCCAGTTGGTCGGCTCCCCTTCCCTATGAGTCGGTCGGTGAAATCCGCCGCTTTCATTGGGTTATTGCGGATTTTGGGCATTGTTCGTCGGCACAACACTTCCTGTGGACAACTAATGAGTCTGACGTTCCTCAGCATACCTGCAACGAGAGGACCTCAGCCATGTCGTACAGCCTTATGCTCTACGTGCACCCGAAGTCATCCTTGGTCTTGGGTGGGGTCCCGCTATCGATATATGGAGTCTCGGGTGCATGGTATTGGCCCCTCCTCTCGCTCACCCCCTAGACGATTTGTTGACCATCTCCTCAAGATGTATGAATTTGCGACCGGTCACTGGTTATTCCAACCCGAAGCCAAAGATGATATATCCCGTGACGTCGTACATCTTGCGCAGATGACTCAACGTACTGGTCAAGACCATGACGACGCAGCATTGAAACAATACGAGACTCGAGAGGAGGAAACTGACCTCAAAGGTGGGTGCCTCAAAAAAAATTCCATTTTATTCACCCTCCTCTTCTCCAGGCTTGCTGAGGTACGCAACTGTGGAGGGAACTAAGCTCGGCCCCATCGAATCCAAGTTGAACGAATCAACTACCAGCAACAGAGGTTCAGAAGAAGTTGCCACCTTCAACCGGATCATGTTGTCGTTCCTGACTTTCGACCCCGCCAAGAGGCCCCGCGCAGCAGAAGCTCTCCTCGACCCAGCTTTCGACCACGTTTAGCAAAGCTATGTCCGTTCGGCCCACTTCGAGGGATGTCAGGATTCGTTCACTCAATTCCCCGACGTCTTCTTAGAACTGTGGCGTCTCTCGTACCTTGCGATGGTGTATGTAATGAATAATGTGCGACTCGGAGACTATCCGCAGTTCTAGAAATATGCATACCCGTCGTGGAAGGGTGTAGTTGACCGACGTTTCTACTCCAGAAGTTCTAGATTGTCGTGTCTGAACAACAGAATACTTGCACCCGCGAAAGAAAGGGCCCGGGGTATGAGACGGCGGGTGAGTCGGTCAGGGAGTACCCGACTCACCCGCCGCCCCATATATATCCCCCCCGTACCATCTTCCATATTCACCAAATACCCCGCTCCTCCAGCGAGAAAGCGCTGGAATGTCCCGCGGATCCGCAGAGCAAGTAAACGGTCTGAAATCGCAGGGGCGGCAGGAAGAGGACCTCATATCGAAAACTTCAAGCCAGGCGGGCGCACGGGATCAAGTCGGTAGTAGCGGTCCGGAACCCCGCCGGTGCAAGTGGCCGGAAGAGGACTAGGAATCGACCGCTGATGGAGGTGATGGCTTCTACCCATTCCGGCTTGGTGAGACTCTCGAGGGTGGCCGTTTTGTCATCACGAGAAAGCTCGGACGGGGTGGATTTTCGAGCGTGTGGTTGGCTAGGGACCGCAAGTACTTGCCAAAGACAGATGGTTCCCTCTTGATAAGCGACTGACTCAAGTCGGTAGGGAGAATCGGCACGTCGCACTCAAGGTCCTGTCATCCTATGCATCGAAGGAAATCGAAGCAGGACGGATGGGCGAACGTGACATCCTTCGAAACATCGCAAATGCAGCACCGCTTCATCCTGGATTCCAGCACGTTGTTCACCTCTTGGACGAATTCATATTCGAGAGTTACGTTGGCTGACATATTTGTTTTGTCACGAACGTCCTTTGTTACAACGTTCCGAATCTCCAAAGACAACTCGGCGACCGAGAACCCCCCCTCAAATTTATCTTGTACCTTACGAAGCACGTTTTGAAAGGGTTGGAATATCTACACGATGAGTGCGGCGTGGTTCATTCCGGTACGTCCCGCACAGCCCCTCTCGTTGTTATTGGTTGATCTGATTATCGGGTAGACTTAAAGCCGGCAAATATCCTCCTTATGGCACCTCAGGTGGATGAAGTGGTCATGCACGAACTCTCTAAATACCCGGCTACACTTTACGATCTTCCAACGGGAATTCACCCCAAGGAGGTTCCTGTTATCCCGGTTTCGTCTGCCCCCATTTATCATGCTGCACACGGTGCTCAGGGCGATCTGTTCCATTGGGTCATCGCGGATTTCGGACATTGTATGTGGACACGATGTTTACCGCGGGCAACTAAGGAGGTCGAACATTCTCTAGCGCACCTACAGCAGAAACACCTAAGCGACGTCGTACAGCCCTATGCTCTACGTGCGCCTGAAGTCATCCTTGGTCTTGGGTGGGGCCCTCCTATCGATATCTGGAGTCTTGGGTGCATGTTATTGTCCCTTCTTCCCACTTACCTCCTAGATCATTTGCTGACCGCCTCCATCCAAGATGTACGAATTTGCGACCGGCCATTGGCTTTTCAGCCCCGAAGACAAAGATGATATACCTCGCGATATCGACCATCTCGCACAGATGACCCGACGCACCGGTCAGGACCATAGCGATATAAGATCCAAAATCAGCAGGATAACCCCAAAGGTAAGGGAACGCACCATAATAGCCTCCATTTTATTCACCACCCTCTTCTCCAGATTTATTGAGACGAGCAACTGCGGAGGGAGCAAGCTTGGAATCCATCGAATCGGAGTTCAACAAATTATACGGTAACGGCGTGGAAGAGGTCTCCACCTTCATCAGGATCATGTTGTCATTCCTGGAATTCGACCCCGCCAAGAGGCCTCGCGCAGCAGAAGCTCTGCTTGACTCGGCTTTCGACCACGTTTAGTGTAGCTACGTCCGGCCCGCCCGCTTTGCAGGAATGGTTCGTTCGTGTTGTCAGTGCCCTTACGAGTAGCTGCGAGATCTCCTGTCTTTTCATCGGTGTATATTTGTAATGAACGACGCGCGGCTTTCTGGTAAGACAAAGCAGTAACCCAGGTCCAAGAAACAGAAACCGAACGAGTCCTCGGGACATTACCCCCACCCTTTGCGTACATGCGATATGCTGTATGCCGTGCACAAATACATGCGCAGTGCTGGGAGAGCGAGATACATTGTCCACGAGAACGCCAATGTAGCTTCAAAAGAGAGAGGGAGAGGCCATAGGTATATGCCGATGGCGTTCTCCCGTGCCAAACCAAACCCAAAGGAAGAAACTGTGAAGGAGGTGTGAATGTGTACAAGTGAAGTAAACGTAACATCGAGAACACGACTCAGGACAGATGCGGAAAACAACAGTTGGTTGGGGGGACGTTGACCGGAAGGCGCGGCCCGTCCGGTGAATGTAACCGAGGCCGGACAAGAGGAGGAATGAATTGGGCATTCTACGAAGTGGTGGTTGTAACCGCATCTGTCGTCATTGCGGGGGTTGGTTCGCTCGGGACAGCTACCCATTTTTCATCCTTCTTGTCGGGTTCTCCTTCAGAGGCGGTGGTTTCCTCCGTGTCGGCGTCAGCCCCCGCGCTGGTGGTGCTGTTCGCTGTAGCGAGGCTCGTGGTGGAACTAGTCGCAGTGCCTGAACCAATCATGACTGGGACCGAACGTGGTTTGAGTTTGGCCTCCTGGAGAGAAAAGTCTGTTAAATATTCTATCGATGGATGTAGGGTGAAGGACCACATACGAGTTTAGCCAGTTTCTCACGTTCCTCCTTCTAGAGAATAAGGAGGTCAGATAGGAGAAGACTCAGGGTTAATGAAAAGAAGCTGACCTCCTTAGCGGTCTTTTCCTCACGCTCTTTCTCCTCACGTTCTTTCTTCTGCTTCTCCTCGCGCTACAAGAAGTGAAAGGGTCAGACCCTGACGAAACCGCCAACATTCGTACGTCAACCACAGACCTCTTCCTTCTCCTTTTTGAGCTTCTCCCGCATCTCCTTTTCTTTGATGACCCTGCATGAGTGAGAGAAGGTCAGGTTAATAACATCCTCGACTACAGAGAAGGATCGATTCAAGCACTCGCCATTCAGCCACTTCGTTCACAGCCTCCTTTGGTCGAGTTTTGTTCCTGAGGAGGTATCCTTGGAGGGCAGCGACCTGAACGAGTTCATCAGCCAAGAGCAGAAACCCAGACCTCGGTCCCACCCACGCTCATCTCATCGTCAGGGATAGCGTCAGCAAAGCGCTTGGCGAAATCCGTCAATTCAGCCTCCTCCAAAATCGGGACCGAGCAAGGCTTCCGCTTTGGTACTGGTTTCTGTTCGGCTGCCCCTCCTTCTTGTGATGGTGAAGGCGTGGGGGGTTCTGATCGTTTACAGGGGAAGAAGTTTTTGAAGATCTCTTCGGCTTGCCACTTTGTCGCGTTCTTGAAGTTTATCCAGACGTCCATCCTTCCAGGTCGGCTTAGGGCTGGGTCCAGGCGCTCGATGTGATTGGTTGTCGCGAAGAGTAAGCTAAAATTGAGCAACGTCGGTATGGTCTGGAAGGGATTGAAGCGCTCAGGGGGTAACTTACCGTCCCTCGGCAGCGGCAACGCCGTCTAAGCTGTTCAGGAGACCACTCAAACTGAGCGTAGATCCTCCGTCATCGTCGGAATCCTTTTTGGTGGTCGTGGAACCACTCGTGGTTGTGGGAACACCCGTGGACTTCTCATCTCGTGATATACCACGAGTGAAGGCAGCATCCAGGTCCTCCAAGAGAAGGATACACCTGACAGACATTGATAAGAGATAAACTAAGACGGGGACGGCATGACGCTCAACTGACCTTGATGGTACACGTCCCATGAGCTTCGTCAATTTATTGTCACTCATCCTAAGCCGAAGTGAGCCCCCTGTGACCACACCAATATGAAGCCCCACGAAGATAACGGGACCGAGCTTACCCCTTGGCCGACAGGCTGACAACGTAAATGTCGAGGCCCAATTCGCCAGCTATAGAGTGAATCAAAGAGGTCTTGCCACTATAACCGGAAATGCCGATCAAAACACTATTCGGCGAAAAGTATGGGTAATTAATGGTCACGAACCTTCCTGGAACCCCATGGAGGAGATAACCACGGCGGAACGGGATACCTGGAGCGATTTGTCAATTCATCGTCAGATCCACGGGGGCTTCGTATCCGCAGGTGACGTCACGAACCTCTCTCGGCATACCTAGGCGAGCCGAGGTTAGTTTTAATTTATACTTTCGGTTCCAGGGACGCGAAACAACGCACCAATCCTCGGAGTGTAAGAAATCCTTGCAGTCGGCAAGGAGCATATCCTTGACGCCCGGTTCCAGGACGATCGAACTCATGGGTCGTTTCTGACGCGCACCTGTCCACGTCCAACATCCCCAAGTGCTGAATTCGACGGTTAGTGATCCGACTCGCAGGATACGGATCAAAGACTTACGTGTCAGCCATGTAAATGTGAACTTTGTGCTCCGCGTCCTTTTCATAGGCTCGCTTTGCTTCAAGGACGAGCTGCTTCAAGACGTTGTTATTACGTGCGACGACGCTACGGATGCAGTATAATGAGTATTTGTGATGCCGTGGGCGGTTGAAGAGGGGCGGAAAGGCTAGAACTCACCTGATCTTCAACTCTGAAGAATGCCCGTAATCCTTATTACGCTTCGTCCTCGTGATCTGTTGGGTTTACCAAGAATTAAAACGGGGCGAGGTGACGTTAGTGGGGAAAACCGCTTACCCGCAACCAGTGATTTCGGTAGTAGATTGTGTGTGTGGTCTCTGGGGAAGCGTGTTGATTCGGAACGGCGCCGTAATCGGAATAGCAGTGGACATACCTGGGCTAGGTTCGAACGCCACCTTCCGCTTCCTATGACCGTGAACCAGTGTTTCGTCCTCCTCTCCATCATCGAAAAGGTCACCCGTCGTAGACTGTGTGACGGCGTTTCGGCCGACAGTCCTAGTCGTGATGTCAAACTCTCTACTTCTCCCCCATGCAGGTTGCTAGATAGGTCACAAGGTCAATCACGGAAAAAGCACTCGGGTCTAACGAGCGCGTACCTTAGACAACCAGTGCATCAACCTGTGATCACGGAACGTCAGTTTTCAAATGAATACCTCGAGAACGGGACGGACGGAGAGAACGTACCAATCATACTGCGCGAAGGGGGGAAACCAACCGGCGTCAGCTCTGACCTAGGTGACCAACCTCCAAAACTGCAGGCAACCCACTTACCGGATAGTCCTCCTGGGAAAAGTGCGCTGTCAGGAAGAAGGCTATTTTGGGGAATTCGCCGCTGAGCGTGTGTCGTGGAGCAGAAGGGGAAAGGAAAGGGAATTACAGTCCACGAAACCATTCCAGGCGGAGACGGACGCTCTGCGGGCGGTTTCCATCGTTCCACCAATAACGACGAGTTTCTGGAGGGGGTAAAGTGGTCGCGTTGGCATTCCTCGGTGGCTCTATAGTGGTCCTTTGTCTCGTAGACCTACCAGCGTGTCATTTATCGTACCCGAGGCCAGGGGGGATAACAGGTTCTTCACTTTATCCATCTCTCGAGGACAAGGAGGGAGTGGGGGGAACGAAGAGGACCGAATCCAATAACTAAGGCGTCCGCGTCGAGGCGTGGGCTGTATTTATACGGCAAACGGACCTCGTGCCCGGTGAGTGTGCGCCTGGAATAATTACTAGATGGCACGAGGGGGACGGCTCGCGGTTCTCCCATCAACAACGCGAGTCGAGTTAAGGAGATGCGAGTTCGAAAGGAGCTAAACCGTAATGTGGCCTGCAAAGCTGACGACTGTTTAGGTGACTACCGTCCCTTGTACGTTTATGAATCAAACCGCGTTCTCCTCCAAACGACGAATGAAGAAGGCACCACCGTTTACCAGAGGCCTCCAAAGACCGTCATCCTCCGTAATTGAATGATTAAAGGTACCGCAGCCGAGCCGCGTGCCCAATGAACTTGATCCCATTCACACCTTTCATGTATGCGTTGGCTGGACCTGGTAAAGGGCCCTCTGAAAGCTATTTCTACTCTTCCTGTTCTGGCGCTGCGAACAGAAACGCGCTAGCCGTGTTCGCTCCTGGCACAAGTTCAAGCTGGGTTTCAAGCGGAAGTGCAGCCACGATCAAGAAGCCATATCTAATGACATAACCCGTTCCGGCCAAGACGTAACGCGTAAAACCAAAACAGCGGCTGAATTCCGTCAATGTGCGGAACCCATTCGTAATGCCGCACGGGCGCTCAGTTTCGTGGGTCGTTTTTTTTTTTCGTGATCGAATTCCAAGTTCACGTTGACGTGGAAGATTTCCTTTCATGTGGGATCATTAGGGGAAGGGGACGCCCGTGAGGCCAAGGAGGGGGGTCAAATGAGATCCGAAAATCCTCCACCGCCTCTCTTTGAGTGGGTAGCGCCTCCGCTAACGCTCGGTTATCACTGGAACGGAACATACCCAAGAGGGGTTCTAATCTCCCGGAAAGTTGGAGTCGATAATAGTAATCCTCTTAGTCGTGGCGAACCCGCATATAACTAGCCGTGAAGGGAATCCGTTCAGCCAACGCTTTGTACTTGGACGAACCAGCGTCAAAGGAGGATACCCCACATCAAGATCACAATTGTCACATTCACCCTACAATCAATTGCGAGCTCTCGAACGGGCGAAGAAGCAGTCGAAGCGTGAGTGACAACAAACACCCCCGAAGATTCGGACACCACACCGCCATGGCATGCGTCTTGTTAGCCGCTCCACTTAGACACCAAGCCCAGAGAATTGTATACATACGTCGGTCCGAAAGAAAAACGCGGCCGTATCCTGGACACCAAGAGAATTGAGATGCGTTACGTCCGCGCGGCTTGTGGGGCACTCTCTTCATTCAGTCTTTTTGGATTGAAATACTCCGAGATTTGTGGAAAACACAATACTTCTGGGCGTGACGCGTCGGGCGGGATTACAAAGCTGAGAGCTCGCGCCAGAGCTGTGGGGTATTCTCATACGATGGAATCGATTAAGTAGGGAAAACTGCAATCCTCTGAGATTCAGACAACGTTTCCGCAGTATGTACGCAACTGGGTTCACTTACGATAGGAAACGTCGGTGTTCCTGAGATCCCATCGCTCTGTAAAATCCCCGTCGATCGTCTGCCTCGCCCTTGTTCATCACGCGAAAACGTGGTGGTGGATGTGTCTTGATGACAGTAGACCGTCTGACATTTCGTAACTCTTATTTGAAAAGGATATAATGAACACCCCGCTTGAATTCCGACCGCGGAAAAAAAAACTCACTGACATGGGTGGCTGATGGAAACTCGAGCATTGGACACCCGACCCCGAGGTGGGCTACGAATTGAAAGGCTGGTGAGTTATCCGTGATCGCGGCACATTCACTACAGAGTCCTCTTGCACAAAGGATAATTTGCACGTCCATGTGGCTAACCTTCTCCCAGATCGGGATACGTAATCGGTGACTTAGATATCGGGCGGATATGAAGTCAATCTTTTGGTCGCAAGATTGGTGTGAGGCGAGGGGAAGTGGGCTTGAGATACTACTCCGGGTGTGCATGATGTGACTGGTTAACCGTCTGAGGCTGCATGCAACTATACCCTGAAACCGAGAGGGGGATAATGTGCACTTGGCCACGGTATGAAAATGACGACACTAACATGTGCTGAGAGATTGAACAATTGCGGTGATGTCACCGGTGGGCGTTGCAATTGGTAGGGATCACACCAGACAAGTGGGTTGGGCGGCGAGGACGTACTTCTGTGGTTTTATGGGGTAACGTCGTTGCAATTCGGAAAACAATCTATGAAATACATGATGTCTGTAACAAACAGGTGTCAGATTTCCTGTGAGATGTGACCAAACAGTGCGTACCTGGCAAATTAAAACTGTCATCAGGGATCTTGGTTCAGCCGCTCAATCTCGCCTCAACCCGCCGATTTCTATGTCGTCCAGAGCGTTATCCGCAGGTACAGCCAAGCCTTCGTTCATTTCTCGCTTGACACACAGCTGCTCAGTCACGATGACCATACCGGTGCAACCCGCCAACAAAACCGCCCAAAAGAACAGAGATGTCGGAATGGACGAGGAATAGTAGGTTGTCAGAACCAGATGGTTGAAGATGAGGGTGATGGCAAAATCGAGTATCAGTCGTGGCCGTCGTACGAGAAGGTATAAGGAACACACGCTGGGTACAACGGCATAGTTGTAAGCCTCTCAAAAACGTGGAGAAGGGAAGGACTCACTCGACACATGAAGCCATGAGCCAACACAGTGCGATTATCCACCCACGAGTTGGATCAATCCCGAGCCGTTGTTGGTCCTTATGGTCAAGCTCGGCACTCCACGCGCCACCGTATACGTCCCACCTATCCTCACGGTCCCAACCTTGGAAAGTTGGCCGCCCAGCCATCTCCCTCCAATCCATCACCATCCCTGTCAAACCCAGATATTCAGAATCAGAACTTGTTCACGAAAGGCCGAGGCAGAGAGACTCACCGACATTTGCGGCACCTCCTTCATAGTCTAGCGAATCTGGTTCGGCGAACAACGACAGAAGTGGGGGAATGAACACGGATAACGCGATGTAATGGATGGTCTGCACTGATACGATCTTGGCGTGTGTGAGCCGGAGGGGAGGATAGCGAGGTCAGTCGAGAGCGTTCACCTGGGATATGAGCAGTACTGGATCCCAACCTGACGTCCTTGGTGGGGACATTGAAACGGGCCCACGTGGCGGTGTTGATACCGAAGCGCTGATGGTCGGGTTTGCGGCCCGGCACTGCCGCCGCCTCCAATCACACCCCCACTCGCCGGCTAGGAACGGGAACATTGGGCGTAGAAACATAACTCCCAGTGGGGGTTTGTCATAAACTTGCTATTCCTGGTTAACTCTCCTGTCTTCCCACTCCACCCCCAGGCGTTTTTCGAGTTCTTTCTCGCGCAGTCCAGAAGGCCGCCATCCGGCCTGTAGGAAGTCCCTATCCCACCCTCAATTCTCCCACTGTGCCTCACAAAACGTTGTAACGGCTTGTGAGGACAATAAGCAACCACTGCTCCTACTCATACTTCCCCTCGGGTCAGTGTCGTTGATCGCGGTGACTTGTGTCGGACCGCCAGCTTGAGACGCGGCTCACCAGCCACCAGAGTTCCAGATTTTGAACATTGTAATCCTCAGCGATCAAACACAGTACTAACATTCGCATACGCTCCGGGAATCTTGGTATCCCGTCCGAAGCCAGTCGCAAGCTCCAAATGACTGGCGGTGAGGAAATTGAAACCTGTGTCAGGCTTGACCACGATTTGAACGAGGGCATACAAATTCAGGATCAAAGTGGGGCGTGTGATACTGGTGCGTTTCCCTATACTCTACCTGCCCAGTTCGCCATTCCACCCTGATATGCCATCGCGAATAACACGTGGCGAGGAACGGAGGAGAGAGACGGGGTTCCGAAGTCGATCACGGATTCCACGCCGTCCTGACTTCCAAGTTTCGGACAAACCCAGGGGGTGCGCGGCAGCGCACCCGAGGACACGCAACCCTCAAAACCCCTGTAGGACCCCGGAAGTACCCTCAACCACCCGAACTTGGAAGAGTGC
>Ga0307511_10001607_pt1 | contig 23971 bp, 22 predicted proteins | sample 13_EM_MG_FD_200266 | JGI IMG/M metagenome (GOLD analysis project Ga0307511, IMG submission 200266) | Populus trichocarpa ectomycorrhiza microbial communities from riparian zone in the Pacific Northwest, United States - 13_EM | ecosystem: Host-associated > Plants > Roots > Unclassified | place... | reverse complement strand
AAGGTACATCAATGACCTTGTCAAAAGAAATGAGGAAACTGACTTGCAACCTGTACTCATTCCTAGCCAATCCCTCATCAGAAACGCACTTGCCACACACCCCTTCAGGTCAAAAATTGACATCAGTAATAAGTACCACACCATCAGGGTTCACCCCCCCTATGAGAAGTATACGGAATTTTCTACCCCATATGGCACCTACAGGACTGGAGTCATGCAGCAAGGTGACTGCATTGCTCCTGCCATCTTCTAGAACATCATGAACAACCTGTTCAAACACGAGTTGGAAATCAGTATATACATTTACATTGAAGACATATTCATTTTTAGCAAAACATATGAGGAGCACTTACACTATGTCAGAACTGTACTTCAAAGGCTCAGAGAAAATAAGTTCTATGCCCACAAGGAGAAGTCCCAGTTCATGCCTGGCGTGCTGCAGTACTTAGACTATGTTATTACTTAAAGAGGAATTTCCTCCATCCAGAAATCTGTCCAACAAATCCTAGATTGGCCCCAACCCCAGCTTAGGAAGATGTTACAAGAATACATAGGTATGGTAAATTACTTGCATCATCTAATACCTCATCTAGAAGATATGGCAGCACCCCTAACCGAGATGGCTGGTGCTACAGCCACTTGGGACTGGACCCCTAATTACACCAAAGCCTTTAATCACACTAAGGCAGCCCTGTCTGCTGATCCTGCAGCCAGACCTATTAAGTATTACTCTGCAGATCAAATCTATTTGGTTGCAGATGTGAGTTTAATTAGCACTGCTACATGGATTGGTCATGTACCCACTCTATAGACTATCATCCCAGCAGACATCCATTCTAGGAAGTTCAACCCAGCCCAAGAAAATTATTCCACATTTGACACAGAATTGTTAGCAATTGTGGACGCATTGGAGGCCTTCAGAAGCGAGCCCACAGGATGTAGTTTCATCATTCTTACTGATCACTAACCCCTAGTCTCATTTCCCACTCAGTATGATCTAACTGGGAAACAGTGTAGATGGAACAGATTATCCATCAATTCTAGTGCAAGATTCAGCACATATGAGGAAACAAAAACGTGATAGCAGAAACTCTATCAAGCGTGTTTATAAACCCATCTCTTGTCCCATCTTTATCAGACTTTATTCCTCACTCCTATGACTCCTCACAGCCTCTACTTGCCTTCAGAGCTCCTCAAGACTTCTCTAGCAGCTCCAAAGTTATTCCTGGCCTCCCAAAAACCACGCCAAACGATTCCTCCCGTCGATTTACCCCTATAACATCTCACCCCACTTCTCTCACTTCTGCAGCCATGACCAGAAGCTAGACAAAAAAGTCCCAATCCCCTGCCTCAAGAGACAACTCCCCCACTGGCTCCATCCATGACCAATACCACAGGGATAGAGCAAACAAGGAAAACTCTGCCCCCCCAGCAATCATGCAAACGCCACCTGACAACAGTGCAGCAGAGGGTTTGTTCTCTTTGGTAGCTAATGACCTCTCCTTCAGGCCTAGACCCATCAGATTATACAAGCACAATCCCAACAACTAGGACTCCATCCGAGTTCTGGCAGCTACATTCAGAGCTCAACACGCCCTCATGCACTACCTATCTTGTGGAGACAGCAACTGCTACACCCACTACCCCTGCCACCTGAACAGCAACACGCCACCTAAAGATAATTGGTGTGCATACTACAACAGGAAGGGATATTATACTACCTGTTGTGAAATCAATAGGCAAGATAAGGAATACTTTGAGCAGGAAAAGCGTGCAAAGGAATCCCAGGAACGCCAGGATTCCTCCACTCTAAGAGACCCTCCCCCTGCCTCCCCATATGACCTATCACCCAAATCTGTCTATAGCCTCACCTCCTCCAAATATTCCCCACTGAACAAAGGCAAAGGCAGAGCAATTTCCGTTGAATCTGATTCAAAGCAGGGCTCTGGAAGCGAGATTGATGATAGCCCCACCTCTCCCACCTACCCTGTGACCACCCTTGCCCCTAGGAAAATCTCTACATCTTCAACTAGTTCATATGAATCTGATACCCTCCCGTGTCCCACATCAGACCCCACCTTCCCCACGCACTCAATCATGATGCCTTACAACTGGTTGAAGCGTCCCTTTACTATGGAAGGCTTCCTACATTTCAATTCTGCTACTAAGCCCAATACTACCAACATTCCTGAAGCTATTTGCTAAACAGCCAATCAGGATAATTTGCATTGGCAATGGGTTGGCAAGAACAGTTACAATAATCTCGTGGAACTGGCACAGTCCCAGGGCCTCCCTACCAACGAAACTCCCCAGCTCCTCCCTGCATATGCCAACTGGAACCACATTCTCAAAAGTGGTTACCAGAAGGATGCTGATTTTGTCAAAAAAATCAACTGGCTTATCAATAGGTACTCTAAGGTGCACGGAATTCTATACTACAGCTTCAATGAGCAGGTACAGCTTTGTGTGCCTAACACACCTGAGTGCAACTCCATCATCAAAGACACCCTCCTAAAAAAGATCCACAGCTCCCTTGGTTATGCAAGTTTTACCAAGACACTCCATGGGCTCATGAACATCTTCTACTGGCCTAAGATAGCTAGGGACATGCAAGAATATTGCAAGACATCTGCTATATGTCAGCAGGCAAAAAACTCCCCTCAAAAGCCCTATGGGCTCCCCCACTCCCTACCCATCCCTAGCAAGCCATTTACCCACCTCACCAAGGATTTTCTTACCCTCCCTGCCATGATAGACCACGCTACTAAAATCCACTACAGCCATGTGTGGACTATAGTAGGCAGGTTGACCATATATACCCTTGTCTTACCCCTACTAGATAGCTATACTGCAGATACCCTAGTCAGCTTATTTATATCTCATGTATACCCACACTTTGGATACTGCCTGGACATTGTCACAGACAATCACACGGTCTTCCATTCCGCGGTGTGGTCAGGGTTCTGCAAGCTCAACTCCATCTCCCAATCATTCTTCACCCCCTACCACCCTGAATGTGATGGTCAGTCAGAAATTGCCAATAAGGCAATTCTAACTATCTTGGGAGTCAAGCAATTGCAACATGGTGGTAGTTGGCTCCCTGCGATTCCCCTGGTACAAGAGGCAATCAATACTTCCGTGGATGCCACCAGAGGATGCACACCCCACTCCCTTGTTTTCAGATAATCCCCCACCTACCAAGGTACCCCTGTTGCCTCAAACATCCCTACAGTCAGACCAGATGGCCTGACTCAAGCCATGTGGGCACCAGTGCAGGAGAAGATGAACAACAGCCACGTGGAAATGACCAGGCAGGCCAACAAGAAGAGGAGGATGTCCCCAGAATAAAAGATTGGTGACTTAGTTAAAATTCACCATTCTGGAATAAGCAAAAAGTCTCAGTATTCCAAACGGGAACCTGTCTTCCTTGGCTCCTACCCTATCTCAGCCGTGTACCCTCACAGTGACAACTACACACTCGGATGCCCCCTCGAACCCTCCGGCCACCTCAAGGTCCACACCTGCCTCCTTTCCCCCTGGCATCAAAATAATGATGCCAAATTCCCCTCCAGATCCCTACCTGAGCCAGGACCAGTAGAGTCTGACTCTCTGGGTGACAAGTGGGCCTTCAAACGCATCGTCAAGCATGAGAAGAACAAGAGGAATGGCGTCGTCAAGTACTGGGTCAAGTGGGAAGGGTATAGAGACAATCAAAATTCCCTGGAACCAAAGGAAAGTCTTCCCTCCAAAGCTGTGAAGGATTATTGGAGACAGCATGCCTGGACTGGTTACCAGCAAAAAATACGTCAAGGAAGGAGGAACAAGTAGTGTATTGGGTGGATATGTCTCTAGGGTATTGCAGGGTTAGATACCCTAGTCTTGTAATATTTTTTCGTTGTATTTTTTCATTTCCCTGTCTGTTTTCCAATGGAGGATTTTCTAAGAAGTGAAGAAGGTAAGGAACTAGTTTTCTAGTATATGTTTTCTCTACATGTGTTTTATCTCTGGCAGTTTTGGTGGATTTTATGGGGTTATATCAAGGTACTTTTTTGGGCCTATTTTGGCAACTACCTGTGTAGAACATGTTTGGATTCGGAAGAATCATATTGGGATTAGTCTTGTTGTTTTTTCCTTGTTGTTTTCTTGTCATATTTCGTTATTATTTCCTATCATATTCCTATAGCATTCTGGGTTAGTCTCATGTATGACAGCTTGCTGAACACGATTTCCTGTTTTGCCTGCCTAATTGGGCAGTGGCTTATTCTGTTTTCTTGTTGGTTGTTTATCTCGTTGGCAGCCTTTTGTCTATTACCTTGTTAAGCATTATCATGACACTGGACTTGTCTATAATGAGCCATCATGTATTCATTATGATCTGGTATCATAATGAGTCTTTACTGTTGACTAGTATGAGTCCAAATAGACTCATTGCCTTAGGAACTCAGTATCTATTTAAGATCTGAATTCCACAGCCTTAGATGGGACAGTCCTCGTTCAGCACAGTCTAGTCTAGTTACCTGAGAAATACACAAGCTACATTGGTAATATTCTTGTTCATGTGTACCTCTTGATCCCCAACCTACCCTACAGTCAACCACCACTTATCCACCTACTATAATTCTATATAGGATAGTGGGGGTACTAAAGACCCCATAACTACATTGGTAGAGCCGAGTTCCTTACAGATCTCGTCTACTAATGTGCGCTGCACTTATAGTGAGCTACCATGTAATCGGCAATAGTAGTCATGACAGTCCGTATTGTGTTGCTTTCGATGCTGCTTGTAGTGTTCCCAGATATTATTGAAATAGTCTGTAATAATAGCGGGAATATTGTCGTCGTTAGTGACGGCAGATATATCATCTGCCGGAGCGCTGATTTGATTATAACCATTTAATTGATCATGTTCAACAACGTGAGGGTGAGAATTGAACTCACACCTATCAAAGATTTCTTCAGCAATGGTGGAGAGGGTATCCTCATCTGATTGCATTTCTTCCTTCTTAATATCGTCGGTGTCTTAGTAATCTCCGTCATTCTCGTCGTCGAGATTGAGACAAGAGTGGTGGTAACCGAGGCTTTCGTTACGACCTGCGCACTTCTTGTAGTCGTAGGCGGTGTGCTTGAACTTGCTGTAGTGCCAGGAGACCACTATAATTTCTGCTGGAACTGGAGATATAGATAGGTTGTGGGTAGTAATAGAAGTGTCTTGAGGTTCGGTGTAGTCTTCTGTACGATCGATGCTCTGAGGGATGAAGTCTTGTTCCTCGGTGGGATCGAGGGAGTATATATGCCTTCTTGATAGAGCATTTACTAACAGGTTTTCTTTCCCAGCCGTATGTGCAATGACCGATCGAATTCTCGCATGTAAGCTGGCCAACGAGCTGGCTTCTGAGATGTTTGTCATCATCGGAGGAATGAAAGTAGTGGTTGGTGATCCGTGAGAGCCATGAATTTGTTGTATCGTAGTTGAGCCTCAAAAAACTTATGAGAGTCAACAATGGCGAGTATCTCCTTTTGGTAGGTTGGGTACTTCAGCTGCGAGGGGCTGAATATCCGTGAATGAAATTGATAGGGTCAAATTGATCTTAGTTCCCCTTGTCCTATCTATGATCCTAGTCCAATATTACTAGCAACACATACCAGGTATTTTGGTGCTTCCTAGCAGTGGTCTGAGGGTTTGAGAATCTGTGGAGAATTCCTAAGTTTCTTGATTTTCTCGAGTGCCCTGGTATGGCTGTCCGTGCATCCTCAGGGTGCGTTTTGGCCTTGCAGTTCTGACAAGGTGCTTGACCAGGGGGCCTAACCTGAACAAAACTTGCTTAGCAATATGACAACGACGAGTATACCTTGTAATTTCTCGCAGTTGCTCGGAACATTGAAATTCAATACTTTCTTGCATTTCCTAGGATCCATATATAACCCATCTGGAGTTAATATATGTACTAAGATATCTAGCCGTTTGGTGCAGAACTGGCACTTACTAGCCTTCAACGAAAACTTCCAGTCTATAAGCCTTTGTAGAACCTTTCGTAAGGTAGCTACATGTTCGTCATAGGTATCTGAAAAGATTCTATTATCGTCAATGTATATGACAAGGTCCTTGAAGACCATGTCCTTACAGATTTCGTACATGTATCAGCAAAGGATTTTTGGCGCCCTGACGCCCTGCTGTGGCGCCCGGACGCCAGGCCTTTCACCATTGCCTCTAGTGCCTCTGGAGCCTCCAGGGCGCTCAGGCGCCACCGTCCGAGATAACTGCCTCCTGGGCGTCCAAATAGCAGCAATTCCGGGCGGAATTGGGGCGATATTTCGCTGATTTATGGCCCTTGTGGCGCCCTGATGCCAGCGTTCAGGGACAGCAGCGTCCGGGCGCCCTCGGTCCAGACCGTGACTTTCTAGAATGTCAGCTTGCCTCTGGGTGGCGCCGGTGGCGCCTGAAGCAGCAGGAGCAAGCTAGATTCTTTGCAGATGTGGCTCGTACCATGATGGCCAGAGCATTGTGGTCGCCTTGTTGCATAATGCGACTGTGGTAATATTTCATGGCTGTGAGAAAGGTGAAGTGTTGTTCCGAGTCTTCTTCAATTCTGATATTGTGGAACCCATCTCCTAGGTCAATCTTGCTCCAATACTTCTGAGCAGCGACTAGCTCCATAAGTTCCTCAATGCTTGGTAGGGGTGTGTGGTTGTGGTCAACCTCTTCATTCCGATCCCTGGCATCAAGGATACGCCGAGGTTTGGAAGCATTATCTCATTTGGCTAGTACAAACAGAACTACTGCATTGGTATCAAGTTCCGCACGATAAATCCGGCCTGAGGCTTCTTCTTCGCTGAGCTGACTCATGAGCTCTGCGTAGAATTTTGAGGGTGAGGATCACTATTTTAGTAACCATGTAGAGCTGAGTTTCAGGCAGGTTCGGTTGTTGATAGATCTGAGGAGTGGCAACTCGTTGGGTGTGGTTCCCGGAAATAACTGTGCGAATTCAACTAAGAAGTTGAATTCCCGACTTTCTCCGGAACTCATAGCTGAAACCATGAGTTCGAAGAGTGGTAGAAGACAGTCTCCTACTTTATCTTCTATTGTAAGTGCAGCAGATGTGACTTGCCCCGTAGCGAGCCCTGCCTTCCTCTATTCTTGGAGAGCAAAGCGTACCATTCCTTCAGGTTGTATAGTGACAGGCTTTGGTCCTGCTAGGATTACGGCCTTCAGGGCTGTAAGCCCTGGCTTGCCTAGGATCATATCCCAGCCTGCAAGGTGCACTACATACAGTGTTATTGTTTCTGTATATCCTCTGTAGCCCATTTGGACATCACATGCCTTTTATATTACACCCTTTGATCATTTGATCGCAGTGTTGAGTGACTTCTTGTCAATTCCATAAGTGGGTAGGCCGTATAGGTGTATGAATTGTGCATTGATGAGATCTCTGCCAGTCTTCTGTCAATCTACAAGGGCTAATGCAGGGTGGCCGTTACTCTTGACCTGAACCCTGCTGTAGTCTACTTCATCGGTAGGCTGGGGCTTTGCCTTGGTTTTGCCCTTATAGTTTTTCTTGGCGATAACTGGTTTGTTGGTGTGTTGCAGGGATAGAACTTGTACGGCAGTGCGCATGGGTACTTTGGTTATTGGCTTCTTGTATTCCTTGAAGGTGTGACCTGGTGCACTGCACCATAGATAATTTCCTTCCCTGATCAACTTCATTTTGTCTTGTAATATGAATATCTTGTTAACCACTTCCCAGTCTGGATCCTTGTTGGTAGTTGTTTTCGTTGCAGGGGTTCTTCCGGGGTTAGAACTTGCTTTCTTGTTGTCTGTCTTCCTATCCGCGCAGTGATTTCGACTAGGGTTCGGAGCTGGTTGAGTAGCAGGCTAGCGTGGGGGTTTGGCTGTAATTGAAATATATCCATGTTTTTATACAGCCTCGAATGATTCCACCTTCTTTGCCAGGTTATTGAACGTCCAAGAATCAAGTATTTGTGGAACCAGGGTGGTTTCCATGTAATTAAGTAGGTGGTAGAGGAATTTCCTGCATTTGACTTCTTCTGAGATGCATTGGTATTCATCCTTGTCGATGAGCTTAATCTGAAGTTCTTCCAGCCAGTTGGCAAAAGTTTTGATACACATGTATTGTGCATCCTTATGGCGTGATATGTACTTCCATTTGTTCCATAGGAGGTCCTTGCTAGTGGAGGGGATAGGGAATTCCCGTAGCACTAGCATGCAGCTGAAAAAGGACGCGTTGTCCTTTTCCTTAATGATGTGGTGATTATAAGTAGTGGGTGCACTACTGTAAGGAACTGGTTTTCTAGTATATGTTTTCTCTACACGTGTTCTATCTCTGGCAGTTTTGGTGGATTTTATTGGATTATACCTAGGCACGTTTTTGGCCTGTTTCGGCAGCTACTCTTTTTGGACATGTTTGGATTAGGAAGGATTATATTGGGATTAGTGTTGTTGTTTTTCCTTGTAGTTTTCTCGTCATATTTCAGTATTATTACCTGTCATATTCCTGTATCATTCTGGGTTAGTTTCATGTATGTCAGCCGGCTGACCACCATCTCCTGTTATACCTGCCTAATTGGGCAGTAGCTTATTCTGTTTTCTTGTTGGTTGTTTATCTCGTTTGTAGCCTTGTTTCCATTACCTCGTTAGGCATTATCATGATACTGGACGTGTCTATAATGAGCCATCATGTATTGATTATGATCTGGTATCATAATGAGTCTTTACTATTGCCTAGTATGAGTCCGAATGGACTCAATTGCCTTAGGAACTCAATATCTATTAAAGATCTGAATTCCACGGCCTTAGATAGGACAGTTCTCGTTCAGCACAGTCTAGTGGAGCTACTTCGGAAATACACAAGGTACACTATTAATTGTCACGGGGGCTCTATTAACTATATAGTGGATACTCCAACTATAAAATAGAGCGGCCGTATGTTCTATTGCTACAACGGAACTTATTCAGAACTCCGAACAATCCTTCAGCATGTAAAGTCCCTTCTAGACTTATCTGCACCCTCAGGCTTTAATCTGCAAGAGAAGACACAACTGTCCAGTTAACGCGAAATCACTAGGATAGCAGTGTGAGGTCAAAACCACAGATTAAGTCATAACTTCAGAAATTATCAACTTAGAACTTTTTAGGGTTCGTATAGAATCGATTGCTTAACAGCTATGGTGGGCGCTATCCTCACCTTCGACAATTCTCTCACTATTTGTATTCCGCGGTGATGTATATTGTGATAACTCGCGGGCTTCGGATTGCTCATGTGCGAAGGTTGTCACATCAGCTTTTCTTCATGCAGTCGCCTTCTGCACTTAGTCTGCCAGCGTTTCAGCTACTGCAGAGTCATACTACACACTTGACTCAACTAAGAATACTTTACCCAACTGTATATCTAGGAGATTACACTACCTATTCTTGGTCATCGCTTTAAGCGAGATAACCATAGTCTTATTCCAATGCCAGAGTAACTTTCTGATAGTAAACTTAAAGTCGTTCAGTTTACAACTCAGAGTTCTTAATTAAGGGATCCGGCATCATCCATCCGAGTTGTCTAGTGTCCATTGAGAGCCTGCCTAGTATACAAGTGGACCAGCTTCAACTGCTCATAACTCCGCCGATATGACTCCGTTGATCTTCATTAAGGTCTCATATGAAAGTTCTTTCTGCGTGGAATCTAATAGACTAGGTCCGTTAGCTACTTCTGTCAACCGGGCGTATGCTAGAACCTGCAGAAGTAGTTTTAACAACTTCCACAGCCTATGACTCGCCCAATGTAACTCTGATCGCAAGACGGGTTCCACAAATGGATTCAGCGTGCAAAACTACCCCAAGGACCAACTTGAAATGAAAGTTTCTGCTAACTTTAATTTTCGCTCAGATTTCCATTGCCCCTTATAGTGTCACCGGACGCACTTTAGTGTAAATTACGCCCTAGTGGCTAGATTTTATTTTTTTTTATTTCTCTCTAAGAAGATTTCAGGGTAACCCAAAACGGCTAGGAGAGACAAACGCGGCTAGTATGATATGTCGGTAGGACCGTAAAAATATGCTGATCGCAACCATGGTTACGATATCCCGATCGGGCTTAATCATGTCCCGCAATAAGCTTCCGAAGTTGCTTACTGGGGGGTGTTGACCTAAACCGCATTTGGTAAGTAGCTCACTTAGTAGGTTCAGGGTAACCAATCCTAGTTCAGGGTAACCCGGCAAGTTCAGGGTAACTGCTCCCATACAATTTTCGACTTAGAAATATTTTCTTCAGTCGTACAGTAAGAAACTTTGTCTGACTGTAACTAGATCACTAGTAGTCGGAATCACACGATACTTGAACTGTAGCTCCAGCTACACGTTCTTAAGTAGTTCCTGTATCCCTGGACTCAGCACGCAATATTTCTATTGTCGAGCTGTACTGCAGATAGAAGTATTACTGCTACGAGTAATATTTTCTAGTAACGCGTAATACTTATTTATTAAGTATTCCTTAGACATGTATAACATATCCTTGGGTCGTTCTGTATAGTACAAGTACCTCTAGGTGGGCCGGTAGTCACCCCGTGACAGTAATATTCTTGTCCACTAGTACCTCTTGATCTCCAACCAACCCTACACTCCACCAACCCTTAGCCACCTACTATAATCCTGTATAGGACTTAGTGGGCGTGCTTAGGACACCATAACCACGTTGGTAGAGCCGAGTTCCTTACAGAACTCCTCTACTAACTTGGCCCACACTTACAACTGCCTTGCAGTTTGAATCCAATAAAGTCCAACGCTTCCTTCGATTCCAATCTTATACCTTTCATACTTAACCATCTCTGTATCGCGTTGACCTAAGTATCAAGATACTGTGAGTCTCGCCATTTGTTATCTCCACTGTTGAGATTTTCTGGAGCATCAATCTTGATACCCTTCATCTATTTGGACATTTTTGATAATCTTTCATGTGTCACAATTCCTGTCGTCGTTTCCCATTGCTGTTGTGCTAGTGTTTCACCACAATCTGTTCATCTCTGGATCTTCTTGGTCTTCTTTGGTTTGCATATTATTCTGTGACTGTGGACTGACGATCCGCTGCCAGAGCTGCCACTGCTAGAGCTACTATCCTATCCATCATCATCTCCTCCTCCTGCGGTTGTGTCTTGTCCTAAGGGAGGGGTTAAGTCCTAATCGTCTCCTCCATTGTTAGCAATACCAGTATTAGAGGTATGTTCCACAATGTCATCTTCTGGCACGATGCCAGTTTGAGATCCTGTGCTGACTTCTTGTGCGGAACGTTGTTTGGTTAGCGTCTCAGGAGGGTCGTTTCTGTCTCGTCCTTTGGGTTGTTTGGCTATAGGTGAGTCCTCAAATTGCCCTGGTACAACAGGTAAAAGGAGGTGCTGACCACATAGCAGAAAGGATATAATATCATCCCAAACCCTCAGAACTCATGGAGGTTCTGTGAGTTGAGGAATCTTGGACCGTTATAAGGGCTCGGTAAGCAATGTTGTAAGCTCCAAGTCCTTACTTTCAAATGGAATGCTTGTGTTCCAAAGATAGCGTTTGGTTGTTGCTTCGAGAAGTAGTTGGATGTCCTTTAGATAAAAGCAATGAAGATACCTAAGCCGTTGTGTGAAAGCGAGGATATCATGTATTTGTGGTTGTACTTTCTTCCAGTTGGCTTCTGTCACTGTAGTTGACTCTAATTCCTATGTTGTGAGGGGAGAGTCTTCTGTTGGTTTCAGGACATCGACAGTGTAGCTGGTGACAAGAGGTGGTTTGACTGATTCTTCGAACGTTTGTGGTTCAGGAGTGTCTCTTTTCTTTCGTAGTTTGTCGGTGATTAACCTCTTGATATCTTTCGGAATCCTAGCTAATCTTCGCGACTTGTGGCAGGTGTACGGCTTGTCTGTCTTTTAGGCCATAATGTCGGTTATTCGTTCTGTTATTACGAGTTATCTTTCCCTCTTGTCCGTATATTGTGGGGACAAGTACGTGGCTCCGAACATGACTGATTCCTGATCAACTTCGGGTGACTCTGGCTCGGCTGCCGGTTCAATATATAGGCAGGATAGTGGGAACGAGGAGAGCACGGATGCTGGTTCATTGTGTTCTTCCGCTACTACGATGGTAGGTACTCCTAAGGCCTAAGATGCTCTTCCCGATGGAACCTTTCGCAGACAGTGAGGATGGCGGCAAGAAGACCGTGAGATGGTCTCCTTATATGGAAGAATTGGATAGCTCAAACTCCTCGAGTTATGAGCTGATGCCAACTGAATGTGGTTCAGTTGGGAAGGAAGAAGATGTCCTAGGCCGGTGAGGAATCTGGTGTTGGATGGAATAGGAAGTAACTATGTAGTTCCTGCAGTACTTTCTTATATTCCTTCAAATGGTGAGAGGGAAGAAGGTGAGCCATGGGATGGTGATGCGTATATATACACTACGATTATTCCTGGGATGTATGGTGCCGCGATATCTTATGCCCTCTAGTATAAGAAGATGAATGGGGATTGTAGTTGCCAGGAATGCAAGAGGTGGTGTCGATATTATTGTGGTAAGGTGATGGAGTGAGGGTGCAATTGTTTAATGGTGTATACCACTGCCCATTAGAGCTCTGCCTTATCTTGCACAAGGGCTTCTGTTGACTGTAGGTTGAGAATATCTCTGTCTCGGTGGTGGATTCTTGTTGCTAGCTTTCGTTGAATGTGATGTGTTTTGTTGAATATGTTGATGTCCAATATAGGTAATACCTGAAAAGGTATTATAAAGATACCAACAAGTGATCAGTCCCTACTATTGGTTTAAACAGTTAGATTATTTTCTGCATTAAAAAAAATGTAATGGGCAATGCCAATAGTAACACCGCGGGCCGTTTAACAAAGTCTATTCTATCACCAGAGTGATAGTGTATGTCTGTTATTGGTTCCGGTAATTTGAGAACTAACAGGGACTTTGAAAGCATACAGATTTCTCAAGCGGGAAGAGAATTAACAGGTGCAATCTCTCTCTATTGAAGCTATCTAAGGTTTGTCTGAACTCTGTCTGAATTGATCTCATCTGAGAATCCTCCTTCAGAAGGGCGGAATGGCTCAATACTTATACTAGCCGCCAAGCCTTCAGAAGTCTGAAAAACATGTTGTCTGGCCTTTCCAGAAAACCTGCTTTCTGGCTGTTACAGAAAGCACACCTCCATGACTATAAATACAGGTGTGGGAGGTCAGCCCTCCAGTACCTAGAAATGCAGGTGTGGATGAGTAATGCATTATGATATAGGAAAAGTACATAAGGACAGGATATGCTCAAGGTAATAGTATGTAAGGTACTATGCCCGAGTGACCTGTTATACATGATAGGTGCTAGAAATTGTGTACTAAGACAATTATAAGAAACGGTCTTCCGTTACAGGCGCTCTTTTGCTATTCAGGTAGGAGGAGTAGTGGGTGAGGCAGGTGCTCTCTCCACATAATAGGTGGTGCATGAGGCCGTGATAGGCTCCGAATGTGGCTGTCAAGATTGGGTCCTGGTTATTTAGATTGTGCTTAGGTAGTCTGAGGGGTCTAGGTCTACAGGGGGGGTCACAAGCTACCAAAGAGAACAAAGCCTCTGCTGCACTGTTGTCAGGTGGCATGTACATGATTGTTTGAGCAGCAGCCTTTTCCTTGTTGGCTCTATCCACATGGTATTAGTAATGGATAGAGCCAGTGGGGGAGTTATATCTTGGGGCAGGGGATGGAGACTTCTTGGTCTGGCTTCCGGTTATGGCTGCAGAAGTGATAGAGGTGGAGAGAGATGTTATAGAGTAAACTGGATAGGAGGAATCGTTTGGCGTTGTTTTTGGGAGGCTAGGAAGTACAATGGAGCTGCTAGAGAAGTCTTGTGGAGCTCTAAAGGTAGGTAGAGGCAGTAGGGAGTTAAGGGAGTCAAGGGAGTAAGGAATAAAGTCTGATAAAGATGGCACAAGAGATGAGTTTATAAATACTTTTGATAGGGTATCTGCTATCATGTTCTTGTTTCCCCCTATATACTGAATTTTGCAATGGAATTGATGGATAATCTGATATCATCTACACTGTTTCTCAGTTAGATTATAGTGAGTGGGAAATGAAACCAAGGGTTTGTAATCTGTAAGGATTTTGAAACGGCATCCTGTACGTTCCCTTCGGAAGGGTTCCAATAGGTCCACAATAGCCAACAATTGCTTATCAAATGTAGTTTTAATAGTTTTCTTGGGCTGCATTGAACTTCCTAGAATGGAAAGCTGCTGGGATGATCCTCTATACTGTGGGTACTTGACCAATCCATGCATGAGTACCATTTAAACTCGCATCTGCAATCAATTATATTTGGTTTGTAGGGTGATAAGTAATAGGTCTGACTGCAGGATCAGCCGACAGGGCTGTTTTAGTGTAATTTAAGGCTTTGGTATAGGTAGGGGTCCAGTCCCAACTGGCTGTGGCACCAGGCATCTCGGTTAGGGGTGCTGCCATATCTGCTGGATGAGGTATTAGATATCCGAAGTAATTTACCATACTCATGTATTCCTGTAACATTTTCCTAATTTCTAGGATTTTGTAGACGGATTTCTAGATGAGGGAAATTTCTCTTTGAGTAATGACATGGCCTAAGCACTGGAGCACGCCAGGCATGAACTGGGACTTCTTCTTATTGGCATAGAACTTATTTTCTCTAAGCCTCTGAAGTACAATCCTGACATGATTCAACTGCTCCCTGTATGTCTTGCTAAAAATGAATTTGTCATTAATATAAATATATACACTGATTCTCAACTCGTGTAGGAACAGGTTGTTTGTGATATTCTGGAAGGTTGCAGGAGCATTGCAGTCACCTTACTGCATGACTCTAGTCTTGTGGGTTCAATATGCGGTAGAAAATGGAGTATACTTCTTATAGGGGAGGTGAACCCGCATGGTTTGGGAACTATCACTGATGTCAAGTTTAGTCTTGAATAGGTGTGTAGCAACTGCGTTTCTGATGAGGGATTGACTGGGAATAAGAGCAAATTGCAACTCACTTCCCTCATGTCTTTTGACAAGCCAATAGATGTATCTTGGCTTAGATGGGTCATTCATTTTGGGAATAATAAACATGACACAACTGGAAGTGTCTTCTGATCTGTACATGCAGCCGGATTTCTCTTCTGTTCTTAGCTTTTCTAACATATCAACCACGAATTTTCCTTTAGGCTTAATATTTCTATGCTTCTAAACTGCATTTGGATTTTTGATTATGATCTGATGATTGATACCTGCCTTTAGGGAAGCTAATTCCAAGTTTTTTGTAGTTGGAAATATATTAGCGAACTTATCAAAAGGGTTGGTGTAGGGCTGTATAGTTGGGGCAGCTAATTTGATGATCTGGCGTATGGGTGGAGCTGTGAGATGAAATATGATGGTTTTGGCAGGGGTAGGGAGATTAGGTGTGGGACTTGAATTCTACATTGGAGTTTTCTGGCTTGCTGTGGTTTTCCCGGCGGAGAGTGTAATACTATTCTGACCAGGAGGCTGAGTGCTAACACTCATAGTACGTGTGTTAATAAATGCCTTGTCATGTCTCTGCATAGGGGATCCGAATATCACATCCCAATTCTTGCCTGCAGGCACATAGAAAATTCGTTCTTCTGACCACTCTAACCAGTCACAGTTCACTTTACTGAGGTGGTTGATTGATCCTTTAAATCCTTTCATAGTCCTCTGCCGTAAGATGAGAATTTTGAGGTGGTACAATAGTAAATTATGTAAGGTGCAAAATTTGCTTCTAATCAAGTTAGCACCTGCATTTTGCTGATCCACAAGGAACTTAGCCGTCTGGTCATTAATTTTCTCGGTGACTAGGAGCTGTTCTTTAGCTTCATTATGTGCCAGTTGGCCAAAGTTGCCTTTTATGGCAGGTGTGGGTAGGTCTTCTAGGATAAATTGAGCTGCAGAAGTAAACTAACTAGGGTGTGTTACTTCTGTAAATTCGTTTGTAATAGAGCCTGCAGCACTTCTGGTTTGATTTTTCTCGAGAGGGCAATTTACACCATTGTGACCAGTCTTTCTACAATAAAAACGTCTACCTTTTTTGGCTAGGTCTTCTTTTTCTGCTGGAGTTAGTTTCTTGAAATTAGAACTCATGTCAGGCGACCTACTAAAGGGCTTAAGTTTATTCCAACTCGTGTTGGTAGGGGCTGGGTTGTTGTTAGCCTGAGGTGTCTGATTTTGCTAATGCCACTTTTGACCATTTTTGAACTTGTGGTCTTTTTTGAAAGAAGTATCCTTGAGAATAAGTGAGTCATTCTTACTCTAGAACTCAATAAGGTCATTCAACTCCAATTTGTCATTAATGTTAGCTCTTACCTCTTGTAGAAGTGTAAGGTCCATGCCTTCCAACAATTGGTTGTAACACTACCAATTTTTAATTTTGGGCTACAAGATCTGCAGTTGTTTAATTTTGTTGGCCACTTGTTGGATGGGCTTGGTTCTGCCGTTCTGGGTCGGTCTGATAACTTGAAACTCCGTGCATAACTTGTCATCACTTCAGAATGGTACACAGAAGTTTCTGAGTACTTTGATAAATTCTGGAAAAGTGCTATTTATTGGTCTTAGTATTATTTCTGTATGATGCATGCAGCATTTTTGCTTCTTCTTCTAAGTGCTAACCTAGCCAGATCATACCTTATCTGTCTTTTGAATCGAGTTCCACTACCTCTAGCCTATCTACAGCATCATGAACCCAATTGTCAAAAATAGCTCCTTCCTTACATTTACTACTGCTACTATTTTTCTCAAGTTTTGGGGCTTTGAGCCTACTGTTTCCAAATACAAAGCCAGTAGTGGATCACAGGCTCTGAGATCTTCTTCCTCTGCTACTTGCTCTCCTTAAACCATTGTTGGTGTCACCTTCAGATGAGCTAGAGCTGCTACCATCCGAATTACATCAGCAAAAGATAATTGGGGTCCTAATGCAGAAGAATTTCATGCAGAAGCCAGCTTACGTCACTTGCCCCTCGTGCGTGCGGATTCTATACCAATTTCGGCCTAATCCTGACGCCCTGCATCCGTGTTCATGCATCATATACCATAGTTCCGGATGTTGGTTGCCGTAATACATCGATCAACCCCGTCGCCATCTCTGACATTCCAAATGGGTCAGTGGACGTTCTTGATGCCTATTCTCCTAATCCAGGATTATATTGCACGATGTTTCCATCGTTTTTCTCTCAACCCTACATTACATTACGCAAATTCAAATTCAAAACTATATCCCATTCATTTTCTATCATGTACCTCATTTCAAGTATGTACATCAATACGATTATTTACTAGATACAAATTATCTGGGTTGATTGTGATTAAGTGGGCCATCCCCTGAATGTCTCCTATGTATACCACATGGTTTTTTTATGGGGTACCGACGTGCACTAGGCCTTCGTGGCCATCTAGTGTTGGGGATCCGATTACTATGAGTAGAGAAATATGGGCAAGTCTGTAACTCATGTTGGTATCGATGTCTCGCAGTTTAAAAAATACATTTAGATTCGCTGGAATCATACCATCCAGACCTCCCTTGACCTTTGTGCCTGCAGTGGCCCTGCGACGTGGGATAAACACCCAGTCATTGCGCCTGTCTTGTTTGCGGAATAATTTTGGTCCCGTACACCTCATACGGTGTAGGTTGTACCCATCATCATGAAACCTGGCCACTGTAACTTAGAGAGTACTAAATGCTTCGAGTGGGGCATCTATAAGACGTGCGACGTCGAATTCCAGCTGCTCAGATGATATAAGGGGAAGGTTGTGGCGGAGATAGCTGCCTGTAAGTGTTTGTAAGTCGGGGAGTTCGTAAATCGCCTGCAATGTCTAGATATTGTACATAGTCTTATTACATATGCACTCTTGTAGCTTACTCCTAGTGAGGTCAGTACTGACGTTTTGAGGTAGGTGTAAGGTGGAATGCGTCAGGTGAATGACATCGCGTTAGTCTTTCGAGATATGGTCATGTTCAGTCGACTATTGCTGTATATTACAATCCAGGATAGCAAAACTGTATGCCCGCATGTATGTTGGAATTACTTGGAGCATAGCGTTAATATGATTTCTCCGACGGTAGGCGTCTTTGAGAGGCTTGTGGGAGACTTCACATATTATTGTGGAATATTGCGGTAAAGACCCATACGTCCTTATCTGGTCTGCGAAGTGGGAAACGAGATGCATTTTGGGGAAGTTGCAATGTATTCCCTTTGAAAGGAAGTCATGGACCAATTTCTCGGTTTCTAGTCTTAACTCTTGTGGAAGTTTCTGCCATTTGGTGGGGGTTTGTTGACGTAGGCCATACGATGCCAGTAGTCTTTGATGCGTCTCATGCAATCCTTTGGATCCCTACTTCGCCGCATTCTTGACTGAAATCATTGCTTGAAAAGCCAGGAATACCTCTTTGTGTATGTGGAAATCCTCTAAGTAATCCTTCATGGATTGGATGGTTTCGAGGGTGAGGACTTGGTATTATGTGATGAGGATATACTCAGTTATATACCTAATGCATAGAATGGCCTTGTGACAGAGTGGCTTGTGTCAGGATGCAATCGGATCAGTGTCGGGCGGCCGACTGAGTACGGCAGTGAAGACTCCAAGCAGGACCCGTAGGGGGTTGCAGCTTTCTTTCCTTTGCCACTGCGTCATGAAGCGGTATGCTTTGTTTGGCCAGTTAAATCCGAGGAAGGGGAGTAGTCTTGACCCTATGTGATTTCAGGTAGTCATGTGCCCAACATATTCAATGAAATCTTGGACCCATTTCATCAGATAGATCAGGATCCCGAGAAGAAGTGTATGGAGGGTATCCGATCGTACTATTTCATGGGGTTCACAATGGGGTATATGCCAGAGTGCGTAGTTCTCATTTTTGACAACGTCAGATTCCACTTGTTCCATGTCGGAATTGTGATAAGTAGCGGCATACCTGGTGATGGTCCGGTATCGTATGGAGTATCTGGGAGTTCTCCAAATTCATAGGGGGAGGAGATGCAAATTGGGCAGTGGTTGGAGGTTATGTCGAGGATCATGAAGTTTTCCATGTGGTCTGCTAACCATGCTGATAGCTTAAGAACGCAACATCGTACATTTTCATGGCAACAAACCATTTCGATACCTTGCTAACTTCTGGCGTCAGACAATGGACTCAGAATGGAACTCAAGATCTCGAGTGTGATCTGTAATGCATCTAACTCTTGAGCCTCTGCTAGGTATGTGGGGATTTTGTTAAGACGCTTTGGACAAATAGGGAGGAGAGCGATAGGTATCCAGGTATTCATCGTGGGTTTGTGGCACACAGTTAACTTTATATTCCCGATGCTTATATAGAGAGGCCATAATTTCTTGTCTCGGGAGAAATTTGTTACATATGTTTGATCCGACGCCAATACGACAGGAACAAGTGTTGATCCGACAGGAATCTGTATCTCTCCGACATGAGCAAATGGATATGGATATATATTTTTTGGGAGCATACACTACCATGTTCCTGTATTCATTTCGGCGTAAATTCTCTCATTATCTATGTTAAATATCTTAATAGGTTACTATAGCATGTGACAACCAAAGACTCATTGTCTTAGTAGGTATTGTATACATTGTTGGATAATGCGGTATCTGAACTCCAACTTGGGAAGTAATGCATATTGGACATTGCCTATATGCTATACTGGATCATCAATCATTTTGGCAGTTTGTTTATAGAATGTATAACCCGATTTGAATGAGACGTCCGAAGTCGGACGGTCGTCTTGGAAGGGAGGCAATATGTTGTCTTGAAAGAAATCGCCAATTCGAGTTTTTGGCACCTTGCTAAAGGTGAAAAATCGTGCTAGCTTGTAATCTATAGCATTACGGAAGAGGTAAAGATAATTATATTCTGGGGATCGCTGCTTCGAGAATGAACAATCTCGAACAGGCTGCCCCGCTCAATATATGGCGGGAAGACGCCGTGTCATGTCGCGTGGATAGGCCTTTGAGTCGTCCACATGGTTTGTGGAAGGTGACATTTCTGTGATAGGTTCCATGTCGGAATCAGACTCCGCCACTATATCGTTGATTGTGGATTCCCAGTCGACGTAGAGCTCTTGTATTCTAGGGAGCTCAGCTTGGTCAATATTGGCATCGCTGAGGTCCGAATATTCAGGTTCTGGGTATTGTATTGTAGTGCTTGTGGTTTCGCTTGCTGCATTTTCCTTTTCATGTTCAGAGAGAACCTCTGTAACATCGGGTTGCTGACATACAAGGGGAGAAAATGTATACTGACTATGTTCCAGATGATTTTTCTAGATATAATTTGAATAGGCTCCGCCTGTAGCATATATGTTGTTGCATCAATGACAGTGTATTTTGGGGGAGTTCATGGCAGTCTTTGATAGATTCTGTGAATCGTTTGATGTATGAAAGTTTTATCAATGACATACATTGAACTTGCTATAATCGGGCTCTCATGCTGACTAGTCACATCGGCATTTAGAACAACTGAGGGTTAACCCAATATGGGTTAGTTCGGCATGCGACTTGGAATCCGAGAGGGTCTAATATAGCTTAGTATGGAACATTATGGGCTTGGAATATCATGGGCTTCGAATTAAACTGCTGCGTCGAGACATGAACTAGATGTATCAATTTCCAACTGGGATATTCTGCATTAAGGCTTAACCTGACTAGTGGAGTCGGGATTTCGCATAATTTAGGCTTAAAGCAAATGGGGTCAGTCGTGGTATACACCTTATGCACAATGGAATCTTGGAGTTTCTAATATTTCCAAGTACACAACATGAAGCTGCGCTGAGGCATCTTGAGATAGATAATTGCCCCAAAGAAATGTTTCGAAACATTGGACATCTGGAACTAGAAACAATAGTGCAGACTAGGATATTCTTCGTTAAGTGTAAGACCGACTTGTCGCATCGAGTTTGCACAAAGGTCTAGGATTAATCCCATTCGGGTCAATCTGGTATGTTCCCTTGTTAGGGTAGTTGGCACTACTGCTCCTTAGAAGGCCCCTGTATACACAACGAAATCTTGGCCCCTCTACTCTGGCATAATGTTGAACATCATGGTCATCGAAACCATAGAATGGTATTGTACCATATTGAGTCATCTTGAAACATATATTGACCTCTACCACAAAGTTTCGAAAAGTTTTTCTTGTGGAAAAATAAACATAATTGCTGAAGGTGATATCCTTTATGTATTAATAGTTCCTAATACCCACTTCAGGCTACCAGGGTTTTCTGTCGGAGAGGGCTTATATCTGTAATATTCGAGGCCTTCGAAAAAATAGAATGGTATTGTACCATATCGAGTCATCTTGATATATATAATGACCTCCCCCAGAAAGTTTGTAAAAGTTTTTCTTCTGCAACAACAAACATAATTCCCAACAGTGATATCCTTTATATAGTATTTGTTTCCACTGCCCACATCGGGCTACCAGTGTTTTCTGTCGCGGAGGGCTTTCATTTGTAATGTTCGAAGTCAAGCTGTACATGATCCAAGTACAATATGTATAAAACGGTATCCCTCCCCATGTAGGATACTGGACTTCCAATTCACATTCACTGTTCACATTTCAGCATCCATTGTCACATGTCACTAAGATCCTGACATATCACTAATATTTTTACCTGTCTTCATGTTCACCACAACTACTTTGTTTTTCCTATTTCAGTAATTCTGTCACTGGTGAGGTTACCGACTAAGTTTTGACATCCAAAGTACGGTGTCTAATACTAGCAGGATCCAGTTACAATGGTGACCGCAAAATATTTGATCAAGAACTCGAAGGCAGACTTATGGTGGGATACCTGAAATGCCGATTATACGTTGTGGCATAATACAGTCAAAGACTACTATACCCAAGACTGTTAAAGTACAGGTATATAGGAGATATACTGTATGCAACAAGGAGCAGTATTCTCCTAGCAATATAGGGAAGGAAAGTGAAGAAGTATGGAGTCTATGAGACTCTAACAGAGGCACTGGAGGTGTTTGAGCACGGTGGTAGAACGAGTGCAAAGGTAGGAAATATAGAAGAGTGTATATGAGATGAGATTGAAGTGTGAGCTGATAATCACCATAGTGGTGGCCATTGCCCCTCCTATATATACACGATTCTGTCTAACCAATGCCAGCGCTCAAAGTATTCCAGCATGTGTCAGAGCGTGCGAAAATGACATCTACAACTCATTATAGTTTGTAGTACAACATTATAATAACTATAACTCAAACTATGAGTATATGACAATATTAGAAACTTAAATAGAGTATTATGGAAGGTTAAACAGTTGAGAAAGATTAAAGCAGAGTTCCGAACGTAATTAAAGAGCTAGTTACCGCATGTGAAAAGTATATGACAATAATTAATTTATGTAAGTATGAGGCACATGTCTGGGCATGTAGTAGACTGTAATTGGGAAAGAATAACGCATTTGAAAGTGATTTGTGGCTGAGAGGTGAGCATGTAAGGGCTGTAGGAATGTCCATACAGGTCACCTTTTAATACTCCTCCTCACTAATCATAGCAATATGGTTGTCAGTTCTAAATATTTCTGCAGTCTCATTAAAAACCTATTATGATATATAAAAAACCCTGTGGGAAAAAGAAATCATGTATAGGAAAAGAGTACTATGAAGAATTATTTTGTTCACAAAACACCATCTCGCAACATAAAGAATATTGGTCCAGGCATTGCTTTGGTACAGATATCTGCTAGATTGTCAGAGCCAGGCACATGCAGAACAACTAACTTCCCAGTTTCCACAAGTTTACATATATGGTGATATGCTATGTAAATATGCTTGCTACGGTCGCTTATACGAGGATTTTGAGTCAGATCTACTGCTCCTTCTCCATCTGTACTCAAAGCTGAGGGAATGGAGGTTAATATAAGTTCTTTCACAGCATATTGAAGCCATAATTACTGTTTGGCAGGCAAGGATATCAAAATGTATTCAGGTTCCACGGTAGAAGTAGAAACCTATTTTTGCTTCCGGGAGCGCTAGCTAATGGCATTCATTGCTAATTGAAATATATGACCTGAAATTGATTTTCTGTCATCCTTATCATTTGCAACGTCTGGATCTGCAAATCCTGCCAGAGATAGAGCAGCACATTTGGCATGGGTGAGGAACTTGTCACTAGTACCTTTAATATATCGCAGAAAACGTTTTGCAGCTCCCATGTGTATAGTAGTAGGTTTGGATGAATATTGTGACAATAGTGAAAGTGTGAAAGCCAAGTCAAGACGTGTTCCAATCACAAGATTAATCAAAGAACCAATTATCTGTTTATATAGGGTGGCATCTGCAATGTTATCACCATCTTGAAGTTTCCTAAATTTGGAATTAGGATCCAAAAGTAGAGTAACAGGATTGCAAGATTGTAACGGAAGACCGTTTCTTATATTTGTCTTAGTACGCATTTCCTAGCACCTATCATGTTTACCAGATAGCTCGTGCATAGTACCTTACGTACTATTACCTTGAACGTATCCGGTCCTTATGTTCTTTTCCTTTATCATGATGCATTACGCATCCACACCTGTATTTCTGAGTACTGGAGGCCTGACCTCCCATACCTGTATTTATGGTCATGGAGGAGTGCTTTCTGGAACGGCCAGAAATCAGCTATTCTGGAAAGGCCAGAAAACAGGTTTTTCTGACCCCAGAAGGCTTGGCGGCTAGTATAAGTACTGAGCCGTTCTGCCCTTCTGGAGGAGGATTCTCAGATCAGATCACTTCAGACAGAGTTCAGACAAGCCTTAGATAGCTTCAATACAGAGAGATTACACCTGTTAATTCTCTTCCCACATGGAAAATCTGTAGACACTCAAACACCCTCAGAGTCCTCGACTTAGCGGAACCAATAACAGACATACACTATCATTTCGGTGATAGTAAGGACTCTGTTAAACGGCCCGCGCTCCTGCTATTGGCATCGCCCATT
>Ga0307511_10001606_pt1 | contig 23990 bp, 13 predicted proteins | sample 13_EM_MG_FD_200266 | JGI IMG/M metagenome (GOLD analysis project Ga0307511, IMG submission 200266) | Populus trichocarpa ectomycorrhiza microbial communities from riparian zone in the Pacific Northwest, United States - 13_EM | ecosystem: Host-associated > Plants > Roots > Unclassified | place... | reverse complement strand
ATTATTCTTTACCGCATCGGCATAGGTCATACCTCCCAGATCTGTTGACCCGCTCATTGTTCCATCTGCGATCACTCCTTTTGGAATGATGCCATCGTCATGCGAAACGTTGTTGGCGTCGACATAGGTCACACCGCCCAAGGCCGCGTTCCTTCCAAAAAGAGAGCTCTTCAGGGAGCCTGTGGTGGATCCGTACTGGTCTGTTGCAGAAGCCATCAGGCCGCCGACTTTGGAATCGATCTGGAAGCTCAGGCTGAAATTCTTGTAATCGAAAGTCTGCACTGTTCCCCACAATAAAGTAGGGGTGATCGTTCCCAGGTCTTTCGTTGAACCATCGTAATCCTGAGACCGCATGTAGACGAGATATCCGCCGGAAGAGCTGCCGTTCTTTCCAAGCACCCGTTGACCATTGTTGGCCGTATTGCCGGTCTTGGAGTCATAAGCGGCAAAACCATAACCGGTGTTGACGATGCCATATTGTTTGCCTGCGATGGCATAAGCTGCAACGTCTGCTCCGAATGCCAGTTGAAGCTGGTAGTTCGTCACGCCGGGATAGAGGGAAATGACCTTATTGCTGTTATGCGCCAGGTTGACGCTCATGTTCCAGTTGAAATCCTTTGACTTGATCGGACTGGCGGTGAGCAATACTTCGATACCGGAATTCTCGATATTACCGGCATTGATGGTCCTGCCGGAAATCCCGCTCGCCTCGTTGGCGCTCAGGGAGAGTATCTGGTGGAAGGAGTTCTTTTTATAATAAGCGACATCGAGGCCGAGCCGGTTATTGAAGAACCTCAGGTCCGTACCAAATTCGATTTCACGGGCCAGTTCATTCTTCAGATTCTGATTACCGAGGGTGGTATTATAGTTGCCACTCCCATCCGTGAAAGAATTGAGCGCCTGGTTGCCGTTAGCGGGATTATTGAAAGTGCCTACATATCCGTACAATCCCGTGGCGTTCGTAACCCATGGGTCAGCGGCGTACCCGGTCCAGCCGATACTGGCCCTCAGTTTACCGAAAGAAAGGATGGAGTTCCGCATCTTGAACATGGGCAGTTCCGTAAATACCCAGGCCAGGCCTGCGCTGGGGTAGGCATAGGAATAGTCGCCATGTCCGTCAGCATAGGTTAAAGAGGAAGACCAGTCATTACGTACGCTGAAGTTGAGGGTCAGCATGTCCCGCCAGGTCAGATCGCCATAGGCATAGGCCGCATTGTAGCGATAAGTGGGGTTATAGTTCTGCGTAAAGGTGGGCGCGCTGATGGAATTGCCGACAAAATATCCTCCCGGCACATTCAATCCCCCATTGGTCTTGGCGATCGTATTCGGTCCGCCTAACTGATTGAACTGCTCTGTACCGATCGATGCGCTGAGAACGAGGTCTTTTGCGATCGTCTTGTTGGCGCTCAGCAGGGCCTGTACCCTTGTATTCTTATAACTGCTCTGGTCCAGTTCGTAGGAGCCGCCTGTAAAACCTGCGCCTGTCCCGTTCTGTTTGTTTTCGGTATTATCGTTGTAGTTCTGAACATTGGTGCGGACGAGAAAATTCAGCCAGGGTGTGAGCTTCACGTTGATATCGAGATCGGCTAATAGAACGTTCTCGTTCCTGCTCAGATTATTCTGATAGATAGGCCAGAAGGTAGTTGCCAGGAAATAAGGATCTACAGAGAAGCCTCGTTTCAGACCGTTGGTCACGGGGTTGATATAATTGTTCTTGTAGTATTTGATATCCGCATTCCTGGGCGCCAGGCCCAGCAGGTTGGAAATCGGGTTGTTCGCACCGCCATACGTTTGCGATTGGCCGCCTCCCCCTTGTTGTACCGGGTTCAACACTTTGGTGCTGGTATAATTGACACTGGCATCCAGCGTAATGAAACTGGCCAGTTTTTGTGTGCCCCTCAAGGTAAAACTGTTCTTGCGGAGGCTATTGTTGGGCATGACGCTGGTATTGTATAAATTGGTATAGCTGGCTCTGAAGTTGCTGGTCTCACTACCACCTTCGGCCGCTATATTTGTATTGACGAACTGACCGGTCCGGAAGAAATCCTTCAGGGGGTCATTGGCTACCCAGGGCACCATGCGGCCGTCCAGGTCTTTTACCAGGTGACCGTCGAATTTTGGCCCAAAGGAATATCCCCCGTTATTGCCAAAAAAGAGGCTGGCCGTATTGTCCACCACGTCATTGCCACTGGCATCCTTGTTAAAAGTGGGGCTGAGGCCGCCGCCAAATTCGTTCTGCAGCGTTGGCATGCTGTAGGCTTTGTCGATGGAGACGGTCTGGTTATAGTTAACGCCGATCCCTTTGCGGGCCCTTCCTTTTTTGGTGGTGATCAGCAGCACCCCATTCAATGCCTGGGAGCCGTAGAGCGCAGAGGCTGCGGAACCTTTCAGGACCGTGATGCTCTCATAATCGTCCGGGTTCAGGTCTTTGAGAATATTTCCAAAGTCCGCACCGGTGCCCCATGAATCGGCGCCGGTGGTGGCCGGCGTGATCAGGATACCATCCAGTACGACCAGCGGCTCTGTGTTACCCGCTAACCGGGCGTTGCCCCTGATCTGGATACGGGAACTGGAAGAAGGACCGCCTGTTCCCTGGGAAATCGTCAGGCCGGCGACTTTCCCCTGCAAGGCATCCCCCAGGTTGGAGTTGTTGGCTGCGACGACCTCGCTGCCCTTTATTTCCGTGGCGGAATAAGATAATTTCCGGACATCTTTTTTGGCGCCAAAGCCTGTCACGATCACTTCCGACAGTTCTTTGTTGTTCTTTTCCAGTTGAATGGAAAGGAAAGGGGCGTCACTCGCCGATACTTCCTTGCTCCCGAACCCGATAGAGCTGAGAACAAGTGTGGCGCCGGGATCTGTCTTAATGGAAAAATTACCGGTTTCATCTGTGATGACACCACCGGCCTTTGCTCCTTTTACTTTAATGGTGACACCGGGAATGGGGGCTCCTGAAGGATCTTTTACTACCCCTGTCACCGTTTTTCTCAGCTGGGCGCTGGCGGAGAGTCCCAGGAGCAAAAAGGAGACGACGACTAACATCGCAAACGCGAGTTTGGGCTTGAATGTCCGTTTCATGTACAGTTTGTTTTGGTTTTTGACTAATTAATGACACTGATAAAAAAATGCCGGTTGCGGACAGAAATGATGGTTTTGTTGGGTATGGATCTGTATTGATAAAGTTTATTTTATATGATAGCCAGCATAGGATGCTTTCTCTTCATGCGCTTTCCTGCCGGTCTCCTTTCCGAAATGTTCCATCACCAGGGCTGCAGCCCCTATCAATTCTGCATTGTAGCCCAGGGTCGATACTTCTATTTCCGTATTGGCGGCCAGCCGGGGGATGCAATGCTCATTCAATGCCTGTTGTATGGGAGTCTGCCAAATTTTCCCGGCAGAAGATCCCCTTCCGCTGAGGATGATCATCTCGGGGTTAAGCAGGTGAATTAAGATGGCTACCCCTCTTCCTATATTATAACCTGCCTCGGATAATAATTCCACGGCAAACTTGTCTCCTTTTTCTGCCGCCGATATGACTGCCTGGGAGGCTTCGTCGAAATTTACCGTCAGCAGGTTCTTTTTTAAAGTGGTCACGCGACCGTTCCGTATTCCTTCTTCCGCCTTCTCTACCAATACCAGCAGGGAGGCCTCTGTTTCCAGGCAGCCGCTCTTCCCGCAACTGCAAAGCTTATTATTTGAATAGAGGGGGATATGACTGAATTCACCGGCAAAACCATTGTGTCCCCTGAAAAGCTCTCCGTTGAGGATCAGGCCAAGGCCGATCCCCCAGCCCAGGTTGACCACCATGGCGCTCTTTTTGTGACGGGCGGCGCCGAAGTTGAGCTCCGCCAGTGCGATGAGGCTGGAGTCATTTTCAATATAGGTCTGGATGCCGACCTTATCTGTTATATAATGAGTGATACTTTTCCCCCCGGTCTCCAGGAAGGAGTAGTTGATTCCCTTTCTGGCGTCTACAAAGCCCGGCATGCCGATGCCGATGCCTGCGATCTGTCCTTTTTTAATTCCTGCTTTAAGGATGTGTGCTTCTATCTTTTCGACCAGTTGGGCCAGGGCCTCAGGGTTTTTGGCCAGGTGCAGTTCGATCTTTTCTGTATCGGAGACCTGCCTCTTGGACATGTCCATTATAACGATCCGGGTGAATAACTGGTCCATGGCGACGGCAACGACGTACATGACGTCGGGGCGGAGCGAATACATTAAAGGTCTCCTGCCCCCTGTTGAAGGTGCATAACCCGTCTCTGCTATGTAGTTTTCTTCGATCAATTCATTCAGCATTTTAGTTGTCAGGGGCAAACTGGTCCTGGTTTGAACACTGATATCCGAGCTGGATAAGGTCTGAGCGAAGTATAGCTGTCTGATAATCCTTTTTTTATAAAGTGCATTTTTAGCAGCCATGCTGTTTAGGTCTTGGTTAGATGTCTCACTTCAAAATCATAGTGAAGTTAGCAAACTTTTATAAAAATATTAAGAACTAATGTACTTTTTTTATAAAAATCTTATTAGTTAAATAATAAATCAATTTAAATGATCATATTTTTTAATAAATTAGCAGTGGATGATAAAAATTATAGGTACCTTTTTTTTAAGGAGGGAATAAGAACATCTGCCGTGGGATACGTCATATTTAATGACGGGTCTGCTTCCTGGTTACCAAACCGATTAAAATACCTGAAAGCGGCCTAACCATTTATTCACGCTATAGCCAAAAAACTACAACATTTATGAGAAAATTCAAGTTTCTCCTTGCCCTGTTGCTTGTGGCCTCAGGAAGCTGGGCCCAGACCAGGCAATTAACCGGAAACATTAAAGACTCCAAGTCCGGTAATTCTCTCCCTTCAGTGACTGTCAGAGTAAAAGGGAAAAATATTTCCGCCGTCACCAATTCAGGAGGCGGCTTCTCCCTGAATGTACCGGCCGGAACACAGGTGCTGGAATTTTCATCGGTCGGGTACACGCCCAAATCTGTCACCGTAGAAGCGAGTGAGAGCAATATATTGATCTCACTCGACCAGTCTTCGTCTCAGTTGAGCGAGGTGGTAGTTACCGCCCTGGGTATTTCCAAGGACGTGAAAAAATTAGGGTATTCCGTTTCTGCCGTTGGCGGAGACCAGTTAAACAAAGCCCGGGAGACCAATGTGGCTCTTTCCCTGGCGGGGCAGGTAGCCGGTCTGGACGTACATGGCACCAGCGGGGGACCTGGCGGCAGCGCCCGTATTCTTTTAAGAGGGATGCCCAGCATGAACTCCGGTGGTTCGCCGCTGTTCGTGATCAATGGGGTGCCGATGGATAATACCCAACGGGGCGCAGCCGGCGAGTGGGGCGGCTCCGACAACGGGGATGGCATCGGTAATATCAATCCCGACGATATTGAAACGATGACCGTATTAAAAGGCCAGGCGGCTTCTGCACTCTATGGAGCCAGGGCTTCCAATGGTGTGATCATGATCACTACCAAGACAGGTAAAAAAGGAGATTTCTCCGTAGACTACAATGTGAATGGCGTCTGGGATAAAGCGATCAATTACACCGATTATCAATACGTCTATGGGCAGGGGCAGAATGGCGCCAAGCCTGCCAATGTCGCCGAAGCGCAGAAGACCGGCCGTTTGAGTTTTGGTGGCAAGCTGGACGGGACCCCCACCATCCAGTATGATGGTAATAGTTATGCCTATTCTCCCTATAAAAAGAATATCGCCAACTTTTACCGGACCGGCCCATCCCTCACCAATACGGTGTCCGTCAGCAGTGGCGGAGACCGGGGGACATTCCGCTTGTCGTTGTCCAATCTCGACAACAGCTCCATTGTCCGCAACAGCGGGCTGAACCGGAAAACGATCAACCTCAATGTAAGCCAGAAGATCACTGATAAGCTGAACGCTACGGTGGTAGCCAATTACATCGACGAACAGGACAAGAACAGGGCTCAACTGAGCGATGGCCCCGGCAATCCCAACAACGGGCTCTTCCTGGCTACGAATATCAATGAGAATATCCTGAAGCCCGGATACGATTCAAAAGGAAATGAGATCGTCTTCAGTGATGATAACTATGTGACCAATCCCTGGTTTGCCGTTAATAAATTCATCAACAATACCGGTCGCAAACGCCTGATCTCTTCCGTATCGGCGAAATACAATCTTACCGACTGGCTGTATGCACAGGGCCGCGTTGGCTATGACCTGGAAAACGATCGGATCCTCCAGGTAACGCCTACCGGCACCAACTATTCCTTTAATTCCGCCGGCCAATCCGGGCAGTTGAACGGGCTGACCAATCTCCAGACTTCCGAACTGAACCTGGACGGTATTATCGGCGCTTCGCATCACCTGACAGAAGACCTTAATGTAGACGCTACGGTGGGTGTGAATTACAGGACGAACACGTATGAGTACGAGCAGATCAACGGCAGCCAGTTCGTGATCCCGGACCTGTACACCCCCTCCAACGTGGTAACTTTTGGCAGGCAATATTATTACTATCAGAAAGTGGTCCATTCCGGCTATTATAACCTGGACTTCAATTATAAGGACTTCCTGTTCCTGACTACTACGGGCCGGTATGATGCTTATTCCACCTTGCCCAATGGTAACAGAGGTATATTTACGCCTTCTGTCTCTGCAGGTTTCGTCTTCTCCCAGTTCATGCATAGTGACGTATTGAACTATGGTAAACTACGGGCAGCCTATGCACAGACCAGCGGTGAGCCGATCGGAGGTCCCAATAATACCCAGAGCGGCGCCTATCAGACCAGCCTGTACTATGGAGTGGGCAATGGTATCAATGGCGTGGCCGTAGGGCTGATGAATGGAGCAGGCGGGAACGTCAACAACCTCCCCTCGCTGCCGAATTTGTTCCTGAAGCCTTTCGTGCTGACTGAAGTTGAGTTCGGAACAGAATTGAAATTCCTCAATAACCGGTTAGGCCTGGATGTTGCCTACTTTAACCGCAAGACCAAGAATGAGATACAGCAAGCCACTTTGAGCGAAGCTGCCGGCTATGCGAACAGATATGTAGGAACGGGGTCTACGCTGAACAAGGGATTGGAAGTGCAGGTGACTGGTACGCCTGTTAAAATGGCCAAGTTCAAATGGAATATCACCTTCAACATCACGAATGTAAGTAATAAGATCCTGGAGACCGATGACGTTGGAGGCAATCTCACCCTGGGTACTTACCGGCCGCTGAATGCGAATACGGCTTTTGTGAAAGGCATGGCCGGACCACAGATCATGGCGCGCGATTATACGTATGATACCAAAGGCAATATCATCGTAGATGTAGACGGGTTACCGATCTTTGATCCCACCTTGAAAACATTTGGTAGCGTGCTGCCGAAGACCTACGGCGGATTGAGAAATGACTTTACCTATAAAGACTTTTCACTTTCCTTCCTGATCGATTATAATTATGGCAATAAGATCCTTTCGGCCACCAGCTATTATACGATCTATCGTGGATTAAATAAGCTGACCCTGGCAGGGAGAGAGACAGGCATTACCACAGGAGTGACAGCCGCGGGCGCGCCCAATACCGTAGCGGCGCCTGCACAGGCTTATTATCAGGCGTTATCCAACGTTTCGAAATTCAGTGTATTGAACGGGGATTATATCAAGCTCCGTCAGCTCACCATCGGGTATACGCTCTCGGAAAAGACCCTGGGAAATATTCCCGTCTTCCGTGCGATCGAATTATCCCTCGTGGGACGCAACCTGTGGACAATAATGAAACATAGCGACAATATTGATCCGGAAGCAGGGTTTGCCTCCAGTGTCAAATATGCCGGTATCGAAGGCACCAGTCTGCCAACTACCCGTACGTTCGGTATCAACGCTAATTTCAAATTCAAAAAATAAGTTATCATGCCAAAAAGTATGAATATGCCTAAAAAATTATTACTATATATAAGCGCTGCGGCTATTATAACGCTGGGAGGTTGCACCAAAAAGTTCGACGCGATCAATACGGACCCGACACAGGCTACTGCTGATCAGTTTAATCCGAACTTATTGCTCTCAGGCGCTCAAACGGCCTATTTTATCGCCAACCAGGGATATAACGGACCGATCTTATTCCAGAGCATGTGGACGCAGACCTTTGCTTCCGCCTCCTACCCGAGCTATTACAGCAACGGGGATAAATATGTAGGATCGGGAAATCTTACCGACTACCAGGGGCGTCTCTGGACCCGGGCCTATAACTCCGCCAGCTATTGTTATGAGCTGCTCAGCCTGGCAAAGGCCGATACAGCGCTGGATCTCACCAACCTGAAGGGCATTGCCCTGATCGTGGAGATCCTCAATATCCAGATCATAACGGACACCTATGGGGATGCTCCTTTTTCACAGGCCCTGCAGGCTAAGACAGGTCTATCCCTGCCCGTTTATGATAAGCAGCAGGATATCTATAATTCCATGTTAAACAAGCTGGATTCCGTGCTGCCCACGCTGGATGCTTCGAAAGCGGCCCCGACGAACGATGCCTGGTCTTATAAAGGCGATGTCGCCAAATGGAAAAAATTCGGCTATTCCCTGATGCTGCGCATAGCTATGCGGTTGACGAAAGTTGACGCGGCCACCGCACAAAAATATACGGAAAAAGCAGTAGCCGGCGGCGTCTTCGCCAGCAATGCCGATAACCTGTACCAGGTATTCGATAATGCAGACGGCTATGCCAATAATAACTCCTCCGCTTATGTGGTTCCGGAAGATTATTCCGAGGTCAAATGGGGTAAAGTGCTGATCGATTATCTCAAAGCCAAAAATGATCCCCGGCTTGCTGTCATTTCAGAGGTTCCGGATACGGGGTATGACGCTGCGAACAAGGCGCTCAAATCTTCTGAACCATCTTTTCCCGGTGACATGACCCCCTCTAAACAGATAGGGATGCAAAGTGGATACGATCAGAATGGCGGCGCTACCGATATCAGCCATGCTCCCGGATATCCCGGTGCTTCCGGCTCAGATGCAGGAAAGAGCCTCAACAAAGTCGGGTGGTATTCAAGGCCCTCTACCGCTCTCTATTTACCGCTGAACACGGCAGGTTTCGTCCTCACCTACGCACAAACAGAATTATTACTGGCAGAAGCTGCCGTAAGAGGCTGGAATGTGGGAGCAACTGCTTCCCAACATTACGCGAATGGATTGGCTGCCGCCCTGCAATCTTATGGCACCCTCAATACGGCAGGCACTATCAGTAGCGGCGTAGCGACCACTTATGCCACAGCCAATCCGCTGGACATATCTTCCCAGGCTAATTCCCTGCAGCAGATCAACATGCAATACTGGGTGACGACAGGTACGCTTTTCGACTTCCTGGAGACCTGGACCAACTGGAGAAGATCCGGTTATCCCGTGCTGACGCCGGTGAATTATACAGGTAATTTCGCTAGCGGCGCCATTCCCAGAAGACAGCAATATCCGGTCACGGAAGCTGCTACCAACCCCGCCAATTATAAGACGGCGGCGAGTGCCATTACCGGCGGGGACCTCTTTAGTTCCCGTGTCTGGTGGGATAAATAGTTAAGGCAGTTGGATTACTACACATAAAGGCAGGGCTGCAGATGATGCAGTCCTGTCTTCATTTTAAAAAAGATCCGGAGAATGTCATTGACCTTCTTACCTTCATCAAATTAATCATCTATGAAGTTGCTTTCCGGTATTTTGGCATTGCTCCTGCCCGCCGGCGCCGTTACAGCGCAACAACCCCTTTTTCAACTATTGTCTCCGAAAGAAACGGGCATCCGGTTCAGCAATGAGATCAGTGAGACGGAGAATCTCAATGTACTGGCTTATGAATATTTTTATAACGGGGGCGGCGTAGCTGTAGGAGATATCAATAATGACGGGCTTCCGGACATTTTGTTCACGGCCAATATGCGGCCAAATAAGTTGTATCTCAACCTGGGGGGAATGCGATTCAGGGACATCACCCGGGAGGCGGGCCTGGAAGGCCGGGAGGGCGGGTGGAAGACAGGCGTCACGATGGCGGATGTCAACGGGGATGGACTGTTGGATATATATATCTGCTATTCGGGAAAAGTGGACGAGGCCCTGCGGAGAAACCAGTTATTTATCAACCAGGGGAACCTGCACTTCCTGGAAAAAGCAAAAGATTACGGACTGGATGATCCCGGCTACAGTACCCAGGCGGTATTCTTCGATTATGACAATGACGGGGATCTGGATATGTTCCTCCTGAATCATAATGTGAAAAAGATCGACAATATGGAGCTGGCTAAATACCGTACGGAGACGGATGAGCTGGCGGGAGATAAGCTCTACGAAAACCAGGGGGGACATTTCACCGATGTCAGTAAAAAAGCCGGCATCCGTCAGAATCCGCTGACCTTCGGACTGGGTATTGCCATTGCGGACATCAATAAGGACGGGTGGCAGGATGTCTATGTAACGAATGATTATAATGAGCCGGATTATTGCTATCTCAATAATGGGAACGGAACTTTTACCGAGAGTTCCGGGGTTGCGTTCCGGCATATGTCGCAGTTCTCCATGGGGGTGGACATTGCCGATTATAACAATGACGGTCTGCCTGATATTGTCACCCTGGATATGCTGCCGCCGGACAATCGCCGTCAAAAACTATTGCAGCTCCAGGAGAATTATGAATCCTTTGAATTAATGATCAGCCAGGATCTGCACAAGCAGTATATGCGCAATATGCTCCAGTTGAATAATGGCGACGGCACCTTTAGTGAGATCGGCCAGTTGGCCGGGGTGTCCAATACGGACTGGAGCTGGTGCCCTTTGCTGGCTGATTTCGACAACGACGGTTATAAGGACCTGTTCATCACCAACGGGTATATGCGGGATTATACCAATAAGGACTTTCTCCGTTACTGGGGCGATTATAAAATAAAGAAGGCCATGGACCGGGAAGCGCCTAAGCTGATGGACCTTGTCCAGGCGATGCCTTCCACTACCCTGCCGAATTATATATTCCGGAATAACCATGATCTTACTTTCTCCAACAAGCAGCAGGAATGGGGCCTTAGCCGGCCATCGCTGTCCAACGGGGCTGTCTATGCTGACCTGGATAATGACGGGGACCTCGACCTGGTGATCAATAATATCAATGAAACTGCCTTTGTCTATAAGAATATGAGCCGTGAGCAGTCCCATACTTCCTATCTGTCTGTCGAGCTGCAGGGAAAAGGAGGCAATACAAGGGCTGTCGGGGCAAAAGTGTATGTATATACAGGCGGGCTGCTGCAGTACGAGGAATTGGATCCCAACCGGGGGTATTTGTCCTGTGTGTCCACCGTCCTGCATTTTGGGCTTGGGGAATCGCAACGCATCGATTCCGTGCGGATCATCTGGCCGGATCAGACGACACAGTTGTTAAAAGGTGTAGCTGTCGATCAGTTGCTGAAGGTCAAAGAGGAAGGTGACGGGGTTGCATCTGACGGCAAGACCAGTAGCGCAAATGGTGCAGGAGCCGCGGCCGGGATCTTTTCCAAAGCGGAGGGCATGCTGGATTATACCCACCAGGCCTTCAGCGAGAATGATTTTAAGCGGCAGTTGCTGATGCTGTTCATGTATTCGAAGACGGGACCGGTGATTGCCCGGGGAGATGTCAATAAGGATGGACTGGAAGATCTGTTCATCAGCGGGGATAAGAATCAGCCAGGTCATTTATACCTGCAGCAGGCAGGGGGTGGCGTTGGCCAGACTGGTTCGGGGCGGACGGGCGCGACCTATTTGCCGATGGCCGATTTAGCGATCGGAGACGAGAACAGTTCAGCCATTTCAGCCGCCGTCTTTTTCGATGCCAATGGAGATGGATGGCCGGATCTTTACCTGGCCAAAGGGGGCTATTCCCTCTGGCAGCCGGGCACACCTGCCCTGCAGGATGAGTTATACCTGAATGATGGAAAAGGGAATCTTTCCCCGGCAAAGGGAGCTCTTCCTGATCTCAGTGCGTCCGGCAAATCCTGTGTACGTCCCTGCGATTATGACGGGGATGGGGATATAGACCTGTTCGTCGGAGGGAGGGTCATTCCGGGTAAATACCCGCTTGCTCCCGAAAGCTATTTGCTTACCAATGACGGAAAGGGGCATTTCACGGTGACGAATGTTCCTTTTTCGAAAGTGGGGATGGTGACGGATGCCCAATGGATCGACCTGGACCAGGATGGGCGAAAAGACCTGATACTTTGCGGGGAGTTCATGCCCATCACGGTATATATGAATACTCCGCAGGGGTTTATCGATAAGACCCGGGAATATTTCGATAAGCCGCTGAGTGGATTTTGGTCCTGTCTCACCCTGGCCGACCTGGATGGAGATGGGAAGGAGGATCTGATCGTTGGCAACCTGGGCCTGAATACGCAGATACAGGTTTCGGACAAAGAGCCCGCAGAGCTGTACTATGCTGACTTTGATAAAAATGGCTCTATTGATCCTTTCTTTAATTTTTATGTCCAGGGAAAAAGCTATCCTTTTGTCAGCAGGGACGAGTTAAATGAACAGATCTATCCCATGCGAAAAAAATTCGGTAGTTACCGGGATTATTCGAATGCTACGATGACCGATATTTTCAGCAAAGATGAGCTGGCGCAAGCGGGTAAGCTCACTATCAATGAGACCCGCACGGTATGCCTGTTGCGCCGGGGCGGGAAATTCACCGCCACCGGACTGCCTTTACAAGCGCAATTTTCCATGGTCACTAAAATACTGGCCGGGGACTTCAACCACGACGGGAAAACGGATCTTTTACTCCTGGGCAATCATTCGGACAACCGGCTGAAATTAGGCAGCCTGGATGCCAATTACGGGTGCTTCCTGACAGGGGATGGAAAGGGCGGTTTTGGGTATGTCAGCCAGCCGAAAGCAGGGCTATCCGCCATCGGTGATGTGAAATCGGCGGATGAAGTCACTGTTCAGGGTAAAAAATATATTTTCATTGCCGCCTCCGGGGAGAAATTGCAGTTTTACCGGGAGCAGTAAAAGCCCGGGAGGAATGGTGTGACCCATCCGCCCGGGATAAAAATACATCGATGAAAAAATGGATGATTTTTTGGCTGTTATGGAGTTCGGTGATCTATGGGCAGGTACCGGCGGCCAGTCAGGCAGGCAGGGGGCGGAATGCCGGCAGGTTGCCGGATGAGGAGCTACGGGATTATTTGCGGCCTTCCGTCTTTGCGCTTACCATGGTGATGGTCCATGATGTAGTGAACCCGCCGGCGGCGTCCCGATATTATTCCTATGCCACCATCGGGGCTTATGATATCGTTGCTCAGAATGACAGCAGTATCCCGGGGCCGGCCCGATTTATCCGAAGCTATGTTCCGGCCCGGATCAGCGCAGCATCCAAAGACTATGATTACCGGATAGCCGCCCTGTATTGCATTTTGGAAACGGGCAGACAGCTTCTGCCTTCCGGCGCTACCTTACAGGAAAATGAAGATAAATTCCTTCAGTCCCTTCGGAAAAAAAAGGTGCCTGCGGCCCTGATCGCCCGTTCGGTAGCCGTGGCGAATGAAGTGGCAGCCCAGGTAGTGAGCTGGTCTAAAACGGATAATTATAATAAGCTGAGCACCCTGCTGCGTTATACGCCCCTGAAAGAAGAGGGGCATTGGTATCCTACCCCGCCGGCTTATATGGAGGCGGTGGAACCCCATTGGAATACCATCCGGCCGATGGTGATCGATTCCAGCACTCAGTTCCCCGCCCCGCCTCTGGCCAAATTCAGCAAGGACACTGCCAGCGCTATGTATAAGCTGGTCAAGGAAGTATATGATCTATCCAGGCAGTTGACCCCGGAACAGATAGCCATTGCCGGCTTCTGGGATTGCAATCCTTTTGCCGTCAATACTTCCGGGCATATGATGATCGGGTTTAAGAAGATCAGTCCCGGTGGGCACTGGATGGATATCACGGGGATCGTCACCCGACAGACCAGGATGGACCTTAGCCATGCCATCCTCGCGCATGCCGTAGTGGCCGTTACCCTCATGGATGCCTTTATCAGTTGCTGGGAGGAAAAATACCAAAGCAGCCGGATCAGGCCGGAGACCTACATCAACAAATACATGGATGTCAAATGGCAGCCCAAACTGCAGACGCCGCCCTTCCCGGAATATACCAGCGGGCATAGTGTGATATCGACGGCCTCGGCGGAGGTGCTGACCTATTTATTGGGGGATCATTTTTCGTATACCGATAATACGGAAGAGTTATGGGATATCAGGCCCAGGTCTTTTTCTTCTTTCCGGCAGGCGGCTGAAGAAGCGGCTATATCGCGGCTCTATGGCGGCATCCATTACCGGGATGCGATCACGGGCGGGCAGGTGGAAGGCAGGGCGCTGGGGGAAAAGGTGGTAGAGCGGCTCCGCGCGGCAGGAATAAAGCCCTTCTAGTAGACGGTAGGCTTGCTGGCTGGCGCGGACTTGAATTTGAAGTTGGCATTGATGCCGAAGGTCCGGGCAGAAGGCAGGCTGGTGCCTTCAATGCCTGCGTACATGACATTGGAAGAGAAGGCTGCTTCCGGATCGATGTTATCGCTATGTTTCATCAGCGTCAGCAGGTTGCGCCCTACCAGGGACAGTTCGATAGTCCGGAAGACAGGGACACGCATCAGGGCCTTTTCTGAGAGGGTATAGCCGATGGTGACCTGGCGCAGCTTGATATAATCCCCGTTCAATACATTCAGCCTTGAAATGCCGGACAGTCGCTGATAATAATCCTCTGCATCCGCCGCAACGGTATTGATGTCGCCACCGGCAGTCACTCCTGTGGTAATGCCCGTACTTCTCCCTGCCAGTGTCAGCTTATTCAGTCCCCGGTAGATGGTATAATAGCTGGTAGCGGAAAGGATCTTATTGCCATAATTATAATCGATGAGAAAGGAGAGCGTGAAATCCTTATAAGAAAAATCATTCTTCCATCCGCCATAGACCGTGGGCAATACATTTCCCATGGGAATCAGCCCGCCCTGTATAGGCAAGCCACTGGCATCCACTATAATATTACCTTTGGATCCATTGGTAATATCATTGCCTTTGGTCTCGTAGGTATAATCATGCGCCATGATCTGCGGGCCGGCCAAACCTTTCACAAAAGCCGTATTGGCGTTCAGCGGCCGATAAGTCCCCAGGGTCACATTGTTCCCGGCTTCGTCGGTCTGGAGGATCTTATTCTTCACATCCGTGAGATTGAAAGTGATATTCCAGCTGAACTGGTTGGTATTGACGGGGGTCCCCGTTAACTCTATTTCGAGTCCCCTGTTCCAGGTGGACCCTGTTCCTACGAACGTGCTGGCATAACCGGTCGCCATGCTCAGAGGAGCGCTCTGGATCTCATGTTTGGTCTTACGGGAGAAATAAGCGACATCAAGTCCCAGGCGGCTGTTAAAAAATTTCAACTCTGTTCCGAACTCAATTTCAGCGAGCACAAAAGGTTTTAAAAACAAATTCGGAAGAGAGGGCAGGTTGTTTATGGTTCCACCTGAGCCGTTCAGCAGCCCCACCGGTACCCCATTGATGGCATTCCCCACCCCATAATACAGGCTGGTCTGATAGGCGCCGCTCTGGGTCTTATTCGGACCGCCGATCGGCTCGCCGCTGGTCTGGGCATAGGCGGCCCGTAATTTACCGTAGTTCAATACATCGCTATGCAGGAAACGGGTGAAGATAAAGCCTGTTGACACAGAGGGCGTAAAGATGGTCCTGTTATTGTCCAGCAGCGTGGAATAGGCGTCATATCGGCCGGTCGTCGTCAGGAATAAAAAGTCCTTATAATTAAAATCCAGGGTATAGTAACCGGAATTGACCTGTTTCTGGTAATAGTAATAATATCTGCCATAGGTCACCACATTGGAAGGGGTGTACAGGTAGGGGATCACGAACTGGCTGCCGAAGATCTCCACATATTCATACCCGTTCTTCCGGGAATTCACGCCCAGCGTAGCGTCCAGTTTCAGGTCTTTTGTCAGGTGACGGGAGGCCCCGATCAGGCCCTCCAGGTTCAGCTCGGAAGTCTGGAGATTGGTCAGCCCGTTCAACTGACCGGATTGCCCGGCCTGGTTGAAGGTGAAATTGGTGCCGGTGGGCGTCACCTGGAAGATGCGGTCGTTCTCCAGATCATACCCAATCCGGCCCTGGGCATACAGCCAGTCGGTAAAATTGTATTTGGCAGATAGAGCGGCGATCAGGCGTTTGCGACCGGTATTGTTGATGAATTTATTAACGGCAAACCACGGATTGGTGACATAGTTATCATCGCTGAAGACGATCTCATTTCCTTTTGAATCGTATCCGGGCTTCAGGATATTCTCACTAATATTCGGGGCAAGGAAGAGCCCGTTGTTGGGATTGCCGGGGCCATCGCTCAGTTGAGCCCTGTTCTTGTCCTGTTCGTCGATGTAATTGGCGATCACCGTAGCGCTCAGATTATCGGTCACTTTCTGGGTTACGTTGAGGTTGATGGTTTTGCGGTTGAGCCCGCTATTGCGCACGATGGAGCTGTTGTCGAGATTGGAGAGCGACAGGCGGAATGTTCCCCGGTCTCCCCCACTGCTAAGGGCCACCGTATTGGTGAAGGTGGGCCCGATCTGGTAAAAATCAGCGATGTTCTTTTTATAGGGAGAATAAGGATAGCTGTTCCCGTTATACTGAATAACAGAGGCGCCGTCCATCTTAGCGCCCCAGGCCAACCGGGCGGTATTGCGCGCTTCGGTCGCATTACCTGGCTTGATGCCATTCTGCCCCTGTCCATAGACGTATTGATAATCGGTACTATTGACTGCTTTATCCCAGGCAGCGTTGGTATTGAACTCCACCGTAAAATCTCCTTTTTTCCCGGTCTTGGTGGTGATCATGATCACGCCGTTCGTCGCCCGGGTGCCGTATAAGGCGGACGCTGCCTGACCTTTCAATACAGTGACTGTCTCAATATCGTCGGGATTGATATTGCCGATGCCATCCCCGTTGTCGGAGCCGCCCCACTCGCCGGCTGAGCCCCGTTGCGTGTTATCGATCGGCACCCCGTTAATCACGAACAGGGGTGAGCCGCCGGAGTTCATGCTGGGCATCCCTCTTAAAAGAATACGGGCGCTGCCGCCAGGTCCCCCGCTGGTGCCGTGTACGTTCAGACCGGCTACCTGTCCCGCCAGGGAAAGAGCCACATTGGTCTCCCGGGCTTTGTTTAACTGGTCGCCCCCGATAGTCGTAACGGAGTAGCCTAATTTTTTCGCGTCCTTGGAGATGCCCAGGGCGGTGACTACCACTTCTCTCATATAGGAAGCTCCGGTCTTTAGAACGACCAGCGAAGGCTCCTCTTTTGCCAGGTCGATCATCCTCCCGGCATGTCCGACATAGGAGAAGGACAGGACTATTTTTTTATCGGGGACCAACAGGAGAAATTCGCCGTAAATATCTGTCAGGGTGGCCCTGGGCTGTCCTTTTACATTCACGGTCACGCCTACCAGGGCTTCCCCTTTTTCATCGACCACTTTACCCCTGACGGAGTCCCTGTTACCGGATCCTGAAGACTCCCAGAAAGAGCCGGAGGGGGCTATTGCCTCTTTTTTCTTTTTTATGATGATATTGGCATTGACCTGTTCATAACGGAGATCTGTGTTCTTCAATAGTTCATCCAGCAAAGCGGTCAGCGTCACATTGTCTTTTTGCAGGTTGATGTTCTTATAGCCGGTGATATCATCCGTCTTGTAGGTGAAGGAAATAGCGGAAAGGCCTTCCATTTCATGAAAGGCCTTTTTAAGCGTGGAATTTTTTAAATGAATATTTATCTGAATTTTGCTAAGATCCTGACCGAAGCCTACCTGCCCCGCTAATAAATAGCAGGCTGTCAGCAACAGTCTGAATAAAGAAATCTTCATGAAATGCTGTTTCTTTTTTCAAATGGCATCGTACAGCACTATTGGGGGATGAACCATCCCGGAGAAAGATTGGATCATAAGCAGTTATTCTATAATATAGCGTCCGTTCCTGTTACTAAGCTGTTTATCAACGAGCTTGCAAATGATCTTCAATGCCTGCTCCTTTCCTATAGACCTGTTAAAAGACGTGGTGATCCGGACGTCCAGCAGAGATTGATCGGCCACCGTGATCTCCGTATTATAAAGATGTTCCAGGTCCCGGAGGATTTCCCTCATGGTCTCATCTTCATAGGAGACATACCCTTGTTGCCAGGAAGCGATTTTACCGACATCGATATTCTTTTCCCGGACCAGACTATCGGAATCACTGACCTTTATCTGCTGACCTTTCTCCAGTATAGCTACCACTTTATTTCCCCGGCTTACTCTTATTTTTCCCCGGCTTACCGATATCACCACTGTTCGAAGATAAGGATAGGCTTTGATATTAAAAGCGGTTCCCATGACCGTAGTCGTAATTTTTCCGGTGTGGATAATGAAAGGGATCTCTTCGGCATGCCGGACATCGAACCAGGCTTCTCCGGAGAGGTATACTTCTCTTTTTTTATCGGTGAACTCGTCCGGAAATTCCAGATAGCTATCCCCATTAAGCCAGACCTGGGTACTGTCCGGCAATTGCAGGAATTTTTGTTCGGAAGCTTCGGTAATTTTTCTTGTCAGCGACTGAACGGCCACTTGCTCATGTCTTCCCGATGCTGTGGCTTTTCCCTTCCACCACAGGAGGGCGCCGATGACCGAAATCAGCAGGATGGATGCCGTTGCCGTTGGCAGGACCCATTTTCTTTTTCGTGGCGTCCCGAACCGGTAGATATCCTGAAGGTCCACTCCCGGTGTTTTGAGTATCAGGCTGCCGTTCCCGTCGATATAGGAATTGATGGAAGGATCTGCCTCCTGGATACTGTTATAAACTTCCCGTATCAGGTCCCGCAGGGTCTGATCATGTTCAGCCTGTTTCACATAGGACAGGAACTCATCCAGTTCCTCCTCGGTGGGAGTATTCTTCAGGTATTGCCAAAAGAGATATGCCAGTTTTTCCTTCATAATAACGGAAAGATTTCCTCTTTAAATAAGACGAAACAGGAGCTGGCTCTTCCTATTCCGAAAAAAAATAAATGCATTAGCAGCCAAAAAAGCAATCGATGACGGGACAGAAATTTACGGATAGACTCCAATGCGCTAAATACCTGGTTCTTAACGGTATGCCTGGATACGCTCAGTTCATCGGCAATCTCCTGGTAACTCAGCCCTTTATCCCTGTTCAGTCTGTAGATCAGTTGCCGCTGGGGTGGGAGGCTGTCCACTGCTTTACTGATAATGGATTCACATTCTTTAGCTTCTACCAGGTCGATGGTCTCATTGGTGAGAATATCCTGCAGATTGTCCCATAGGGCTTTTTTCAGCCGTTTGTTAACGGCGGCCTTCCTCAGGAAATCCAGTACCTTATTTTCAGTGACCCTGTACAACCAGGCCTCCATATTGTGAATGGCTGCTATATTCCCCCGATGGTCCCAAAGTGACAAAAAGACTTCCTGTATGATATCTTTTGCGTACAGGTCAGACTTGGTGAGCCTCAAGGCCAACGTATAGAGCTTATATTCATGTTCCCGGAAGATCCTGATAAAATGCACTTCCAGTTCAGTATCCCTGTCCCGGATATTTAACCGTTGTTTATCATGCATAGTAGTCGCTGAGAATGGGGTTGAATAAATAGATACCCCTAAAAATAACAAATTTTCCTGTTATTCCTCTTATTTCCCACTTAGCCAGTCCCGGAACCAGTAGCCGGAGTTCTTGATCGTCCGCAACTGGGTATTAAAGTCAACATGGATGAGGCCAAAGCGGGCCCGGTAGCCTTCGGCCCATTCGAAGTTATCCATCAGGGTCCAGGCGAAATAGCCTTTTATATTGACCCCTTCTTTTTTCGCTTTTAACACGGCCAGCAGGTATTGCTGGAAATAACCGATGCGCTCCTGGTCGTCAATGGAGCCATTGATGAGCTCGTCCTTAAAAGCGGCCCCGCTCTCGCTGATGATGATTTCTTTTACGCCGCCATATAGCCAGAATCGTTTGATCAGGCGGTAAAAGCTGTCGGGGTTGATCTCCCAGCCCATGGCCGTATGAGGTACTTTCCGTGCCGGGGCTTTTACTTCCGAAGCCTGGACGATGGGGATGAGGGAGTTATGCCGGACCACAATGGGAAAATAGTTCTGGATGCCAATGAAGTCAAAGTTGAAGGTCATTCTTTCGGTGTATTTCCAGCTTTTATTATGTAATTCGAGGCGTTCCAGGAATTTAAAGTCCTCGCGTGGGTAGCCCCTGCCCAGGGCAGGCTCGATAAACAACCTGTTCAGGAGGATATCCAGCCTTTTGGCAGCCTGCAGGTCTTCGGGAGAATCGGTGTAGGGAATGACCTCCGAGCAGGAGAAGCTGGTGCCGATATGGGCATCTTTCACTAGTGTACGGAGGATACGGCCTCCTTCGGCCTGCGCCAGGGTCGCGTGGAAGATAGCGGGGAGAAAATTGGAAAGCCCCATCCGGCCGGGGGCATGTTTGCCCAGCATATAGCCCAGGCTGGTAAAGCCAAAGGGTTCGTTGAGGACAATCCAGTTTTTCACTTTATCCCCATATTCTTCCGCGCAGAGGGTGGCGTAGCGGGTAAACCATTTCAGCATGAGGTGGCTGGTCCATCCCCCCTCTTTTTCCAGGGCTGCCGGCAGATCCCAGTGGTAGAGGGTCACATAGGGAGTTAGTCCCAGCTTGAGGCATTCGTCGATCACCCGGTGATAGAAGGCGATCCCTTCCTTATTGACTCTGCCTATGCCTTCCGGGAGGATACGGGACCAGGAGATGGAGAACCGGAATACGTTAAATCCGAGGGCTTTTGTCAACAAAAGATCGTCCTTATAGCGGTGGTAAAAATCGCAGGCGATGATGGGTTTGCCGGCGCCTTTTATTTTTCCCTGCCGGCGGGAGAAAGTGTCCCAGATGGACAGGCCTTTCCCGTAGCTGTTGTAAGCTCCTTCATTTTGTACGGCTGCCATAGCCACTCCCCATAAAAAATCTTCTCCGAATTCTTTGGCTATCAATTTGTGGAGCTGAGTCATCCGGACGGAATTATTTAAGTCGCAAATTTTGGACGAAAGTATGTTACGGCAATATTATGATTGGGTTATTTTTTTCAGGGGATCCTCCAGGAATTCGCCGGCGTCGATCCATCGGATGGAAGGGTCTTTCCGGAACCAGGTCATTTGCCGCTTGGCATAGTGGCGGGTATTTGTTTTGATCTTTTCTATTGCCTCATCGAGGGAGGAGATGCCATCCAGGTAGTCGAAAAGTTCGCGGTAACCTACTGTCTGCAGGGCATTTTCCTTTTTATAAGGGAGGAGGCCTTTTACTTCTTCCAGCAGGCCTTGTTCCATCATCTGGTCTACCCGGTCGTGGATCCGTTGGTGCAGTTGTTCTTTGGGCAGGTGCAGACCGATCTTTTCTATCCGGAAGGGGCGTTGTTTCTTTCCGTGACGGCGGAAAGAGAGGATGGAGCGTCCGGTGGACCATTTCACTTCCAGTGCCCGCATCAGTCTTTGCGGATTGTGTATTTCGCCCGCTTCATAAAAAGCCGGGTCGGCGCTCTTTATCTCCTGCTGCAGCCAGTCCAGTCCGGAGGATTCGTATTTCGCCAGGATCTGTTCGCGAATATCGGGGCGGGTGGCGGGGATTTCGTCGAGGCCTTCTGTGAAGGCTTTTATGTAGAGTCCGGTGCCTCCCACCATGACGGCAGTGGGGCCGGCTTGCACGGAGGGATGCCGGGGGCAGGTCTGTTTGCGGAAGATCTCTTCTGTCCATTGGAGGGCCAGCTCTTCAAAGAGTGCGGCATTGACTTCCTGCAGGATGGAATGGGAGTTGATGAAATAGTGATGAACGGCCCTGAGTTCTTCCGGCGAGGGCTTGGCGACGCCGATATTTAATTCTGTAAAGCACTGGCGGGAGTCGGCGGAGATGATGTCCGTTTGGAGGCCGAGGGCCAGCCGGATGGCTGCCGCTGTCTTGCCTACGGCCGTTGGCCCTACGATGACTATGACGGTTGGCTGGTTCAATACTGTGTACTATCTATTCTTCTGCAGCCGGCTCTTCGCCTTCTTCCTCCCCTTCTTCTTCGGTCGTCTCTTCTGCTGCTGCATCCGTGCCGTCCTGTTCTTTTACATTAAAGCCTTCCGTACCTTTAGTAAGGTCATATTTTTCTTCTATTTCCGTCAATTTATCACCTACAAGTCCTTTCGTACCGTATTGAGAGGGCGGGATGCCTTCTGATTTGACAACGGCGGGGTAGTCCAGTTTGCCATTCTCCTCTTTTGATACGTTGATCAATTCGACGAGAAAGCCCCAGTTCCTTACGAAGTCATAGGTGTACATGAATTTCTGGTTGGGATCGCGGATCTCCGATCCGATGGTGGTAGTCTCCATCATCAGGGGATCGACCTTATACGTTTTATCGTATTTGTCCAGGGTGATCTCTCTTCCCCGCTGCCAGTTGTCATTGCTGCGATAGAAAGTGGCCTGGTGCTTACTGTCAAACTCATAAGCTTTCAGGATCACCTGATGGAGCTGCAAAAAAGTCTGGGTATGTTTGACTACCACATCTCTGTAAATGCTATCATCTTCCTCAAAATAAATCCTGAATTTCAATATTGCCATAATAGACACGAATTAACGCTAATCGGGACACAAAATAACACGAAATATCGGAATTATATCCCGTAAATTAATGAATAAAATACTGTGCCATACAGTATGCTTGCCGTCAATGTGTTATTTCACGGCTGTCAGATTCATTTCCGCCGCCAATTTCATCATAAATTCCTCAGCCGCTTCCATATTATTTTCGATTACTCCGTCCAGGATGGCTTCGCGAATAGCGGTCTTGAGATCACCGACCAGTTTACCGGGTGGCAATCCGAATTTCTCCATGATCATTTCCCCGGTGATGGGTGGCTGCCAGTTGCGTATGCGATCCTTGTCCTCTACTTCTTTCAGCCGGACCCGTACCATTTCAAAATTTTCCAGGAAACGTTTGACTTTTTGTTTGTTCTTCGAAGTGATGTCTGCCTCGCACAAGGTCATCAGGGCCTCTATATCATCTCCCGCGTCGAAGATCAACCGCCGCAGGGCCGAGTCGGTAATATTCTCCTTCGTCAGGCTGATAGGGCGCAAATGATATTCCACCAGTTTACGGACGAAGCGCATTTTTTCATTTTGAGGCAGTTTGAGCCTGGCAAAAATCCTGGGCACCATTCTGCCGCCTATCACTTCATGACCGTGGAAGGTCCAGCCATGGTCTTTTTCGAACCGTTTGGTCGCCGGCTTACCTATATCATGCAGGATGGCGGCCCAACGCAGCCAGAGATCATCGGTATTCCGGCTGATATTGTCCAGAACCTGCAATGTATGGTAAAAATTATCCTTATGCCCCATTCCATCGATATATTCTGCTCCTATCAGGTCGACCATCTGGGGAAAGATGATGGACAGCAGGCCACTCCTGTACAAAAGATCGAACCCTATCGAGGGTTTTGGGCTGAGGATAATCTTATTCAGCTCGTCTGTGATCCGCTCCTGTGAAATGATCGAAATGCGGTCGGCATCCTCTTTGATGGCCTGGAAAGCGGGCTCAGCGATAGTGAAATCGAGCTGGGTGGCAAACCGAATGGCCCGCATCATGCGCAGGGGGTCATCACTGAAGGTTTGCAGCGGGTCCAGCGGTGTACGGATTACACGATGTTCCAGGTCCTGCAAACCATTGAAAGGGTCGACCAGCCGGCCATAGTCGTCTGCATTCAGGCTGATGGCCATGGCATTGATGGTGAAATCGCGACGGAGCTGGTCATCTTCCATTGTTCCCGGTAATACGGCCGGATTACGGGAGTCGGGATTATAACTTTCTTTTCGTGCTCCGACAAATTCTATTTCCCAATCTCCCAGTTTGATCTGTGCGGTGCCGAAATTTTTAAAGAAGGATACGGCGGGCCTGGGCTGGAATTTGTCAGCCACTTTATTAG
>Ga0307511_10001605_pt1 | contig 24005 bp, 30 predicted proteins | sample 13_EM_MG_FD_200266 | JGI IMG/M metagenome (GOLD analysis project Ga0307511, IMG submission 200266) | Populus trichocarpa ectomycorrhiza microbial communities from riparian zone in the Pacific Northwest, United States - 13_EM | ecosystem: Host-associated > Plants > Roots > Unclassified | place... | reverse complement strand
GGATGGTCGAGAAGTTGACTAATCCTGTTCCGGCTGTTCCGAAGGAGGCCGTCTTTCGTCCGGCTTCGCCTCCTCTTCCCGACATCGGTTTTCCCGATGAGATTCCCGGTTTGACCGTTGACCAGGCCACCGTCGATCGTTATATAGATTGGCAGTCTTATGACAAGACTTGGCCTCACGGTGGTAACGATGCAGATGACGAGTTGGACTTCGATGGATTGGGGGAGTCCGATAAGGAGAACGAGTGGGTCGTGGCTGCTTCTTCCCAGTAGATAGTTCTTTGTCGGTATTCCAATACTATCTGCTTTCCTCATCTTGATGGTGTGACTTTGAAGTGTGAAAAGATAAGAAAAGAAAAGATAAGATAACGCCATGTCATGATTTGAACGAGTGTTTGGGCGCTTCGAACTTAGAAGAAAATGAGTGAAAATGTGAAAATCGTGACAGAAACACCCCTACACCAACCTTGACAATTACCTTTTACAAGACGCGCAACTGAAGCGGATCAAGATGATTTACAACCTCTCCGATGCGGATCTGTCAATCGGCGAACGTTTGGCCAAAAAGAAGAGGGTGGAGCTTGTCCTCCAGGGCGAGTGTACGTCCAAGGTTCTCGTCACTAACCACGAGTGCGTCCTGAACATATTCAATAGATGAAGGGACCATCCTGCATGGCCCGGTTGGACGCAAGGCTGAGCTCTCGCAAGCCGAGCTCAACTGTGTGTACTCATGCCTACTCACTCGGTTTGGACTCGATATGGGGCCACAAGGGGAACGGGAACGGTTTCGGAGGCTCTTCCCAAAGGAAGTGGAAACGTGGTCCAAAGTGACCATCTCAAACGGTGACAAGGTTCATGCTGCAGACTCTGCCGAAGAAGACCTCTTGGACCATCGGGACGCAACTTTTGTCCGGGTAAGGAAACGTCACTCCGTTGTAATTAACCCCCCTAGTCTGACTACCTTCGCAGTATTCGCTGTTGGTGGATAAGATGCGACACAGACCACATGCAGCCCCCCAATTTGAGGCGACCGAATGTTTCGGACAGTTAAAATCTATCCTCACATTTGATCTACCCTCAGGAATTACACCACTGATCACCAAAACGACAACACTGGTCCTCGCAATCATCCAAAGCACGGGGGTCTCTTACGAGACACCACTGAAGATCCCTTATTACAAGGAACTTGGTCGCTTGGAGGCTGTCGACATGAACACAGTCATGTGCATCGTCGGGCGTGTCAAGGACCACCGTGGGCGGTGGGCGATCGTTGACCGGAGTGGGAAGTCGGCAAGGGCGGACTTTACCACGTAGGGAAACTGCAAACCGTGACCAGCCGGCCCCATGGCCTCATTCTCGTCCTCATTGAAGTCTCCAACCACTCCACATCCCTAAATCGTGATTCATTATGAAGCACTGGAAGCATACGTCCTATCTTGTCACTGGGCTGGATTCTGATCCGCCATTGGCCGCGTTTGGCCCATGACTTCTACGAAACTAAACAATCTCGTTTCGCTAGCCTCGAGCTTATTCACCCCGTGTGTTTTTGCGATCCCGATCTCTTCCGCTCCGAACTGACTCGAATTCTCTTGCAGTCATCGTTGAATCACTTGAAACGCCCAATCCGCTCCTAGACTGCACGGAATCAATGTCCATCCTCGTCAGCTTCATCAACATCACGTTCCTTCATGCCTTCCCTCTCCTATGACCGATCGTTGATCATCCGCCGATCTCCACCAGCTGGCCTCAAATACACCATATATTTTGTTCCCCGAACCACTAAGGGCTAGAAACGATTGAGGGGGTAGGTAATAACGTACTGGGTAGTTTGATGCAATAAAATTGTATCCCCGGTGGCCTCGGGTTTTACAAATCCAGTTTTCTTCCTAGCGCACCACGAGTGAGTTCTATGGTCGGCGAACAGACCAACATGATATATTCGTTAAATCAGCTCAATGTTCATCGAGCGTTTGGCCCAACGGTGTGAGACGCGATGGGCCAATTTTTGCTCGCGCGTTCAAACCTGAGCGCTCCCCCTTTTTTCCAACACACCCGTAATCCCTCCCCTCCCCTCAAAAACCCACCAGAATTGGTCGTAGTTACATATACCGCACCCCAGTATTTTCGTATGGGTGTACTCCCAGTTTTGAGGAACCACCTTTGCGAACGTCTGAAATGGGATGAATTTCATCCACCCCGGTGTCATACCCAATTCAGACGAAAAATGGGTGAAACTGCAATTTAAGTCGATTTGATGGTGAGTTTCATGCGCGCCCTTTCTCATAGTGTTGGGAGGATTTGGCGAGTTCGAGATCATGCTTCCCCGGGATGAGGCCGCTTTTTCATCAAACAACGGTACAGATGGACGCTTTCCATTGTTTCCGAGCAACACCCCTGGGGTCGTCCCGAGTCGCCAACCGCCTTTGAACCGTTCGGGGGGGATACACCTTGAGTCTCGGGTCCCATCGCAATCGCGGTTGGAGCAACCACGCGATTATCCACACGTAGTTATCCCGCACCCCATCATCAACTCACATTGTGATCCTTCCCTCCTCCCCGAAAGGTCGAAGCTACCCCGGGTCTTGGGTTCAGGGCGCTGACTTGTCATCCCTATTTTTTTTTATCGTTCCTACCTGCATGTAATTATGTTATAAATGCAGATTCGCTGTATTATTTCCTCCCATCGTTTTCCATCGCCAATGCTCTCTTGATCCAAGCCGTCGGCTGGTCTTCCCCCCTACCAGACCTGCGTTTGACCACCGCGGGCGAAATTGATCACTCGACAGGCTGGAGGAATCACGCTCACGATCCGAGTTCTACGTACACATACGTACACATACTCGCAGACAGTCCACGAACGAACTCGGAGCTCCTCGTCACCCTTGATCCATGCTTCTAGAATGATTCGTTCAAGCGGGGATGATTCATGGATATACACATTTCATTGATAACCTACAGATCGTGCAAAAAACAAAGAGGGAGTGGTTGAGGTGATTATGATTCGGTGGAAAAGAATCCAGCAAGCAGAGAGCATCATGGGAAGGATCGTATGGAGGTGTAGCGAAATCGTGGATGTAAAATGAAGTGGCATCGATGGATGGAATTACCTGAGGGATAGATGGGACACGATCGACGTTCCCACCCTACATAACCGCATGACCAAGAGAGGGTGGCCAAGATGAAGGAAAGAAGAAAAGAACCGGAAAACGCGAGTGGATCGAGAGAGATGAGAGGCGCAAGGGCTCTAATGAGCTTGCACCGTGCCTGCTCGCCTCTCCGCAACTGCGCGTTCGTGCTTCAGCCATTCCTCGCTCTTGAACACCTTCTTGTGCATCTTCAGCGCCCTTTCCTTCGCCCTCAAGCTCCTCGCGCTCTTTCTCGCCTTCTTGGTCTCCCCATTCTCCGCCCCACGGGTGACAGCAGCAGCAGCCTCGACGTTGGTCATGACCATCCCGATGAATCGTTCTCCAATTTCCACAATGGTCTTGGCATTCTTCTTCGCCTGCCTGTTCCCTCTCGTCAACTTTTTCTTTAGACTCTGCATCGTTTTCTTGGGGTCTTCCAAGAAACGGGTGCCGTGGGATTTGATTTCCTGAACGAAGTGATCGAGGAGGGCGAGGATCTCTGAGACTTCGCGGTTGAACGACTGGGCCAGAGCACGAATGAAGTCCATATCGAGAGATTGGGAAATGGAAGAGACAGAGGAGGAAAGTTGGAGTGAAAGGTCATACAGGACGTCCTCGACCGTTTCACGGCCCTTGCCTTTCCCGGGATTCTCGAAGAACATTGCGTGGTGTTTGACATTGGGTTTGGGGGTTGGAGGGGTGGAGGAGGAAGAGGAAGCGACAGGAACGGAGAGATCGGAGTCGTAGCTGATAGCTAGAACGTCTTGCGTTGGTCGGCTAATGACGTCCTGATCAGAATTCTTGAGATCGTGCTCAGGACACGAACTCGAACTTGAACTGCCCGTGCTGTCGGGGGAGGGCTGCGGTGTCTGCGGTGATGGAGAATCAACAACGGAGAGCGAGCCGGGAGGGCTGAAAACGGTAAGGCCGAGGTCGATGCCGGTGGCCGGGACAATGGAAGAAACGACTGTAGAGGTAGGAACGGCGACGAAGGTGGTGGATTGGTTGATCGTGTCGTCGCTCACCCAGGATCCTGGGTTCCCACTACTTGGCGGGAGGGTGAGGGCAAGAGTCGGAGTAGGAACAGGGGCGACAGAGATATCCGTCCTGCCAGTGGCGATGTATCCGATCAAGGCGCACATCAATCCGAAACTGTAAAGCAGTCAGTAAAGCAGTCAACAAAATATACCACTGGAGCTTACAAGATTTGTATGACGAGGGGTTCGGACAGATATGTTCTGGCGATGAAGCGACCCCAGCGGCTGCTGTGTTCCACGCAGAGCGTCGTCTGGTCCTTGACAGGCTCGAGGGGTGGGAGGAGCTTCTTGAAAGCGGCAGAAACCACCTTGGGCTCATACTCCATCGCTGTTTCCATCTCGACTACAGGACTTGCTGGGAGGTCGAACAACAACCTATCGCGGGGAACGCCCAAGTCCTTCCAGTTCGACTCCGCAGAGCTTCTCACACTGTCGATACTTCCAGGGGTATCCTTCGTATACGAGGTGGACGCGACCAAAGGCAGGTAGTATGTGTGGTCGGGTACGACGGAGAACGCCCGTTGTGGGAAGAAAATGATGCCTAGAGATGGAGTATCATAGGATAACTCAGAGATCGACTGCGGAGACAATGAGGTCAGTTGATTGAATGGAAGAGGAAACGAGCCTACACGGAAATCAAGGGATTGTGTCTTGTCGATGATCGTGATGATACGAGGCGGAATGTCGGTGGTCGTAGTGGGAGATCTCAGTTCGCGAATGGCCAACACCTGGGCGCATGGTGGCCGAACTTGAGCGTCTTCGACCAGCTCAAGTCCAGCGCCTTGCGAGTGATTTCGTAACAACCTGTCGACGAAATTCAACTTGTCGCTGATGGAGAATCCGTAGAGGACAATGAACAAGTCGGCCGCATTTACGATCTTGGATGGGATTACATCGCGTGGGGAGAGCTCCTGCGTGGAGGACACTCCCAAATCAGTGATCGATTCTGACTCAGGGATGGCCTCCACAGGCCCCTGATCCTCGTGGGAGTTGCGTCGAGAGCGGGACCGACGGGTAGCGGATGAGTCGAGTTCCTCGTATGATTTGCGAATATCATCGGTGGTGCTCGCGATGGGGTCTGGGAACGACAATCTGATGTCCTTGCGAGGTCGAGGTGAAGTCATGGAGGACCGGCCAAACGATCCAGAGCGCGAGGTACTCAGCGTGCTGACCATGCTTTGGTCCAAGGCCTCCTTGACCTTCCGATCCTCCAGGTTGTCTTCCTCCGCGGGGGCTACCTCTTGAGCGAGTTCGTTGTCGGTGTCGGAAGGGACGACAAAGGGGTCGTCGAGTGGCTCGTCGTCATCGGTGGGGTGAGGGTCGATCCAGGGACCAGTGGCGTCACTGTCGCTGGAACTGAGATGACTACTGGAGGGTTGTCGGGAAAGAGAGGCAGCATACGAGTGGTTGTAGTCTGTGGACTCGTTCTCGTCCTCGGAGTGCTCGCTGAAGTCTGTGTCTACGAGAGACTCTGAGCTGGATATGCATTCATACTCTGAGTCGAGGGCGTTGTCCGAGATATCCATGCAGGGGCCAGCGGATGGGTAGATAGATAAGTAGATGGCAGACAGAGGAAGGGACTAATAGTTGTTACTTGAGCGCATCATCCCTTTATATGGCAGCCCCGGCCACTTGACACCCCTCTGATTCAGATCGGTCCGGTAGACGCCAGTCACGTGTCGCCCTGGAGCTTCCGCTGTATCCGTCATCCTGTGGGCATGGCCGGCAGCCTCGAAACGGCACCAAACGACGTTCTGCTCGAGGTCTTCCTCCGCTGTACCGTCTTCGACATATTCTCCCTCAAGCAGGTGAGGTCCTCGAGCCCACTTCACCCGAGGGTTCGCACGTGGGCTCACCGCATCATGCCACGCAGACATGTCGCGTGTTGCACGCTCTGGGGTCAGACGATTATCTCTGGCATAGGATTGTGCCAACAATCAGGATCCCACTTCAAATCCCCGCTGACGTGGACATCAATTCTCTCTCTGGCGCCGAACTTCAGAAGATCGTTATCAAAGCAATCAGACTAGAACGTAACTGGAGGAGGCCGACGTCCCGCATCACACGAATGACTCCCGTCTTACAAGAGACGAGTAATGTCCCCATTAGTGATATGCGGTTGCTACCTGGAGCTCGCTGGTTGGTTACGGCACAACGCAATCGCTCCGAGTTGGGGGGTCCCAGCACCACCATCTCCCTTTGGTGTCTCGAAGACTTGGGTGCCGTCTATCGGTCCGCGCAGATCGAAATCACTGGAACCTATAGAGATTTCGCTATCACCTCCCACCCTGATTGTCCCTCAATATCACTTGCAATCGGCGGATGTGCGGGAAACCACGAGTGAGTCGAGATGCTCGAGTTGTACTCAGCCACCACTGACCCACGTTGCGAGAGTAATTCAAGTATATAAACTACCGATGCTCGCCCGCCATGACTTTACACATGCCGGGCCATTGTTGATTAGGACAATACCGCAACCGGATGACTTACCGGGCGTGATCCACGAGGTTTCGATCCACGGCGACATTGTAGCGGCCAGTTTCGTGGTGGCCGAGGATGAGGTCAATCACCACCATCAACTCCTACTTATCAACCATAGCACAGGTGCTCAGCAGCTGGTTGACCCAAAGCTCGTCGAGGTGTGGTAATCTCGCCTTTGTCGCAACGACTCCATCTGACTGGGATTCTATTAAAGCCGTTTACTAACTTTAGCATCCGCTTGGCGCATGGCCACATAATCTTGGTCGGCATCTTGAATCGGAGCTTTGCCATGCGAATATACGGCCTTCCCGATTCGATTAGCCATGGAGAAACTCCATGCCCGGAGCCGCAAGATGAAGGACTAGGACCGGTGGCATTCAGTTACAACGTCACCCCAATTCCCAGCCTTTCTTTCCCCGATTTTATGATTTCCGACAGCACCAACATACCCCACGTTGGTCTGTGCCCACGGCTTTCGATGATTGTCTTTGAAGCACGCGGCTCTGGTGCTGGAGGTGGCCACCTCGTTCACTTTTGCACGGAGGGCATGGGCAATGATGACCAGCCACGGACAATTGAGCCTCGAAGATTCACGGTTCCTGGATCCACGTCTATTGAATTCGCCAAGGTCGGGACACGGGGACACCGCGCGGTGTGGATGGAGCATAACTGGGAACTGCAGCAGTTCCGACTGATGAAACTGTCTGCGCCTGTCGGGTACGCTAAGTCACCGTCAGTGGGCGTGCTTTTGCCTCCCGATCCGGAGTTGCCGTTCTCCCCACGGGAGTGCCAATCACTGGCGTTCGACGAAGTTACGGGCAGGGTGTGTTTGGGGCTTTACACGGGGACCCTTTATATCCTAGACTTTGTATAATACCGATTATTCTTTCTAGCCCTTCCGTAACGAACGATTCCAGCAGTTCTCACGACTGCCAACTGTCTCCTGCATACTGTCACCGCTCGATTGATACACGATATATATCCGTAGACTTTGTTCCGTAGAATCCCCTTAGACTCCCGTTATTCATGATAGACGAATCCTTCTCTCTGGACGCGTAAGCGAATGTTGCGAATGCGCTCACGTGGCCGAGTCAAACCTTGGACGGTCCGCGCGCCTGGCTGGCACACGATCGATCTTCTCAATTCTATCCGCCACTTCGAAAAACTCTTTGACACGTCGGCCATCCGCAAGGCAGCCGACCTCCTAGAGGGCAAAAGGGAACCGTATCTCGCCTCCAACGTGTCCAGTCTCATTCTGTCTCGTGCACCCTATGGATCCGGAACTTGATCAGATAACCCAAGCCATTCTAATCGCATCAGATCCATCCCAGACCTCCCTACATGCCCAGGCTCTCGACTACCTCTCTTCCGTCCAACAAAATGCCCAGATGACCTGGCGGTGGGCCCTGGCCCTTTTCGTTGAACCGAGCACTGAAGGGACTGCTCGGAAGTATCCCCCTCAAGCTAGATTCTTCGCCCTGAGGGTCCTAGAAGATTTTCTCGATAATAGGTTGGTAGAGTTATCTGTTTACGTCGGTTTGTCGAATTTTTTGACGATAGATAGGTTCGATTCTCTAGAGGAAGAAACATTCAAGATCGTCCAAGAATCTCTCGTCAAGTACATCCAATCGGAGTACATTTATGGACCAGCCGAAGCCACCTCACCATGTATGTCTTGTCCGCTGTCGTTCTAACCCCGGCATTGACGAGAACTGTCCAGTTTTGAGGAACAAGTTTTCACATACACTATCATTATTCTTCCTCCGAACATATGTAGAACAATGGCCGACCTTCTTCACCGATTTCTTCACCCTCATCAGTCCACAGGCATCATCCTCTTCCTCCAGCTTCAACCCTCATGTTTCACTCTTGTTGTTTCACCTAATTTTGGAGATTTCTGGGGAGGTCGCTGATCAAATGCTCAAAGCAGCGCGTATACACAATCCAACCCGACACTCAAGGGATGGGCGGGTACGGGATGCCGTTCGGGAACGAGACGCTGCGAGGATCAACGAAGCGGTTTTGACCATCATTGCTGCCAATGTGGAGAAGTTGACCAAGCTCAGATCAGCTTCCGACTCGGCGGAATCACGAAAAGAGCTTGAACAAGCAGAAGAAGTGGTCGATTGGGGTATCAGAACGTTTGGGTCCTATGTTGGGTGGGTAGACATCAACCTCACGGTCACGCCTACAACAGTCCCGTTGCTCTTTACTCTGATCTCCGATGCTGCGCTTCCAATCCGACTCGCCACTTGTGTTTCTCTGTCCCGGATCGTCTCGAAAGGTCTCAAGGAGCCAGGGGACAAGTTGCAGTTGATCAAGGTCCTCTCGTTGGCGGACGTTTTGGCAGCTTTGGAGAAGCGGACACGGAAAGAGCAGACTTCCCGTGGAGATGACACGGACGAGGGAGAGGAGTCTTATCGCGAGGCACTTGGGAAGCTGCTCAATGTTTTAGGTCTTGAATTGTGCAAGCTCTCCGAGGTACGTGTCACACCCTGAAGTTTTGCACTGGAGTCATCTCACGAAACATTTCTAGGATACCCAAAATGACGTTCGAACGGAGGCTGTAAGTCTCTCCGACCAGGTCCTCCCCGTGATGTTACGATTCTTGGCCGACACGTACGATGACACGTCGTCCACCGTGTTCCCCTTCCTTTCAACTGTGCTCCTTGCAGTAAGTCTCCGGTCCCCAACCCGGTGTATCATCAGCTAAACGACATCCAGCACAAAAAAGCCAGGAAAACATCTGCGGATCCAATCTCCGACGCGACGCGAGCATTCCTCACCTCTTTGTTGGAGGTCTTATTGGAGAAATTACGGTGGGATAGTGAGGAGGACCCAGCCGATTTGGATGAGGACGATAGGGCTGCATTTGAGATCATGCGGAAGGTACGTTCGAGAGATATTTTGGGACGGTATTTTTGGGACAGTACGGATTAACGGACTCGTTTCTGAAGGATTTACGGACCTTCATAGACTCCGTTTTGGTCATCGATCCCTCACTGGTGACGAGTGCTGTTCAAACGCTTGCCATGAACACCTTGAACGCGTATCAAAACGGAGTTACCGTCAAATGGAATGACGCAGAGCTTGCGGTATATCTGGTTTATATCTTCGGGGAAATCAATAAATGTGAGTCCATTCCCATTGTGAAACAAACGTTGGCTCATCCTTTCATGTCAGCTGGTGGTGGCAAAGGACGCGCAGCGTTCTGCGAGACCCCAGCGGCGATCGACAAAGACAAGAGGAAACTCACGGATTACTCGGAGTTTGCTCTCACTGCCCATGGGCAAATGCTCTATACCCTTGTCCAGTCTGGTATCTCCGCATACCCGCACCACACCGTCACTCTCCAGTTCTTCGAAACGACCACACGGTACACCGACTTCTTCAAAGTTCGGAAGGAGTGCATCATGCCCACTCTACACGCAATGATTGACCAGAGGTTGGTGCTGAGACCGCGGCGGCCTTTGCGGGATAATGACGAGTACTTCAACAGGGGTTTGCATAACCAAGACTCCAGCGTCAGGGCGCGAGTGTTCTACCTCTTCCATAGGTTCATCAAGGAAGTGAGGAACGAGATCTCGCCAGATCTTGCCGCCTCGTTGTTGGACAGCATCAGAGACCTACTCGCTATCCAAGTAGACCTACCAGAACTCGACAGCCCCGAAACTCAGGATCTCCTTGCAGAAGCGATCAAAAACCCAGGAATCTTCGACTCCCAGATCTACCTCTTCGAAACCGCGGGTATCCTCAATTCGTTGTTCTTCAAGGACCCGGCTCAGTCAGAGACCCTTCTGAGGTCGATCGTGAAACCGCTTATGGGCGAGTTGCCAAGTCATCTACAAGCGGCGAAGCGTTCAAGCGATGTCACAGCGATCTTGAAGATTCACCATATCATCATGGCGCTGGGTAACGTGGCGAAGGGGTTCCCCGATCTTCCTTCTCCATTGCCAGAGGGGTATATACTCCCACCACTGGAAGTGTTCCGTGAGATTGGACAGACTATCTTGGTGTGCTTGGAGCAATTGAATTTTGTGAAAGGTGTACGAGATGCGGTGCGCCTTGTCGGTCCTTGGCTGCCTGTTCTGACGCTAACAAGCTCGCCTACTACAGACGCGTTTCGCTTTTGCGAGGATCGTCGCTCCAACCGGAAGCAGCATCACGTACCTTATCCCACCGCTGATGGCGAACCTCCTGGCACACTCAGAACCTTCGGAACTCGCGGATTTCATGAGCTTCATCGGTTTGCTCGTCCACCGCCTCAAGGTACGTGTTGAGTTAGCGGGGGTCCCCCTGACACGCTCACGCTTTTCAGGACGCCATGTTCCAAGTTTTAGATGAGCTCATCACCCCATTGACCACACACGTCTCCCAGCTGTTGGCACAACCCGCCAGCGGGACGGATGATGCACTTACCCACGGAGAATCGAAAAAGGGGTACTTGAACCTGTTGAGCGGTATCATGACTTCGAAATTGCAAGGGGTGTTCTTGTCAGAACGTACGCACATACACCGCTATCGCTATCTATTGTTTCTGATCGCCCTGCCCGTGCTCCTAGGTAATAAAGGACAGCTAGAAGGACTACTCGAGATGATTGAGCGGGTGGTAGTAGATCTCACAGATCCACCAGGACAGCGCTCAGCGCTCCAGTTCCTTGCGCGATGCGTAAACGTTTGGGCAGTGTCGCCGCCCGATGGTGGTCCCCAGGAGTTACCTGGCTTTGAACGGTTCATATACGAGAGGCTTGTCCCCGCCACCTTCCGAGTGCTCTCGCTACCAGAGTTCAACACCAAGGACGGGCAGGTGATGATGGTGAGGAGGCCTTTTCTCCTGATGAGTTGAAACCCTTCAGTGCTAACAATCCACGAGGTCTCGTACGAAATTGCCTCGTTCTACCAAACGGTTGCCAAGGCCAGGGGGCAAGAAACACTAGACTTCTTCGTTTCCGCGTTTTTACCTTCTCAGGGATGGCCACAGGAGATGGCCCTCGACTTTGTAACGAAACTGCGAGACCTAGACAGCAAGGCGTTCAAAAAGTACTTCACGGATATCGTTCGCGCTGCTCATGGGGGGTCATGACGCGCGTTCATGGTTTTTCTTCACGCCTCCGTCATCCATGCTTTTTCTTTCTTTCTACATTACACTGCACCCTCGCGTTGACCCCACTTTATACCGTAATACTTCGTGGTTTCCGTTACATTCGCATAGCATCTTTGATGTCGACGTGTCGAAGATTTCATTGTGATGGAATTCGTTCCTTGGGTAGACGCCCGCCGGGACCAAAACAAGTGGCAAATCGCATGTGCCGATCACTCCCCAAGCGCCCACCCCCACCCCCAACCATGTCCACCGTCGGTCAGTCTTCAAGTTTATGCTCGGTAACGGGATTAAGCTGAATGGGCGAACCGGATCCTCAGCAACACAGAAGAAAAAGACGAGAATAGTGAGTTTCGATGGATAACGCGTTCCATTCAATCACGGCCACATTAACACGCCTCGCTCAGAAACCCCCAAGGGTATAGATAACTTGCTCCACCCCACCCGGACCGCAAATCTGACCATTGGATATTCAGCATAGCCCGGATATGTCGTTGGATGAAACATGGAGAAGGCTGTCGAACAACATTCGGGAGATCTTTGCACAGAATGCGGCGAACCTATCCTTCGAAGAGAACCATCGGTTTGGCTATAACCTAGTCCTTGGAAAGCAGTCGCAGAAGCTCTACGAAGGCGTCAAGGCTCTTATCGTCGAGAATTTACAAAGGATGGTCAAGGAAAAGCTAAATCCCGCGTTCCCCACCGGCGTTCGGAGCGATATGGTATCTCGGGCGAAGGAAGGGGAGGAACTACTCAAGGCATTCAGATACGTTTGGGATGACCATGAATCTGGTCTGTGTAAGCTGCGAGATATCCTCAAGTACTTGGTACGTCCCCTCTCGCCGAGTCTGGGTGTGGCGGGGCGCTTATCCGCCTCAGGACCGAGTGTATGCGCCCGCACAGCGTCTCCCCGTCATATACGATGCTGGGGTCCTGTTATTTTACAAGCACATCATCGAACCCCCTATAGAGGATCACCTCGTCGACGCCGTTCTCGACGAGGTACGTGTGGAACGGGATGGATTTGCGATTAATCAGTCCGCCGTTCGGGGATGCGTCGACGTTCTGTGTTTATTGCAGGATAACTCACGAGCTCCGACAGTTTACCTCGAGAAGTTGGAACCGCCACTGCTTGATGAGAGCCGGAGGTTCTATGAGGCCGAGGGGAAGCAGAAATTGGAGTTCTCTAGCGCGCCTGAATATCTCACCCATGTGAGTACTTGATACCAAAGCCGCATGATCTCGGTTTTGACTCATGGATTGTTTGTAGGTGGATAAACGGTTCACAGAGGAAACCATCCGTGCCCAGCGCTACCTCACTTTGAAGATTACTCCGCTATTGCAGGAGATCCTGGAGGAGACGTTGCTCGCGCCACATCTTACGACTATCATGAACATGCCGAATTCTGGGATAGAAAGTATGATTGATGCCGACAAGATCCAATCCCTCACTCTGATGTACAAGCTGTTCAAACGGGTCGCCACTGGAATCCCATCCATACGCAAGGCGTTCAAGGAGTCAATCATCCGTCGGGGGACCGAGATAAACCTAAATGCGGAGTTCGACGCCGCGGAGGAACCTGCGGAGGGTGGAAGTAGCTCTAAGGGGAAGGGGAAGGCTAAGCAGCGAATGACCGGTCCCCAGACACTTCAACAATCTCTGAAGTGGGTCCGAGACGTGCTCGATCTGAAGGATAAATTCCGTCGTGTCTGGTCAGAGGCCTTTAATTCTGACCGAGAACTCGAGACTGCGATGGTCGAGGTAAGGTTACATCAACCGCATGAACGTGTCGTCTGATGGGACAATTTTAGGGTTTCGAAGGTTTTATCAATAAGAACCCGAAGGCTCCCGAGTTTATATCTCTGTTTATCGATGAGAACCTCAAGAAGGGAATTAAAGATGTAAGTTGCGTCGCCGTCCCCGAACAAGTTCCCCTCTAACACTGTCGCAGAGAACCGATCTCGAGGTTGACATCGCGTTGGACAAAACCATCACCGTGTTCCGATATCTCACCGACAAGGACGTGTTTGAGCGCTATTATAAAGGCCACCTTGCCAAACGGTTACTGTTGGGACGGTCTGTCTCCGACGATGCGGAACGACAAATGTTGGGCAAGCTGAAAGTCGAATGTGGTCATCAATTCACGCAGAAACTTGAGGGTATGTTCAACGACATGAAACTATCTACAGAAACTATGGAGGGTTATCGACGTCACTTGGAGGGGACCACGGTATGCAAGAGGCTCTTTGTGAGTTTTGGGTTTCTGACACCGCTACAGGCACCTTCCGTTTCCATCAGCGTCATTGTCATGACTTCCACCTACTGGCCATCGTCGGCCAACGTCACATGCACTCTACCAGAGGTACTCGTGAGAGCGGCAAAGTCATTCGAAATGTATTACCTCGCGAAGCACACTGGTCGAAGGCTGTCCTGGCAGCCATCTATGGGTACTGCGGAAGTGCGGGTCAAGTTCAAGTCGAGGAAACACGATTTGACGGTGTCCACCATTGCGCTTGTCATTCTTATGCTATTCGAGGACCTCAAGGATGACGATTTCCTCACGTATGAGGTAAGCCGTACTCCTCCACTTATCGCCTCCAGAGTATGATATATTTCACTCCGACTCAAAGGAAATCAAAACGGCTACCAGCCTCCCCGACAATGAACTCTCACGAAACCTCCAATCGCTGGCTTGTGGGAAATACAAGATTTTGAAGAAGCACCCACAAGGCCGAGATGTGAACCAAGAAGATTCCTTCTCGTTCAACAGTGACTTTACTTCAAGTCTCCAGAAGATTAAGATCAGCACGGTCTCGTCGAAAGTCGAGAGCATCGAGGAACGGAAGGAGACACATGACAGGATCGACGAGGAACGAAAACACCAAACGGAGGTGAAGTTGTCGCCCCTTGTATTAGGAAGGATCTGACATGTGGTTCCTAGGCATGTATCGTCAGGATCATGAAGGACCGGAAGCACATGGTCCACAACGACCTCATTAACGAGGTCACGCGACAACTTATCCCGCGATTCCAACCGAATCCTATCGATATTAAGAAGCGGGTTGAGGGTCTTATTGAGGTAACTGAGTTCCCCTCCCCGACTTCGCCTTTGAGGATACTGACTCTATGTCTTTTAGCGAGAGTATCTTGAGCGATGTGAAGATAGGAAGTCGTACAATTATCTGGTGAGTGCCTATCATAGAGCCGCGAGTGTCGGTCTGACGATAGTATTTAGGCGTGAGCGGTCGTTTTCGTTTGTACTTTTGCATGATCTGTATTTCTTGTGGCATCGCATCACCATTTCATCAAGAATCCAACCCCTGTGGCCTGTTCTGCTTTGGCACCAGAAATCTATTACATCATCAACCACATGAGCTATATATTGAGCATTGAGGTGTACCCAGGTATATCGAAAATCGAAAGGCCGAACAAGAGCGCAGTAGAAAACGCCACGGCCACCCCGCCGACCCAGATCCTGAAACTGGCGGGTCCAACTCTTCTGTCTAGTACCACAGGAAGCGCAACTGAACCCCTCGCAATATCAAAAGTAGTGTAACTACAAAAACAACTATCGAACGTGCCAGTGGTTAGGAAGAAACACACCAGCAGAATCTCCAGCGCAGAAAGGATCGCAATGAATTGCCCTAACCATCGACAAATGATGGCTCCGGCGTTCTGACAGGTACGCAGCCGTGAACGAACATATCTCCGCTCCTGGTGAGGCCGAGACATATGAGCGAGGATGCTAGATGCCAGGAAGAGGAAAAACGATAATGTTCCTGCAGCGCCGTACAACAGGGCTGAGAGTGTACGACATCCCACACCGATGGGAGGCGCCCAGTAGTAGATAATCACCGCACCGCCGACAGTCCCCCACTGTAGTCCAAGAGCGAGGGCGGCGGAAATTGCGACCCGTTTCCAGATTCCTGTCGCCCATCTGGAGGGTCTCTGAGTAACCAGCTGAGAGCCGTAGAGTGGGAGGACTGGGTTAGGGGTGCTGGTAATCTCGGAGGGTTGGATGTCGAGTCCTGTGGTAGAACTTGAATTCGAGTGGAACTTTGGAAGGACCCTCGTGCAATACTCGGTAACTTCGGTGCTCGTCCCAATGCGGTTCTCGTTGGATATTGTGTTTCCCTCGCCTTCAACCCACGCTGGAGTACCTCTACCCGTGGAGTCACTAACCGGGATCATCCGTTCCGCGTTTGCGGTGGCGTTCTTCATCAGCCTCAACGCCAGTTCCGCGGCTAGAGGGGAGGTGAAGGCACGTGAATAGTTGAATACTGGGGCTGCCCTGAGTTCGTCCTTCCTCGCAAGGTCCACATCTTCAGCCTTCATAAATTCTATTGCCAGGGGACTCCTCATGAGTTGATCTCCCTGCTCAGTGGCAACCCAAGCATCCAGGTTCGCAGTATTGAGAGAATTCCTAAGGTGGTTTGGCTCGGGTTCGCACCCGACATGCAGCCACCCAATAACGAGTGGAAGGAGGAAGGCCCAAGTGGCAGCGGCGCCGTATCCACCATCCCCAGAGCCTGGTGCGTAGGCTGAGTCCAGTATGGTCAGAGTTATAGCGACGATGACCAGGATGAAATTTATAACAAGTGGGATGGACCATCGTCGAATTTTCCTCACGGCTGCATGAAGGTGACGCCAGAAGTCATCGTTCTTGGGGAGGATGATGAGAGAATGGAGTAAAGGAGGATGTTGTGATATCTGGACGGGAACGTGGTGGAATGCTGATAGGACAGCCGGTATGCACTCGGAATTCGGGTACTTGACATCCAAGAACGCTGTGGTAATCCAGCGTGTATTGAGGTGGGTTATTTGAAGGGAATAGGCACCGATAGCGGGAGAACCCATGGTGACCAAGAATGAGAGAACGTCATCCAACGGTTCTGTGCGGTGAAATACATATTTTAGCGCAATGCAAAAGCAATATAGCAAAACTCATGCTCTGCACTGAACGGGGTCTGAAACATCAGTGCGATCCAAGGTAACAGCCACGCGCCAAAATTCCCCGAGAAATCTTCCCAGCGGATGCTCCCCATTCCAGTTCCGCACTCCGCCAAGCATTGTTCGTATGAGAAGAACACCGAGGGAGGGGGTTCCGTGTGATTTGTTGCGTTCCACGTTGCATCCTGTATCCCTTGCAGTCTGATACCGCATTCATTGAGATTAACGGCATCTACCGGTGTCACGAATCGGAACGCGATAAGCAGCGCCGTTGCTGTGGAGACAGAAAAGAACGAGACACGGTTAGCCACCTGTTATGTATGCTGCTCCCTGGTCACACCTGTACGGGCTAATGGTAGAGGACGCATACCCCTCAATGGGAGGCGGCGATGGTTTTTGGTATGACGATCTCCATGGTTCGATTGTATATATATGCCCGGGATATCTCCAATACGTAGCACCGTCACAAATTGAGAGCGGCTGACTTTTGTTTAGCGTGTTAAGGTGCAGTGATACGTGTGAGTGGCGGGTTCTCGAAAAGGCTGGCGAGCTTGCATGACAGACAGCGTGAGATTCCTGAATTTTAAGGTGATATTACTTGCCTACCACAGGTTGTGCGTCGTTGTTTAGGGGGATATGGATCAAGTAAGTCCACACCGCCCCCGAGCTGTCATGCCGGGCGTGTCCTGCTGGTCAATTTGCATAGTCGGAAACCAACCAACATCGCTTATGAAAGCTGTCGGCGCACCGCCGGTCAGACAGCGTTCAATGGATCGCGCGCCGGTCGAACTTCGAGTTGGACCCGAGAAGTTGGAGAGAATGAAGGTGGGGGTTAAATATCAGGGACGAAGGAGGCAGCATTCCCGGAAGCATTCGCGTGCGTTCCATCATGCATGCCTCCCGGCACAATATCAGGGAAGGCCCCGGCATCCAGGCCCGCCGCTTACCTCGAGTTAGCACTTGCTAGGATTGTTTCGGGTGTCGATCACTTTCTCGATCGTGAAAGAAGTGGCAGTTTCGAAAGATTCGATGGTGTTTGCCACGGCCGTTGGTGTCTTGAACCACACATTTAGGTCCTGGCGACCTATGTAGGCCTCGAACAATGATACTTTGTGCCTAACAAAACCAGAAACAGACAAGAAAAGTCAGCCATTATTTCATCGGAAGAGAGGCTTTGCCGCTCCAGAACCCTCAAACGCGAATATCAGTTCGTTTAATGAAAGTCTGGTTTGCTGATGCGGCAAACAAACCATGCGTTTCCAGTGAATCAGGCACTCATTCGGCGACCAGATAACTGGAGTCCGAGATCGAGGGGAATAATTTCACGCTCGAACTTCGACACACCGAGTGAATTCCGATGACAGCGATGGAAGGTTAGTCGGAGGGAACATGGCGAGCTTCAACCCGACCGGGCGCCTTTTTGGGACACGCAGGCGGCTGGCCGGACCTCGGCGACCCAGCGAGCACTTACCTTGGGTGTCCCACTCATTCCATTGATCCCATCTCGTTCAACTTCCGACGTTGGACCAGCGATCTATGTGTGTTTCGCGCACGTACATATACTACCTCCGCATACAAGTTAAAAATAAATAGATTCCTACACCACGCAGCCCAGGTCCTTGTTTCACTCGGGAGCGACTGCCTCGTTCATCTTCACCCACACACCGTCCTGTCACAAGCGTGTCAGACGCGAATCAGCGATCGTACAAACCAAAGCGAACCTTCGTAGATAGGGCGAGATGGAGTGAAAGCAAGTCCCTCTCAACCTCCCGTCTCTTTGTCTTCCACTCAAGCAAGCTCGTCGTTCTCTGCGGTTGTGCACCCGTATCGATGGTGATCTTGTCGAAGTTCTGCAGCAACCGAGTGATGAAGAAAGACATTTCGTTGTAGGCAAACTGAGCGATCGCATCGGATGTGCGAGGTCAGCGCGTGAAGTCGATGAGGAATTGGGCAGAAGGCATACTTGTTGACCAATACAAATCCTTGGACCCGCGTTGAATGGTAGGAAGATAAAGGGGTTTGAAACGAGATACTTTTTCACTCGGTCGTCAATAAACCGGTCGGGGTCAAACTCATCAGCTGGTGGACAACTCGTCAATACCGTGGGGAGGATAGGGTGTGACTCCGTAAACACATACCATCAGGGCCCCAGAGGTCTTTCCTACGATGCATAATGATGGGCGAGTACAAGATCCTGGGTTTGGGTTAGACATACTTCAAGATCAACAACGATAGCCCTTACGGCGTTTGCGCTGGAACATATATGGGTTTCCCGTCCTTTCCACCTTCCGGTAGAGTGGTCTCGTTGATAGAGGTTCTAGCGTTAATAGGGCTGGGAGTGGTGTTTGGTTACAGATCGTCAGACACACTTAAAGTGATGGGAGAGCTCACAGTGGTGGGTAGAGACGAAGAGTCTCTGTTCAGGAAAAGTTAGAACCAGATTCCTCTATCACTGGAGAGGGTGACCAACCGTTCAGAACTGCGCGGAGATATTTCATTTCCCGGATATGTTCGTATGTCGGTCGTTCCGTGGGACCGACCACTTCAAGTACTTCATCCCTGAGACGTTGCTGCACCTCTGGATGGAGTGAGAGGAGGAATATCACAAATGTGAGAGTGGAGGCGGTCTGTGGGGGCAAATTAGTGTCATAGTCCGGAAGGGGGTGATAAAGACGCACTGCGCCGCCTCCAGCAATAAGGGTGTTTACAATCCCATCCCGTAGGATTTTCCTGTCTGCGCTGTTTCAGTTGAATGGCGTGGTACAACTTCGAAGTAACCAAACCTGTCGTCTCTCGTAAGAGAGAGTCTAGCAATGTCTCTCCCTCGCGGTCCGTCAGCCCGGCTGCAGTTTTCACGGCATGTTTGGCCAAACCTTCTTCGAGGACAGGATTCAGGAATCCGTTGATAACTTCCATATACGGTTCTGACTTGTCCTTGAAGAATTCTAGTAGACGCCACGGAGGTCCCATGTACACTCTATCGGACATGACCGTCTGTGCGCCGATGATTGCCTGGAAGAATGCTTCCTCTCGGGTCATTTCCCTAGCTGGTACTTGATCGCCGGAGCGCGGTTGGGTATGGGGGTAGAGAAACTCAGAGTCCAGAGTTTGCAAGTTCGTCTCGAAGAGGAATTCGCAAGCGGCGTCGAAAGTGAAACGAAGGATCACGTCCTAAGGCCGCGTTCGTTCCGTTAGGTCTTTCGAGGGACAATCTGGCACACAGCCCACCTCAAAGTTGAGCGCGTAGCCTTCGTCGAATCTTTGTTTCATTTTGTCGATTGCCTTCATCGCGTACTTGTCGAATATTTCGAAATCCTTGATGCGATCCTTAGTAAAAAACGGGCGCGCGATAGACCTATGCATCCTGAAGGACCCGTAGTGAGCGGTGGGCGGTATGGACTAGTATTCATCTTACTTCCATGTATCCCCTGCGCGGATTTAGAATTCACATTAAGGAGGACGGGAAAAAGGACCCCACCGTTAGAGTTGAAAACACCTTCACCAAGGACCGATGCCATGGCTTCACGATCGAAGGAACCTAATTAAGGAGTCAGCTAAGGAGTGCCCCATTAGAATGCGATCTAACGCACCCTTCTCGAAGTTATTAAACTCCGTGGCGAGTATTGCCTTGATGTTCCCTGGATCCGCAGTTGATATGAAGTACCCCCCCATGAGTGCAACACCAAACGTCCCGGATCCGGTCTTCTCGTGCTGAGCTACGAACCATTCCCCTATCAAGCGGTGAGTGCTGTGTCTGACAAAACGGTACATGGGTTATCCGCTAAACGTGTGAGCTCACCAATGAATCCGTTCTTGTTTATCTCCCGGAGCTCCTGCAAAGCGCTTGCACTGAACGGCTTCCGGCGTGATTGGGAAGCTACAACGGCGCCGGACGCCCTTGCCCTGCGCTCTCTGTACCAACTTTCGTACCTAGCCCCAAGCGAAATCTTGATCGGCCAGCCGACGATGATGCCGCAAAGAACCAGGAAAGGTTTGTACGTGAGGCCAGACCGCGAAGCTAGATAGTAGACAGCGGAGCCAATAACAGTTGGGGCCAAAATGGTCCTGCAGACGTAGTGCATGGCGAGTACCCTCTTCCTGATCTGAAGAATCACCATTGTACGAGTCTTGTACGACGAACGACCACAAGCGAGGTTTAGAGGGTAGAGTATCTGGGAGCTAAACAGAGGGTGGAGGTCAACGATAAACGTCAGCGGGTTCCCGACAACAGGAGTTGCGGATGACCTTGCTCTTTGGCGTAGCTGGGTTGTTGGTTCGTGTTAGTCTAAGAGGATTACTACTACTGACAGCATCATGGCTGGGCAACGCACCGGAGCGGATGGCGGCGGTGCGAGATCCGAAATACAGTACCGGTCCCCAATACACCAAGTTCTAGGTGTGGAATGGCTCCCAATCTATGCTGTGTCGGCCAGTGGGGCACTGGATGATCGACATGGAGGGCGGCTGACGCCGGCCGCGCAGTTGCGTACTCGTGCCATCGATTACTTGAATTGCGTTCGGATGACAACAAGGGTGAATAATGTGGATCACCTTAAACGTTCAGTAGCGTATTCACCCGTCACAAGTCGCGACTTCCCACTTTGCCCGGGCAAAGCTACGTCTACTTCTCGCCGTGCGATCTCGCAGGGTGCCGTTCTACTTAGAATTCCTATTCCCGCTTCGGTTGCGTCGTCTTCTGGTCCTCAACGGACCGGAAAATGTGTCAAGAATACAACTCAGTCAAGGCGGTTCGACGAGGGTGAACATGAGCCACAGCTATAGAAACGGGGTGCGGTATGAAGGGGATATAGACTACGGCTAAAACACGGCAACAGAGCGTTTCACGGAGGCGTCCTCACGTTCGGGGATTCGGTGAAAGGAGTTGAGGGAGCAGCCGTTCCAAGAACAAGGAAAGTAGCACGGAAGCATCCATCTACCATCTCACCTCCGGAAGCGAATCTCGAGGAGACGGTAAGTAATTTTGAGAAGGATGAATGGGAGTGTTTATTGATGAGGGACATCGTGGCTAAGTTAACTGATCCGCACGAGTTCCCATCGTCCATTGTCCAACAAACACACTCCTTCACGGGGTAAGAGGAGCGGGTTTCGGCAAGGGATGAAGAAACATCTAGGGAATGGATTAGGTGATCAACGTCAACGTTCGCCTTCGACATTCAACCCCCAGCTTACCTCATCCCGGTGGGCTTGTTACCGGTTTTATCAGATGACTGCACCAATGTGGGGAACCGCTGGAGTCTCCCATACTGTCAACGATGCCGTCTCAGGCACCCCTAGGATCTGAAAGTCATGCCTCGTAAAACCTATCAGGACCAGAACCGGATACGCAGCCAGCCGCGAGATTGTTGCGCCAGACGGAGGTAATATGGTTAGCACGCCATCGAGGAGCTGATACTATTTGAATCGAATATTGCTAAGTACGCCGATCCTGCGACAGCTTCTGGTGATGGGGCGAGCGTCGGACGTTGAGAACGGCTGATCCCATTCGGATGCCGTGGTCATCGACAACGTCGATTGGTCATGATTGGGAGGAGGGGGATCGACAGAGGCCGAAGGAAGAGCTTGTAGTGGGGAACACCGGGAAAGGGCCACACTGGCGAGTCAACCACGTCTGAACAAACTTGGCATATACCTAGGACAAGTACTAGCGTCAGTAGTGGTGAAGATATGAACATGATACGCCATGCGCCCCAGTTTGATGAACAAATCATGACCGACGCATACCTGAGTAGAACCGGTTCCTCTCCCACTCGTACCCAGTACCATCTTCTCGCCGTCGGTAATCCGCATAGGAGTGTTACAACATCTCAGACCGGAAGGAACTTTGCCAAGGGGTCCTGGTGGAACAACGGGTAGGGGAAGTGGTAGGGAGGACGAAATGGTTCAGCGCAGCAGACATGGGGGAGGAAGAGAAGAACGATCGAAGAAACTTGAAGTACGAGGCCACTCCAAACGAACGGGCGAGTCAGATACAGGTGGTCGATTTCTATTGGGTGGATAGCGTCCATACGTTCTACGAGATGGGAACGAAACTGGAGTTAGCACCACGTCCAATAGTAGGCCGAAATTCCAAGAACAGTTACTCAGGATTTTATTATGCGGGTGTTTCGTCCCGTTGGGAGCGAAGAGGAGGGCGAATATCAATAGAGACGTAAGGAGAGAGGTCCGGAGGGATTGTCTCACTCGAGAACATTGCTGATACGACCATGGAGGGATCCTCCGGCGCTCTACGCCGCTTCGGCTTTGTTTTTTTTTTTTTTTTTTTTTTTTTTTTAATTCACATATTTTTATTCCGGTCTCGGGGATTATATACAACCCCGTAGAAAGGGCTTACCCTACGCTACGAACCTTACGGACGAATGCCGGTCTACCAATCCCAGGGCATATGAACGCACAAGGGTGGGAGAGGTACTTTATTATTTTTTGTGCCGATGGGACTTCATAGGGTCCAGATCGGTGTTGGTATAAATAAGAGGGGTTAGGCACCCAGTACTACCTACGGTTAAACAGAATCGGAATCACTTGAATCAATGTCCTCTCGGTCTGCTGGATAGACCTCGATGACTGCTGCGGATGGACCTGGGTCGTGGGGATTTGAGGGGAGGAGTTCCCATGGAGCCCCCAGCTTGGTAAACGCGCCGCTTTTACGAAGCCACCCGGCCAATAGGGGGTGGGAATCTCTCCGGAATAGGGAAGAGAGGCTAAAAGTTGGGCGAGATAAACGGCTGAAGCTCTTTAGGAGCATTCCCCTGGAGTAACGTGGGCAACTCTTGAAGATGTGTTCGCGGGATTGCAGGATTTTTGGATCGTTGGAGCAGATACAATCATACTCCTTGTCCGGGATGTTCATTCTTTTGTAATATTCCCCGAAGTAACCGTGTCCAGTAAGGACTTGGTTCATGTCACGATTTTCACATTTTCACTCATTTTCTTCTAAGTTCGAAGCGCCCAAACACTCGTTCAAATCATGACATGGCGTTATCTTTTCTTATCTTATCTTATCTTATCTTTTCACACTTCAAAGTCACACCATCAAGATGAGGAAAGCAGATAGTATTGGAATACCGATAAAGAACTATCTACTGGGAAGAAGCAGCCAAGACCCACTCGTTCTCCTTATTGGACTCCCCCAATCCATCGAAGTCCAACTCGTCATCTGCATCGTCCCCACCGTGAGGCCAAGTCTTGTCATAAGACTGCCAATCTATATAACGGTCGACGGTGGCCTGGTCGACGGTCAAACCGGGAATCTCATCGGGAAAACCGATGTCGGGAAGAGGAGGCGAAGCCGGA